>Ga0068713_1001305_pt1 | contig 33912 bp, 29 predicted proteins | sample MTBAKSrepl2MetaG_FD_62223 | JGI IMG/M metagenome (GOLD analysis project Ga0068713, IMG submission 62223) | Enrichment culture microbial communities om Arthur Kill intertidal strait, New Jersey, USA, that are MTBE-degrading - MTBE-AKS2 (Arthur... | ecosystem: Environmental > Aquatic > Marine >... | reverse complement strand
GCCCCCGCGCATGAGAATCCCCCCTGGCCCCCCTTTTTCAAAGGGGGGAAGTTTCCTCCTATCCTTCTTCCTCCCCCTTTAACAAAGGGGGATCGAGGGGGATTTTCACGGTAAAAAGTCTGGTTCACCCTTTTTCACCTCGCAGAGCAGGGACTTGAATCCCGGGTAACCGGAAATGGGATCCACGTAATCCGGCTCGATCAGAAGATTCACGTCCGCTTCCGGGTATCCGTGGTACATGTTCACCACACCGGCCGGGACGATCTCCGTCAGATGGGCCTTCACCCGGATGGACCCCCTCGGGGTGGATAGGGCCACCGGGTCCCCTTCGGAGATGTTTCTTTCACGCGCATCCTTCGGATTCATGTCAGCCATGGGGTCGGGCCGCAAAGACCGGATCCAGCCCAGGCGAAAGGTCCTGGAGTGGATGAACATGGGCAAACGGGCCCCCGTGGTGAGGATCAGAGGAAAGGCCTCGCAGAGTTCCGGGGTGGACAAGGGGCTCCATGCCGGCTCGCGGTACACGGGCAGAGGATCGAGACCGGCATCCTCCAAAATAGAGGACCACAGCTCCATTCGACCCGAAGGGGTCGCAAACCCTGCTTTTTCGAATTTTCTATGACTCGGCATGGCCACATCGTTGAGCTGAAGGCCGCCGGGATGCCTTTTCAGCGACCCTACCGTGAGGCGGCCGGGCTCCAGGATCCAGTCCAAGCATCCCTCGTAGCCTTTTCCGAGCAGGGCATCTTCCGGCGCCACACGGGCCGCCAGGTCGAAGAGGATGTCCGTGTCAGGCCGGGATTCCCCGAGGGGCGAAATGACCGGCTCCGTCCAGATCACGTACTGCTCGGGATAGAATTTGAGCTCGCTTCTTTCAAAAGACGAACAGGCCGGCAGGATGATGTCCGCCATTTTCGCCGTGTCTGTCATGAAAAGATCCACGTCGACCAGGAAATCGAGTGCTCCCAGGCTGTCGGCCATGAAGTCCGAGCCCGGCCACATGCGGTGGTTGAGACCGAAGGCAACCAGGGCTTTGACCGCGTAAGGCTTCCCGCTCCTGATCTGGAAGGGGAGGTGCACGGCCTGGCCTTCCGGAACCATCCGGCACCAGACCGGATACAGGTCCTCGCCCACCCGGGGCGCCATGTCCTGCCACGGCCGGCTCTGGCAGAATTCCGCCTCCCGGGTGACCACGCCGTTTGACACGTAAAGGTAGGAAGGGGGCACCACGTAATTCCCCCCTTCCTCATCGAAGTTGCCGGTGAGCCCGATGAGAGCCGTGAGGGCCCGGTGATTCTGCACCCCGTTGGTGTGGTGGACCGTCGCATTGGCGCCGCTCAGCAACCCCGCCGGCTTGGTGCCGGCATAGAGTCTTGCCGCCTTGATCATGAGGTCCGCGGGCACGCCCGTGATCTCCTCGGTCCTGGAAGGGGAAAAGGTTTTCGCATACGCTGCGTACGCCTCGAAGCCCTCGGCCCATTTTTCCACAAAAGCCCTGTCGTAAAGGCCTTGCTCGATGATCACCGCGGCCATGCCCATGGCAAGCGCGCCCGAAGTGCCCGGTCTCATCCGGAGATGAATGTCGGCATGGGCGCTGAGGGGCGTGAGCAAGGGCCCCACCTCGATCACCTTCATCCCTCTTTCTCGTGCTTCCAGCAGCCTTCGAACCGCCGAGGTATTGGAGTAGAAGGGGTTGTTGCTCCACACGAGCAGGCACTTCGTTTTCATGATCTCAGGGCGACCCGCGGCGCCGTAGTTCAACTTGGACGCCATGGCGGCCCCTGCCGAGCAGGTGCTCGATTCGGAGCAGTAGTTTGGGGAACCGAAGCTGTGGGCCAGCCGCTTGAGGAAGGGACGCATCCATTTGGGGTACCCTGCGTAGAACACGACGGACTCGGGACCTGAATCCGCACGGATGCGCAGGAGTCTCTCCGCAATGACATCCAGGGCTTCCTGCCAGGAAACCGGTGCAAAAGAGCCCGATTCCCTGCTTCCCCGCCTGATCAGCGGCGTGAGGAGCCGATCCCGATGATAGATGTATTGCCGGCTTGCAGCGCCTTTGGCACAGAGGGTCCCCGCATTGTGAGGGTTTTCCCTGGTCCCTTCCACCTTGACGACCATGCCGTCCCGCACGTGGGCGTCGATCCCGCAATGAGATATGGGATTGCAAATGGAACAGATGGTTTTCCGGATCTCGGTCATCTCAGCAAGACAGTGAAATCCGCCGAAGCGGATTTCATTCAGGAAGGGGGTTCGTTGAGGTAGGATTTCGCCACCGACAAGAAAGGGGAGGTCTTGAAACGCTCGATGAACTCCCTGTAAACGTCTTTGGCCTTGTCATCCTGCTTGGAGAGCCGGTAAACCCTCGCCAGGCTCACAAGGGTTTGTTCCATGAAGGCATCATCCGGTTTGGATTTCAAGTCATTCAAGATTCCGATCGCCCGGTCCAGCTCACCCTTTTCCTCGTACACAGCCGCCAGGGCAAGCTGGGAAAGGATTCGGTAGGGGCTCTTTTCAGGGAGCTCGTCCCTGAACGTCTCGTAATATCCGACGGCTTCATCATATTTGTTTTCCCGGTATTTCAGGTATCCCACTTGGGGAGGAACCAGCCTGCTGACCCTGGAGAGGCTGTATTCTTCCGCCACCTTCTTGAAAAGGGTTTCGGTTTTCTCCACATCCGTCTTGTTGTCTTCCCCGATCTCTGCGTAGGCCGCGTTGTAGGCGCCTTGCCCCTGCTTGTTGACGTAGTTGAGATAGGTGTTCACACCAAGGTAGACAAGGGCCGCGGCCGCGACAGCCATGCCTGCGTATTCGAAATACTTGGCATGCCCCTGGACATAGTTGATGGCTCGATCACTGAAGGTGAGAAACTCATCAGGACCTTTGAGAAGTTCTTTTCGTTTGATCTTTTGCTTGGCCATGGTTGGAAAGCCCCACTGTTTTTGGGATCGTTTAACAGAAGGCAAGGAACCCGTCAAGGCAAAAGATTTCCCTTTGATCCGGGGGGCGGATCAAGATATATAGGATGCTCCCCCGGGGAAGACCATAGGGACATGGAAAAATTCCTGAACATACTCAACGCGCTCCCGGACTTTTTGATTTACCTCTCCCTGGCTTTGTGTGCCTATGTGGAGAACCTTTTTCCGCCCATCCCGGGCGATACCATCACCGCCTTCGGCGCTTTTCTGGTGGGCACCGGCAAATTGACTTTTCTCGGGGTTTACTTTTCCACCACCCTGGGGAGTCTGATGGGTTTTCTCAGTCTTTTCTGGGTCGGCGGTTACCTGGGAAGGCGCTTTTTCATTGAAAAGGATTACCGCTTTTTCAAGGCCAAGGACATTCTCAAGGCGGAAGCATGGTTTTCCCGGTACGGCTATTTTCTGATCGCCATGAACCGATTCTTCCCGGGGGTCCGATCGGCCATTGCTCTGGCTGCAGGGATTTCCAGGCTGAAAACCGCGCCGGTTGCGCTCCTGGCCCTCCTGAGTTGTGCTGCGTGGAACTTCATCTGGATTATGTTGGGTCACACCCTCGGGACCCACTGGGAGGTCGTCGAAAGCAAGTTCACCGTGATCATGAAACGCTACACCCTCACGATGGCAATCCTCCTCGCTCTCCTCCTGCTCTTGTGGTTTTTCGGAAAAAGAATCCGGAAAAAAAGCACCTGACCCTTTCGGGTTTGCTTTTTTGGGCCGAAGATATATATTGTGTCAAATTTGATGTATTGAAAATTGATGAACTCGTAAAAAGTCGCGTTCACCCTTCGATACCTCAGGGCGATCGCTTCGTCGTCGCGCTAAGTGCCTGATATTCCGTTCATGGTGATGTATAGAACCATGAACGGAAAGGCGCGGGACTTCTTAGGAGTCTTTTAAGGTTGGAATGATCGATGATTTCTGCGAAGAACCTGATGAAGAGTATTCATGATCTGGAAAAGGAATCCATCGTCACGGATTCCGAACTCCACCACAAGCCTCGAACCATCAACTATCTGCGTCTTTCAGTCACAGACCGATGCAATTTGAGGTGCATGTACTGCATGCCCGATGAAGGAATCGATTTTGTCCCCCATTCCGAAATCCTCTCCTACGAGGAGATGCTGCGCCTGGTTCGGATCTCCGTCCGGAACGGAATCCGTAAAGTGCGGCTCACAGGGGGGGAGCCTCTGGTTCGAAAAGGGTTTGTTTCTTTTCTGGAAAAGCTGTCGGCCATCGAAGAGCTGAGGGAAATCAGCCTCACCACCAACGGCGTCCTGCTCAAGCGATACGCCGCCGACATCAGGAACTGCGGCATCTGCCGCATCAATATCAGCCTGGACTCCCTCAAGCCCGAGCGTTTCTTCCATATCACCAGGCGAGACCTGTTTCACCAGGTCTGGGAAGGCATCGAAGAGGCGGAGAGATTACAATTTCATCCTCTCAAGATCAATGTGGTGGCCATGAAGGGAATCAACGATGATGAGGTCCTCGATTTCGCCCGCCTCACCTTTGACAAGCCCTTCCACGTGCGTTTCATCGAGTGGATGCCTATCGGGAAAAACAACCATTGGACTTCCGAGAGGTTGATCACCGGCGAGGAACTCCGCAACCGGATCGAAGCCCTCGGAACGCTGGAGCCCGTTGAGCACAATGCCATGGACGGACCGGCCGAGCGCTACAGGATCCAAGGGGCCAGGGGGGAGGTCGGCTTCATCAGCGCCGTGAGCAGCCACTTCTGCGCCACGTGCAATCGTCTGCGCCTGACCGCGGAAGGCCGTCTGAGGGGGTGCCTGTTTTCGGACAAGGAGATTGACGTGAAAAGGCCGCTCAGGGAGGGCAAAGGAGACGACTACCTCGGCGGATTGGTAAAACAGGTCATTGAGGAAAAGCGTCAGGGAACGGCTCGCATTTCAACCGGACCCAGAAAATGCATCCGCCAGATGTCGACGATCGGCGGCTAGCTTCGAGAATATAGGTCGAATAAGACTTATTGGACCTATCCTTTCTTCAGTTGAGGGGAACGCTCTCAAAGCCCGGAGGAGCCTGCAGCGTGAAGATTTGCTCCGGGACGGCCTTATTGAAAACCATGGTTTCAACCTTGTGGATCAGGCGCTTGCCTCCCAGGACGTGGACCAGGGCTGTTGCCCGTGCATACCAGATGCCCTCTCTGACCTGCAAGTCTGAGAACAGCAGTTTGATGTTTTGATGGGGCAGGATCAATTCCTTGGGCCGCCGGCTTTCTCGATCGAATTCGATCACTTTTTGCTCGAACCCTTTCTCATCGGTAATGCTGATCTGATTCGCCTTGTCGGAACGGGCTCGATAGGGCGGCTCCAGCACGGGGTAGGCCCTCAAAAGATCCCGGATGAGATTCAGGTCCATCTCCTCGGGAAAAAATCTGGAAAGGGATTCCCCCGTGAATGCACCGAAATAAAGCCTTCTCTCGCTGAAGGAAAGGAGGCGGAAGTCGGCGCCGTCCACCAGGAGGTGCAACATCGGTTGCCCCCAAGGGTGGGTGACTTCGATTTTTATTCGAAAGGGAGTCCTTGTTCCGGCTGAGAAGATGTTCGCCTCTTCCTCTTCCCCCTGCCGGCCCTTCACCCACAGGCGACCGCTCGAGAAAAAGGAGTGGACCTTGTCGTTCTGCTCCTCCAGGTCCGCGACAAGAGCGGTTACCGACTGCGGATCAAAAGGGGTTTCAAACAGCCGTCGCTCGAGCCCTGCACAGCCCGGCACAATGAAAAGACAAAAGGCGACCAGGCATGCGTAGGACCTCCGGGACTTTTTCCCTTTACGGGAGAAGCCTCTTAACCTTTTCAATTTTCTTCTTGACCTTCGTTTCCTGGGGGTGGTTGAACGTGAGGGCCTTTTCATAGGACTTGAGAGACTCTCTGTACATGCCTTTTTTGAAGTAAACGTCTCCCAGGTGTTCAAGGATGGTCGGATCGTTGGGGACCAGCGACGCCGCCTTTTCGAGGTATTTCAGTGCGTCATCGTATCTCCCTTTCTGAAAGTACACCCATCCCAGGCTGTCGATAATATACCCGCTGTCCGGCTTGGCTTCCAAAGCCTTCTCGATCATAGCCTTCGCCTCGTCCAGCTTGATCCCTTGCTCCGCATAGGTGTATCCGATATAGTTCAGGGCGTCCGCATGACCGGGGTTGATCTCCAGAATCTTTTTCATCTGAACCAGGCATTGCTCTTTTTCCCCCTTCTTATCGAGAATCACGCCCTTTCTGAAGATGAGTTCCTCGCTCTTTTCATCCACCGCAAGCCCTCTGTCAATGACCTCGAGAGCCTTATCGTAGTCCTTTTTGCTTTCGAGCACAGAGGCCAGCATCAGGTAGAGATCGACCTTTCCCTTTTCAACTTCCAGGGCCTTTTCCAGGAGGTCCACGGCTTCGTCGAATTTTCCCTGTGTCTCAAGGATGTAGGCCATGTGAATCCTGGCGTTGGCATAGAATTCCGACCCTTGGGCTATTTTCCGGAAGTGCTCCAGGGCCTTCTCGTGATTTTCCTTTTCCTCATACGCGGTGGCGAGGTAGTACCTTGATTTGTCGTCCTCCGGCCAGGCCGTGACGATGAGATCGAGCTCGGCGATCGATTCATCAAGCTTCCCGTGGCGGAGGTAGATGAGGCCCAGGGCCTGGCGTCCCGGATCGCCGGGTTTACTCTTTTTCCGGATCTCCTCCATTTCTCGTTCCGCGTTTTTCTCTTCCCCGAGTTTGTAGTAGACATGAATCAGTCTTTCCCGCACCATGGTGTTGTTCGGATAAAAGCTCAGGAGCTGTCGGTAGATGTCCGCGGCTTTTGCGTACTCGTTGTTCATCTGATACAGGGTCCCCAGATCGAACAGAGCATGTTCCATCGCCTCATTCCTCTGCAGCGCCCGGCGATAGGCTTTTTCAGCCTCCTTATAATGTCCCTGTTCAAAATTGATTCTCCCCATGTAGTAGTGCGCGATCACGAGATCCGGGTCTTCCCGGATGAGGATAACCAGTTCCCTCTTGGCCTCCTCGTAGTGCTTCTTCTGGATGTAAAGCGTGGCAAGGATCAGTCTGACCCTCTTTTGCCTGGAATCAAGGGCCAGGGCTTCTTTGTACTCCCTCATCGCAGCATCATCGTCCTTCAACAGGATGTACAAATCCGCAAGCACGAGACGGCTTTCCAACCTGGCCGGATCGAGAGCAACGGCCCTCTGCGCGTATTTCAACGCCTCCGGGTAGTCTTTGAGCGTCTTGAGAAGACCGGCCATTCTCATCGTCAGGTAGGCGGAGTCCGGATCATTTTCGATCGCCCGCGCCAGGTGTTCCCTGGCTTGCTCATACTCGCCTTCCCCTTCGTAAAGGGAGGCGAGGGCCATATTGCGGTAAGCCTGCAGACGCTCGTCCTCCTCAACCGGCTCGGCGACGGCGATCGAAGGCGCCCCCGCCGGCCCTTGATCTGGAGGCCCGGCTTTGGTTCCTGCACAGGACAGGAGAGCCCCCATGGTCAGGAGGAGAGTGAAAAGATGAAAAACAAGGCGGGATATCGAAGGTTGAAAGAGCATGGATGGTCGCGAACCTCGTCAAGGCAGTACACGGCTGCCCCTTCCTTATTTGATGAAGTTGGAGAAGTTCTCCTCGAAATTCGGAATCTCTTCGGTCAGGTATTTCTTGATATTCTTGACGATCCTTTCCTGAATCTGGCGAACTCTCTCTCGTGAAATGTTGTACTTGTCCCCCAGGTCCTGCAACGTGACCGGGGTTTCCGCCATGATGCGATTGTCGAAGATGTCCAGTTCCTTTCCCGACAGCTTATCCCTGTATTCTTCGAGCTTGGTCAGCAGGAGTTCCCTGTTCTGCTTTTCAAAAAGCTGTTCGTCCGCGCCGGACTGGGGGTCGGGCAGGAAGGACCCGTAGACTTCCTTTCCGTCATCCCCCACCGGTGCACTGAGAGAGACTTCCCCTCCGCCGAGGCGCTGGCTCATTTCCTCCACTTCTCTTTCCTTCACATCAAGCCGCTCTGCAAGCAGCCGGGGTTCAGGATCGAAACCCTGGGCGATCAGCTTGTCTCTTTCCTTGGCGAGGTTGAAGAAGAGCTTGCGTTGGGTCTGGGTGGTTCCGATCTTGACGAGTTTCCAGTTCTCCATGATGAATTTGAGCATGTAGGCTTTGATCCAGAAAGAAGCGTAGTAGGAGAACTTTATGCCTCGGTAGGGATCAAACTTCCTGACGGCCTGGAGAAGCCCCACGTTGCCTTCCTGGATGAGATCGAGGAGGCTCTTTGTCCAGTAACGATGAAAGTCCATGGCGATCTTGACCACCAGCCTGAGATTCGCCGTGACGAGGATATAAGCCGCCTTCTGGTCCTTTTTCTCCCGGATCCGGATGGCCAATTCCATTTCCTCTTCGCGGGTCAACAACCTGAAATGCTTGATCTCCGACAGGTACATCTGAAGGGGATCATAGGGGACGAGCGATCGCTCTTTGGACGAAACCACCGGCCGGAGATCCGCAATAAGGCCGGAGGGCTTAGACTCCACGACCCCTTTCCGCCCCTTCACCGGCCCTGTCTTTTCGTTTTTCTCCTCTTTTCTCTTCCTGGCCATATTTCCTTGATCGATCCTTTACCCGTCCTCTCAATCGACGAGGGTCACCCGCAGATACCTTTTTTTCCCCGCCCGCAACAGGAGGGTCCCGTTCTTTACATCGGTCGGTGAAATCATTTGATCGAAGCTTTCGATGCGATCGCCGTTCACATATCCGCCCCCCTGGGCGATCAAACGGCGCGCTTCCGCTCTGGTTTTGGAAAGCCGGCATTTTTCGAAAAGCACAAAGGCAGGAATCCCTTGCTCCAGATCCTGGGCATTCAAAGAAAACGTGGGGACCGAGTCAGGCAGCCCGGCCTCCTCGGAGCCGAAAAGCTGCCGTGCAGCGTTCCTGGCGTTTTCGGCCTCCTCCCGTCCGTGGCACAGGGCCGTCGCTTCGAAGGCAAGAACTTCCTTGGCATCCCTGATGGCCTCCCCTTGGGCGGCTCCCAGTCTTCGCACCTCCTCCATGGGAAGAAAGGTGAACAGCGCGAGGAACCGCTCCACGTCCCGATCGTCCTGGTTGATCCAGTATTGGTAGTACTCGTAGGCAGACGTCAGGGCCGAATCGAGCCAGATCGCCCCTTTGTGCGTTTTCCCCATCTTGACGCCCGAGGACGTGGTAATGAGCGGAAAGGTGAGGGCATGGACCACCTCCCCATCCATGCGCCGGATCAGATCCGCCCCTGCCAGGATGTTGCCCCACTGATCGTTGCCTCCCATCTGGAGCCGGCAGTCGTAGTGCTTGAAAAGATGCCGGTAATCGTAAGCCTGCAAAAGCATGTAATTGAATTCAATGAAGCTGAGCCCTGTTTCGAGCCTGATCTTGTAGCTCTCCGCCGCAAGCATCCGGTTCACACTGAAATGACGGCCGATGTCTCTCAGGAATTCAATGTAGTTGAGATCCACGAGCCAGTCTGCGTTGTTCACCATCAGCGCCTTTCCCTGGCTGAAATCAAGGAATCGGGAAAGCTGTTGTTTGATGCCTTCCGCATTGGCATTGATTTCATCCCTGCTCATGAGACGGCGCATTTCCGTTTTTCCGCTCGGGTCACCCACCAGGGTCGTGCCCCCGCCCACGACCGCAATGGGTCTGTGGCCTGCCCTTTGCATGTGGGCGAGGGACATGATGGGAACCAGGCTCCCCACATGGAGACTTGCCGCGGTCGGATCAAATCCGATGTAGCACGTCGTCGGTTTCTCGAGTTGTGTACGCAATGCCTCCCTGTCCGTCACCTGCTCGACAAAGCCGCGTTCCTCAAAAAGATCAAAAACGTTTTCCAACTCACTCCTCACTGGCTCTTGGTTCAGACCCTTCAGGCAGAGTCAACCGGACCACTTGACCGGGCTGACCCAGGTTCTCCATGCTTTTTCCGTCCAGCTCGAAATCGACTCCCGCCGCGTTCCCCACGACGATTTCAAATCCTTTCGAAGCTTTCCACTGAGGTCTGGCCCCGGGTTGAAAAATGAACTCCCTCGGCTCCTCCCCGTCGACCCGGATGCTTATCCATGTCGTTTCTTTTACCAGGGCTTTGAGAATCAGGGCCGGGGGTTCCCCTACGGATGCCGGCGCCGAAATCTGCTCCGCGGGCTGCTCCTGTTTTTCCGCTCTCTGCTCAGGGGGCGTCGACCTGATGGTTTCCGGCACGGGCGCAGGCACGGTGCTCGTCATCACCTTCTCCTGTTCATCCGGCCGGCTCAGCTCCCTCTGGACCGGAGCGGCCCGTTCCGCCGTGGACAGGTTTTCCCGGTCCCTCATCGACGTCTTGACGTGCCAAAAATAGGCGATGCACCCCAGCACTGCCACCACCAGAAGCAACACGAGAATACGAACGCGGTGCGAGGCCCGGGTAACATCAACGGGCTTAAGGATTTCCGGAGCAGGAGGAGCCGTTCGATAATACAGATCCAGGACTTTTTTTTCATCGAGTTCAAGGGTTTTGGCGTAGGATCGCACGAACCCTTTAACGAAAACCGGGGGCGGCAATCTTTCCCACGCCTCATTCTCGATGGCTTCAACGATAAATCGTCTCAAACGAATTTTCTGGGCGATCTCGTCCTGACTGAGATTCATTTTTTCTCTCTCGTGTCTGAGAAAAGGGCCCAGCCTTATCGTCTCATCCCTCTCCGGGATCTCAACCTGATGACCGTTCATTTTCCTCGCATTTCCCCTGGTGCCGCGGCAGGGGCGAACTGGTTTTATGCCTCTCTTTCAGGGTTAGAAAATGATTTTTGTGTAGGAGCTTTCCCGGAGCCCCTTGATCCATTCGTTGTAGCGGTTGTCCACTTCCTGGCGGTAGAGGATATCGTAAATCGAGCCTCTCACCTCCTCGAGCGGTCTTTGCTCGCCTTCCTGCTTTTCCACCACCTTGATGATCTGCACACCGTTCTGCCGTAAGATCAGGTCCGAGTAACCTCCGGCCGGGATCCCTTCCAGGACTCTCTTCGCTTCAGCGTCAAGCTGATCCCATTGGAAGCTGCCCAGATCGCCTCCCTCATCCGCTCCGGGACCGTCGGAGAATCTCCTTGCCATTTCGGTGAAATCCGCACCGCCTTTGAGCTTGGTGAGGATTTCTTCGCCCCTTTTTCTCAGCCCGTCCAATTCCCGCGGATCATCGGGGCTCTTGCGCACCAGAAAGATACTGGCCAGACGCACCTTGTCCCCTGTCCCGAAGTGATCCTTGTTCTGCTCGTAATACCGGGCGATGTCCGCCTCACTGATGATGATCTTTGACTTCACTTCATATTCGATCAAGGTAGAGCGTTCGATCTGGCCTTTGATTCTCTCACGGTATTTTTCATAGGTGAGCCCGTCGGCCTCAAGTCTGGCCAGAAGATCCTCGTGGGTCATCCGGTTGTCGGTCTTGATTCTCTCGATGGCTGCATCGATCTGGCGATCCGTGACGTTGATTCTCAGTTCCTTGATCTTCTCTTCGGCGATTCTCTCATCAATGATCCGGTGAAGGATCTGTCTTCTCGCATCCAGAAACTGCTGTTCGTTGCGCAGCCTGAGGTCCTCGGCCGAGTATCCCGTCATTTCCTTGATGGTCTTGTTCAGCTCGTAGAGCGTAATGACCTGGTTGTTGACGATGGCAACCACCCTGTTGCATGTTTCCGCGGCAAAAGAAAAGGCCGGGGTCAGGCCTGTCAGGGCAAGCAAGAAAAAAAATATCCTCACAAACGGGGCTCTTCTCATCTATCCCAGCTCCAGTTCTTTCAACATCTCCCGGTTGACCTTCACGGGAATCACGGCCCTCAGGCTTTCCACCCATTGCGTGACAAAGGCTTCCTGCTTTTCTCGATGAAGTTTTGCTTCAATCTCCGAAATCGCTTCGGGAAAGCTTCTCATGCCCTCCGGCCGGCGGTCAAGGACCTCGAAGACATGAAACCCGTAGGGTGTCTCCACCACGCTGCTGATCTTCTCGACGGGAAGGGAAAAGACGACCTTTTCCACGGATTCATCCAGGTCTCCTTGGGCCACCCAGTCGACCTCTCCCCCGTATTCTTTTCCTTTGGCCTTGACGTATTCTTCGATGATGGAGCCCATGTCCTCCCCGCTGTTCAGTCTTTTCAGCGCCCTTCCCGCTTCCTCTTTCGTGCTTGTCACGATCTGCCTGAACCGGACCGCGGCAGGCCGGCTGAACTCCTCCGGATGGGCATCATAGTAAGCTTTGATGTCCTGGAACGCCACGGGCTCCATCTCTTCCACAGCCGTATTCACAATTTTTCTCAAAAGGAGTTGCTCTCGGAGGGCCTCTTTCCACTCCTGGAAATCAATGAACCCCCTCAGCAGAACCTCCTGGAACTCCTTTTCGCTGTAGTCTTTTTGGATCTCTCTCACGGTGTTTTCGAGTTCCCAGTCGGGCACCTCTATACCCTGCTGGCGTCCATACTCCAAGATCAGATAGTGATCCACGAGTTTGTCCAGGAGGGGATCCAGAAAAGGGCCCATTTCGTGTCCGACGATTTCCAGGTCAAAGGTCATCCGCTTGAGATCTCTTTTCAGTTCATCGGTCGTCACATTCCTGTTTCCCACCGTGATGACCGCCTTCCGCTCGGGCTGATCCACGAGACCGCATGCCGCGCCAAGGAGCATCAGCACCAAAAAAAATATCTGAACCCACTTGCTCCTAATCTTCAAAGCCCCTCGGTCTCTTGCTCTTTCAAAGGGTTTAAGCCGCCGGAATCAGCCGCCAAAAAGACGGAAAACCTTTTTCAGATTATCAGGTACAGGAGAAATTGCAAGCCAAAACTTGTCGGCAGGGCATGGCCCGGACTTTGGAACCTACTGAAAATCCTGAAGGATTACCTTGGCATCCTCGAGGGTCTCGAGAGCGGGACGAGGCGGGAGCCTCACCTTGAGTTTTCTCTCCGAGAGAAATCGGTATTTCCTGGGTTGCCTTTTCACCAGAGTGACCAGCCTTTCGGGTTTGACCTTGGTGTCGGAAGAAAAGGTCAAGGTCAGCCCTTCGGGGGTTACATCCAGGCGCACGATCCTCAGCCTCTTCAAGAGCAACCTCAGGGACATGACCTTCAGAAGATTCTCCACTTCCCTCGGGGGCGGACCGAAACGATCCCTCATTTCCTCGGCCATGCCGGCCAGATCCTGTTCCTCCTTCAGGCTTGACAGGCGGCGATAGAGATTCAACCGGACATCCGTGTCTTTGATGTAGCCGGTGGGAAGGTGGGCGGGGATATTGACGTTGATTTCCGGGTTGATCTCCTCGTACCATTCCTCGCCTTTGAGTTCCGCCACGTTCTGCTCGATCAGTTTCAGGTAGAGCTCGTAGCCGATCGCGGAAATGTGGCCTGCCTGGGAGAAACCGAGGATGTTTCCTCCCCCCCGGATCTTCAGGTCGTGCATGGCAAGCTGGATTCCCGCACCCAGGTGGGAAAAATCCATGAGCGCCTTCAATCGCTTCTCCGCATCCCGGGTCAGTTCGGCCTCCGGAGAGAGAAGGAGGTAGGCGTAGGCGATTTCATCGGACCGGCCCACCCTCCCTCTCAACTGGTAGATCTGGGCCAGACCCAGCCGGTCCACTTCGTTGATGATGATCGTGTTCACCGAAGGGATGTCCAGACCGGACTCGATGATGGTGGAGCAGACGAGCACGTCCACCTCTTTCTCGACAAAGCGGACCATGGTCTCCTCCAGGTCCTTTTCTTTCATCTGCCCGTGAGCCACGGCAAATCTGGCCCGGGGAAGCAACTCGGCGAGCCTCCGCGCCATGGACCCGATGGTCTGGACCCTGTTGTGGACAAAGAATACCTGCCCTCCTCTCTGGATCTCGAAGTCCATGGCGCGGCGAATGGTCTCCTCGTCGTAGGGAGAAAGGACGGTCTGGATGGGCAGCCGGTCCTCGGGAGGGGTTTCGATGAGGCTGAGGTCTCGAATGCCCAACAGGGACAGATGAAGCGTTCTCGGGATCGGAGTGGCCGTGAGCGCCAGGACGTCCACAAGAGCCCGGTATCGCTTGATCGCCTCCTTCTGTCGCACGCCGAAACGCTGCTCCTCGTCGATGATCAGCAATCCCAGGTCCCTGAACCCCACATCCTTCTGGAGAATGCGGTGGGTGCCGATGAGAATGTCCACCTTGCCGGACCGGACCCCGGCAACGATCTCCTTTTGCTCGGCCCGGGATTTGAAGCGGCTGAGCACCGCCAGGCTCACCGGAGAGCCCTGCATCCTTTTGCTGAAGGTGTTGAAGTGCTGCTCCGCGAGAACGGTCGTGGGCACGAGCATGGCCACCTGCTTGCCGTCCATCACGGCCTTGAAGGCGGCACGGATCGCCACCTCGGTCTTGCCGAATCCCACGTCACCGCAGATGAGCCTGTCCATGGGGCGTTCCGAGGCCATGTCGTCCAGCACATCTTCGATGGCCTTGATCTGGTCCCGTGTTTCTTCATGCTCGAAGCCGGCTTCGAATTCCTGGTACCCGGAATCAGGCTGAGAGAAAGCATAGCCCCTGCGGTATTTTCTGAGCGCATAAAGGTCCACGAGCTGCTTGGCGATTTCCCGGATGGACTTCTTTGCCTTCTCTTTGGCCGCTTCCCAGGCCCGACCTCCCAACTGGTCCAGCACGGGTTCCCTTTCATCGGCGCCGATGTATTTTTGCAGGATGCTGATGCGGTCCGCGGGAATGTAAAGACGATCGTTGCCCGTGTACTCGATGATGACGAAGTCGTTGACCTTCTGCTCGATCTCCATTTTCACGAGACCGCCGAAGCGCCCTATGCCGTGGTCCTGGTGAACCACCGGGTCTCCCACCTTGAGCTGGCTGAAGGTCGTCCAGTCGATTCCGCCTTCCACGCTTTTGGCCTTTGTGAGCGAGCGCTTGGGGCCGAAGAGTTCGTCCTCGCTCACCACGAAGAGGCTCGCCTGGGGCCACGAAAAACCCTGGGCGAGGCGGCCCAGGCAAAGGGACAGGCCCCTCCCGGAAGGGACCTCGCTCCAGCGCAGGGCCATGTGATTCACCTCGACCCCGTAGTTCCGAAGGATCTCCCTGAGCCGGCCTGCCTGCTGCTCCGTACGGCACACGAGAACCACCCGGCCGCCCATGTCCAGCCACGCCCTAATCTTCTCCGCCAGGGGCGCCATGGAAACCCTCTTTCGGCCGCTGAGCTTGAGGGTGAGATCCTCTTCCACCATGAACTGGCCGGAAAGGCGCAGGCTCGCGGTCGATTCTCCGCCTTGATCGAGGATCACGTCCCCGCAGCGGACTCTCTGGAACGGACGAAGGGCCTCCTCCATTTCGTCGGGCGTGAGGACGATGCCTCCGATTTCCGGGAAGGGCCGCTTTCGCTCCTCCGCTTCCACGCGGCATTTTTCTTCTTCCCCTGCGAATTTTTCGGAAAAGGCCTTGATCTCCTTTTCGATCTGAAGAGGATCCGCCAGGAACAACAGCCCCTCGCGGGGCAGATAATCGAGCAGGGTGCTGAGACGGGGATAGAAGTGATTGAGCCACGCTTCCTGTCCGGGAAAGGAGGTCGCCTCTTTGACCAGGGTCGGGAGCCTTCCCATGGAGCGGGCCCTCCGGATATTCTCCTCGCCCATGAGGATTTCATTGGCCGGAAGCAGAACGAATTCCTTCAGGCTGGTCAGGGACCGTTGACCGAGGGGATCAAAATGACGGATGGAGTCGAGCGTGTCCCCCCAGAATTCCAGGCGCACAGGGTTCGAGTAAAGGGGGGGAAAGAGATCGATGACCCCTCCCCGGACCGAATAGTCCCCCTTTTCCTCCACGAGCGTCGTTCGCTGGTATCCGTAAGCCTCCAGCTTTCGCAGCAGGGCCTCGCGATCCACTTCCTCTCCCGCTTCCATGGGTTCCAGGGAGTCAACCAGGGCCTCCTTCGGCAGGAGGCGAAACAGGCAGGCTTCGGTGGAGGTCACCACCACGGAGCCCCGCACCGAGGTCAGGGCATAGAGGGCCTGAAGCCTCCGGGCCACCACATCGGGGTGAGGACTCAATCCTTTGAGGGGGGAGATGTCGTAGATGGGAAAATCGTAAAGCCTTCTGGCCTCGGGCTCCCCCTGGGCGAAAAGCTCGGGCAAAAAGAATTGCATCTCCCGGTAAAACCGCCTGGCCTCTTTGGCCGTGGGGAGCACGAAGAGGCAGGTCTTTTCCAGGTCCGTGACAACACGGGAAAAGAGGAAGGCTCTCGCCGAGCCGGACAGGCCCGTGACGGCCAGGTCTTTCACCCCGCCTTCCACGGACTGTTTGATTGCAAGATGATATTGATCGAGCATGACTCAGAAAAATAAGGCAAGGCACCGTGAATAGCAAGCGAAGAGAGCGGCTCACCGCAGAGATCGCAAAGCCCGCAGAGAAATGATTCTCTGTCTGTGTGTGTCTGTGGCTAATTTCCTCCGTGACATGCGACCAGGTGGCCGCCTCCCGCATCCTGCAACGGCGGGGCCTCTTCCGTGCAAATCGTTTTCCGAAAGGCACAGCGATTGTGAAAAACGCAACCCGGCGGCGGGCTCAGAGGGCTCGGCACATCCCCTTCGAGAATAATCCTTTGGGTCCTTACATCCGGATCCGGGACGGGAACCGCGGAGAGCAACGCTTTGGTGTAGGGATGGAGGGGTTTCCTGTAGAGATCCTCATCCGTGGCAACCTCGACGATGCGGCCCAGGTACATCACCGCCACCCGGTTGCTGATGTGCTCCACCACGCTCAGGTCATGGGCGATGAACAGGTAGGAGAGATTCATCTCCTCTTGAAGCTCCACAAGCAGATTGATCACCTGGGCCTGGATGGAAACATCGAGGGCCGACACCGGTTCGTCACACACGATGGCCAGAGGGTTGAGAGCCAGGGCGCGGGCGATGCCGATTCGCTGGCGCTGCCCCCCGGAAAACTCATGGGGGTAGCGACTCATCTGGGAGGGATGAAGCCCCACCCTGTCGAGAAGATGGGCCACCCTGTCTCTGACCTCGCCCCTGGAACAGGCGACATGGTTCCGGATGGGCTCGGCAATGATGTCTCCCACACTCATGCGGGGATCGAGGGATGAGAAAGGATCCTGGAAAATGATTTGAAGGGAAGCGCGCGCCTTCCTGAGTTCTTCCCTGGTCAGGCGCAGAAGGTCCCGGCCGTTGAAGCTCACTTCACCCGAGGTGGGTTCGATGAGCCGGAGAATGGACCGGCCCACCGTGGTTTTCCCGCACCCGCTCTCCCCCACGAGCCCGAGGGTTTCCCCGCGCTCCAGGGTGAAGCTGACCCCGTCCACGGCCCGCACTTCTCCAACAAGGCGAGAAAAAATCCCTTTCTTCACGGGAAAGTACTTCTTCAGGTTTTGGACTTCCAGCAACGCCATGACTACAGCCAGCACCTCACCCTTCTGTGGTCCCCTATCCTGATTTCCCGGGGTTCTTCACTCCGGCACACCTCCATGACCCTGGGGCACCGAGGGTGAAAGCGGCATCCGCCCGGCATTTCCAGGGGCCCGGGAACGATCCCTGGAATCTCTTGAAGTCGCCGGCCCATTTTCGCTTTTCGCCCGATGACCGGAACCGACCCCAGAAGACCCTGGGTATAAGGATGCCTGGGGTCTTTGAAAAGATCCCGAACCGGGGCTTCTTCCACGATATGCCCGGCATACATGACAATCACCCTGGAGGCCATCTCCGCGATGATGCCCAGGTCGTGGGTGATGAGGACGATGGACGTGTTGAACTCTTCCTTCAGACGCTTCATGAGATTCAGAATCTGCGCCTGAATGGTCACATCGAGCGCGGTGGTCGGCTCGTCGGCAAAAAGAAGCTGAGGATTGCAGGAAAGAGCCATGGCGATCATGGCCCGCTGCCGCATGCCGCCCGAGAGCTTGTGGGGGTATTCTTTCGCCCTCTGCCTCGGGCTCGGAATCTGGACCATCTGGAGCATCTGTTCCGCCCAGCGCCACGCCTCCGGTCGAGACAGGTTTTGATGGAGCCTCACGGCCTCGGCAATCTGCTCGCCGATGGTCAACACCGGATTCAGGGAGGTCATCGGTTCCTGGAAGATCATCGAAATGGCGTTCCCGCGGATCTTTCTGACTCCGTCCCTGCCCAGATCCAGGAGATTCACACCCTGAAACTGAATGCTTCCCTGGATCTCCGCCGGAGGGCAAGCAAGGAGCTGGAGCACCGAGAGGGCCGTGACACTCTTGCCGCACCCGCTTTCTCCCACCAGCCCCAGAGTCTCGCCCGAATAAACCTCCATGTCGACGCCGTCGACCGCGTTCACGATGCCGTCTATGGTGTGAAAGAGGGTGCGCAACCCTTGAATCACGAGCAGGGGCTTTGCCTGGTCCGTCATATGCGGAACCTCGGATCCAGGGCGTCCCTCAAACCGTCTCCCAGGAGATTGAAACTGAGAACGGCTAAAAAGATGGCCACGCCGGGAAAGGTCGCCACGTGGGGCGCATTGAACAGGTAGGCCCTGCCCGAGCCGAGCATGGCCCCCCACTCCGGAGTAGGCGGCTGCACGCCCACGCCCAGAAACCCCAGCCCGGCTGCAAAGAGGATGGCTGTTCCCATGCCCAGGCTGGTCTGAACGGTGATAGGGACCATCACGTTCGGCAGGATGTGGCGGAGGATGATCTTGAAATCACGGGTTCCCACCGCTCTCGCCGCTTCCACGTACACCTGTTCCCTGACCGAAAGAACGCACCCCCTCACAAGGCGGATGTAGATGGGGATCATGCTGATGCCGATGGAGATGACCGTGTTCTTCAGCCCTACGCCGAGGACGGCCACGAGCGCGAGGGCGAGGAGAAATCCCGGAAAGGCCAGCATCATGTCGGTAATTCTTTGGATGCCGAAGTCGATCCTTCCCCCGTAGTAGCCGGACACGAGTCCCAGCGGCACCCCCAGGATGAGACCCACGGAGACCACGCCCACGGCGATGAGCAGGGACACCCTGGAGCCCCAGATGATCCGGCCCAGGATGCTCCGGCCGAGCTCGTCCGTCCCGAGAACATGCGCTTGGGACGGGGGTTCGAGAGACATGATGAGGTTGGGAGCGGAAGGGCTCCTCGAATACAGGACCGAAGCAAAAAGAGCGGTGAAGAGATAGACGAGCAGAAGCGCGCCCCCGAAGAGCGCGGCCTTGTTGCGCTTGAGCTTGGCCCAGCTCCTCCGAAACTGGCCCGAGTACTCGCGGGGCTCCGGGTTTTCAGTCATAGCGAATCCTCGGATCCACGTAGGCGTAAAGCAGGTCGACCACCAGGTTGACGAAGATGTAGAGCAGGCCGAAGACGAGAATGGCGCCCTGGATCATGGGGTAATCCCTGGCCAGAATGGAGTCGACGATCAGCCTCCCGAGCCCCGGCCACGCAAAGACCGTCTCGGTCAGCACGGCTCCGCCCAGGAGAAGACCGAACTGGAGTCCCACCACCGTGATGATGGGGATGAGAGCGTTTTTCAAAGCGTGCTTGACGATGACCACCTCTTCCTTGAGTCCCTTGGACCGGGCCGTGGTGGTGTAATCCTGGGAGAGCACCTCGATCATGGTGGACCGGGTCATGCGGGCGATAAAGGCAATCACAAAGGAGGCGAGAGTCACGGAAGGCAGAACGACGTGTTTCCAGCTTCCCGTGCCGCCTGCCGGAAGCCATTGGAGCAGAATGGAAAAGACCACCACGAGCATGAGCCCCAGCCAGAACACCGGCATGGAGATCCCGAACAGGGCTGCGGAGGTCACGAGGTAATCCATCCACGTGTAAGGACGAACCGCTGAGACAATGCCTGCCGGGATCCCTAACAGGCAGGCCAGGGTGATCGCAACAACGGCCAGGAGCATGGTGTTGGGCAGCCTTGCCCAGATCTCCTGGGTCACCGGGTTCTGGGTCCTGGCGGACCGCCCCAGGTCGAACTGCACAAGGCGGCTGAAAAACACGGCATACTGCACGTGGATCGGGCGGTCCAGGCCGAGCTGGTGCCGGATGTTCTCGATCTCTTCCGGAGTGGCCATCTGGCCTGCCAGCACCTGGGCCGGGTCGCCGGGAAGCATGCGAAGCATGAAGAACAGAAGCAGAGAAATCCCGATGAGCACGGGAATCGTGGATATCAAACGCTTGATGATGTAATGGAACATAGATGATGAGTTTTCGACCTGGGTACACCGGGTCCTTTTGGCCTTTGGGCCGAAAGCATAAGAGCATCAACCTATCAGCCCTGTCATGCAGGGGCGGGATTTACCTGTCCCGCCGAAGCCAAGAGCCATTCGACGTTGCTCATGGCCCTGAGTAAAATCGAAGGGCTTGTCAAAGGGGCGCCCGTCCTCCGCAGTAGCCTGCTACGGAGGATGGAAAGGAGGATTCCCGCCCGCCCCTACATGCTTTATAGTCGCTCCTCCTACTTCATCGTAATGTAACTGGGGTAGAACTTCTCCGTGGGGGTGACCACCATGCCTTTGATCTTGCTGGAGTAGGCGATCACGAATTTCTCCACGTGCAGCCACAGCCACGGGCAGTCGTCCCAGACCATTTCCGACGCCTTTTTCAGGATGGCCAGCCGCTTCTGCGGGTCCTGCTCTTCCCGGGAGGCTATCATGAGCTTGTCGTATTCCGGGTTGCAGTAAAAGGCCGCGCCCAGGCCCTTCGGCGGGTTGACCTCGCAGGTGAACTGGCCGTAGAGCCCCATGTCCGCATCGAGGATGAGGGGGCCCCATCCCAGGAGAAAGACCTCCAGTTCCGACTGATCAATGGGTTTTAACAGGCCTGCCACGTAGGTGGGCCAGTCGTAGGTCCGGAGCTCGATCTTGACGCCGATGGCCTGGAGATAGGCCTGGACCGCCTCGGAAATCTGCTTGTCGAAGAGGTACCGGCCCTGAGGGGTCCTCATGCTCACGGTCTTGGAAAAATCGAAATTGGCCTCCTTCAGGAGCGCCTTGGCCTTGTCCGGGTTGTAGTCGTACTGTTTGTCCATCTTGAAGTGGCCGAAGACCATCGGCGAGACGGGGCCGTCCATGGGCTCCGCGGTGTCGAAGAGGATCTTTTTCACGATCGCCTTCTTGTCCACCGCATAGTTGAAAGCCTGTCTCACTTTCTTGTCGGTCGTCACCCCTTTCTGGTAGTTCAGGCCCATGAAGATGGTCCTCGTGTCCAGGGGCATCTCCACCGTGATGTTGGAATCGGCCTTGAGGGCCGCCACGTTGGCCGGGGAAGGCTTGTAGCACACGTGGATCTGGCCGGTTCTGAGCATGGCTTCCCGCGTGGTGTCTTCGGGAACGATCTTCCACGTGATCTTCGCCACGGTCGGCTTCTTGCCCCAGTAGGCTTCGTTCCTCACCATCACGATGCGGTCTCCCTTGACCCACTCTTTCAAAATGTAGGGACCGGCACCGACGGGGTTCTGGCGCACATCCTCGCCGTACTTTGCTATGGCGGCCGGGCTGATGGCGGACGTGAGAGTCGCCGAGAGGCTCGCCTCAAAGGGCGAAAAGGGGTACTTCAGCTTTAGGGTGACCGTGTGGTCGTCCACCTTCACGCATTCCGTGACCATGGAGACCATAAACCGCAGAGGGACGCGCATCTTGGGATCCATGATCCGCTCCCAGGTCAGTTTGTACGCATCGGCATTGAAATCCGTGCCGTCGGAAAACTTGACCCCTTTTCGCAGGTGCACGGTATAGGCCAATCCGTCCTTGGACACGTCCACTTTCTCGGCCAGCCGGGGATGGAGCTTCCCCTCAGGATCCTGGTACAGAGGGGTATCGTAAAGAAGGTCGCACATGTTCTGAAAAAGCGTGGTGGTCTGCTCCTGCGGGTTCAGCGTGTCCGCGTCTACGCCGATGCCGATGATCAGCTCCGGGATGTCCGCTCTTGCCGTGGAAGGCTGAAAACAGAACCCGAAGGTGAATGCCAAAACCAAGAAAACCGTCCAACTTGAAAAACTCCTGATTCTTCTCATGATACCCCTCCTGTTTTAGAGATGTGTTCAGGGATGCTCTTTCCGCCAAAGCAATTCCCTTGGCGATCCTCAAACGCGAGGCCGCTGAAAACCCCCCTACCCGTTTTGCCCTTGTTGAAACAGAAATGGAAAATTCTTTATATTCCAGCCCTTCTCCTTCGTCAAGCCCGAAGAAAAATAGGCTCACCGCACAGACCGCCGGGGGAGGATTCCGTTGCGCTAAAATTGCGATTGCCTTGGATTCCCTCCTTGTGCGATAGTTCAATTTTTCTCCACTCCAAAAATGAGGGGCAATGATGCTGGATCTGAAACCGCTGGTTCATCAACAAAAAGACTTCATTGTCCGCGTTCGCCGCCAACTCCATCAAATCCCGGAACTGGCCTATGCGGAGCAAGAGACATCCGCCGCCGTGGCTGACCTTCTCGAAAAAGAAGGACTGGACGTCCGGACCGGTATCGCGAAGTTCGGCGTGGTCGGCCTGATGCACACAGGCAAACCCGGCCCTACCCTCATGGTGCGCGCCGACATGGATGCCCTTCCCATTGCCGAGCAAACCGGCCTGCCCTTTGCCTCGACCCATGCCGGGGCCATGCATGCGTGCGGCCACGATGCCCATATGGCCATGGTGATCGGGGCTGCGAGAGTGCTGAACACAATCAGGGGCAACCTGAAAGGTTCCGTCAAGTTCATCTTTCAGCCGGCCGAGGAAGGACCCGGCGGCGCAAAGCCCATGATCGATGAAGGGGTCATGGAAAATCCCAAAGTCGATTACGCTGTGGGGTGCCACTTGTGGCCCGGAAGTCCGGAAGGCACCATCGGGGTGAAAGCCGGCACCGTCATGGCGGCCATGAACCGCTTCGACATCCGCATCCTCGGCAGCCAGGGGCACGGCGCCATGCCGCACCTTTGTGTGGACGCCCTCGAGGTGGGAACCCAGATCGTCAATGCCCTTCAGCGTATCGTGAGCCGCCAGATGAATCCGATGAATCCCTGCGTCGTCACCATCGGCACTTTTCACGCAGGAGAAGCGTTCAACATCATCCCCGGTGAAGCGGTGCTGAGCGGCACAAGCCGGACTTTTGACCTGGAAGTTTGGAATTCCTGGGAAGACCGGATGAGAAAAATCGTTCAAGGGGTATGTGATTCCATGGGCGCCCGTTTCGAACTCACCTTCGAGTTCGGGTACCCGCCCACGATCAATGATCCTTCCATGGTCGACCTGGTCCGCCGGTGCGCCGAACAAACCGTTGGGACCGGCAAGGTTTTTGAACCCGAACCGACCATGGGCGGTGAAGACATGTCTTACTACCTTCAAAAGGCAAAGGGTTGTTATTTCTTCCTGGGCGTCGGCCGGCCGGCCGGCGCGCCTCTGCACAACGCGAAATTCGACTTCAACGAGGACATGCTCCTGGTGGGCGTTGAGACCTATTGCAGGATCGCCCTGGACCTGTTGGGCTAAAGCGATTTTTATTCCGTCATTCCCCGGCTTGACCGGGGAATCCAGGAAAAGCCGGACGCTCCCTGCCTCGTAGGGTCGGCGAGCCCGCCGACCCCGGCAGCCACGATGGGCCGCCCTGCATGCAGGAGCAACCTCACGCCTTCGCCCCTTGGACATGCTCAGGCCATTCGGCTGGTCACGCATGACTGATTATATATTACTGATTACTGTTCACTGTTCACTGTTCACTGATCACTGATTTCTCGTTTGTATCACGACGATCCCGGCCGTCACAAAGGCAAGAGCCAGCCAGATTTTTGTGGTCAGGGGCTCGCCCAGAAGCCACCACCCGAAAAACACCCCGGCAATCGGCATTAGGAAATTGTAGGAATTGAGCGCAACTGCGCCGTGCGTCCGGAGCAGGGTGTTCCACGCGATGAACCCGAAAGCGGCGGCCACCAGGGCCTGATACAGAAGAGCGGCGACGACCTTGAGGTTTACCTCTCCCACCATCGTGCCATCCCACAGCAAGCCCTCAACAAGGAAAAGGGGGATTGAGAAGACCATGGGGTAGAGCACGACGAGATAGGGACTGAAAACGTGGATCACTGTCTTGGTGTAAACACTGTTTGCGGCCCACAGCAGGGTGGTGAGAACGATCAGGAGATCTCCCGTGCGGAATTGATCGCCTACCCCTCCTCTTTCCAGAAAGACCAGGCACACCCCTCCAAAGGCGAGCAAAAGACCGACGGTCTTGCGAAACGTGATTCGTTCGTCCCGGATGATCAGATGAGCAAGGAAAAGCACGAAGAAGGGCTGGAGGTTGGTGATGAGGGTCGCCCGCGAAGCATTGGTGAGGTGGATTCCGAGGTACATGAGAGAGATCTGGGAGAAGAACAAAACCCCGATGATGAAAAGCGTGGGAACCTGGTTTCTGAGCACCCGGATGGATCTGCCTGTCGCTCTGGCCCAGATGAATATGGCCATGGAGGCGATGAGGAACCTCAACCCCGCTGCAGTGAAGGGGCCTATCCCGGCAAAGCTCATCTTGATGGCTACGGCATTGGCTCCGAAAGCCCCGCAGAGGAAAACGGCAAGGAGTGCAGAAGAAAAGGAAGGGGGCCGGGGCAGTTCCATTTTGCCCGGCCCCTCTTGGGATGGTGTTTCATCAACCATAGTAGTAGACGCCGTAGGACGTTGTCGCCCCCAGCAGGGAATCGATTTTGTTTTGTGTTTCCGCTCTTCCTTTGCTCGCATCCCAGGCTTTCCACGCCTCCACGGACTGCCAGGTGCTGATGACCACGTAATCTTCAGGATCGTTGACGTTTCTCAGTGTTTCCCCCGATATGTAGCCCGGCTGTGTGGTTGCCTTTGATCTGAGTTCCAGGAGGAGAGGCAGCAATTGCCCTTCCTTGCCTTTCGGAACCTTCCTCTTGATGATGATCTTCACCGCCATCTCCGGACCTCCTTTCTGATACCCGCGTGGCCGCCTGCCTGCCGGGAGCCGCTGCGCCCCGGAGGAACCCTCGCCCCAAGAGCCTAACCTGCCGCTGAACCCAAGACGATCCTATCACAGACCGCCAAAAAATGAAAATCCGGCCTTGCTGAGATTGTTTTTTCTGGCCTCAAAACCCCCGTATGCTGTAATCTTATGAACAGTTCCGCCACTAAGACACAAGGGCACAAAGAGGGGATATGATTTTTAAGCCCTTATCAAACAGGGAGGAATATGTTGCTGAGAGAATTGTTGATGCGGCATATACTGTACACAAGGCACTAGGACCGGGTTTGCTTGAAAAGGTTTATGAAGCCTGTCTTTGTCATGAGCTGGCCAAGCGAGAATTAAAATACCAAAGACAAGTTGATATCCCAATTACCTATGACGGGATGATCTTTGATGAAGGATGGTATCAAGAGAATTATAATATGACCTTTGTGGCTTTGTGCCTTTGTGGCTGAATTTCTGCTAATCTTGACCTTATGAAAGACTTCGTGAAAATCGCCGTCCTGGAAAATGACTTCGAGGCTCAGATCCTTGATTCCATCCTCACGGAAAGGGACGTCCCCCACCTGATGAGATCCTACCACGATACCGCCTACGACGGTCTCTACCAGACCCAGAAAGGGTGGGGTCACGTGAGCGCTCCGCCGGAATACCGGGATGAGATCCTGGAAATCCTGTCCGATCTGAGGGAAGAGGCCGATAAAACCAGGGAACAGCCGTCCACGGATAACATCGGGCTGGAAAGCATCCTGACTCTTGCCCGGACCTTCATGGAGTCTCGCATATTTCTGACAGGGGCCGAGCTTGATCTTTTCACGCTGCTCACGCCCGCCCCTCTTTCAACCGAAGAAATCGCAGAGCGCAAGAAAGCGAACCCCAGGGGCCTGACCGTGCTCCTGGATGCCCTGGCCGCCATGAAGCTTCTGGCCAAGGAGGCGGGAAAATATCAGTGCCCTGCCCCGGTCTCACGCTTGCTCTCCCGGGAGAGTCCGGAATCCATTCTCCCCATGGTCATGCACATGGTTCATTTGTGGCGCCGATGGACCAATCTTACCCACGTCGTTCAGGGTGCGGCCGTTCCGGAACAACCCCCACCCCCTCACCAAAATGAAGATGCCCTGGCCGCCTTTATCGGCGCCATGAACGTCGTTGCCAAATCGCTTGCCCAACGGGTCGTGGCCGCAGTCAGGGCCGAGTCATGCAGGGCGCTCCTGGATGTGGGGGGAGCCATGGGCACTTACACCCTCGCTTTTCTGCAGGCCGTGCCGCAGATGAAGGCCACCCTGTTCGACAGGCCACCCGTGATCGAGATGGCCCGCACTTTTCTCGGCGATGCCGGCGTGCTGAACCGGGTCGCTCTGGTCGGAGGGGACTTCTATCGCGATGAGCTGCCGGGCGGACACGACCTGGCCTTGCTTTCAGCGATCATCCACCAGAACAGCCTGGAGCAGAATACCGCGCTTTTTGCCAAGGTCTTCCGTGCCTTGATGCCGGGCGGCCGGATCGTCATCCGGGATCACATCATGGCGGCCGATCGAACCGGCCCCAAAGACGGGGCGATCTTCGCCGTGAACATGCTGCTGGCAACTCCGGGCGGGGGAACCTACACGTTTGATGAAGTGCGCCAGGCCCTGATCCGGGCGGAATTCACGCGCATCCGTCTCCTTCAGAGCGGTGAGCGCATGGACGGCCTGGTCGAGGCCTTCAAACCATGACACCCCCCCTGTCGGGGCCTTGTTCGCCCCTAAAAATACCTTCACCGCGGAGACCGCAAAGTCCGCAGAGATATGCAATGTTCAAAATGCATCCAAAAGAACCTTTACATTCCATGGCTTTTAACAAAATGTTATTAACAAAATGTTAATTGCGTTCCGAAAGCACTCGACTTGCTCATCAGCCGTGAGGCCACCGCTTACATGAACACATGGGATCTATTGACGCTTCGCCAGAGACTGGCCCTGGTATCCCTCGCAGAGAGCAACCCTGGGGAGAATCCTTTTAGGTCCGAAGCGTTGCAGAGATTCGGCATGTCGCAGCCGGCGGTGATGATGCGTGCGCTGAACAGCCTGGTGGAAAAGGACCTTGTTGACAAGGAAGACGGGAGCTATCAGATCATCGATGTCTTTTTCAAAAGATGGATCAGGACCTATATTTCCCAGACTTGGCCTCAACCCATGATCACCACGTAGGGCAAATGCTATAGGCCGGGGTTGTAGACAAGGGCTTCAGCCCTGCTCCAATCTCCCGACCGGATCACAGCATGAACGGGATTGTTTTCACGGCAAAACGTCGCGTTCACCCTGTCGCCGACGCGCCAAAGCCGCTAAGGCGACGGCGCGAAGTATCGAAGCCTGTCCTGTCGGAGACCCTGAGGTTCTCGAAGGGAGCCTGTCGAAGGGGGGGTGAACAGGACCGTCAAATTTGATACGGAAAGGACGATTTTGATTTGAGCAACCTTGCCTGGGAAATCCTGATTATTTTTCTTTTGCTGATCGCCAACGGCGTTTTTGCCATGGCGGAGATAGCCGTCGTTTCATCGAAAAGAGTGCGGCTCAAGCAGTTGGCCAATCAGGGAAACACGCGTGCCCGCTCGGCCCTTGATTTGGCCGGCAGTCCCAACCAGTTTCTTGCCACCGTTCAAATCGGGATCACCATGGTCGGCATTCTCGCCGGGGCCTTCGGCGGGGCGACCGTCGCCGAGAAATTGGGCGTTTTTCTCAACTCCTTCCCGACCCTGGCCCCATATGGTGAGGCCGTCGGAGTCGGCTTGGTCGTTATCGTCCTGACCTATTTTTCTCTGGTTATAGGCGAACTGGTTCCCAAGCGTCTCGCCCTCAACAGCCCCGAACGAATCGCCTCAGCCGTTGCGTCTCCCATGAAGGTCTTGTCCAGAGTTGCCTCTCCGGCCGTCTGGCTGTTGAGCCATTCCTCCAATCTGGTCCTTCGACTCATCGGGACCAAGCCCTCCACCGAACCTCCCGTCACTGAAGAAGAAATCAAGCTCCTGATTGAGCAGGGCACCCAGACGGGCGTGTTTGAAGAAGTGGAGCAGGACATGATCGAAGGGGTTCTCCAAATGGCCGACCGGCATGTCAGTTTGCTCATGACTCCCCGGAAACAGATCATCTCTTTTGAGGTAAACGACTCGCCGGAGCGAATCCATCGGAAGCTGACTCACAGCCAGCACTCCCGCTTTCCCGTCATCAAGGGGAACCTCGAAACCATTTTGGGCATTGTTCGTGCCAAAGACCTGCTTGCTCAATCCCTGGCCGGCCAACCGATGGATTTAAAGACGGTGCTCCGTCCTCCTCTGTTTGTTCCCGAGAACATGTCCATCCTGAAACTCCTTGAAACCTTCAAGCAGGAAAAAACCCACATCGCTTTGGTGATCGACGAATATGGAGGCATTCAGGGTCTGGTCACCCACAATGACATCCTTGAGAGCATCGTGGGTGACATTCCTTCGGTCGGTGAACCGGGGGAACCCCAAGCCACCCGGCGAGAGGACGGATCATGGTTGCTGGACGGCATGCTCCATATCGACAGCCTGAAGGAGATCTTCGATTTTGCGGAATTGCCTGCAGAAAGACAGGGCCTCTATCAGACCGTAGGGGGGTTTGTCATCAGCCAGGTGCGAAGGATTCCCCGGGCCGGGCAGTCTTTCGAGTGGGGAGGTGTTCGCTTCGAGGTCGTCGACATGGACGGCCGCAGGGTTGACAAGGTGCTTGCCGCGCAGATTCACAAGGAGAAATCGAGATTCTGATTATCCAGACCCATCGCAGACACTCGGTAGGATGGGTTGAGCTCGCGAAACCCATGTTGCACGCTTCAGCCCTGCTCCCCGACCCACCCTGTCGGCCAGGGCTTTAGCCCTGCGCTCAGCCTGCTGCAGAAACTTCACTTAACACCGACCCCGGCACCCGGCACCCGAGGTGCGGCCTCGCGCAGATCTTTCACTTCCGCCGCCTCCACGCATTTCTCGGCCGTGGGCCAGGCGGGGCCACGCGGGACGTTCTTCACATTTCCACTTTTATACAAAATCATAAAACGTTTTGCACGTCGCACGTACAATATGAAAATGTAAAGATGTGCCGCACTGTTCGCAACGGTACTTTTGCCTGAGCCCGGCATTCCGATCAATACAAGATTTGAAGGGAGTTTTGGCATTATGAATGGTCTCATAATAGTATTGACATTCACTGCCTCCCAGTTTTTGTAGGAGCCCCGCCCAAGGGCGGGACGACAGGATCGCGACCGGGGGGTCGCTCCTACACAGAGATGACATGTCGGCAAAAACCGAGCGTCAATACTATTTCGAGACGGTTAAAAATCTCCAGAGCGAACGGCTACCATACACCAGGGATCAGGCGGTACCGGGTGACTTCAGTGTACTCCCTGTATCCCTTGAGCTCCTCAGAGAGCAGGTGCTCTTCGGACCGGATTCTGGCGACCAGGACGGCGAGCAGCGGCAAGGCGGAGATCACCGCCCACCAGGAACCCAGCGCCACGGGCGTGAAGAGGGACATGACGAGCACCCCCAGGTACATGGGATGTCGGACGATGGCATACGGACCGGTCGTGACGACGCGCTGCCCCTGTTCCACCTCGACAACGCGAGATGCATAGCGGTTCTCTTTAAGCACCAGAAGGCACAACCCATAGCCTAGCAGTACGAGCACCTCTGCCGTGACCACAACTGCAACGCAGACGTGAGACCATCCCAAGCGTCGGTCAAAGCCGGGGAGCAGAAAGGCAACGACGTAACAGACCGAACCCAGCTTGACAATGAAGGACTGATCCGGGCTCTTCTCCTTGGTCCTCATTCTCCGTTCCAGCAGCTCAGGGTCGGTCTTGAGCAGGAAGACCAGGGCGAGCGTCATCGGCACGAAGAGCACAGCCACGTACACCCAGGCCTCCCAATAGGCCACCGTGCCGGCCGGCAAAAGGAGCACGGCCAACAGGATGAAGAAACCCGCCACAAGCCGAACAAAGGCCTTTGCCGCCAGATGCCGTCGCGAAAGCTGGCTACTGATCATACCACTCCACGCGCAAGAAGGGGACGTTCTTCACATTTTCACTTTTATGGAACATCATAAACCGCTTTCCATGTCGCACGTTAAATATGAAAATGTAAAGAATGTCCCGCAGAGTCGCATTTATTGTTAGACAGCCCATCTTTCAAGGTGCTGCATCTGGAGGCGCCGCCAATGGCCAACCGTCAGCATCCCAGACAAGTGACCCGATGCGAAGCATTTCCACACCGCCACCCTCCGCGTCGTACGCATGGTAGATAATCTTGTCTCCGCCATCTTCTTGCAGCACCGCGTTGTGCCCCGGCCCGCGCCACCGACCAGCACTAGCCACGAGCAGTGTGCCCCCGCCACGCGTCATCGGCGTGTTCATCCTGTCGGAGTAGGGTCCAGTGACCTTCTGTGAACGGCCCACCATGATCTTGTAAGTACTTTCAGCGCCCCTGCAGCACCTATCAAAAGAAATGAAGAGATAGTAGAAGGCGCCTCGGCGAATTATGAATGGTGCTTCCACGGGTCTCCCCTCTGGCGCCGGCAAACGAGCGGCAAGCGAGTACATTTTTGTGTCATCCGTTGAGAGCCGGCCAGTCCGCGCTTCGATGCGGCGGAGTTTGATCCCGTCCCAACCACTGCCGAATGCGAGCCAGGGCTGTCCGTCATGGTCCAGAATGATATTGGGGTCAATGGCGTTCCAATCGTTATAGTATCGAGAGTGAATGATCTTACCTTCGTCCTGCCACCGGTATTGGGGGCTGGCGGGGTCGAGGGTCTCATTCGTTGCGAGACCAATCGCCGAGTGATTGCTTCCGTGGGTCGAGACAGCATAGTAGAGGCGGTACTTGCCGTTGAAAAAGGAGATGTCGGGGGCCCACAGGTTTTTCACGCCAGGGACATCGCGCGATGCCCAGTCAGGTCTTTCCGAAAAGACGTCTCCGCATATAGCCCAATTCCGCAAATCTTTCGAGCACCTGATCGGAATGTGGAACATGCTCCTTCCCGAAGAGAATAGGTAGTAGGTGTCACCCTCCCTGATGATGCTGGGATCATGAACAAAGAAGATAGCACCATCCAGCATGTAGACGACCGGAGGAGGGCCGGTGTATGGAGGAGCCCTGTGTGCCTCTTGAGCGCAGGCTGTTAGAGCAAAGACCAGTACCATGAACCAATTACTGCACAGTGACTTCACAACGCCGGAATCATGTCTACACATTGGGCACTTTTCACTATTGACGACGTGTTTACCCTAACGTTGCATAAAGTTGGCACTCGTTTTCCGGGAAGTATCACGAATGGAGGCTTACGCCCCTATGGTCTTCTTTTTCTGGTTTAGACCAAGTGTGCTTTCCTGTCATGCCCGCGAAGGCGGGCATCCAGTCTTCAGAGAACTCCCTGGATTCCCGCCTGCGCGGGAATGACGGTTGCCGGCAAATGACATTTTATGCAACCATAGGGTTTACTCGAATGAGTCATCGCATATATAAACCATAAGCAAATCAGTAGATCGCTATTCTTTGTCATAACAATCTCATGTGCCTAACGTGAAGGTCACCGGGAGCCGGCTTTATCGGCGATCCGGTGGATCGCCTTGTTGGGCGTTCCTTCTTACTGGATAGTGCGTTGCTGAGCTGATACAGGTTTTATCGTTTTCAGTTCGTCGGCTTCAGCCTGCCGAGCGAAGTAAAGATCCCATCGTAGTTGCAGATTCAGCCAAAAGTCCGGAGTAACCCCAAAAAACGTCGACAGCCTCAACGCCGTATTCGGTGTAACCCCACGACGCCCGTTGATGATTTCATTTATTCTCTGATAGGGCACATGAATCGAATCTGCTAACTCCCTTTGGGTAAGCCCCATAGGTTTCAGAAATTCCTCAAGGAGCATTTCGCCGGGATGAGTGGGCGCCCTGTGAGTTGGTATGCGAATCATAATCCTCTCCTGGAGTTCTTAATTTAGTGGTAATCCGCGATTTCAACATCGAATGGACCATTTTCAGTCCATTGGAAACAAATCCGATATTGGTCATTGATACGAATGCTGTATTGTCCTTTCCGATCTCCCGAAAGAGACTCCAAGCGATTGCCCGGTGGAACGCGGAGTTCATCGAGAGATAAGACAGAATCAAGTTGATCGAGTTTCCGAATAGCGATTTTCCAAATCCTTTTGGTGCATAGCCTTAAAGCGGATTTCGTCACTTTGCCATTGAATATATCCTCGGTACCTTGATTCTTAAAGGAAATTATCATAAAAACACCGTAACACGGCTATCATGCTATTGCAAGTCGAAAATTGAATACAAGTATGCCCAACGATTTGATAAGGCGCGGGGCAACGATCCTTCGCCAAAACCGCAGAGTTCATCCCCGTCGCCTTGATTGAATTCTTATGTTTTCTGGTATGGCTTGGCGCCCTCTGTTGTTGGCCAACCATATACCTTTACATGATTTGCGGCGCTGCCGGGGTCGGGCTCAATGCCGTTAACTTAAGCATTTTTGATCAGATGTTAGTACTTGCCGTCATTCCGGCGAAAGCCGGAATCCAGGGTTTTCAGGCTTTTTTCGACCCCGGCTTTCGCCGGGGTGACAGTGTGTTCGGCATTGGGTCGGGCCACGGCATGTACTTGATTATTTGGCATTAAGGTCCCAGAAGTAGGCGTTTTCCACTCCTATATCCTCGTTTTCATCCTCGAAAAGAGGGTTATAGTCAGCAGCCGCCTCCCGAAGTTGATACCCTTGGCCGCCTTCTACGACATCCCTCCCTCTGGCCCTGATCCCCAAGAACTCTTTCACCGTCTGAACGAAAGACCTACTCCCCACCGCAATACTTTTGCTCCACTCATACTGCCGCGATTTCTCCCCGTTCCCCAAGTAGTCCTCAATCCAGCCTCTGTGACTATTCCGCAACTGGTCGTACGAGCTGGCTCCAACCACCCCTTTCAGCCTCTCATAATCGATCAACACATTCTTCCTTCTCGGTTCCTGAATCTCGTTATAGCCGCAACAAGGCCACATCGACGGATGCCTCACTACACCGGCACACACCATGCCTGCCCTGATAAATAGGGTTGTCATACCTGCTTGACTCGGTCTCCCTATCGACATGCGTGAAGGACGATGACTCAGAGCTTGTCACTCGTGCTTGACTCGGATGTGGCAACGCGGGACGTTCCTCACATTTTTACTTTTATGGAAAATCATAAAACGTTTTCCACGTCGCACGAAAAATATAAAAATGTAAAGAACGTGCCGCACTGTTCGTTCAAATGTTCACCCGCGGAGCTTCTTCAGCAGCCAGGCCATCCTTTGCCCGAGAGCCTCGGCCAGCATGAGGCCTTCTTCATCTTTCTCCACATCACCCTTGTCCCGGCCCATTCCAATGGCACGGCCGACATTGATCATCTCCATGCTCAGGAAAAAATGGCTCATGGTGTCCAGCGTGTGCATGGCGCCTGCCCGACGGACTGCAGCCACCAGGGAGCCAACCTTGTTCTTGAACATCCCGCCGTTCGAGCGGGAAACAAAACCCACCCGGTCGATCAGGGCTTTCATTTCGGGTGTCACATCCATGAAATAGACGGGAGATCCCAGGACAACACCCTGTGCCTGCGTGATCTTCTCAATGTACTCGTTCGCAGCGTCGTCGTCGACGGCGCAGCGCCGATCTTTTTTCTCCTGGCATTTCAAACATGCGATGCACCCGTGGATGCGCTTGTGAGAAAGCTGGACGAGCTCCGTTTCGATTCCTTCCTTCTCCAGTTCACGGAAAACTCTACGGATCAGAATACCCGTGTTCCCGTCTTTCCTGGGGCTCCCATTGAATCCGACGACCTTCATTTCATTTCTCCTCTCGTTGTGTGAAGTAGGGGACGTTCTTCATAGTCGGGGGGACGCTCTTTTAAAATTTAAAAATCTAATTTTCGAGAGAATACTTGCCGCTTTGGGCAATTGCTTCCCCCCGCTCCACTGAAAATCCGACGCCGGCCACACTCATCTCTAGCTTTTT
>Ga0068713_1001282_pt1 | contig 34389 bp, 34 predicted proteins | sample MTBAKSrepl2MetaG_FD_62223 | JGI IMG/M metagenome (GOLD analysis project Ga0068713, IMG submission 62223) | Enrichment culture microbial communities om Arthur Kill intertidal strait, New Jersey, USA, that are MTBE-degrading - MTBE-AKS2 (Arthur... | ecosystem: Environmental > Aquatic > Marine >... | reverse complement strand
TGGCGAGTACCCGACGACTTTCTGGGGCCAAGGGGAGCGCATAGCCGGACGACACCAGATTCCCGTCAACGGCGACGCCCCCCCTGGTGAGGCGTCCATCCTTGTCGGATTATACCGGCCCGACGGCCAGCGTCTTCCGGTGAGCCTCCATGGCCAGCCTGCGGGAGACAGCGCCTTTATCACCACGGTGGCTATCAGCGAGCCATGACGTCTGGCTCGTGTGACGTTTCGCACGCACGCATCGCCGCGGAATTGGCCGGCTGGCGCTCCTGTCGCCGGCACGGGCGTCCAGATGCTGACCAACTCTGCATCGACAGATCCCTCTCTCCAGGCGCAGATCGCCTCGGGGAAACTAAACCATGATGGACATACCAGTTTGCGAGTTCCGAGTCGGCCCCGACATCGCCCTGCAACACCTGCTCTCGTTGTATGCATCCGTCGGATGGACTGCCTACACCGCGCCGGAACGTCGCGCGGACCTGGCGCGAGCCGTCCGGAATTCGTCCTTTGTGATCACGGCCTGGCGCGACCAACTCCTCGTGGGCCTGGCGCGCTGCCTCTCGGACGATGTGGCCATCGTGTACATCCAGGATGTGCTCGTGCGGCCAGAGTACCAGGGGCACGGCGTCGGCACGCACCTCGTCGAGGCCTGTCTCGAACGCTATCAGCACGTGCGGATGGCCGTCCTGCTAACAGACACAGACCCCGTCACTTCTCGATTCTATCAGCGCCTGGGCTTTAGCAGGACGGGCGCGCCCGGAACAGCTGAGCTGGATGCTTTTGTGCGTTTGACCGAGCCAAACTCCGGCTGAGGCGCTGCGCCTTTAGCTCGCAGCGGCGTCGGCGTACGGCAACACCCACATTGGATTGCGGCCCAGCGGGTAGACGGCGATCGGCTCGAGCTGGCCCGACTCGCGGATCACGCGGTACGCCGCAAGTTGGTCCGAGCCCAGCCCGGCCACGTAGACGAACCGGCCTGTGGGATCGATACCAAAGGCACGAGGCGCCGGCTCCGTGGGCTGGTGCCCCGCCGGCGCCAGCATTCCGGTACCGGCCTCCACCTCAAAGATTGCCAGGCTGTCGTGGCCGCGGTTCGAGACATACAGCCACCTGCCCTGCGGGTCCAGGTGGATCTGCGCGCAGGTGTTCTTCCCCGCCCATCCCTCGGGCAGCGTCGACCAGGTGCCCAGCAGCGACAACTGACCGTTAGTCCGGTCGCGGCAGTAGGCAGCGACAGTGCTCGAGTCCTCGTTGGACGTGTACAGCCGCTCCAATGCGGGGTGATACACGTAATGTCGCGGCCCCTGCCCCGGCCCGGTCGGCGCCAACTGCGTGCTCAATGGTGCTAGCCGGCCGCTATCAGCATCAAAGCTGAACTGATCGATACGGTTGGCCGGCATCGTCTGGGGAACATAGGCAAATGCATTTCCGGGGTCGACCTGAATGCAGTGAGCATGGGGTTCGAGCTCTACCCACTGCACGGCCTCGGCATCGAGTGTGCCGTCGGCACGCACGCGGTGCACCGCACAACGGCCCGCCGAATAGTACGCCGTAAGCACAAAACGACCGGAGCGGTCGACGGAGACGTAGCAGGGATCTTCGGGTAGCGAGATCACGGCCGGTGAAGGATCTAGCACAGCCTCTGGATCGAGCCGGACCATGGCCAGCCCGGGCTCGGCTCGCAGCCCGACCACCAGCCAGCGCCGCAGCGGATCCAGCGCCAGAGGCGCAGGCCCGCCGGCCAGAGGATACTCTAGCTCCACCGACAGTAGTCCGCTGGTCGGATTCATCCGAAAGACAGTGATGAGATCGGCGTCCTGCTGGGCCACGAGCACACGATACACCATGGCATTCACCTCCCCCTGGATCAACAACCTGCCGAGGCCGCGGCCTGGCACACTACCTAAGGCTCCTCATACAACCCCAGCTCCTGCGGGGCGTCGGGGCTCCACAGTGGGCTTATCGATGTCCCACGATGGATACCTCGAATGGCATAGGCCAGCATCGGCGCCACGCTGAGGATCTGCAGCTTGGGGTGGTGCTTGGGTGGCGGCACCAGCACCGTGTCGGCCACGACCAGCTCGGCCAGCCAGTCAGCATCGAGCCGGCTCATGGCGCTGGGCAGCAGCACAGGGTGCGTGATCGCCAGGTGAACCTCCGGGCGTGCGCCCTGCTTGAAGAGCTCTGGAATCTGCCCCAGAACACTGCCGCTGGCCATGATATCGTCGATCACAATCGGGATCTTGTCTCGCACATCGCCAACGATGTGTGTCGTCTCCACCCTGCCGCCGCCATCGCGGCGCTTGTGCATGACCACCAGAGGCACGCCCAGTGCCTGGGCATAGCGCCCGGCCAGACGAGCCCTTCCCACATCTGGCGAGACCACCACCGCATCCTTGACGAACCCCTGGTTCATAAAGTAGCGGGCGAAAATCTGATAGGCCTGCAGCCAATCCACAGGGACCGTGAAAAAGCCCTGGATCGCCTCAGCATGGATATCGACATAGATCACACGGGCCACGCCGGACGCCTCCAGCATGGAGGCCACCACACGAGCACTGATCGCCTCGCGGCCGCGGGCCATGCGCTCCTGGCGGGCATAGGGAAAGTAGGGGATGATCGTGGTGATCTGCGCCGCGGATGCTCTGCGCAAGGCGTCGACGATCAGAAGTAGCTCCACAAGGTGCTCGTTGACGGGAGCCGAGCAGGGCTGGATGATATACACGTCCTTCTTGCGGACCAGCTCCTCGATCTGAATGTACACCTCTGTGTCGGGGAAGCGGTCTATCAGCAGCCCGCCGAGCGGCAGCCCCAGGCGGTGCGCCACGGCCTGCGCCAGAGGCCGATTGGCCCGCCCGGAAAAGACGTACATATCGTCCTCCGACGGGTCTCGCCAGGCCATATCCTCGAGGCCCATGACATTGGCCTCGATGTCATTGACCAGAGCGGAGGCATGGCCTTCCTGCCCGCCGCGCCGGTAGATCTCGGGCAACAGGCGGCAGGTGGTCTCAAGCCCCTCAAAGGCCGTATCCGCCGAATCAAGCCCAGGGGGCAGCGCACGCAGCCGGTCTTCGACCGTGTATACGACATCCTGCAACTCATCCATGTTGTGATGCAGGTGCAGGCTACCACCCTCCTCGAGTTGGTATACAAAACCCCAGTTGCGCCATGCGCCACCTGCTGCCCAGCGCGCCTGCAGTATCCGGTACTTGGCCTCCATCGCTCCTCCTCCGGGCGTTACCTCCGCCACGAGTTGCGGACAGCTCCCCTTGACACCCAAATTATAGCGCCGGGACGATCAGGACGCCAGACCCCTGCGGGCTATTTCAGCAAACAGCTGTATGCCATCGCGCGAGTCAGTGACAGAGTCAGTACGGAGCAGGAGCGGGTCAAGCAGGAGCATACTGCAACGTGGAGCTGGGGTGCGGCTTGTGCAGATCACTGTGGGAGGGATAGGTCGGGTCAGCGTTGCGGGCCCAGCCGCGCCATGACATGCGCGTCGACCAGTGTGCCCTCGCGCAGGGCATACTGTCGTTTGGTGCCTTCACGCACAAAGCCAGCCTTTTCGTAGAGCCTGATCGCAGCGACGTTATCGGTGTACACCTCGAGCTCCAAACGCGTCAGTCCCAGCCAGTTCTCGGCCAGATCGATGATCGCGTTCAGCAGCGCCCGGCCAATGCCGCGGCCCCAGTAGGCCCCATGCACAGCGACGCCCGGCTGGCCCACATGGATACGCCGGCCTCCCATGACCTTCAGCCAGCCCTATCCCACCACGCGGTCATCCATCACGGCCGCGAGCACATGCGAACTTTCGCTCCTGGCCTCGAGCCGTTTACGGGCTGTCGCCAGAGTGAGGCTGGGAAGTTGCAGCGTCTGTCTTTGGACCCCGGGGCAGGTCATGATGGCGTGCCAGTCGCGGTAATCGTCGGTCTCCAGCGGGCGAATCTCAACAGGACCGTCGTGCGCACTCATGCGTGTCACCTCCTGGAGGTGTCAACGGCTGTTGCTGGCCCGCAGCTCAAAGATAGCCAGGCCGGCGCGCCAGTTGGCCATGAACCGGCCCACCCGCCGCGCCGTGGGCACCAGGTACATCTCACGCACCACGCTCAGCCCCTCCTGTTCGCACAGCAGGCGAAAATCCCGGATAGTGCACATGTGAACGTTGGGTGTGTTATACCATTCATAGGGAAGCAGCCGGTGCCGCGGCATCCTGCCGGTCAACAGCAACTGCAGCCGGGTCTTCCACCAGCCGAAATTGGGAAAGCTGATGATGGCGCGCTCGCCCACGCGCAGCATCTCATGGATGACCCGCACGGGGTCGGCCGTCTGCTGTAGCGTCTGGCTGAGCAGTACCAGATCGAATGATCCGTCCCGGTAGTGCTGGATGCCTTCCAGCATGTCGCCGTGATAGACGGGCACGCCGCGCTCGATGCAGTGGCGCACGTGCGTCGGATCGATCTCGATGCCGCGCACCTGGCATTGGCGCCGGGCCTGCAACTCGGCAAGGAGATCGCCGTCTCCGCACCCGAGATCCAGCACCCGGGATCCCACGGGCACCAGATCGCCCATGAGCTGGTAATCGAGCCGTTGCTTGACGGCCGCCTTTTCCTCAACCCAGCTCACAGCGCACCTCCCTGTCCGCGCACGCGGCCATACGCGTTGCTCAGGAACCCGGTCACCGTGTCGGAGAGCTCGGCATTCGGCAGGAAGAATGCGTCGTGACCATAGTCGCTCTCGATCTCCACAAATGTGGTTGGCACACCATTGGCCTGCAGAGCGCGCACGAGTTCGCGAGACTGTTCTGTAGGGAACAGCCAGTCGCTGCTAAAGGACACCACCAACGTCTCTGCCTTGAACGCTTCAAAGGCCTGCACCAGCGACCCATGGCCATTGGCAATATCGAAATAGTCGATGGCCTTGGTGATGTAGAGATACGTGTTGGCATCAAAGCGACGAACAAAGGCGTTGCCCTGGTAGCGCAGGTAGCTCTCCACCTGAAACTCGGTGCCAAAATCATAGCCGAGAGCATCCCGGTCCTGCAGGCGGCGACCGAATTTGCGGTGCATCTGCTGATTGGAGAGATAGGTAATGTGCGCGATCATGCGGGCCACGGCCAGACCCGCCTCCGGCGAGCGCTGGCCGTAATAGTCGCCACGGCGCCAGTCGGGGTCGGCCATGATCGCCTGGCGGCCCACCTCGTTAAAAGCGATCCCCTGGGCTGTCAGCCGCGCCGTGGTAGCGATGGCGATCACCGACGCCACCCGATCCGGATAGCGCACGGCCCAATCCAGAGCCATCATGCCGCCCATGCTGCCGCCCACCACACACAGCAGGCGCTCAATACCAAGGTGGCTGATCAGCCGCTCCTGGGCGCGCACCATGTCGCTGAGGGTCAGTATCGGGAAATCAAGCCCAAAGGGAGCGCCAGTGTCCGGGTTAACGCTGCCCGGACCGGTGCTGCCCTTGCAGCCGCCCAGTACGTTGATGCAGATCACAAAGTACCGGTCGGTGTCGAACGCCTTGCCCGGGCCCACCATGATATCCCACCATCCGGGCCGTTTGTCCGAGGGATCATGATACCCTGCCGCATGGGCATCACCTGTCAGAGCGTGAAAGATGAGCACCGCGTTGTCACGCTCCGGGCTCAGCTCTCCATAGGTCTCATAGGCCTGCGTGATGGGGCTGAGCGAGCGGCCGCAGTCCAGCAGCAGAGGCGCATGGCAAGTCCAGTGGCGCGTCTCGACCAGCCCCACCGAGTGTGCCCCTCCGAAACGTGAGCCATTGTCGATATCGATCACATCATCGATGGACACAGTTCGCCTCGCCCCTCCCTCAGACGCTCTTTGCCAGCGCCTGATCGAGGTCGCCCAAGATGTCAGGCAGATTCTCGATGCCGATCGACAACCGGACAAAGTCCGGGGTCACTCCAGCCGCGATAAGCTGCTCCTCGGTCAATTGCTGATGGGTCGTCGAGGCCGGATGGATGGCCAGACTCCTCGAGTCGCCGATGTTAGCCAGATGGCTGAACATCTGCAAGCCTTCGATAAAGCGTCTCCCGGCCTCCAGGCCTCCCTTGACACCAAAGCCCACCATGCCGCTGGCCCCCTCGGAGAGGTACTGCTGCGCATAGCGGTGGCTCGGATGGCTCTCGAGTCCGGGATACAACACCCAGGCCGCCCGCGGGTGCTGCTCCAGAAACTGTGCCACCGCCAGGGCGTTCTCACTGTGCCGCGCCATCCGCAACCCCAGCGTCTCGACACCCACCAGCGTGAGGAATGAGTTGAAGGGGCTAATGCAGGCCCCCATGTCTCGCAGCATCCCCGTGCGGCAGCGCGCTGCAAAGGCCGCCGGTCCAAACTGCTCGGTAAAGCACACCCCATGGTAGGCCGGATCGGGCGACGAGAACTCGGGAAAGCGCCCGTTGTCCCAGGGGAAATGGCCGCCATCGACGACGATACCGCCGATGGAATTACCGTGCCCGTTCAGGTACTTGGTGAGGCTGTGTACCACAATGTCGGCCCCGAAACTGAGCGGCCGGCACAGGGCTGGAGAAGCGGTCGTATTGTCAACGACAACCGGGACGCCCGCGCGGTGCGCAACCGCCGCGATCCCGAACAGATCGGGCACCGCCAGCCGGGGGTTGCCAATCGTCTCCAGGTACACCGCGCGCGAGCGATCGCTCAGCGCCGCCTCGAAACCCTCGGCATCGTCCGAATCGACCCAGACCGTCTTGATGCCCAGTCGCTCAAACTGCCCGGTCAGCAGCGTCACTGTGCCGCCGTACAGGCGGGTGCTGGCGACGATCTCATCGCCCGGCCTGCACAGGGCAAGCAGCGTCGCGCTAATGGCCGCCATCCCTGAAGAAAAGGCCACCGCCGCGACGCCCTGCTCCAGCGCGGCCACACGCTGTTCCAGGATATCGTTGGTTGGATTTTGCATGCGACTGTAGATGTTGCCGGACTCTTCCAGGGCAAACAGCCGCGCGGCGTGCGCCGTGTCGTGAAACACATAACTCGCCGTCTGGTAGATCGGCACGGCAGATGAACCCGTCACGCTGTCGAAGGAGTAACCGGCGTGCAGCGCAAGCGTATCGAAACCGGAAAAGTCAGGCATCAGGCACCCCCATAGGGCTGGTAACGTCTACCCGCCAGTCGCGCGGCGCCTTTGCCATGATCGGTCGGATAGCAGGTCGATAAAGTGAGGGAAAGGATACACCAAAGCCGGGCGACAGGCCAATGGCGCAAACGATGCCTATGGCCTCGGAAGCTCAGCCGACGGGGGCGCCGGTGACAAACAGCGCTGCAGTAGCCGCCACCACCAGCACTCCCAGGATGACGACCAGCACGTTGGTCGCGCGCCGGTTGGTGTGCGCCTTCATTAGATAGCGGTCATTGATGAGCTTGAGCATCAGCAGCAAGACGACCGGCAACAGCACGGCATTGGCCACCTGCGAGAGCCACATCAACGGAAAGAGCGGCAACCCGGGAATCAGCACTATGACGATGCTGAGCACGATGATCGCGGTGTAGAGGCCGTAGAAAACCGGGGCGCTGTCTGCCGATTGATCCAGGCCTCGTTCCCAACCAAAGACCTCGCACACCGCGTAGGTTGTGGCCAGCGGCAGCACAGACGCGGCGAGCAGAGAAGCCCCTAGCAGGCCCACGCCGAACAGCACCTCCGCCCATTGCCCGGCAACTGGCGCCAGCGCCATTGCAGCCGCTTCTGCGTCAGCTACCTGGATTCCATGCACAAAGAGCGTAGCCGCCGTACAGATAATGATGAAAGCAGAAACGATGTTGCCAACTGCTGCCCCAAAGATGACGTCCAGCCGTGACTGCGGATATTCATCCATGGTCACGCCCTTGTCAGCAACCGAGGCTTGCATATAGACAGCGGCCCAGGGCGTGATCGTGGTACCCACCGTCGCCAGTACGGCGAGGATATACTGGCGGTCAGCCTGGATAGTCGGGACTATGGCTGCCTTGAGGATCTCCTTCCAGGGAGGATCGATCATGATCGCCGAGGCGACATAAGCCACCGCATATAGTGACAGCACCAGGAGCACCCGCTCAACCCGCCGGTACGAACCCCGGGTCACCAGAAGCCAGACACCCAGTCCCGCCAGCGGTACCGCAATATAGCGGCTGATGCCAAACAGCTCAGAAGCACTTGCGACGCCGGCAAACTGCGCGGCCGTTGTCCCCAGATTGGCCAGCACCAGGGCCAGCATCATGAAAAACGTCAGTTTCAGCCCAAAGCGCTCGCGTATAAGATCCGTCAGGCCCTTGCCGGTCACCGCGCCCATGCGCGCCGCCATCTCTTGCACGGCGACTTCGCCCAGCGTGATCCACACCAGGATCCAGAGAAAAGTGTAGCCAAAGGTCGACCCTACCATCGAGTACGTGGCAATACCGGGGGCATCGTTGTCCGCACTGGCGGTGATCAGGCCGGGGCCCAGAATCGTCAGAAAGAGAAGCAGTCTCCGAATTGTGCCCTTTAGCCGCTGTATAAACATCGCCTCGCTCCCCCTCGCCGAGAGTTGGCAGCCATCCGATGCGCCATTTGCCCGACATCGCTCATGGCGGGCTCAGAAACGGGCCGTCTCGGTGCGCGCCTGGAGGCATTGACAACTGGGACGCGCAAGAGTCGCTGATACGCCATGGATAGATAACCATCTTGCAGTCAGTAGAATCGCGGTATCCGCTTTTTCCAGGCCGTAGGGATAGCAGCGTCGATCGCATCATCGACGGTGACGATCCCTTGAATGACGCCTTCTTCATCGACGACCGGTATCTCGAGCAAGTTGTAGCGTGCAACGAGTCGGGCCACCTGCTCCTGTTCCTCAAGAGGGCCTACGGTAATCAGCTCCGTTTCCATGATCTCGTCAACGGTCTCATCGGGGTCGGCCATGACCAGATCCCGCAAAGAAACCATTCCGCGGAGCTTGTTCTCCGCATCGATGACATGCACATAGTAGAGCGTCTCGTCCTCCTGAGCCAGAGTCGATTGCCTGAGGTAATTCAGCGCCTCTCCGGCCGTAAACCCCATCGGCAGCGTCGTGAACTCACTGGTCATGATGCCGCCGGCCGTATCCTCTGGGAAAGCCAGCAGGCGGACCATATCCACGGACTCGGGATCCTCCATCAGTTCGAGGTAGTTCTCACGCTGCTCGACCTCCATCGAGGCCAGGAGATCCACGGCATCGTCAGGGTCCATCTCTTCCAGCACGTCAGCAGCACGCTCTGGAGCCAGCGACATGAGCAAGGACATCTGCAGATCGGGTTCGACCTCTGAAATGGTGTCAGCTGCGGTCTCGTCATCGAGGATATTGAGCAGCGTGAGGCCGGAGGGCCGGTCCATGTCCTCTATGATATCAGCGATGTCCACCGGGTTTAGCTGGCGAATCTTGTCCTGCGTGACCCGCAGCCGAATGGGGGCATCCGACTGCACGGGGGCCACATCCTGCCACGGGATCACCTGCTCCGAGAGGTCACGGCCAAAGGCGCGGAGCACGCGGCCACTGAGGTTTTCAACACCCAGGCGCCGCAGCATGCTGCTGGTCCCGACCGAAACGCCGGTGAGGTAGTAGTGCCCGGTAGTCTCCGCACGGGTAAGTTGCAGGTCGTTGACACGCACCAGCCTGCGCCCCTCCACGTCCACGATCTGCCGGTCAAGCACCTGGCGGCGAAGGCACAGTTCGTCGCCGCGCAGCTCATAGACCTGCGGCGTGACCGCGTTGAGGATGATGGCCGGGCTCAGCGTCGATACCTGGGAGCCGGGAACGTACATCTCTGAGCCATCCTCAGCTACCATCAGAAGCGCACGCAGCACCGGCGCTCCGTGATCGGTCTCTAGAAAGAGCAGATCCTGGCATTTGCCGAGCCGGGTCGCCTGAGCATTCCACACCGGCTGGTCGAGAACATGGCTGAGATAGGTGGCCATCGCATTGCCTCCTGAATGGGCTGTCGCCGCGCCATTGCGGACCGTCTGCATTAAGAAACCGCGGCGATCGCCGCGGCCCTTTGACAGACACACCCCACGCCCGGAGGCGCGATTCTACGGGGAATCGAGCATCACTCGTTTAGAGTGCGCGTGAGGTATGTCGTCAGGTTGGTTTGCCGTGGTATCGGTGTTCATAGCTTCCATCATAATTTTCTGGCACATGCGCCAGCTCTGAGGGTATTCTAGGGCAACGCCACGCCGCCGTCAAGCCCCGAACTCGAGCAATTGGGGCAGGTCCGGCTGTTGCCACGGCGCGTTGGCAGACGCCGGGATCCGGCGCCTTGACGCCGCTGCCCGGCGCCTTATGATTGTCGCCATACAGCGTCACAGGCAGTGGATTGCCGCGCCAGCTACAGGGAGAAATCATGTTTGAGCGCATGGACCACGTGGCACTGAGCGTCCGCGACATGGAGCGGGCGATCGCTTTTTACCATGACACCATAGGCTTTGAGGTCGTTCTTGACCGCGAGTTTACCGCACCGATGGCGCGTTTGATCAACGTGCCGGAGGCGGACGTGCGCATCGTGCACCTGCGCTTTGGTGAGGCCATGCTGGAACTCTTCCACTACCGCACGCCGGCCGGACGTCCCCGCCCCGAGGATCAGCGGCAGAGCGATCTGGGTCTCACACACCTGGGCTTTATCGTCAGCGACTTTGACGGTACGTTTGCGATGCTCAAAGAGAAGGGTGTCACTTTTGTGGGTGAAGCGGTCGAGATCAGGCCGGGTGTGCGCGTGGCCTACTTTTACGGGGCCGAGGGCGAGGTATGCGAGATGCGCGAGATCCTGCCCGCAGAGGGGCAGTCATGAGTCAGGACAACGCCATGCACGCCGCGAGAGATGAGACCTGTATCGTCTCTCTCATCGACCTGTTTGTGACCGGTGAGGGACCCTATTTCCACTACCGCATCCCGGGCATCATCGCTACCGGCAACGGCCGCATCCTGGCGTACTCCGAGGCCCGCTACGGCCGCGGCGACTGGGAGCCCAGTGACATCCTGATGCGCGCCAGCGACGACGCTGGCGAGACCTGGGGCCCCGCGCGGGTTCTGGCCGCACACCGCGACTATGGTCCCGGCTGCATGAACAATCCGGTGATGATCGCTGGCCGCAACGGCACGGTCCACCTGCTGTACTGCCATGATTACCGGCGGGCTTACCACCGGCAAAGCGAGGGCGGCGGACACACCTTTGGCCCGCCCGTCGACATTACCCCGACCTTTGAGTGCTTACGCCCCGAGTATCCCTGGACCGTGCTGGCGATCGGACCCGGGCACGGCATCCAACTCAGCGGCGGCCGGCTGCTGGCACCCATCTGGCTTTCAGCCAGCCCCACGCGCGCCCACGAGCCCAACCGCGCGGGGGTCATTTACAGTGACGACCATGGCGCCACCTGGCAGGCCGGCGAACTGGTCCCCGATACGATTCCGAGCTGCAACGAGACCGAGGCGGTCGAACTGGGCAACGGCCATGTGCTGCTCAACATGCGCAACCTCGGTGCTGCCCGCAGACGGGCGCTCACGTGCAGCGCCACCGGGATCGGTCCCTGGTCCGAGCCGATGTACGATCCCGCCCTGCCAGAGCCGCGCTGTTTCGGCAGCCTCCTGCGCGCCGGCACCGACAGTGGTACAGGAGCACTGTACTTTGTGAACCCTGACTCGCTTGCGGATACCGTGGCGCCGCCAGGGCGGGCGGCGCCACGGGTGAACCTGACCCTGCGCGCCTCTTTCGACGAGGGGCAGACCTGGCCAGCGGCGGCGGTCATCGACGCTGGACCGGCGGGGTATGCGGATCTGGCCGAAGCGGCCGATGGCAGTCTGTTGTGCCTGTACGAGCGCGGCCGCGTCGCCCGCCCTGAGGGAGGCATCGGTGCGCTGGCGCTGGCCCGGCTGGATGTGTCGTGCCTGATACGACATCGCGAACAGAGCGTGCCCGGCACGGCCGCCGGCGCCGCACGCCCGGAGGGGCAGTAACATGCCCCTGCCGATGGTACATCTGGCCGTCGCCGTGACAATGCTCCCCGAACTGGACGCCCTCGAGGCGCCCGCCTTTCTCCTGGGCAACCTCGCCCCGGATGCCATTCACATGCGCCCCGGCTGGACCGGCGATGACAAGCGCAGGGTGCATCTCCACCTGAGCTCTACAGACGTGCCCGATGGCGCGCAGGATGCAGCACGCGATCTCATCCTGCGCTGGCGGGAGCAGGGCGTAGTCATAGAGCCTCTGCATGTCGGGTACATCACGCACGTGCTGACGGACCTGCTCTGGCGCGCTCATGTATGGCTGCCACTGCGGCGCGCGCTGCCGGAAGAGATGGATTATGCACAGGGCCGCGCGCTGTACTATCGCGAGACCGATGAGATCGACCGGCAGATCTTAAGGACCGCCCCCTGGCGTGACCAGGTATGGCGGCTGCTGGCGGAAGCACAGCCGGCAGACGTCCCCGGCATGGTGAGCGCCAAAGAGATTGCGCTCTGGCGGCAGCGCACGCTGGCGTGGTTTGATCATCTCGCGCCTGTCACAGAGCCGCTCCGCCATCTGACCATAGACGGCGTCCTGTCCTTTGCTGAGGATGCCGCCGCGCAGGTGCAGGAGTGGCTCGAGGAGTGGGGCAGCTGGCCGCCCACGTCTTGGGAGAGGTGTGCAACATGATGCCAGCGCTATCCGGCGTTGCCATGCGGGCACTGCTCGCGGGGGTGGTCTATCTGCTGGCGTGGCTCGCGGCCGTGCTGCTGGCCGACGCCGCCGGACAGCGATTGGCCCTGCGTGATACGCCGCGCGCGCAAAGAGCGCTGACCTGGCGGGGATGGGGCTATCTGGCCCGCATCCTGGGACTCGCATTCACGCTCGGCTACCTGTACCTGGCGCTGACGCACAACTATCTGGAGCCGTTTACCATCGGCCTGGTGCCATTGAACTGGCAGGAGGTGTCGGACTGGTTGCCGGCTGTGGCGGGCATCTCCAGCCTGTGGGCTGCCCTCCTGTGGGGTCTGTACTGGGCGCCCTACCAGCATCGTGAGGACCACAGCCCCTGGCAGGCCTATGGGACGCCTCTCGGCTTGCCCGCGCACGTGCTCAACCTGGAGATGCAGGTGACCATCTTGCGCGGCGCGCTGATCCCCCTGCTCGGCGCTTACTGGGGACCCTGGGCGGCGTGCCTGGTGCGAGCGCTGGTCTCTCTCGTCAATCCTGCGATCCGTATGCGATTGGGTAATTCGCAGGCACGGGCGTTCCTCATGCTCGACCTCGCGGTCGACATAGTCGCCACTGGATGCTTTATCGTCTCGGGGAACCTCTGGGTCAGCCTGTTGGTGCGCACCGCGGCACATTTCAGCGCCGGCGCCGTGCACCGGCTCATGTTATGGAAGAGCCGCCGCTCGGTCAGCCCCACACCCACGGGTTAGCGCGAACATTGCCCAGAGGTCCGCACACAGCAAACGCCGCCCCACGGTGCGTGAGACGGCGCAACAGGACGGAACTTGCGCTGACGCAGAGTCTAAAAGATCAAAGCAAGCGCGATGAGCAGGACAAAGAGCGATGCGGCGACGACGGCGAGCCGCTTGAGATCGCTCAAGACATAGTGGTATTCGGTGTTAAAGTCCACGGGAGGAGCCTGCACACTCTGCCCCCTGCGCGCCCGCGACCCACCGGAACGTCTTCTCTTTGCCATACGCTATGCTACCTCCCACACCGCTGCTGAGCACTCTTTTTCAGTCGCATTATAGCTCCGTGGGTCCACCCGTCAAAGACGCCCGCACCGACCAGCGCAGGTGGTTGACGGTTGCAGGGTAGCGCGCTACGCTCACGGCAGGTCTATCCTATCCACCAAAGCGAGGTAGCAGATGGCTGAAATACGCATCGACCCGGGATCGCTGGAGCAGTTCGTCACCGCCATATTCGAAAAGGCCGGCTTTACCGCCGAGGATGCCGCCACAGAGGCGCGCGTGCTGGTGTGGGCCAATGTGCGGGGCGTGGACTCGCACGGCGTGCTGCGGGTCCACCAGTACCTGGCCAACATCCGCCGCGGAGGGATGAACCCGCACGCGCAGGTGCGCATCGAGCGCGAGACACCGGCCGTCGCGCTCATCGAAGCCGACTGCGCCTTTGGACCGGTGGTCACCACCTACGCCATGAACGTCGCCATAGACAAGGCGCGGCAGGTCGGTATCGGCTGGGTGGTCATCCGCAATACCACGCATCAGGGCTGCATGGCCTACTATCCCATGCTCGCCGTGCAGCAGGACATGGCGGGCCTGGCATTCGTCTGCAGTCCGCCCAATATGGCACCCTTTGGCGCCAAAGCCGCCGGCGTGCACAACAGCCCGCTGGCCATCGCCGTCCCGGCGGGCGAGCGCGACCCCCTGGTGCTGGATATGGCCACCAGCATGGCCGCCTTTGGCAAGGTGAACCTGGCGCAGGACAAAGGTATACCGATCCCCGAGGGCTGGGCGCTGGATGCCGAGGGCAAGCCGACCACAGACCCCAACCAGGCGCGCATCCTGCTGCCCTTTGGCGGGTACAAAGCCTCTTCGCTGGCGCTCATGTTCGAGACCCTGTCCAGCGTCATGGCGGGCAACGGGCTGCTGACGCCGACGCTCTTGGGCGGAGAGAAAACGCGGCCCGGGGCGCAGAACAGCGTCGTCGCCGCCATCAATATCGCGGCCTTTACCGACGTGGATGGCTACAAGGCAGAGATCGACCGGCTGATCGCGGGCATCAAGGGACTGCCCCCGGCGGACGGGTTCACCGAGGTGCTGGTGCCGGGCGAGATCGAGAACCGCGTGCAGGCCGAGCGCACGGCCAACGGCATTCCGCTCCCGGAGGGCACTGTGCTGCATCTGCGGCAGGCGGCCGAGGAAATGGGTGTAGAACTGCCCGCGCCGCTGCGACCCTAGACCAACCCTAAATACAGCGGGCGCCCCTCGGGGCGCCCGTTCTCGTCAGACGTGTGCCGACTCGTGGACGTGAGCCGGCGCGCATTCTGCACCGCAGGCGGCCTCCCGCATCGGGCAGGACTCTCCCTCGAACTCGAGTTCAAAGGTGGTGTGCGCCACCGCGTCATCGACGAGCGCCTCACGGGCCGCGCACTTGATCGCTACCAGCTCCTCCGGCGTGGTCCCCTCGGGCACCACCAAGTGCGTCGAGAACACATGCCGCTCGCCATCCAGTGACCAGATATGGGTGTGATGCGTGGAGAGTACACCCTCGATAGCGTTCAGCCGCCCATCCAGCGCCTGCAGGTCGATCCCGGCGGGCACCCCCTGCAGAAACAGCCCGGCCGCCTGGCGCACGCCGCGGATCGCGTTATAGAGCACCCAGGCGCTGATCACGATCGAGATCAGCGGGTCGAGTATGGGTACCGAGACGAACATCATCACGATGCTCACCAGCAGCACCGCCGCCCAACCCAGGACATCCTCCATCAGGTGCAGCGTCACGGCCTTGGAATTGAGGCTGCGGTCCCTGCTGAGCCGGAAGGCGGCCACGCCATTGATGGCGATCCCCAGCAGCGCCAACCCCAGCATGCCCTGCGCGTTCGGCTGCACCGGCTCAGTCAGGCGCGGGATCGCCTCAGACAGCACATAGCCCGCGCCCACCACCAGGATGAGGGTGTTTGCCAGCGCGCCGAGCAGGGAAAAACGCCGGTAGCCGAAGGAGAAACGAGCGTCTCCCCGGCGCAGGCTGAGACGCTGGAGCACCCAGGCCAGCGCCAGCGCGATACTGTCCCCGAAATCGTGCAGGGCGTCGGAGAGTATGGCCAGACTGCCTGTGAGCAGCCCGCCCACCAGCTCGATCAGCGCAAAACCAGCATTGAGCAGAAAGGCGACCTTGAGGTTGGCGGCGCCATCTGCCGAGCCAGTATGAATCTGCCCATGTGCATGGGCGTGGCCGTGATCATGTCCGTGATCGTGCGTCACCGTTGCCCCCGTTGCAGATATCTGTTCCTCTAGATTATCCGGCCACTGGCCATTTGTGCCAAACGACGCGCCTCACGCCCCAGCCTATACTGCATCGAACTAGAACAGTATGGCCTGCACGGCGGCAGCCGGCGGCTCCCAGGGCGGAACCCGCGTTGACAGACCATACTGCGTGACCAACTCGCTGAAGAGTTGCTGCAGGCGCGCTGCGCGGTCGCTGGGGCACGCGTAGCGCTCACTGTAGCGCCGGCGGTAGCGCTCGCTCAGCCCGGGCCCGTGCCGCTCCAGCGCCACACAGTAATAGTCCCTCTGCCGATCGCGCATGGTCATGGCAAAGACGGGAATCACAAGACTTGCTCCAGTCTCGGCAGTCTGCCGCACCACGTCTGCCACGTTCTCCTCGGTATCCTCTAGAAAAGGCAGCACCGGCATGAGCGTCACGCCGGTCGTCACGCCGGCGGCTGAGAGCGCCCGGATGGCCGCCAGACGCCGAGTCGGTGAGGGCGCCCGCGGTTCCACCAGAGCCGCCAGAGGGCCATCGCTGGTCGTGATGGTGAACGAGACGTAACAGGCAGTGTCTAGCGCGATGCGCGCCAGGAGGTCGGTGTCACGCACGGCCAGGTCGCTCTTGGTGATCAGGTGCAGTGGGAACCCGTACGTCGCGACGATCTCCAGCGCTCCGCGCGTCAGCAAGAGATCCGCCTCCACGGGGCCATAGGGATCGCTCTTCGATCCGGTGCCCACCAGCCCCTTGATCCGCTTGCGCGGCAGTTCGTCGGCCAGCCGCTCCAGCGCATTGGCCTTGACGAGGATTTCGTCAAAGTCCTCAATACCATAGCACAGGCTGTGCGAGTCGCAATAGATGCAGCCGTGCTGACAGCCGCGATAAATGTTAAAGGTGTACCGCAGGCCGAACCAGGGATCGGGCCGAGCATGTGAGGACAGCAGTTGTTTGGCGTGGATCTCGCGGATGGCCATCGCTCGGCCCTGTCAGCGTCCCGCCGGCGTGATCGGCACCCGCCGCTCGACGCGATCCTCGTTCAGCACATACCCCAGCCCGAGGCCCTCGGGCGGGTAAAAGTAGCCGTCGATCGGGCGGAAGGTCGCGGCGTTAAAGTACTGGACGTTGGCATTGATCTTGATGCCCCACTCGCACAGCGGCGCGATCGAGGGCGAGGCGCTGAACAGCAGGTGCGGCACGATATATCCCGACTCGTTGCCGTGCGGCACGATGGGCACGCCATAGACCGAGGCCAGCGTCTGGATGCGGCGCATCTCGCTGATGCCGCCGGCCACCATCGATTCGGGCTGGAGCACGGTGGCCGCCCCCAGGTCCAGCAACTCCTTGAGCTGCCAGCGCCCCGCAAAGTGCTCGCCGTAGGCCAGCGGGATGCTGGTGGCGCGCGCCAGGCGCAGGTGTGCATCCTGGGCGTCAAAGGGCAGCGGCTCTTCGATCCAGGTCGGGTGCAAGGGCTCCAGCAGGCGCGCCAGCCGGATGGCGTACAACAGCGAGTTCTCCGTGGGGTCCGCCAGCAGCCAGTCCACCATGATCTCGATGTCGTCGCCCACGGCCTCGCGCACGGCGCGTATCGTGGCGACGTTGTATCTCAGCCCCTCCTCGCCCGCCGAGGCGTTGTAGGTCAGGTACCACTTTTGCGCCGTGAATCCCTGTGCCACTGCCTGCAGCGAGGCCTCGGCGGCGCGTTCCGGCCGGGTGTCATAGCCCAGCATGCCGGCGTAGGCGCGCACCCGCGGCTGCGTCGGCCCTCCCAGCAGCCGGTAGACGGGCTCGCCGCGCACCTTGCCCGCCAGGTCCCACAGCGCGCAGTTCAAGGCCGACAGCGCGGGAAGCTGCGCCAGCCGGGTGTACGTGCCGGTGTACATCTTGTCCCACAGGTACTCGATCGCCAGGGGATCCTCGCCCACCAGCGTCTGGCCCAAGGCCGCGACAGCGGGCGACCCGCCGTACACCAGCCCGGCGACTCCAGCATCGGTTTCGATCTCTGTAAAGGCCGCCCGGTAGGGCGTCACCTCGTAGGGTGCCAGACCCAGGCGCTCCATCTCGTAGAGCGCCTCGCCGCTGCGCTGTCCACCCTCAACGCGAAAGACATTCACCGCGGTGATCTTCATGCCCCTGCTCTCCCTGCTGTGCTTGCTCCAGTATAGGGCCACGCAGGCGCACCATCAAGGCCCCGCACCATGGGCTCTGGTAGCGCGCAGGGTGTGGCCGGGGTACACTGGTACTGGCGCTCGGCGCCAGACACACAATACAGGAGCAAGTCATGCATGCAGCGTATTTCCGCGGCAATCAGATCATCGAACTGGTCGATGTCCCCCGCCCCGAGCTCAAGCCGGGCGAGGTGCTCATCAAGGTCGCTGCCAACGGCGTCTGCGGGTCGGACCGCAAGATCCTGCGCGGCGGGTTTGGCCTGATCCCCGGCCACGAGGTCTCTGGCACGGTGGTCGAGGTCACGCCGGGATGCGAGACGCCCATCGGTGCCCGGGTCGCGGTGTACATCCCGCGGCATTGCGGCGAGTGCATCTATTGCCAGGCGGGCCGCGGCAACCTCTGCCCGCACAAGCCCGGCCTGCTGGGCTGGTCCACTGACGGCGGCTATGCCGAGTACATGGCCCTGCCCGAGCGCAATGCGCTGCGACTGGATGACGGCATCTCGCTGGACCAGGGCGTGCTGCTGCTGGACACGCTGGGCACCTCCAGCCACGGGCTGCGCCTGGCGCGCGCCGCCGAGGCCGAGAGCGCGCTGGTGATCGGCGCCGGGCCAGTGGGCATGGGCGCCGTCGCCTATCTCAGAGCCGTGGGCGTGCCCGAGGTCTATGTATCCGAGTTCTCCGATTACCGGCTGGAGATTGCGAGAGGCTACGGTGCCATACCGGTCAACCCCGGTCGCGAGGACTTGAACCAGCGCATCCGCGACAGCCACCCCTACGGCGTGGACCTGGTGGTCGAGGCCGTGGGCACACTGCCGACCATCTGGCAGTCCTACGACATGGTAGCGCCGGGCGGGCGCATCTCCCTGCTGGGCGAGTACTGGGGCAAGGTCGAGCTGGAGGGAGCCAGGAACAGCTGGATGATCAACGACATCACGCTGATCCGCTCCTTCTATTTCACGATCCCCGAGTTCTATGAGAACCAGCAGATGATCCTGGACGGCACGCTGGACACGACGCCCCTGGCCAGCCACAGTTTCCCGCTGGAGGAGATCTCGGCAGCCTACGACCTGTTCCAGAGCGGCAACTCGGTCAAGATCATGGTCAGACCCTAGAGCGGACGGATGGCGGGTGTGGATGGCACGTTACGTCAGGAGGGATACAGTGAGCAAACGCGTCTTGTTGTTGGTCGTTGTTCTGGCGGCGCTGTTGGCCGGATGCTCAACGCGAGATATGTCGGATACCGGGAGCGCGCTGGCGCCGGCGGCAGCCGGAGAGACCGCCACAGCGCTCTTCAACTCCACGGCGACGTATACCCCTGCACCGACAGAGACGTCTACGTCCACGCCCACCGCCACGCTGACGGCCACTGCGACGGCCACGGCCACCCCAACGGCGACCGCAACCGCCACAGCGACGCCTGACCCGTACGCGGGGCTCACCATCGAGGACCTGCGCGCACGCAGTTATGGCGGCGGCGAGATCACCGTCCACGAGACGATGGCAGCCACCGAGGCATTCACGCGCCTGCTCATCTCCTACCCCAGCGACGGGCTGGAGATCTATGGCTTTCTGAACGTGCCGGCGGGTGAGGGGCCCTTCCCGGTGGCCATCGTGCTGCATGGCTACATCGATCCCGAGGTCTACAGCACGCTGGCCTATACCACGCGCTACGCCGACGCGCTGGCGCGGGCCGGCTATGTGACGTTTCACCCGAACCTGCGTGGCTACCCGCCCTCGGACGACGGCCCTAACGCCTTCCATGTGGGCATGGCCATCGATGCGCTGAACCTGCTGGCCCTGGTCCGAGAGAACGCCGGCCAGCCCGGGCCCCTCGCGACGGCCAACGCCGAGGCGATCGGGATGATGGGTCACAGCATGGGCGGCGGCATCACCTGGCGTGTGCTGACAGTGGACCAGGGGGTCGGGGCGGCGATCCTGTACGCGGGCATGCATGCCGACGAGCGCGCCAACTATGAGCAGGTGCTGATCTGGTCGGGCGGATCGCGGGGCAACACAGAACTGAGCACGCCTGCGGAGGACCTCGCCCGCATCTCGCCCGCCACCTACCTGGAGGACATCGTCGCGCCGGTGAGCATCCATCACAGCATCCACGATGGCACGGTACCGGTGGCCTGGTCGGAGGAGCTGGCGGCGCGCATGGAGGAGCTGGGCAAGCCTGTCGAGCTGTTCCTGTACCAGAACACGCCCCATACATTCAACGGGGCCAGCGATGCGCTCTTTATGGAACGCATGGTGGCCTTTTTCGACCAGCACCTAAAGTAGCGTCAGCGGCTACATGCCGAGCAGCGGCCGCAGCGTCTCGATCTCGGCCATGTCCTCGACCATGATGTAGAGGTACAGCCCGCGCGGATCCAGGCCATCCATCAACTCGCGCGCCTCGTCGGCCGTGAACGAGCCGCGGATCAGCAGCGATCGCCCCGCCTCCTGGATGCGCCGCCAATAGGGCAGCATGCCGCTCACCGGCGGACCGCCCGAGATGAGTTCATAGTTCACCTCCAGGCAGCGCAACTCCTCGATCTCGAGAAAAGCATCCAGCAGGAACATCGAGGTCGAGTGCAGGTGCATGAACGCACAGTCGAAATGCCCGGCGAGTTCGCGGTCCACCGGCTGCAGATAGCGCCGGTACAACCGCGGCGAGTACAAGCCTGAGGCATCCTCCTGCATGCGGATGATGGGGCCCGGTGCCCAGAGCTGGTACTGGGCGTCATAGTAGCCCCCATGCCAGAGCGGGATACGCTCCCAGGCCGCGACAGTGATCTGGTGAAAGATCTCGGCCATCTGCGCCAAAAGGCGCGTGGCCTGCTCCGGCTCATACAGCAAATCCAGCACGCTCTGGCTGTGCCCCCGCAGCACCGCAGCCATGTCTGAAGGGCCGTGCAACGTCCCGTGGCTCACCGGAAAGCGCCCCGCCGAGCGCGCCACCAGGACGTCGATAAAGCGCAGATAGAGGGCAGCCCAGGGCTGGTCCAGGTCCAGACGCAGGTCCCAGAGCTCCTCCCAGGGCAGGATGCGCTCCTCGGCCAGCATGCTGCCAGGCAGGATGCGCAGCTCCGAGCCCAGCATGCCATCCAACCAGGGAACTGCCTGCGAGGGCGAGGCACCGCGCAGAATGTCATCCTCGACGATCTCCCCCTCCTGCAAGAGGCGCTCCTGGTCGTCCAGAAAGGACTCGGGAACGACCATGTCAGGCGTCAGAACATCGTGCTCCTGCCATGCCGCGCTCGTGGCAAACTCTTGCAGGGGGAACCAGGTCTTGAAGGAAAAGCCGACCAGCGGGCGGGCGACCGGCTCGCGGGACCAGAAAGTCTGGTAGCGCCCGATCTTGGCTGGATCGTTGCCAAAGGGGTGGCTGTGGCTCATGGCTGGCCTCCCGGCGCACCATTGCGGTCGATGTAGAGCAAGAAACTCAGCGCCAGCTGGACGCTTCGGGCCACGCTATCGAAATCCACATACTCATAGCGGTCCTCGGTGGTGTGATAGTGCGGATCGGGATAGGGGATCCGGCCAGTCAGCAGGATGGCGCGCGCGATGCCCGCCTTGATGAACGACCCGTCATCGTCTTCCGGGCGCGCTGAGCGGTGGCGAGTATGGCACAGGCCCAGGTCATAGCGCCCGATCAGCTCCGCCATCAGATCCGCCAGCAGCCTGCCTTCATCGGTAGTGTAACGCGTGCCAGCCGTGTAGCGCCCTCTGGCGACATCCTCTGGCCGGCGGACACCGACGCCGTCCAGATTCAGCACCGCCGCCACTCTGCGGCCGCTGGCGGCGATGCGCTGAGCGGCCGCTATGCTGGTCCAGGGAGTATGCTCCTCGTTGCACCAGAGAAACAGCAGCTCGCGCTGGTTATCGTATCCTGCCAGGAGATGGGCCAATTCCAGCAGCGATACGGTGCCCACGCCGTTGTCATTGGCGCCTGGCGAGCAGGGGATCCAGCTCTGCGAGTCCTTATGAGCCACGGCAATTACCAGCTCCGCCTCCGCAGAGGGAGCCGGCCGGCCCGCATACAGATTGTGGACTGTGTACCACGGATCCTCCGGTGAAGGCGGGCTATACTGGTGTTGCAGCGGCTTGCCCGCGTCGCGCCGAAAGGCCTGCACCTGATGCGGCTCGCGAAGCACGGTATAGCCCATGGAGGCGAGCTCGGCGGCAATATAGTCATCGGCCTCGTCGAGCGAGCTTTGGGCCTCGCCAGGGCGCACCATGTTCGCCTGGCGACAGGAGAGTGGATCCCTGCACAGATAATAGAGCCGGCGACTCAGTCTCTCGGGGCTGACGCGTGCAATGAGATCGCGTGTAGGATCCATGGTAACCTCCTCCCCTCGGATCACGTGTATGATAGCGAGCGTCCGCGCGACTGACAACCGCCAGTGGTGTTTGGCAAACTCTGCCGTGCCCGCTACACTCTCAGCATTGCACCATTGTCAAGGAGGCCGGCCCATGAGCCGTGTCGCGCTATCTTGGGGAGACGACCGCAGCGAGAACATTGCCGCCGCACTGCAGTCCGTGATCGGCGACATCGATCTGTCGGACCGGCGGCGGATCGTTGTCAAGCCCAACTTTGTGAGCACCGCCCGGCCGCTATCGGCGACCCATGTGGATGCCACCCGTGCCGTGCTCGCGTTCCTCGTCGCACACGGCGCCCAGGATATCACCCTCGCCGAGGGCCCTGCCTCGGGCAGCTTTGCAGAGGGGCTGGACAACTATGGCTATCGCCCGCTGATTGAGGAGTACAACCTGCGACTGGTGGACCTGAACCGGGATGAGACGCTGCCCGTTGAAGGACTGGATGCTCACCTGCACCCCAAGACGATTCGCGTGTCGCGTACCGTGCTGGAGAGCGACTATCGCGTCTCGGTGGGGCCGCCCAAGACCCACGACGAGGTGATGGTCACCATGTCGCTCAAGAACTATGCTGTGGGCAGCGTGGTGCACAAGCGATCCATGCACGAGGGACATCGGGCGATCAATCTGAACATCTACCGTACGGCCCGGGCCACAGCGCCTCACCTGGCGGTCATCGATGGCTTCCAGGGCATGGAGGGCGACGGCCCCACTAGGGGCACCGCCGTCGACTGGCGGATCGCCGCGGCCAGCACCGACCCGCTCGCGGCGGATTGCTTGCTCGCCCGGCTGATGGGCTATGATCCGCACGAGGTCGGCTACCTGCACTATTGCCTGCTGGGCGGCCTGGGCGAGGGCAAGCCGGACCAGATTGAGGTAGTGGGCAACGTGGCACCCGAAGCAGTCTCACGCGTCTTCCGGCCGCATAGCTCCATCGCCCAGCAACGTGAATGGCGCGTTCCGGATCCGGAGCGCTATCTGTAGATCGCATACCACCTGAGGAGGACAGGCACATGGCCAGGATCGTGTTTCTGGGAGCGGGCAGCACCATCTTTGCCCGTAACGTTCTGGGGGATGCGTTGCACGTCCCCGCCCTGCGCGATGCAGAGATCGCACTGCTCGATATCGATCCCGATCGTCTCCACGTCTCTGAGGTGATGGTCAAGAACATCAACCGCACCCTTGGCGCGCAGGCGACAGTACAGTCCTATCTGGCGGAGGATGCTGCGGCAGCATTTCAGGGCGCCGACTATATCGTCAACGCCATTCAGGTAGGTGGCTATGAGCCATCTACCGTCATCGACTTTGAGATCCCCAAGAAATACGGCCTGCGCCAGACCATCGCGGATACGCTCGGCATCGGCGGCATCTTTCGCGCGCTGCGCACCATCCCGGTGATGCTGGACTATTGCCGGATCATCGAGCGCGAGGCGCCCGAGGCACTGCTGCTCAACTATAGCAACCCCATGGCGATGCTGACGGGCGCCCTTCTGCGGGCGACCGAGGTGAACACGGTGGGGCTGTGCCACAGCGTACAGGTCTGCGCACCCCATCTGTGCCGCGAGTTGGACCTGCCCACCGACGACCTGCAATGGCGCATCGCCGGCATCAACCATATGGGCTGGCTGCTGGAGATCTCCCGCCACGGCGAGGACCTGTACCCCGAGATCAAGCGCCGGGCCGCCCTGCCCGAGTACAACAGCCGCGATGCCGTGCGCTTTGAGCTGATGAAGTGGTTCGGGTATTACGTCACCGAGTCCAGCGAGCACAGCGCCGAGTATGTGCCCTGGTTCATTCGGCGCGATGCCCCCGAGTTGATCGAACGTTTTGGCATCCCGCTGGATGAGTATCCGCGGCGCTGCGTGCGACAGATCGCGCGCTGGGAGAGCATGCGCGCCGAGCTGCTGGAAGACAAGCCCATTGAGCACGTCCGAGGCCACGAGTACGCCTCGTACATCCTGGAGGCCATCGAGACCGGCGTGCCCTTCACCTTTGGCGGCAATGTCATGAACACGGGGCTCATCACCAACCTGCCGCCGCGCGCGACCGTCGAGGTCATGTGCGTGGCCGACCGTACCGGCGTCACACCAACGTTTGTCGGCGATCTGCCGCCCCAGTGCGCCGCTCTGAACCGCACCAACATCAATGTGCAGGAGATGACCATCGAGGCCGCGCTGACACAGCGCAAGGACGCCATCTACCAGGCGGCCATGCTGGACCCGCACACCGCGGCCGAACTGACTATCGATCAGATTGTGGCGCTCTGCGATGAGTTGATCGAGGCCCACGGAGAGTACCTGCCAGCCTATCACTAGGCCTATACTGCCACGACAGGCGGGGTGCGGCATGGCCGCACCCCGCTTTTTGCTATACTGGTAGGTCAGGAGACGGAATACGATGTCTCAGTCCTCAGTCACCAGCCGCATCAGACCGTCCTCGCCCCCCAGATAAGACATGGGCCCCTGCGGGACCAGGCGATCGATGACAATGTATCCGGCGTCCATATACTCCCAGATCGTCTGGAAGGGCACCGTGCCAGGCACCCACTTTTCCACGATCATGACGCCGTGACCGGGAAGGACCGTGAAAACCACCTGCCGCGGGTCGTCCGGATTCAGCAGCGCCTCCGCCCGGCTAAAGGCCGCGCGAATGCCCTCGGCCTGCGCTCCGGTCCCACAGGACACGAGATAGCGATAAAAGGGCAGGTCCAGCGGCGCGAACTGCACATAGCGCGCATCATAGGCCGACACCCCGCGATGGCCATGCAGGCGCGCGCGGATCACCGGTACGGTGGCCTGCACATCCCATTCGGGTCCCAGCACGATGCGGGGAAGCGGCTCGTCCATCTCCATCATCTCCACCGCCTCCGTCGAAGGCGGCGTATTCGCCAACCCCTCCACGTGCCGCACCTGGGCGCCCTGCCCGGTGGCAGTGACGCCCACGATGAGAGCGAGATCATCGTCGCGCAGACGGCCCTTGTCCACTGGCCGTGCGCTGCCGGTGACGGTCGCGATCAGCGCATCCAGGCGCGGCTCCCAGCTCGAAAAGCATCCCTCGCTGTACTGGCTCGAGAGTGACTCTGAGACTGCGGGCACCTGCACCAGGTCCGAGATGCGGATCATGTTCGTGAAAAAGCCCCGCCGGCCGAGCTCTGCACCGGCACGCTTCATCGCCTCGGGCACCGTGGCGCTGGCCCACTCAGCCGCCGTCACCGGCGCCCCGACCACCTCATGGTCGGTCACCTCTGACGTGCACACCGCCGTCACCAGCCGCAGCACAATGTCCTGGTAAAAACCGTCACCATCGGCCGGATCGCTGGTGGGGTGCGCCCCCACCAGATCAAAGTGATACAGGATTTCCGGCTCGTCCTCGCCAACGACCAGCATCAGACGGATGCACTTGGTCTGCGCCTGCAGAATGCGCTCCAGCGACAGAATCGGGCCGCCGCGCTGACCCTGCTCCACCAGCACCTGCCAGGCATCGGGCCCCAGGCCCGGGAACTGAAAGTCCTCCGGGCGGATGGGTTCGCGCGCCAGGGCCTCTTCCAGGCGCCCCATGAGCGCCTCGAACTCGGTCCGAGTCATCTGGACGAGCGTGGCCACCGTGGGCGAATGCTCGAGATGGAAGCGGCGCCGTGCGATAAACATGAGCGCCCTGCGCCAACTGATCGACTCGCCGTAGCGAAACGTTGTAAGGATGAGATCCGTTTCCTGGTCGGGTGTGTCGGTGATGCTATGCCCCAGGCGGACCAGGCCGTCCTCAATCCCCGCCAGAACCCGGGTCAGCAGTGTGCTTTCGTGGCCGGGAACCAGCGCCACGCGCACCGGCCTGATCCAGGAGTGCGTACCACGCGGCGTTACCAGCGTATTGGCAGCTGCCATAGGTGTCCTTTCAACCGCTCCGACCAGGAGGCGATTCGGTCCATCCCTGTAGATGGAGGATGCTGATCAGCCAGTCACCCAACGCCGGCCAGAGGTCTCGCAAGATATAGAGATAGCCCGTGGCGGGGTAGATCAGCCGCCTGCGGTGCCCTACAATCGCGCGCACAATCCGCACGGCCAAATCACCGGCGGACACTTTGGGTGAACTTATGGGCATGCGCAGGTGATCAATGAGCGGCGTGTCGATGCGGCCCGGGTGAATCACGGTGACGTGAATACCCTCTGGTTTCAGTTCCTGCCGCAGCACCTGTGCTAATCCTGTCAGAGCAGACTTGCTGGCGACATAGGGACCATCGCCCGGGATGGGAATCATCACGTCCTGGGTGCTCATCAGCACCAGATGGCCGCGTCTGCGGGCACGCATAGCTGGCAGGACGGCCAGGATGGAGCGGGCAGCCCCCAGAAAGTTGACCTCGATGGCGCGGGCCAGATCATCCACCGTCATACGCGCGACAGGAGTCTGAACATAGATCCCCGCGTTGGCCACGAGGATATCCACCTGGCCCCAGGTGTCCAGCACTGCTTGCGCCATACGCGCCATATCCTCGTCATCGGTAACGTCACCGGTAATCACCAGCGAGGATCCGCCCCGCGCGTCGAGCTCAGCGGACAGTGCCTGCAGGTCCGCCGTGCGGCGCGCGACCAGCGCGACCCGAGCACCCTCAGCGGAAAACGCGCGCGCTAGCGCAGCTCCGATCCCGCTGGATGCCCCCGTAATGATCGCTACCTGTCCCTCCAGCCTGCGCGGCAAACTGTTTTCCTCCCACCGATGTGTAGGCTATTATAGGACATATCCATCGTTTCACAATAGATGAGAACCCCTGATTTCGGGAGAACACCCATGTTCACAGACACCTTGTTGCGCGAAAAGATACCCGCTCAAGGCGATCGATTCCAGGTCATCGTGGCTGGAGGCGGCCCTGCCGGACTGGGTGCGGCCCTGGCTTCCGCCCACATGGGCGCCCGCACGCTGCTGCTGGAGGCCCGCTCGTTCTTTGGCGGTGTGGCCGCCGTGGCCCTCTGGATGCCCATGAACCGGATGTTACTGGAAGGCGGGCGCCGCGGCGGGGTGCACGACATGCTGGTGGCCAAACTCACCGCCTACGGCGCCGATGCCTGGACGCCAGGCCGCGATAACTGGATCAACGGCGACGGCATCGATGTCCATCCAGAATACCTGCGCATGGCCGCCTTTGAGACTTTGGAAGAGGCTGGCTGCCACTACCGGTTGTACAGCCCGGTGAGCGATGTGATCATGGAGCGTGACCGCATCGCCGGGGTGGTCGTCGCCGCTAAGGAAGGGCCTCAGACGTTTCTTGCCGACGTGGTGGTGGATGCCACCGGCGATGGTGACGTGGCTTATCACGCCGGCGCGGAGATGGTGCAGGGGCGCGAGGAAGACGGCCGTTTTATGCCCGTCTCGCTGGTCTTTGCCGTCGCCAATGTCGATACCGACCGCCTCATCGCCTACGCCGACGCCCACCCGCGGGAATTGGAGGCGATCTATGCGCAGGCGCACGAGGCCGGCTTTGCCGTCGCCGCCTGGTACGCCTACGACCGCACCACGATACCCGGCGTCGTAAACATCAACAACGGCGGCTGGCGCGGAGCGGAGAACATCGACGGCACGCGCAGCGCCGACCTGACGCTTGCCGAGCGCACGGGCATGCAGATCGCCACCGACTTTGTAAGACTTGCCCGGCTCTATCGCATCCCGGGTTTGGAGCAGTGCCACCTGGCGCGCGCCGGCGCCGCCGTGGGCGTGCGCGACACGCGGCGCATCGTCGGCGAATACGTGGTCTCCGTGGAGGATGCCCGTTGCGGTGCCGAGTTCCCCGACGTCATCGCCCGCAAGTATGGCGCCATCGACGCCAACCAACTCTACACGGGGCCGATGCAATCGGGTTTCGCCTACCCCTACCGCGCCCTTTTGCCCAAACGGATCGAGGGACTGCTGGTGGCGGGCCGCTGCGGTTCGGCGACCTTTCTCGGGCATGCCGCCGGCAAGAGCATGGGCAACATGATGGCCCTGGGCCAGGCTGCGGGCGTGGCCGCCGCCCTGTCAGCGCAGTCCGGGGTTACACCGCGGGTTTTGCCCGTCTCTCGCGTGCAGGAGGCGTTGGAGGCGATGGGCGTTCGCCTGGCACCGCCGGATGCCCCTGCAGCGTCTGGATGATGAGATGTACCGCGCCTGGTGCCGCTTTTACGGACCGCTGAACGATCTGCTGCCCCCCGAGCTGCGGCAGCGCGATATCCCTTGGGACTGGGACACGCCCGAGCCAGTGCGGGAGATGATCGAGGGCCTGGGCGTGCCCCACGTGGAGGTCGGCCTGATCCTGGTGAATGGGGATGCCGTGAGCTGGGAGCACCGACTCGACGACGGCGATCGCGTCGCAGTGTACCCACACTTTTTCACGCTGGACCCCGCCACGCCCATCAGTCTGCGTTCCACGAAAGAGCCGGTAGAGCGCTTTGTGCTGGACGTGCACCTGGGCCGGCTGGCCCGCTGGCTGCGGCTGCTGGGGATCGATACCGCCTACACCAACGATTGCGACGACGAGACGCTGGCCAGCATCTCCCGCGATGAGCACCGCATCCTGCTCACCCGTGACCGTCGCCTGCTGATGCGCACCGCAGTCGAGCATGGGCTCTGGGTCCGGACCCAGGAACCACGCGCGCAACTCTCCCAGGTCATCGAACGCTACGACCTGCTGTCGCTGGCTCGTCCCTATACCCGTTGCGCTCACTGCAACGGCCTGCTGGTGCCGGTGACGCGCCAGGAGGTGGCGCATCTGCTGCAGCCGCGAACGGCCAGCACCTACAGCGAATTCACGCGCTGCCAGGGGTGCGGGCAGATATACTGGCCCGGCTCTCACCTGCGCCGGCTCAGGACCTTACTGAACACGGTGCAACAGCATCTGCTGGAGAAAGCAGAGCCCACAGAAGCGGAGGATCCAGAGGTATAGAGGCAAGCCAGGGGTCCACTCGAGACCGTCAGCGCGGCCGATAACGCGCTCCGTCATCGGCGCCCAGGCGTCCCTCGAGAATATCGCGCAGGTGTTCCTGAGCGGTGCTCAGCAGCCAATTCATGGTTGAGACACTCACGCCCTCAGCGTCAGCGATCGCGACAACATCGTACCCATGCGCAAAAGCCCGCATGGCACGCTGGGAGATCAAGGGCAGCGAGGCCAGCGCATCGGAGAGCACCACACGCAGATCCAGCCCCTGACCGAGCCCCTGCTGCAGTGGCCCCGGCAGAGTGCCCAGCAGTTGCTCGTAGACGCGCTCTGCGGCCTCCGCCTCGTCCCCTGAGCTATAAAGCAGGTTGTCGGCCCCCACGCGCACAGCGCCGCGGGATGCCCCCTTGCGTACGCCGTTCAACCGGCGATAGGCCTGGTTCTCTCGCACACGGCCATAGGGGGCATAGGCCAGATCGGTGCCAGAGACGCCGAAACTCGGCCGAAAACGGCGTCGGGCCTTTTCACGCTGCAGTTCAGACCGTGCCCAGGCCGGCCATTGATCGGTCGATAGCGGCAGGTCATGCAGACCCGCGCAGGCCGCACAAACATAGGCGGTCGGCTGGGTCAGCGCCTTGCCACAAACGCAACACTTGAACATAATACCCTCACGCTACGCCAAGCGGCCACGAGGACCATGCCGCTCGATGAACAGATCATCGTCCGAAACGCCTGTCCCGTCAATTGAGACATCTGATGCTGTAAAGTCGTAACCACAGGTACCTTGCAGGGTTATCCAAGAGTAGCTGTTGAGTGAGAATCCCGGGAGGAACTATGAGCTCTCATCGTATCGCCATCATGACCGATAGCACCAGCGATCTGCCGGCCGAAATCGTGAGGGACCTCGGGATAGAGGTGCTCCCTCTCTACGTAATGTTTGGGGACGACCATCTGCGTGACGGTGTGGATATCGACACCCCGGCCTTTTACGAACGCCTGTCCAAAGATGCCCACCATCCCGGCACCTCACAGCCGACGCCGGCCGACTTTATCCGGGCGATCGAGGCCTGTGAGGCGGACGAGATTGTCGCGATCCATATCAGCAGCCGGATGAGCGGCACCATAGAGTCGGTCAACGCCGCGAGAGAGAATGTCAAGAAACCCGTTCATGTCATCGACTCCATGTCAGTCTCGATGGGGCTGGGCTTCCAGGCCATCGCCGCGGCGCGGGCGCGCAATGCGGGCGCAAACGCGGAAGAGATCATCGCGGCGGCCACGCATGTGCGAGACACACTGCAGGTTGTGTTCACGGTGGAGACGCTAGAGTATCTCCATCGCGGCGGTCGGATCGGTTCCGCCGCCAAGATGCTCGGCACTGCCCTGCAGCTCAAACCTGTCCTAACCGTTCTGACCAGCACTGGTCTGATCGACGCCGTCGAGCGGGTGCGCTCACGCAAAAAGTCACTGGCCCGCCTGCCAGAGTACGTTCTGGAGTGCCTCGATGGGAGTCAGCCGATGTATGTGGGCGTGATGCACGCCCTGGCACCTGTCGACGCTGAGACGGTGTTGGCGGATATGTGCACGCGCGCAAACGTGATTGAGGCGATCAACTCCTACGTCGGCCCCATCGTTGGCACCCATACAGGTCCAGGTGTTGTGGGCCTGGCCGTGTACATCGACTGATAGCGGCGTGCTGCAGGCGCCCCCAGGCTTTGTGTCCGGGGGCGCCTTTGTTGTGCCTGCGCGAGGTACTCATTCGGCAGGACCAGGGGGTCGAGTCGCGTCTTTCTACCTGGCGTTGGCCGTTTCGCCACAAACGGTATAGGATGGGTGCAGTGCCATCCGATGTATATCACCAGGAGGCAGGCGTGACAGAGAATTCAGAGGGGAACCCGGTCGAGTTGCCCACGGCAAACTGGCTGACCTGCGCCACGCGACTGCAGGCGCTGGCCCAGGATGGCCTGCTCTATGCGCAGAACCCCTTTGACCACGAGCGCTATATGGCGATACAGCAGATCGCGGCCGAGATGATGGCCGCCGTGTCGGATGTCTCCGTCGAGCACATTCTAGGCCTCTTTGGGGAGCAGGCCGGGTATGCTACGCCGAAGGTCGACGTGCGCGGCGCGGTGTTTCGAGATGACCAGGTGCTGCTGGTGCAGGAACGCTCCGACGGACTCTGGACGCTGCCCGGTGGCTGGGCGGACCCCGGCGATACGCCCGCGGCGGCGGTGGAACGAGAGCTTCGTGAAGAGTCAGGATATGAGGCCCGCGCCGTCCGGCTGCTGGCCGTGTACGATCGGGCCACGCAAGGGCACCAGCCGCCCCACCCGTTCAGCATCTACAAGCTGTTCTTTCTCTGCGAACTGACCGGCGGCGAGCCCGCCTCCAGCATAGAGACATCCGGCGTTCGCTTCTGGCCAGTGGGCGGGCTGCCGCCCCTATCGCTGGCGCGCGTAACGGCACCGCAGATCGCGCGCCTGTATCATCTGGCCGCCCGGCCAAATCTGCCCACGGACTTTGATTGACCCCACCTCTGCAAAAAGGAGCCCTGTAGCATGAGCGACCGCGACGTAATGGACCGTGTCATCCGCAGCCGGCACAGCACGCGGGCGTTTCTGAATCGGCCCGTTGCCCGCGAGACCGTCGAGGAACTCCTGGAGATCGCGCGGTGGGCCCCTTCGGGCAGTAACGGCCAACCCTGGCGGATCACCGTCGCGCGCGGGTCCGTGGCCGAGACGTTACGAGAGCGCCTGGGAGAGGCAGCCGCGGCCAGGGAGATGACGCCCGCACAATCAGCGCGCTATCGCAAGCGCATTGCCTCGGGTCCTATGGCGTGGATGCTGGACTGCATAGATGAACCGGTCGATCAGTTTCTCACGATGGGCAGCATGACCTTTTACGGCGCCCCGGTAGCGCTGGTTGTCTCGTACCCGGGCACGGAGCACGCCCCGGTGCCGGCTGGCGTGCACGCCTTTGTGACCACCCTGCTGCTGGCAGCAGAAGCGCGGGGCCTGGGCACCGTCTGGCTGGGATGGCCGCTGGGGCGCCCCGAGATCGTGAGAGAGACATTGTACATTCCCGAAGGCGAACAACTGGGCGCCTTTGTGGCGCTGGGCTATCCCGACCCCACTGCGCCGGTGAACCGCGCCCGCTCGCCTCGCCAGGAGACCGAGACATTTACGCGATGGCTTGACGACGACTGATCTCACCATCAGGTGTAACCCTGGTTACGGAACACCAGGCTCCTGTCGTGTATAGTGTCCATAGAACATCCACAACAGGAGTTGCCCCATGGAAATCGTACAAGCTCACGACGCCGCAGACACCCCTAACGTTCACGGTGTGCGTTCGCAGGTCCTTCTGAACACCGATGAGGTACAGGTCGTAATGATCTCCATCCAGCCTGGAGACGGGATGAAGATGCACACGACCCCTGTCGACGTCTTTTTCTACGGCCTCGAGGGCGCCGGCATCGTCGAGATCGGTGAGGAGCGAGCGGAGATGGGCGTGGACACGTTGGTCAACAGCCCGAAGGGGATCCCGCACCGGCTCTCGAACGAAGGCGATGCGCTGTTCCGCTTCATGGTGGTCAAGACGCCGCATCCGCGCCGCGCCCAGGGGGCATAATGAACCAGCAGACCATGATGATCATCGTGGGAACACTGCATGACCTGGCCACCGCCGCCTGGATCGGGGGCATGTTGGCCCTGGCGCTGGTGGTGATCCCTGCCGCACGCAAGAGCCTCGGCATGGGACCGCAGACCGCGCAGCTGCTCACGAACATCCAGAACCGGCTCAGCGTCGTGTCAGGCATATCTGTGGCCATACTGCTTGTCACAGGCTTGCTGTTGCGCCGCCGCGCTGTCACCATGGGGGGCGTCGACGCCAGTGGTACCTACGGTGCCGTCCTGGCGGTCAAACACGCTCTATCGGCCGTAATGGTCGTCATCGCTGTCGTGCGCAGCCGGCTCGTCGCTGCCAACAGCATGAAACTCAAGGGCGGGCTGCTCGTGCTCAACATCGTTCTGGGCGCCGCCGTCCTTGGACTGAGCAGCTGGATCGCCGCAATCGCCAGCGCAGTGGGGTGATCTGCCCCTTTGTGCAAAGAGACAGGAGGTCGCATGGAACCGCGTACCATTTCGGACAGAGTCAGCTTTGTGGGCGCCATCGACTGGGATCGTCGCCTGTTCGATGCCCTGATCCCGCTTCCCGACGGCACAAGCTATAACGCCTATCTCATGCGCGGCAGTGACCGGGTCGCCATGCTCGACACGGTCGATCCCGCGATGGCACACGTCCTGCTGGGGTACCTGGAGCAAGTGCCCCGGATCGACTATGTGGTGTCTCACCACGCGGAGCAGGATCACTCGGGCAGCCTGCCTCTGGTGCTGGAGCGGTACCCCGAGGCCCGCGTGCTTTGCACGCCTCAGGCCAAACCGCTGCTGATCGACCACCTGGGTATCGCCGACGAACGCATCCAGACAGTGGCGGATGGCGAGTCCGTCTCGCTGGGAGACCGCACCCTGCGGTTCCTGCATACACCCTGGGTCCACTGGCCGGAAACGATGGTCAGCTACCTGGAGGAGGAGCGTATCCTCTTTAGCTGCGACTGGCTGGGTTCGCATCTGGCCACCGGCGAGCTCTATGTCACCGACGAGAGCAAGGTGTACGAGGCGGCCAAGCGCTACTATGCCGAGATCATGATGCCCTTCCGGCGCATCATCCAACGCAACCTGAACAAGCTCGACGGCCTGGATATCGACATGATCGCGCCCAGCCACGGTCCGATCTACCGGCGGCCCGAGATGATCCTGGAGGCCTATCGCGACTGGGTGGCCGACCGTCCCGGCAACCGGGTCGTCGTGCCCTACATCTCGATGCATGGCAGCACGCGTTTGATGGTGGAGCGCCTGGTGGCCCGCCTGGGTGCCGCCAATGTGCCGGTGGATCAGTTCGACCTCTCGGTAGCCGACATCGGCAAGCTGGCGATCGCCCTGGTGGACGCGGGCACTATCGTGATCGGGACCCCGACCTTCCA
>Ga0068713_1001278_pt1 | contig 34564 bp, 32 predicted proteins | sample MTBAKSrepl2MetaG_FD_62223 | JGI IMG/M metagenome (GOLD analysis project Ga0068713, IMG submission 62223) | Enrichment culture microbial communities om Arthur Kill intertidal strait, New Jersey, USA, that are MTBE-degrading - MTBE-AKS2 (Arthur... | ecosystem: Environmental > Aquatic > Marine >... | reverse complement strand
GGGGGGGGGGGGGGGGGGGGGCCGTTGTCCAGGTTCATTTCTGGGCGGCGGTGGTCTCGAAGACGAAGCGATTTTTCCGGAACAGTTCGAGGCATGCGTCCACCGCGTCCGGGTCATAAAAGGTCCCCCTTTTTTGTTTGATCTCTTCCAGGGCCTTGCGTATACCCAGGGCCGGCCGATAGGGGCGATGGGAAGCCATGGCCTCGACCACATCCGCCACCCCGACAATCCGGGCTTCCATGAGGATGTCGTTTCCCGAAATACCATCCGGATATCCCGAGCCGTTCATCCTCTCATGGTGTTGCAGCACCACATGAGCAACGGGCCCCGAGTACTCGATTTTCTTCAAAATATTGTATCCAACAAGGGGATGGCTGTGAAGCATCACGACCTCGTACTTGGTCAGGCTTCCCGGTTTGCTCAGTATCTCGCACGGGACCGATATCTTGCCCAGGTCGTGGATCAAACCCGCCATGTAGATGGCCTTCACGCGCTCGCCGTCAATACCCATGGCCCGGGCGACGGTTCTCGCCAGGTTGGCCACACGTCTCTGGTGGCCTGCTGTATAAGGGTCCCTGCATTCCACGACCGCTGACATGGCCCGAATGGTTCCCTGAAGGGTTCGGGAAAGAGTCTGAAGGGTGTTCTCGAGCTCCTGGGTTCGTTCCTGAACCCTCAGTTCCAATTGATCCCGGGCCTGCCTCAGTTCTTCCTCCACCCGATTTCGTTCCACGGCGTACCGCATGGATCGTGTCAGCAACGGGCCATTGATTCTTCCTTTTACAAGGTAATCCTGGGCCCCCATTTTGATGGCCTTCAAGGCCGTTTCTTCATCATCATAACCGGTGAGCACCACGATGGCCGAGCGGGGGCACTGGGTGTGCAGGCGTTGAAAGGTATCGAGCCCCTGGCTATCCGGCAATCCCAGGTCCAAGAGAACCAGGTCCACAGCGTCTTCTCCAAGCAGACTCAACGCGCTTGTGAGATGGTCGGTCACTTGCAGGTCCACGGAGACAGCATCCGCACCCTTCAGAAGCTCCTGAATGTACTCCACATCGCCCGGATCGTCTTCCACCAGCAGGACTCGAAGCGTGTTATTCATTCTTTCCTCTTCGCGGGTCAATCTGAGGGCGGAAAGCACACTACGGTAAACCAAAAGTTCTGTATCGATTCCACCACCTTGGAAAACTCCTGAAATCCCACGGGCTTGGTCACATAACAGGCTGCCCCGAGGGTGTAACTTCGAATGATGTCTTCATCCGAGGCGGATGTGGTCAGGATGACAACGGGGATTCTCTTGAGCTTTTCATCGTTCTTGATCTCCTCAAGCACTTCCCTTCCGCTCTTTCTCGGCATGTTGAGGTCCAGGAGGATAAGATCCGGCCTGCTCACCTTTGAATAAGGACCTTCCTTCCTGAGGTAGGCCATGGCATCCACTCCATCTTCGACCACATCCAGTACCACTCTGAGCTTGGAGCGGCTCATGGCCTCCCTTGTCAGTTCCACGTCTCCGGGGTCGTCTTCCACCAGAAGCACCCTCACCGGCCTTCCTGCCTTATCGTCAAGCTGCATCTTTCCCTCCTTGTTATCCCTTTTCACTGTGCTCCATTGGCCGGCCGACCCCCATGAGGGTGAAGTAAAACGTCGAGCCTTTCCCGGGCTCGGATTCGACCCAGATTCTGCCCCCGTGTCGTTCCACGATCTTCTTGCATATTGCCAGGCCGATTCCAGTGCCCTCGTAAGCATCTCGCGAATGCAACCGCTGAAAGATCTCGAAGATCCGTTCCTTGTATTGGGACTCTATGCCAATGCCATTGTCCTGAACGGAAATGACCCATTGCCCCTCCTTTTGGGAATCCTTCGAAGGTCTGCCTGAGATATGAATGTGCGGCGCTTGATCTTTTCGAAACTTCATGGCATTGCCGATGAGATTTTGAAATACCCTTCCAAGCTGGCTGCTATCGGCCATGACCTGGGGAAGCTCGTCGTAGGTGATCACGGCATCGCTGCTTCGAATGCTGGTTTCCATATCACTGATGACCTGCCTGAGCACCTCCTCGGTGTCGGTTTTTTCAAAAGGTTTCGCGCGGCTGATGACCCGCGAATAAGAAAGGAGATCTTGGATCAAACCCTGCATGCGGGTTGCGCCATCGGTAATATAGAAGATGAATTTATCCGCCTTTTCATCCAACCGGCCCTTGTAACGATCTGCAAGAAGCTCGGAAAAACCGCTGATCTTGCGCAGCGGCTCCTGAAGATCGTGGGAGGCCACATAGGCGAACTGCTCCAGCTCCTTGTTGGATCGCTTTAAATCGGCCAAGGCTTTTTCCAAATCAGTCTCCGCTCTTATCCGCTGCTGGATCTCTCTGTTCAACTCATCACGCGATGCCATCACTGTCTTCAAATTCTGAATCATCCCGTCAAAAGCCCGCGACAGTTCCCCTATTTCATCGCGACTCTCGGTTGCGACACGATAATCCAGATTTCCCGAACCCACGATTTCGGCCCCCTTGCTCAACTGTTTGATCGGTTTTGAGACAGAACGGGAGACAAGAGCTATCAACAGAAATGCAACAATGATGTGAACAAGCGATGCGAGGGCAATCCTGTTTCTTAGCATGGAGATAGGGCGCAATAGCTCGTTTTCATCGTGTTCCACCACCAGGGTCCATGGCGTACTTTCAGTCTGCTTCGAACGTACATACGAAACAAGTTTCTTTCGGCTTCCTTCTTCGACCACAAAAAAGCCGCTTTCTCCAGTGATACCATTGAAGCATGCCTTATTGGAGATGTCTTCGAGCATTTGAAATGCACCTGTTGCGTAAATCAATCGCTTCTCTTTTTGAGAGATGAGTTTGATTTCAGTGGTATCATAAGCCAGTATCCTAAGCTCTGCATCCCTGATGAGCGGGATAAATAGAAGATCGGCCCTCATGATTCCCGTGAACTCTCCGTTTGCGCCGTTGACTCTCAGCGAAACAGGGATGACAAATGCGTCGGCGTCCACGTCATATTGCACCTGGTCCATCACCAGGCCCTTATCCCTGGCAGCCTGCCACCACGATTCATGGGCCCGATCCTGGCGTGCGACTTTCCCCGTCCCCGCCACGATGGCGCCGTACTTGTTTGTCACAAAAACACCGGTGTAGAACCTATACCCGCGGTCGCGTTCCCAGAATTCGAGCAACTCTCTTTTCATCTGATTCGACAACGCCTTGTTCATATCCCCTTCCGTACCAGGGGCCATTTCAACCCTCGGCGCGGTCCAGGCTCCCACATCCTTTTGTCTCGCAGAGCCTTCGGCTCCTACTGTTTCGTCAAAAGCTGCATTGGACCGTGATAGACAATCCAAACAGAGCGAACCCCCGGCAAACAACTGGAGCTGATCTATGCTTCTTCGTATATTGCGCTCTATGCTCTTTAGCATTCCGCTGGCAAGAAGGATCGAATTCCTGCCCACACATTTCCTGAGGGATTCCTCGCTGACTCTGACGGCATAGAGGGCCAAGGCCGCCATGAACAGGATAAGCATGAGATAGCCTACAACAAGTTTTCTCCCAATCGTGATCTTCATTCCTCAGTTCTCCAGTAACGGTATCGAACTGCGCCATCGAGAAGTTGCGCGGGATAGAGCGGAAATACGATGTCGTGGTCTCCCGGCTTGTGAACAACATCCCCAAGGACCCCCGGATGGACGAAACCTTCTTCCAAGAAGCGCTTGACATTCTCACGCGAGATTTTACGTCCTTCCAACAGACTCCTCAGCAGCTTCATGAAATCATAGCCGACAGCGGCCTGATGGAAGAAGGGCTTCGCATACCTGGACTCGAATTTTTCTCTCGCCCTTCTGGCAAATTGATTGTTGGGATTGTAAATGAGGGGCGCTGCCACATACACCTTGTCCACAATTCCGTCAGATCCCACAAGATTGATGGTGCCCGAAGGTCCAAGAACAAAACCCGCGTACCTCGTTTCTTTCAGCGTCTCAAAGATCTCCTTGAGATGCGCCACATAGCCGATCCCATAGATGGCTTCGGCCCCCTTCAGCCTTTCGATCTTTTCATTCAGATCGGACATCTGGTTATCAAAAGACTCGCTCTTCACTGTGCCGCCGGTCTCCAAAAATTTCTGCTCCAGCCGATCGAATACTGATAAGCCGTATTCATCATTCAAATAGAGTATGCCCAACTCATTGACCCTGAGTTGGTTCAGATGGGAGATCATGCACGCTGCTTCATATTCTGCAGAGGCGAAATACCGGAAGACCCACTCCCTGTCCTTCGTAACCACCGGGCTTGATACGACCAGACCCACCAGGGGCACTCCGTGTTTGTCCGCCAGAGGAGCCAGGGCCATGGAAATAGCGCTGAGGGCGGAGACGTATAGTAGCGGTGGATCCGAAGATTCCATCCTCTTGAAGGCATCTACGGCTTCTTGTGGATCGGTCTTGCTGTCCTCCACAATCAGAGCCACCCGCCTTCCGTTGATCCCTCCCCGCTCATTGATTTCCTCAACTGCCAGCACCAGAGCGTCCCTTAGATCCAGCAGATGCGACCCGGTGCCGGTAAGGGGGATGATGGCACCGATCCTAATGGGCTCTCCCTGTGATTGCCAGACGATCTTGAAGATGAAAAACGTCGCTGCTATCCCAAGACCTGCGACGAAGACCCCAAGCAAGTTCCTCAGTGACAGCAAATCGTGCTCCTTCTGCAAAGGGTGGCCTCCAAGTGGCATGGTGAAAAACGCCACCGTCCGATCGCTTCGATGACCTTTTCTTTTCCCCCACCTTTGTTGCACCGCAACTTCTAATTCCGGACCCCTGAATGGGCCCGAAGCAATCCCGCCCTGCGAGATCTTCGAAAATAGTCAATGCATCAACGGGGACCCGTAATGGAACAAGACAGGTAGAAAATCCAGGCAACCTCCAGAGACCTGTTCTCACCATCTCAGCCTCCGAGCAAGGAATGAGGGAAAATCATGCGAAGAAGGCAGGTGAGTTGACACTCAAAACTGAAGGCGGTAGTTTTGGAAAAGCTGGATAAACTCGTACTCATTTGAAGTTATCCATCCCTGAGCTGTGCGCTTGGTGCCAAAGCCCTCACCGATTTTGGCAGAAGTTTCCTCCCCCTCGGCGTCAACCTTTCTTGGTTCCGACTTGACCGGGTTGGGATCACCCGTCTTTGTGCAAGGTCCTGGAAAAGAGGCAGGCGCACTCATTTTGGGTGTTGTGTTTTGCCCTCTGTGTGCGAAGAGGAAAGCTTCGGCAGGCGTCGAAAGATCGCGGTGCCGGGGCCATCGTAAAGCAAATTCGAGCTCTTCTCTTTGGGCTGGGTCGTTTCCACGGTGCTTGCCTCCCCTTGCGCCCGCTCCAAACCGATCACAAAAAAACCATACCTTCGTTTTCGTGCCTTGTAAAGGCTCAGTCGCGCGGATAACCGGCATCGCTTGTTGGGAAAGCACAGACCGCGAGTCGAGATCTCTTTGCAAGCCCGGCCTCCACCGTGCAAAGCCTCACACAGGCTCTGTGTCTTGCCTCCTGCGTGTCGGGCAGTCCAGGCATGTCCTTTTCCCGCCCCTTGTATTTCATACCGCCTGAAGTGAGGTCTTCGCCCCCGGGGCACAGGAAACGAAATGAGAGGATAAGCGATGATCTTCGCAATGAGCTCAGGGAGAGGAGGTAGTGGATCTGCAGTTCTCTCATTACGGGAGTGTCGGGGGGGGGGGGCAGCAGCGAGAACACGGCGACCATTGAGTCCACTGGCTTTCGATGGTAAGAGGAGCGGTCACGCCTCAGGGGTTGCCGGATATGGGACAACGACCCAATGGGAGCTAAGAGATGATTCAACTTGGCATCGAGACCCTTCTGCGAAAGCCCCCCAAGGACATCGGTGAGCGGAGAATCGGGTTGCTCTGCAATCCCGCCTCCGTAGACAGCACCCTTTGTCGGGTGCCTTTGCGTATCGATGCGGCATTTCCCGGTCGCCTCAAGGCCCTTTTCACTCCGCAGCACGGATACCACGCGGCCAAACAGGACAACATGATAGAATCACCAAACACCTTCGATGCCGACCTGAAAATCCCCGTTTTCAGCCTCTATGGCCGCCATCGCGTACCCACCGACCAAGCGCTGGATATGATAGACATTCTACTGGTGGATCTTCAGGATGTGGGCACCCGCGTCTATACGTTCGCGTCCACCATGTCCCTCTGCATGGAAGCCGCCCGTGTTCATGGCAAGAAGGTGGTCGTCCTCGACAGACCCAACCCTGTTGGAGGAGAAAAGGTCGAGGGCAATTGCCTCGATCCTCAATACGCGTCGTTCGTGGGCAGATACCCGATCCCCATGCGACACGGGTTGACCATCGGAGAGCTCGCCTTGCTCTTCAATGGGGATTATGGGATCGGATGTGAGTTGGATGTGATCCCCATGTGCGGATGGAGCCGTTCCATGTATTTCCGGGAAACAGGCCTTCACTGGGTTGCTCCTTCCCCGAACCTTCCCACCCCGGAAGCGGCCCTTGTCTATCCCGGGCAGGTGATATGGGAAGGGACCAACATCTCCGAAGGAAGGGGAACGACCCTGCCCTTCGAGCTTTTCGGGGCTCCATTCATGGACCCGCACCGTCTCGGTTGTCTGTTCCACCGCATGGAACTTCCTGGAATCATCCTTCGCCCAGCGGCATTCGAGCCTACCTGGAACAAGTGGCAGAACCGCCTGTGCCACGGTTTCCAGATACATGTGACGGACCCGAAGGCGTACAGCCCTTTCCTCACGAGTCTCCGTCTGCTAAGCGGGGTCCGCACGCTGTGGCCCCAGGACTTTGCGTACAAGCCCCCTCCCTATGAATACGAATTCGAGAGGCTGCCCATCGACCTGATTCTCGGCGCCCGGAACATCCGGGAGGCCGTGGAGAACACCATGAATCCCAACGAGTTGGAGGCCATATGGAAGGACGATCTGCGGCGGTTCTGTGAGATCACGGCGAAGGTCCGACTGTACCGGTGAGGACGGAAGTTGCTTTTGCTTCGGGTGACCGCAGAGACGGAACATCGGACGGGAACCGTCAGGATCCGCGCGGGCGGGAACCGGTGAACACGACACCCCGGCCAAAGCCTTCAGATGCTTCCTCGGTCGAAATGCTCATAGCCGTAGAAGGAATACGGCTTGCTCACTTTTCTCCCTCCGTCCCTCTCAACGGTCTCTTTCCGAGAAATCCGTGGAATGGGGCAAGGGAGGAATCGAGGCCTCATTCCCTGTTGCTCTGAGGCCTCCGATGCCAAGGTATCATGCTCTTGTAGTATGCTGCCGTCCCGACTTCGGACGCCCTCCGGGGCGGACTCGTTCGATTTGTTCTACTTGGATCCTTTGAGGCTCTCTATTTCTTTCTTGAGCTCATCCACTTCTTTTTTGTACCGGTCCACCTCAGTCTCGACCGAAGATTCGGTCGTATCGTCTTTTCGCCACTTGTCCTTCAATTCGTCGAACCCGAGGTATACCGCCAGGGCACCACCCATCAGAAGTCCCACCGGGATCGCACCCGCCAGAAGCTGCAGGAACTCGCGGAACCATATAGACATGCCGATGATACCCAAAACCGCTGCGGCTGCCCCACCGATTAGCGTCTTCATAGAAAACCTTCCTCCTTAGTTCTTTTCCTTAGTGGATTCGATCCGGCAGATCCATGTTTGTGGATCCCCCTCCGCCCGCACGTTGTGCGGCTCGGGCGCCACAGACAAGTATCCGCGACCCAGTGCCTGAACCAAAACCGCTCTCGCCCATAACACAAGGCGATCGTCGGAAGCAAGCAATAATTGCCTCCGCGACCAAAGAGACTTCCAGACGGAACCTTGCGATTGGGACCTACCCCTTGCGCCGCGAAAGCGAGACCACCTTGTTTCCCATACTCACGGTGGACTTCGAATTGCCGGGGACCTCCTCGGTCGGAGGTTCGATCCTTTCGATCCGGAACGGTTCACCTCCCATAGTGAATTCGCCGCCCTCGATGTATTCCTCGCGCAGAATCCAGGTCATCTCCGCGGGTGGTACACGCAGCACCAGCAAACGTACATGGAACCAATCAGGCCTCTGGTCTGCGCTTATTGCCTCTATCCGGGCAAAAAAAGCCGGTTCACTCCGGTGGTGAATCAATACCAGATCGCCCACACGCGCCATGTTCTCTTTCCTCCGCGCCGCTCGATGACCTACGGGAGGTCCTGTGACGCAGCAGTTCCAAGGACCCGGTGCCCTTGCGCCCCTTCCGAAACGGCGCGCACATTTACCCCATGTGCAGCCCATGTGTCAAGCGGTCCTGTGTCCCCTTCCCCGCCCTTGCGCCCATCGTTTCCCTGCCTCCATCGGAGTCCCGATCGTTATCGATGAGAACTTTCCATGATTGCCCGCCCGCCATGATTCACGCCCGGTCCTCCAGTTGCAGTACCTGTGCAAGCTGTTCGTGTATGCTGCCGTTACTGGCGAGGATTTCCTTGTCGTGTGGTGAGAAGGGGTTGTGCAGGAAATCGGTGACCCGGCCTCCGGCCTCCTCCACTATGAGCGCTCCCGCCGCGGTATCCCAAGGTGCAAGATTCTGCTCCCAGAAAGCGTCGAAGCGTCCGCACGCCACATAGCACAGATCAAGGGCCGCCGAGCCCAGCCTCCTGACGCCCTGGCACGCCGAGAGGCACTTTGAAAACCTCAGCATCAACGCGTCCATCATGGCGCGCAGATTGTACGGAAACCCCGTGACCACGAGGCTATCCAAGAGGCAAGCGGTTCCCGAAACCCCTATGGACCGCCCATTCAAGGTAGCCCCCTGCCCTCTTTCGGCCATGAATAACTCCCGAGACAGAGGATTGTGCACAACTCCAAGCCGGGTTTCCCCTTCCGACACGAACGCGATGGAGACGGCGAAAACCGGCAGTCCGTGGGCGTAATTGGTGGTTCCGTCCAGAGGATCGATAATCCACAGGTCAGAGGCAAGGGAGTTTGAACCACGCAGTTCCCCGATTTCTTCCGAAAGTATCGCGTGTGTGGGAAACGCCTTTTCGATGATGCCCATCACGGTCTTTTCCGACGCGATATCCGCTTCCGTTACCAGGTCGATTTCTCCCTTCTTGGGGAGCATTCCGGCACGGCCAAAATAACCTGCCAGCACCCTGCCTGCCTCATAGGCCGCGGCCAGAGCGGCGGATCTTAACATGTCGCAGCGCAATTGCCGATACCTCCCCCCGGGCGTGATTGCCTTGCCTTGTGTCGGCGGCAACGACTCGGCGTAGGATCTTCCGCCCTCGGCCTTCCGTCTTCGGGCCGCCTTTGCAGCAAGGCTTCCGCCCGCCCGTCCGTAAGGGTCCGAGGCGACTTCCGCCCCCGGACCCGCCGCATCCGCCTCATTGTCACCTGAGCAACCCCAGATACCACAATATGAGATGATCCCCCCAATAGAGATAGAGAAGCGCACCAATGGCAAGAAAGGGTCCGAAAGGCAGAGCGAAGCGAAACCCCTTCTTCTGAACGAGGATGAGCACGCAACCGGTAAGACTCCCCACGGCCGCAGCGGCCATGAGCGTGAAAATCACGCCGCGAACGCCCAGGAAGGCTCCCAGCATGGCCAGGAGCTTGATGTCTCCTCCGCCCATCCCTTCTCGTCCGGCAAAGAGACGATACCCCCAGGCCACCAGCCACAGAAACCCGCCTCCCGCCACCACACCGAGCAGCGAATTTTTCCACCCAGGATAGGGCAACACGAAGGAGATCGCAACTCCCACCGCGATTCCCGGCAGCGTTATGGCATCAGGAATGATCTGGTAGTCGATGTCGATGAACGTGACCACCAGAAGGACGGCTACCATAGCATAGTAGGCAAGGGCCGTTCCGGTAGCGCCAAATTTGAGCAAGGTCGCCAAAGCAAAGATGCCTGAGAGGGCCTCCACGAGAAAATACCGAGGAGAAATGGCTTCGTCGCACCTGCGGCACCGCCCCCTCAGTAGAAGATAGCTCAGCAGAGGGATGTTGTCGTAAAATCGGATCACCTGCCCGCAGTGGGGACACTGGGACCTGGGACCCACCACCGATAGGGACCTTGGGATGCGATGGATGCAAACGTTGAGAAAACTGCCGACAACCAGCCCAAACAAGACGGTGAGAGCCGTTAGTGCCAAAGTGGGAACAGGCGGTGGCATACTCTTAACCCCACAAGTAAATGTCCAAGGACTTTTGCAATTCCTCTAACCCACGCTGGAAGAACAAAACGGTGCAATATTCAATGGTTCATCCGGTGTTGCCGGGTGCCGGGCAAAAAGAAGGACCAGCCACGCCGAGTAGGCACGACGGGAGCACTTTGCCTTTCGAGGCAAACGAGGCATTTGAGCGTTTGCTGGTTCCTGGGAGCGCGGGCCTCTCGCCAGCTCTTCGGGTGCGGTCAGGATGCCCGCGCTCCCAGGAAAGCGATGATCCATCGCCCAGGAGCAGCCGGCAACGCCGGGTGAGCCTATTCAACAATGGAAAAACGGAATCGGACCATGTTCCGCCGGACCAATCACACCAACAATCCATGGTATTGCGCCCTTTCGACCGCCGCAAGCTCCCCGGGCTCGATTCCGGCCAACGGACACCGGTCTCACGCGGGTGCCAAGAAGCGTACGGGAACCATGTTGCATCAAATGACCAAGGCACGTCAAGATTCTTGTTGTCAGTGCCCACCGTCTGCTTATATTTACCGGTAAGCAGCCTGAAGGCACGCGGCTTTGGCCGGCAGGATGCGGCGAGGATCTCCAATGGTCCTTCCCGATGGCGGTTTGCTGGTGCAGCCGCATTGGCCGGACGGTTTCTTACTATTGGGAGTAATGAAATGACAGGAGGCGATTCTGATGGCCCAGACAGACACGGATGATCTTCTCAGTCTCATGGAAGATGACGAGGAAGATGTGGATATCCCCCCGACCCTGCCCCTTCTTCCGGTTAGGGATGTGGTGATTTTCACCCACATGATTCTACCTCTTTTCGTGGGAAGAACCATGTCGGTCCGGGCGGTGGACGAGGCCGTGGCAGACGATCGGTATCTTTTTCTGGTCACCCAGAAGGATGCTGCGGTGGAAAACCCTCAGCCTGAGGACCTTTTCGCCTTTGGGACGGTCGCCCGGATCCTGAGGATACTGAAACTACCCGATGGTCGTGCGAAGCTCCTGGTACAAGGTGTGGTCAGGGGCCGCATCCTCAAGTGCATAAAGAAAAAGAATGTGCTTCGGGTGAAGGTTGAAAAGCTGGTGGAACTGCGAATAGATGAGAAGACTCTCGAGATTGAGGCACTCATGCTCAACGTCCGAGAGTGCTGCGAGAAGATCCTTTCCATGCGGGGAGAATTCAACGCGGATGTGGCGGCCATGCTCGAAGGAATCGACCACCCGGGGAGGCTTGCGGACCTTGTGGCGTCCAATTTGAGACTCAAGATTGAAGAGGCCCAGTCACTGCTGGAAATCACCGATCCGGTGGAGAGGCTCAAGAGGGTGAACGGTCTTCTCTCTGTGGAGCTGGAGCTGTCGGCCATGCAGGCCCGGATACAGTCCAGCGTGCGCGATGGGATCTCGAAGAATCAACGTGACTATTTTCTCCGAGAACAAGTGCGCGCCATACACAAGGAGTTGGGAGATGCCGATGAAAAACATTTAGAAATACAAGAGTATACCAAGAAGATCAAACGGGCCAAGATGCCCAAAGAGGCAGAAAAAGAGGCCTACAAGCAACTGAACAGACTCGAGCAGATGCACGGGGAGGCGGGCGAGGCACCCGTTCTACGCACCTACCTCGATTGGCTCGTGGAGATGCCGTGGGGCAAATCGACAAGGGATACCATCGACATAAGGAAAGCGAAGGAAGTACTCGAAAAGGACCACTACGGCATAGAAAAAGTCAAGGACCGGATACTGGAATACTTGAGCGTGCGCAAACTCAACCCGAAGATGAAAGGCCCCATTCTTTGTTTCGTCGGGCCCCCGGGGGTGGGAAAGACCTCCCTGGGCCGATCGATTGCCCGGGCCATGAACCGCAAATTCCATCGGATCTCCCTTGGAGGCATTCGTGACGAGGCGGAAATAAGGGGCCATCGAAGAACCTATGTGGGGGCCCTTCCGGGTCGGATCCTTCAGGGATTGAAACAGAGCGGCACCAGCAACCCCGTGTTCATGATGGACGAGATAGACAAGGTGGGAAGTGACTTCAGAGGCGACCCCTCTTTCGCCCTTCTCGAAGCGCTCGACCCAGAACAGAACAGTGCGTTCAGTGATCACTACATCAGCGTCCCCTTTGATCTGTCCAAGGTCATGTTCATCACCACTGCCAACATGGTCGATACGATTCCCCCGGCGCTGATGGACAGAATGGAGATCATCCAACTCGCCGGCTACACAGAGGAAGAAAAGCTGATCATCGCGCGCAAGTACCTGATTCCCAGGCAACTGAAGGAAAACGGCCTCAAACCGCGGGCCATTCAGTTCAGTACCGGTGCCGTCCTCAAGATGATCAACGAGCACACGTCGGAGGCGGGTCTGAGGAATCTGGAGCGGGAAATCGCCTCCATATGCCGCAAGGTGAGCAGGAGAATCGCCGAGGGGAAGAAGGGGCCTTTCAAGATAACCCGGAGCAATCTCACGCGTTACTTGGGGCTGGCCAAGTTCCAGCCGGAAATGGATCAGGAGGCCCCCCAGGTAGGTTTGGCCACGGGTCTGGCCTGGACCCAGGCAGGAGGGGAGGCCCTCTACGTGGAAGCGAGCGTCATGCGGGGAAAGGGCGAACTGATCATTACGGGCCAACTGGGAGAGATAATGCAGGAATCGGCCAGGGCCGCCGTCTCCTATGCCCGATCGAGCCTCACGGCCCTGGGAGTGGAGGACGGTTTTTTCGAAGCCTATGATGTGCATATTCACATTCCGGCCGGTGCCATCCCCAAGGATGGGCCCTCCGCGGGTATCGCCATGGCTACCGCCCTCATTTCGACGGTGACCAATCGGCCGGTCAAAAACGATGTGGCCATGACCGGTGAAATCACCATCAGGGGACGTGTGCTGCCCGTGGGCGGCTTGAAGGAAAAATCCATCGGAGCCTTGCGGTCCGGAATCCGCACGATCATCATACCTGAAAAGAACAACAAAGACCTCGTGGAGGTGCCGAGGGTTGTCAAACGCAGCATACGGTTCATTGCGGTCAAGCACATGGATGAAGTGCTTGACCTGGCCTTGATGGACGCTCCGGAACAAGCCCTAAATGAGAAAGAGGATATCTCGGCAGACAGGGACCCAGGCCAAAGGGATCAACAAAACGAATCGGAGTGAGCCATGAGGATTCTGGCCATCGATACGGCAACAGCAAGCTGGAGCGTCGCTCTCGTAGACTGCGACCGGCTTCTTGCGGAATTCAGCGGGTTGCGAAGGGAAACCCACTCCATGCATCTCATGGGCACCGTGCATGCCTTGCTGGAAGTAGCACAGGCCAAGATCCAAAGCGTACAGGGGTTTGCGGTCACCGTGGGCCCGGGAAGCTTCACCGGCCTGCGTATCGGGATCAGCACTCTCAAAGGTCTGGCAACGGCCCTCGACAAGCCTTGTGTGGGCGTGTCCACGTTGGAGGCTCTGGCGTGCCAATTTCCCCACGTGCCCCACCCCATATGGAGCGTGCTGGATGCGCGCAAGGGGCAGGTCTATGCGGCGAGGTTTCGATGGAGCCGGGGGGGCCTGGTGAAAGAAGTCACCGAGAGAGCCGTCTTGCCTTCTGAATGGGTTTGCGAATTGGGCGGCACGTCCCTCTTCGTGGGAGAAGGAGCCCAAGTGTACCGCCAGGTGATAGAGGCCCGTTTGGGTCGGGAAGCTTGCTTCGCACCTCACTGGCAGAACCACATTCGCGCTTCCTCGGTGGCTTGGCTGGCCGGTCGGCGTTTCTTGCACCAAACGACTCTGCCCCCGGAGCTCTTGGCGCCAAGTTATCTTCGCGAACCGGATGCGGAATGGAACACGCAGGGGCCGGCCCTGCAGGCTGCCCGTTGACACGGCAGCCACATCTGATGTAAACGTAGTCGATAAGTTGTTCCGGACGGCATCTTTGGCTGCGTTATCGACCATGAACTTGTTGTGCTCAGGCCTTGCTCTGGCCAGCCCGCGGGGGGCCGGAAGCATTGTGTGAACCTGACGCAACAGCAGTGACGAGCGGTGCTGCTCCCCCTGAGGGTCTCGCCGGGAGTGAATCACGGCTGTGGGTGGAGCGACGGTCCTGATGTGCATCCCACCCCGATTTGGAGGGTCACAAGCGCTTATGCAAAGCTTCGAGTGGGCCGATCCACCCAGCCAATCCTCCTTTCCCGTTGCCAAGGCCGGCTATCCCTTCATCGTGGCGGCGGCCTTCGCAACCACCATAACGGCGTTGCTGGGTCTGACGGTGCCGGCGATTTTTTTTCTCGCGGTCACCGCTTTCGTGTGTCTTTTTTTCAGGGACCCGGACCGGATCATCCCCACCGACAAGGGCGCCGTGGTGGCTCCCGCCGACGGAAAGATACTGTGCGTGAAGCGGGAGGACGCGCCCCCCCTGCTCGACGGACCCAGCGTCAAGGTCAGCGTGTTCATGTCCTTGTTCAATGTCCATGTCAACAGGGTTCCTTTCGGGGGCAAGGTGACTCGGGTTGCTTACACCCCCGGCCGATTTTATGCCGCTGATCGGGAAAAAGCGTCCAGGGCCAACGAAAACAACGCCGTTTCCATCGAACTGGAGACCGGCCAGCGGCTGTGTGTGGTTCAGGTGGCCGGGTTGATAGCCAGACGTATTCTGTGCAGACTCAGCCCCGGCGACCCGGTGGCACGGGGTGAACGTTTTGGAATCATCTGCTTCGGGTCACGGGTGGACCTTTATCTGCCCTTGGACACGCAGGTGCGAGTCCGCCCCGGGGACAAGGTGCGCGCCGGGACCTCGGTCATAGGATATTTGCCATGAGAAGGAAGAGGAGACTGAAAAAGAGGGATCTGCACAGGGGTGTTTACGTGCTTCCCAATATCTTCACTTCTCTGAACCTGTTCATAGGCTTCTATGCTGTTATCTGCGCCATTCAGGGCAAGTTCGCCACGTCTGCCTGGGCGATCCTTGCGGCAGGCGTTTGTGACGCATTGGACGGAAAGGTGGCAAGGGCCACCCACACGAGTAGCAAGTTCGGTGTCGAATACGATTCCCTTGCCGACCTCGTATCCTTTGGGATGGCTCCGGCCATCCTCGCTTACCTCTGGGCCCTCCAGCCGCTGGGAAGGCTCGGGTGGTTGGCCGGTTTCCTTTTTCTTGCCTGCGGGGCGTTGCGTCTGGCACGATTCAACACCCAGGTGGGTGTGGTCAACAGTGACCGTTTCATGGGGCTACCCATTCCCGCGGCCGCGGGGATGACGGCCACCATTGTCCTTTTGTCACATCGTCTTGCCGAAGGTCAGGCAAAGCATCCCATGGTGATTTTGGTGATGATTTTTGCCCTTTCTTTCTTGATGGTGAGCACCATCAGATACCATAGTTTCAAGAACCCCAGGTTTTTCAGATGGAAGAGCTTCAACAGCCTTGTGGCTACGATACTGGTCCTCATCCTGATCGCCGCGGAACCGAGCCTCACCCTCTTTTCGATCGGTCTGGCATACATGCTCTCCGGTCCGCTGCTGGGTCTGAGGCCTCGCAGGGAAGCCCCTTCCCAGGAGGAGGTCCGCAATGGCGAAGAACCCACTAAGACTCTCATCTGACGCCGTTCGGGAACAAGGCGGCTGTGGCCCGGCAGACTCATCCATCAATGCGTGACGACGACAGGTGGTTCGCGTGGCGGGGGCTGCGGGCGTCCTTGCGTGATCCACGTATCCATCGGTTTTGAGAAGCGGTGAAATATCCTTGGATCAAGCGTTAAGGGCTTGTGCAAAAATAAGTTCCCCTTTTCAGGTGTCGAGGCGCGCCCATGGCAAGGCGCGAGGAGGGCGAATGGCTGGCCATTTAACCGACGAGCAACGCCGCCAGGCGTGATGGATCGGCGCATCAAAATGGGAAGTTATTTTTTGCAGGAGCCCTAAGGAACAGCAAGGACTGAAAACATGAGGAGATTGTGAATCCATGTCCAAGGCTTACAAGATAGCCGTGATCCCCGGAGACGGAACGGGACCGGAGGTGGTGGCCGAGGGTATCAAGGCCCTTGAGAGTGTGTCCCGTGTGGAAGGGCTGGCGTTTCATTTCCAACATTATCCTCTCGGGGGAGATCACTACCGGGCCACGGGGGCGCTATTGTTTGACGAGACGGCGGACGCATTGAAGCAGTACGACGCCATTTATCTGGGAGCCATAGGCGACCCGGAGGTTCCCCCCGGTGTGCTGGAAAAGGGTATATTGCTCAAACTGCGTTTCTACCTGGATCTTTACGTGAATCTGCGTCCTGTGAAGCTTTACCGGGGTGTCCAGACTCCCTTGAAGGGCAAAGGGCCCGAGGACATCGACTTCGTGGTGGTTCGGGAGAACACGGAAGGGCTCTACGTGGGCGCCGGCGGGATTCTGAAACGGGGAACACCCGATGAGGTGGCCATTCAAGAATCCATCAACACGCGCAAGGGTGTGGAACGATGCATCCGCTATGCTTTCGAATACTGCAAAAAACGTAACCGTCGGCATAAAGTGACCCTCTGCGGAAAGACGAACGTTCTCAACTACGCATTCGACCTGTGGGAGAGGGCTTTTCGGGAGGTGGCGGACGAGTACCCTGACATCGAGGCGGATTACGCTCACGTGGACGCCATTTGCATGTGGATGGTCAAGAATCCCGAATGGTTCGATGTGATCGTCACCGACAACATGTTCGGTGACGTCATCACCGACCTGGCGGCAATGATCCAGGGGGGCATGGGGGTCGCGGCCGGGGGCAACATCAACCCTGGCGGGGTCTCCATGTTCGAGCCCATCGGCGGATCGGCTCCCAAGTATACCGGTAAACAGATGATAAACCCGGTGGCTGCCATTCTCGCGGCCCAGTTGATGCTCGAGACTCTTGGAGAGTCCTCGGCAGCCTCCAGGATAGAGAATGCCGTTGCCAGAGTGCTGCTCGAGGATCTGAAGGACGTGGGCGCAGGGAAGATGGGGTACACCACTTCCCAGGTGGGAGATCTGGTGGTCCGCTACATCGAAGCTGGAGGCTGAGGGGCGGCTGCGGCGCTGTCATTGGTTTATTGCAGTGGTCTTGCCGCCAAAACATGCGGGTAAAATGAGCCGCCAATGACACTGGCGCAACCCGCCCCTGAAGCAGGTGCAGTGTGCCAATGACGCGGCGTAGCCGCCCTGACGCGGGCGCAGCCCGCCCCTGATGCGGCGCAGCCCGCCCGTACTGGAGGACATCGCGTTTTGGAAAGGATACCGATTACGCGGGAGGGTCTGGAAGCCCTCAGGGAAGAGTTGACCAAGCTCAAGGCGGTTGAGCGCCCAAAAAACATCCAGGCAATCGAAGAAGCACGTGCCCACGGGGACATTACCGAGAATTCGGAATTCGAAGCCGCCAAGGAGCGACAGGCATTCCTGGAAGCCCGCATTGGGGAGCTCGAATACAAAATAGCCGCCGCAAACGTTATCGACACAGGCAACCTGCCCAAAGACCGAGTGGTCTTTGGCAGCAGTGTCTTGCTCGAAAATATGGACACCGGGGAAGAGGTAAGGTACACCATCGTCGGGACGGATGAATCGGACATAGGGAGCGGACGGATATCCCTCGACTCCCCTCTGGGCAAGGCACTTTTGGGAAAAGCCGTCGATGCCGAGGTGAGCCTGAAGGCACCGGGGGGTCTGCGACGCTATGTTCTGGTGGAAATCCAGTAGGTTTTTTGAATCCGGACAGGGTCATCCCTGCCTTGACTTTATCGCACAGCGCAAGGGATGATTGCCGCGCCCGCTTGCGGGCGTGGAGAGCTCGGGTCCGGCAAACAGCGTATTTCTGGAGGTCTTGTCGTGGCACGTATTACCATCGAAGACTGTTTGAAGCGGGCAACCAACCGCTTCGTCCTCATACACATGGCCGCAAGACGCGTGAAGCAGATGCGGGAAGGGTCGGAATACCTCGTGAGATCACCCAAGAACGAAGACGTGGTCGTGGCCCTGAGGGAAATTGCGGCAGGCAAGGTGCATCTGAAGGCTTAGAAAGGATGGACCGATCCCCGAAGGTGCGGAGGCTCCTACCCAGATGACCGAGGCGCGCGAGCGGCGTAGCGCTTCGCTTTCTCCGCGCCTTTACAAAGCCATCAACAGGGACGTCGGGCGCGCCATCCACCGTTACCGAATGATCGCCGACGGAGACCGTATCGCCGTTGGGGTTTCCGGAGGCAAAGACAGTATCGCCCTCATGTGGATGCTGCACGAGCGACAGTCCCGTGTTCCTGTTCACTATGAACTCCAGGGAATCCACATCGACCTGGGGTTTGCCGGGGCAAGGAGCCGAGAAATCGCGGAGTTCTCCGAGACGATGGGCTTTGATCTCCACGTGGAAATCACCGACTACGGCCCGGTGGCCCACAGCACCGCAAACAGAGAGAATCCTTGCTTTCTCTGCTCAAGGCTTCGCAAGAAGCGCCTTTTTGAGCTGGCCTCCAGGTACCGGTGCAACAAAGTCGCCCTGGGGCACCACAAGGACGATATCATCGAGACGCTTTTTCTCAACATGTGCTACGCAGGGGAAATCAGCACCATGGTTCCTCTACAATCGTTTTTCGGAGGTGAAATCACCGTGATACGCCCGTTGGCCTTTGTGGATGAGGCCGCGATCCAACGTCTTGCCGGCGCCTTGCGCTTCCCGGAGTTCCCGAACCCATGCCCGAGCTCCACCCAGTCCAAAAGAAAAGAAATCAAGACCCTTCTGCAGGAGCTGTATCGGAGCAATCGAAATATCAAGGGGAACCTTTTTCGGGCTTTGAGCAACGTGAGGTGGGACTATTTGCCGAAACAGTGAAGCCAAGACACGGGCGGCGCCCCGGCGCCCGCCATCAAATCAACCCGAAAGCCTTGAGCCATGGGCCTTCGGTTAACGGAGCCGAAGACTCCCTCTCCAGAGATGCGATAACGCGGCCCCGGTGTATACGCCACTCGGTGTGTTGCCATGATGGATGTACAAAATCAGCCGGATGATCGGAATATCCCGATCAACAAGGTCGGCATCAAGAACCTCAGATACCCCGTTACGGTCTTGGACCGCAAGAACCGTTTTCAGCAAACCGTTGCCAACATCAACATGTACGTGGATCTTCCCCACGAATACAAGGGGACCCACATGAGCCGGTTTGTTGAAATGCTCCATTCACTGAAGCCCGAAGTCTCCCTCAAGAAGTTTTCCATCCTGCTCGACGAAATGAAGCGGCATCTCAACGCCGCCTCCGCGCACATTGAGATAACCTTTCCGTACTTCATAGAAAAGCGGGCTCCGGTGAGCGGTTCGCCCGGTCTCATGGATTACACATGCACCATAACGGGCTCCAGTGAGCCGGACGACAGGGTGGACCTTGTCCTGGAAGTGATCGTCCCCATCACGTCCGTCTGTCCCTGCTCCAAAGAGATCAGCGCCATGGGGGCCCACAACCAGCGTGGGGAAGTGCGCCTCGCCACCAGGTTCAGGAAATTCATATGGATAGAAGACATGATCGAACTGGTGGAAAAACAGGCATCTTGTGAGGTTTATTCGGTCCTGAAACGGGTGGACGAAAAGCACGTGACCGAGACCGCTTTCGCGCAACCGAAATTCGTGGAAGATATCGTGCGGGACATCGCCAACAGACTCAGAGGCGATGCCAACATCACCTGGTTTTCCGTGAGTGCGGAGAATTTCGAGTCCATCCACAACCACAGCGCCTACGCCTTCATCGCGAGCCACTGACCATGCGCTGCAGCGCCTGTGCGATACCACGGGCCGAGCCGCGGTCCGAGTTCAAGAAGATCACGAAGGCAAACAAGCCCTGCGTGCGTGTTCGGAAGTATCCCGCCCGGGTGTCGACTCCCTTCAGGGTGCCACTCTTGTACACCATGTCCTTTTCTTCTCTCATGAGCCCGCTGTAAGGCGCGAACCGGCAGAGAATCTTCATCATCTCACGCGCCGATAGGCGGTTCTGCCTGGAAATGCCCGATCCTTCCACAACGGTGAGCCCTCCCAACGCCAGTTCATTGCGGGCGTATGCCTCCACCACCTGCACACCCTTTTCGAGAGTCGCCGGTGGACCGTGGCGTGCGGCTCCCATGGCCAAAAGCACCTGGTTGGCGATGAAATTATTCGAGTGAGCAAGCAGCCGCTCCACCACGGCCCTCAGGGAAAAGGGGCTCTCATGACGGTACACGAATCGGTCCGCAGGGTTCACCCTTCCCAGAAGCACCGTATCTTCAGCCATCACGTCCCTTTCAACAAGGAAATGGTGCAGGAGGTGCCCCGCATACAAAGTTGTCTCACTTCTTTCCCCGGACAGGACCACCCTGCCGGGGGCCACGCCCCTTTTGCGTAAGATCTCTTCTGCAAGAGAGACCAGGGGCGTCTGGGGCTCGGCACTGACCATCTTGCCGCGGGAGTCGTAGCGGAAGGCCACGGTGTTGAAATTCGCGGACAAGGCCCCTACCGGAGCGTCATAAGGGTTGGAGGTTTGTCCCGTTCCCGGCACGACGACGGTACGGGCGAAATAGGAATCATCGAGCACCAGAGCGCGGAACCGACCACCGATTCGGGCAACGGCCGCGGCCATGGTCTGGATCACCTCGGACAGCAGGAGGGGATCCCCGTACCCTTTCACCTTGAGGTTGCCTTCCTCATCGGTAAAAAAATCGGTCACAAAGCGATGGGAGGGTCCCATGGTCTCCAGTGCGACCAGGCTGGTGAGGACCTTCAAAGTGGACGCAGGCGTCCTTCTTGTATCGGGGTTCCAACTGCAAAGCACCGCGCCGTCCGGAGAACACAGGAGCAGCGAATCGTGGTCGCCGAGTTTTCCCTTCAGTTCCTCGGGCAGCCCTGCCCATGTGCTTGTGTGGGAAAAAGAGGCGCACAGGAGCACAAGCAGCCCCAGCGCTTTCCAGACCCCCGACCTGTTTCGTTTCATCAAGCGAATCTGCTTTCAACAAGGAGGGTCACGGGACCGTCATTGGTCAGGTGGACCTGCATCATGGCCCCGAAGCGACCTTCCTGCACTGGGACCCCCTTTGCCCTGACGCATTCGATGAAAAACCGGTACAGGCTTTCCGCAAGCTGCGGGGGGGCCGCGTCGGTGAAGGATGGACGCCTTCCTTTGCGGCAGTCGCCCAGGAGGGTGAACTGGGAGATCACCAGCATCCGCCCCTCTGTTTCCACAAGGGACCGATTCATCTTCCCCCCTTCGTCCCCGAACACCCTCAAATGCGCCAGCTTTTCGGCCAGATAGGCCGCATCCTGAGCAGTGTCCCCCTGTGCAACTCCCAACAGAACCACAAACCCGTTGTCGATGGCCCCGACCGTGAGGCCGTCCACGCTCACAGACGCCCCGGCCACCCTCTGCACAACGGCGCGCATGTATCCGCCCCCTCCGCCTTTCAGGCATTCTCATTGTTCCGCAGCCGGGGCAAACGCCTCTGCCTCGGTTCGCCCCGCCGTCACTCTCTATGCTGCGTACTGCGCGTGTCCACGGACTGCTCTTGTTATGCCCTCACCCCGACCCTCTCCCGGAGGGCGAGGGGGATGTAAGAAATCGCAACCTGTGACCACACGCAGTATACACTACACATTTTTCCAGCGTCTTGGCAACAACGGGTGCACCGGGGCAAGGCCTGCAGGGAAATCATCGGACATCCTGTCCGGCCAGGTGCTCAGGGTGCACCTGTTGCTGGACGAGGGGCCTGGCGGTATCCACCCGTGCCCGGGAAGTGCGCCGTTGTTTGACAATCGCCCCTTGGCAGGAATATCATGCATCTTAACTGCATCTGAACGCACACCAGCCTGAGGGGGGGTAACGACATGGACCTCGGAATCAAAGGCAGAAGGGCTCTTGTTACCGGCGGGAGTCAGGGCATAGGCAAGGGGATCGCCGTGGCACTGGCAAAAGAAGGCGTCCATGTGGCTATTTGCGCCAGGAGAAAGGAGGTGCTTCAGGAGACGGCGGCCGAGCTGCGGAAGCCTGGGGTCACGGTGTTCGCCAAGAGCGTGGACGTGAAAGACCCTGACCAGGTCGCCGCCATGGTCAGGGAAACGCAGTCGGCCCTGGGGCCCATTGACATCCTTGTGAACAATGCGGGAGCGGGCACGAAAGCCGCCCCTTTCGTGGAGCTGAGCGATGCCGAGTGGCTCGAAAGCCTCAGCTTGAACCTGCTCAGTTGCATCCGTTTTTCTAAGGCGGTGATGCCTCAGATGCAGCAGCGCAGATGGGGACGCATCGTGAACATTTCCTCCCTGGCGGGCATGCAGGTGGGAAGCCCCCCGGTCAACACGCTGGTGGAGTACGGGACCAACAAGGCCGGCATCATCGCGCTAACCAAGTACATGGCCGAACACGTGGCCAAAGACAACGTCCTTGTCAACTGCATCTGCCCGGGCCCCATCCGCACTCCGGGGGCGTGGGGCAGCTTGCCTCAGGAGGTGGTGGAACAGCGTTTGCGGTCCGTGCCCATGGGGCGTCTGGGCACAATGGAGGAAGTGGCGGATCTCGCCTTGTTCCTCTGTTCCGAACGCTGCACTTACATAACGGGAACCGCCATTCCCATTGACGGAGGTGCCGTAAGATCCATTCGATGAAGAGATCATCACCGCAGGAGCCGGACAAATGCCAGACTCTGAAAGGGGAAACGGAAGGTACGAGGTGAGCGACACGGCCCAGGCCATCGAGTTTTGCTACTCCAAGGGGTGGACGGACGGCCTGCCGGTGGTCCCACCCGAAGAGGGGAGCGTGCGGGCCATGCTCGATGGGGCCGGTCTCGCGCCCGACGAGGAAATCGCGTTCATCGAACACAGACAGGTATCGGTAAGCGGGCAAAAGGCGGCCATCAACGCGGTCATGGCAGGGTGCAAGCCCGAGTACATGCCCGTGGTGGTAGCCGCTCTCAAATGCCTGGGCGATCCGTTGTGGGGGTATCACGGGGCCGCCACCAGCACAGGGGGTTCCGGGGTGTTCCTGCTGGTCAACGGCCCCATCGCACGGGAACTGGACATCAACGCCGGGGACAACCTCTTCGGTCCCGGTTGGCGGGCCAACGCCACCATCGGCAGGGCCGTACGCCTGGTGATGCGCAACGTGATAGGGACCTTGCCGGGCCTTCTGGACAGAAGCACCCTGGGACACAGCGGCAAGTACACTTACTGCATAGCGGAAAACGAGCAGGAGAGCCCCTGGCTGCCTGTCCACGTGGAAAGGGGTTTTCGGGCGGACCAAAATACGGTGACGGCCTTCGCCGCCCTTGCGCCCCATCAATTCTACAACCAACTGAGCAACACCGCGGAGGGGATCCTCACCACGGCCTGCGCCCAGATGCGCATCTCCGCAAGTGTGGGGGGGCAGCCCCAGTACGTACTGGTCATCGCGGGCGAACACATGAAGGTGATGGCCAAGGACAACTGGTCCAAGGCCGACGTAAGGCAGTTCTGCTTCGAGCACACCCGGACCTCCCATGGGGAGCTCAAGCGCATACACCTTATGCCCGGCCCCATCGCCCCGGAGGACGAGACGAGAATGCGGCCCCTGGTGGCCACGCCCGAGGACTTCGTCGTCGTCGCCGCAGGGAGCCGGGCGGGCGCCTTTTCCGCCTTCATTCCCGGGTGGGGAGGCAAGATCGCCTCGCAAAGCGTCACCAAGGAAATACGTCGTCCCCGGTGAGCGGCCTGAATACCGCAATCTTTAAGGCATTCGCCGGCCTCGGCGGCTCACCGCTTTACGTCATTGCGGCAAAACCCGGAACCCAGAAAACGCGCCGTGGTCAAGGATCGTTGGCTCCGCCGGAACATCAGAAAGACGAAGCCAAGTGTTTCTTGCCTGTCCACTGGCAGCGAACGCCGCGAGGGTTCCGGCAAGCCCGAATCCCCAATAGGAGGTGCCCATGAAAAACCTCGAGATCTTCGATCCCACCTTCGTGCCCAAGGAAAGAGAGATTTCCTTCGTCCCCAGGCCCGCAACACTGGAGGGTCTGCGCGTGGGCCTCGTGGAAAACCGGAAGCACAATTCAAAAGAGATACTGGTGCGTATCGCCGAGATCCTGGAAAAGGAATACGGAGCCCAAAGCCATATGGTGCGCAGCAAGCACAACCCCGGAGTGCCGGCCCACGATGAGATCCTTCAGGACTTTTCCGCCCATTGCGACGTGGTCATCGCCGGGATTGGAGACTGAGGGTCTTGCAGTTCGGGCAGTGTGCTCGACGGGATATTGTTCGAAAAGCAAGGGATACCGGCAGCTTCCATCGTGACGGACCCTTTCGTGGAAACGGGGCGCGCCATGGCGAAGACCTGGGGCATTTCCAGCTACAAGTTCTTGAGCATGCCCCATCCCATTGCCAATCTCACGGATAAGGAGCTGGACGAACAGGCCCGGGCCATGGTTCCCCAAGTCATCGCACTTCTCTTGGAAGGCTGACATCCCGTGTGTGAACGGCCCTGCATGGGGGGCATCGGTCGTCGGTCAGGGGTGAACCGTCCGACATTGGGGAAGAGACCACATGGATGAAAAACTCAGGCAAGCCTTTTTTGATAGCGTGGAGAAAGAGCCTTTCGCCCGCAAGTTCGGTATGCACCTGGTCCGGATAGAGGAGGGATACTCCGAGGTGCGCATGACCGTGACGCCAGACATGGGCAACATGCTCGGGGTCACCCACGGAGGGGCCGTTTTCGCCTTGATGGACGAAGCCTTCCAGACCGCCTCCAACAGCCACGGCACCCTCGCCATGGCCCTGAACATGAGCGTGACGTACGTGGCGTCCCCTGCGCAGGGCGCCACCCTCACCGCGCAAGCCCGGGAATTCAGCCGCACACATCGAACGGCCAATTACGACATTAAGGTCCGCGATGAAGACGGGAGGCTCATGGCTTCCTGCCAGGCACTCGTGTATCGCAAGGGAACACCTCTTCCTTTCCTTGCAGCGGCGAATTGACTGTCCAAAGGGGGGGCAGATCGCACATTGAAAAGCTACGCTTTGGGAAACACGGAAATCCAGATCACCGAGCTTTCGTTCGGAACCTTGATCCTGGGGCGGCTCCAGGCCGACCTTTCCCCCGAGCAGAGCGCTCCGGCCCTTGCAAGGGCAGTGGAGCTGGGGGTGAACTTCTTTGACACGGCCCAGGCTTACGGCACCGAGGAGCATTTGCGCCTGGGTCTGGGTCCGCACATTCACGACGTGGTGATCGCCACCAAGACCCATGCCAGGACCCGGGAAGACGCCCGGAAGGCTTTCGAGCAGTCCCTTCGCGAGCTGGGACGGGACCACATAGACATCTACGAGCTGCACCTCATCGAGAGCGCCCACGATCTGGCCCGGCGCCTGCCCGTGACCGAGCTGCTGCTCGAGCTCAAACAACAGGGGCGGATCCGGGCCATCGGCGCGTCGGTTCACAGGGTGGAGGCGGCCAGGGCCGTCGCGCAGGAGCCCCACATCGATGTGCTCTTTCCCGTGATCAACGCTCAGGGTCTTGGGATCATAGACGGCTCGGCACAGGAGATGCTGCAGGCCGTGGCTGCGGCTCGCGAAAACGGCAAAGGCGTCTATGCCATGAAACCGCTCGGGGGCGGTCATCTGCGGCGCACGCCGGAGGCCTCTTTCGCCTTTCTCAGGCAAACAGGGCTTTTCCATTCCATCTGCGCAGGCATGAAGTCGCCGGCCGAGGTCGAGATGAACGTGTGCCTCTTCGAGGGACGGCCGGTGCCTGCAGACACCAAGGAGCGCATTGAAACCACGCCGCGCAGCCTCAAGATCTACGACAGGTGCATCGGCTGCGGGGCCTGTGTGGATGCCTGCGACCAGGGCGCCCTCTCGATGGACCATTCGAAGGCCGATCCGTCCCGGGACAAGAAAGGACAGTCCGTGGTGGACCCTGGCCGGTGCATTCTCTGCGGTTACTGCGCCGAGGTGTGCCCAACCTTCTCCATACGGGTGGTGTGAGCCCCGGGAAGGGCCCCCCTGCTCTGGAAGGCAAATCGTGAGATCTTGTTTCACTCATGCTTCTTCCTCTTCGTGGTGGTCGTTGTCGTAATCAGTCCCGAAGGGACGGTGATCGTTCTCGAACACGGAAGGGACGTACAGGCTGACGGGCCCCATTGGCGCCCGGGAATCGTGGCCCCCCGGTCGAGGGTAAGGCAGTAGGGGAACCGCTACGTCGATTACGGCAACGACAACGAAAACGGTTCAGTCGGACCGTTTGTTTCCAGGATGGACCCAATTCAGAGTCGATGGGCGCATAGAGCAAATTTACCCTGACCGGGCACGAAGTAGAGAGGGAACGCCCCACCAAGAAGGATATCATGGATAAGGAAGCCTTTGTCCGAGCCATTGGAAGTGCCGACAACGAGTGCCGGATCTTCGACATCACCCTGCTCGAGGAAAAAGGGATTGCCGACATCGGCACGCTTCCCTTTTCCATAAAGATCCTCGTCGAAAACGTGCTCCGGAAGCTGGGAAACGGGGTGGTGAACGAACAGGACCTGCTTCGGATCGCACGCTGGCAGACACGGTACGAGCAGCCCGTGGAGATCCCCTACTACCCGGCACGGGTGCTCATGCAGGACTTCACCGGGGTCCCCGCAATCGTGGATCTTGCCGCCATGAGGGATGCGGTCAAGGATGCGGGCGGCGACCCCATAGGCATCAATCCCCTGGTGCCGGTCGATTTGATCGTGGATCATTCGGTGCAGGTGGACCATTTCGGCACAAGGGACGCCCTGGGAAAGAATGTCGTCAGGGAGTACGCACGCAACGGAGAGCGCTACGCCCTGTTGAAATGGGCACAGGCCAGTTTCAGCAACTTCAGGGTGGTCCCGCCCAACTCGGGTATCTGCCATCAGGTGAACCTGGAGTACCTGGGGCGGGTCGTCCTGACAGAGGAAAGGGACGGCCGGAAGATTGCCTATCCCGACACCCTGGTGGGAACCGATTCTCACACCACCATGATAGACGCCATCGGGGTGATGGGATGGGGGGTGGGGGGGATCGAGGCCGAGGCCGTCATGCTCGGTCAGCCTTACTATCTTTCCATCCCCCAGGTCGTGGGGGTCAAAATGACAGGGGCACTGCAAGCCGGGACCACCGCGACGGACCTTGTCCTGGCCGTCACCGAGCTCTTGCGCAAACACGACGTGGTGGAAAAATTCGTCGAGTATTTTGGCCCCGGGATGGCGCGACTTTCGGTTCCCGATCGGGCCACTATTGCCAACATGACCCCCGAGTACGGGGCCACCGTGGGCTTTTTCCCGGTGGACGAAAAGACCATCGAATACCTCGTAGGCACCAACCGCCGTGAGGTGGCCTCCCTGGTGGAAACCTACACCCGGGCCATGGGGCTCTTCTACTGTCCCGACCAAGCTCCCGTGAGGTACAGCGAGGTGATCGAGATCGATCTGTCCGGGGTGGAGCCCTGCGTGGCCGGTCCAGCCAGGCCCCAGGACAGGATCGTGCTGCGGGACCTCAAAAAAAATGTGGACCGGCTTGCGGATTCCACCCCCCTACCCTTCCCGCTTCACCCGGTGGACCTGCACGGCAAGGCGGCAGCCATCGGCAACGGCAGCATCGTCATCGCCGCCATCACCTCGTGTACCAACACCTCGAACCCCTCGGTGATGCTCGGCGCCGGCCTTGTCGCCAAGAGGGCCGTCGAAAAGGGATTGAAGCCCCCCGCCCACGTCAAGACCTCCTTTGCCCCCGGCTCCAAGGTGGTGGTGCGCTACCTGGAAGAGGCGGGGCTCATGCCCTACCTGGAGGCCCTCGGCTTTCATACGGCCGCTTACGGCTGCACGACGTGCATCGGCAACAGCGGTCCCCTGCACCCTGCCATCGAGAAGACCATACGCGAGCACAATCTCACGGTGGCCGCGGTCTTATCGGGAAACCGCAACTTCGAGGCGAGGATACACCAGAGCGTCAAGTCCAATTTTCTCGCCTCGCCCATGCTGGTGGTAGCCTTCGCCCTTGCCGGCAGAATCGACACGGATACGGCCAACGAGCCCATTGGCCTGGACCCCGACGGGGAGCCCGTGTACCTCGCCGATTTGTGGCCCACCGAGCAGGAAATCGCCGACCTTGTGCGCAAACACGTCAAGACCGCCTTCTTCCAGGAGGAATACGACAGGATCTTTGCGGGGGACGCCTTCTGGAACGCCTTGGAAACGACCCGAAGCACCACCTTCCCATGGGACCCGCAGTCCACCTACATCAAGAACCCCCCCTATTTCGATGACTTCACGACGCGACACCCGGTGCCGTCCGACATAAAGGACGCGGCCGTGCTCATGGTCCTGGGCGATTCGGTGACCACCGACCACATCTCGCCCGCAGGCGCCGTCCCCCCTGCCTATCCGGCGGGCAGGTACCTTATGGAAAACGGCGTGCTCCCTGCCGATTTCAATTCCTACGGATCCCGGAGGGGAAATCACGAAGTCATGATAAGGGGCACCTTCGGCAACATACGCATCAAGAATCGATTGGTGGCGCCCAAGGAGGGAAGCTTCACGGTGAAGTCCCCCGAAAACCGGGAGGTGTTCGTGTACGACGCGGCCATGGCCTACCGGGCAGATTCCCGGCCCCTGGTGGTGCTGGCGGGGAAGGAATACGGAAGCGGCTCCTCCCGGGACTGGGCCGCCAAGGGCACGGCCCTTCTTGGGGTCAAGGCCGTGATCGCCGAGTCTTTCGAAAGGATACACAGGAGCAACCTGGTGGGCATGGGGGTCCTGCCCCTTGTCTTTGCCGACGGACAAAGCGCGGAGGGCCTCGGACTGACCGGTTTCGAATCCATCACCATCACGGGTGTGGCCCCCATGCGGCCGAGGAAGGCACTGAAGGCAAGAGCCGTCGCTCCGGACGGCCGCGAGCGGGAATTCGAGGTCATCGCGCGCCTCGACACCGACGGGGAGGTGGATTACTACGAGCACGGCGGCATCCTGCACTACGTGCTGCGAAAAGTGCTGGGCACAGAGGCGGCGTCATGAACGGAAAACGTGTGGTCGTGACATTCCCCGCTGGTGACAAGGAACGGCAAATGCTCCTGGGGCTCCTTGGCGAGCACGCATCGGTCTTGTTCCTGGCGGACGCTACGCAGGAGCAACGGGCCGGGACACTGCGAGGGGCCGACGCCCTGCTTGCCTTCAACCTGAAAAGGGAACTGAAAGCCGATGAGTTCCGGTGCATCGAAAAGGTGCGTTTCATCCAGTTCCCCTCGGCAGGAGCGGACAGGACCCCCTTCGATCTTCTCCCCACCTGTGCGGTCATCGCCAGCAACGTGGGAGCCTACGCCCCGCCCATGGCCGAACACGTGCTGGCCATGACCCTAAGCGTGATGAAGCGTCTGCACGTGAACCACGAGAAGATGCGTCAGGGGCAGTTCGACCAGTTCACCCCGACCCGCACCCTTCGCGGCGCGGTCTGCGGCATCCTGGGGTTCGGCGGCATCGGGCGGGCGACGGCCCGTCTCATGGGCGCTTTCGGCGCAAGGATTTATGCCGTGAACACCTCGGGCAAGACGGACGAACCCGTGGAATTCATCGGGACCCTCCACGACCTGGATCATGTGCTCCCATCCTCGGACGTTCTGGTGATAGCCCTTCCCCTGCACCGGGCCACCCGGGGACTCATGGGCAAAGAAGAGCTTTCCCGCATGAAAAAGGACGCCATTGTCGTCAACGTGGCCCGGGGCCCCATCATCGATGAAAAGGCTCTGTACGATCACCTCCTGGCCAACCCCGAGTTCACCGCGGCCCTGGACGCCTGGTGGATCGAGCCGCTGCGTGACGGGGAGTTCCGGGTTGACTATCCCTTTTTCGATCTTCCCAATGTGCTCGCTTCTCCCCACAACTCGGCCATGGTCCCGGGCGCCATCGGACAGGGGAGGCGCCGCGCGGCCGAAAACGTGCTGCGCTACCTCAAGGGCGAGGAGGTCACAGGGGTGGTCCGGCGGGAGGACTACATCTGGTGAATGGGCCTCGATCATCGTTTTGGCCGGCTCCTCAGACCCTTTTTCCCGTCATGGGATAGAGTGGGGGTGAGGGGAAAAGAATGTGGCCGCAACGATGATCGAGGCCGTTGAATTCATGGACGGACGCGAGGAGGTACGGCAATGGGTACGGACTACCAAGCATGGTTGTGGGAGAAAAGTGGCGAAAGATGCGTCGAGAATCTCAAGAAGCATGCCTTCGACGCCCATCTGATCCCCTCCAAGGACGAGGCCCGTTCTTTTGTGCTCGACATGGCTTCCCGATACGAAACCATCGGGTTCGGGGGATCGGCCACGGCCAGGGAGCTGGGCCTCTTGGACGCGCTGCGCGCCCGGGGAAAGACCGTTTACGATCACTGGCAGCCGGGGCTTTCCCGGGAGCAGGACATGGAAATCCGCCTGGCCCACGGAACCTGCGGCTGTTTCGTTTGCAGCGCCAACGGGATAGCCGAGACCGGAGAGATCGTCAATGTGGACGGTGCCGGGAACCGCACCAATGCCATGAGCTTCGGCCCCAAGAAGGTGGTGATCGTCGCCGGCATGAACAAGGTGACCCCCGACCTGGACTCGGCCCTTCGCCGGGTGCGTGAGGTGGCCGGGCCCATGCGGGCCAAGAGCCTCAACATGCCCACTCCGTGCGCCGAAACGGGACAATGCAGCGACTGCAACGTGCCCCAGCGCATCTGCCGGATCACCACCATCCTGCACCGCCGGCCCGCGTTGACGGACATCTCCGTCGTCCTGGTCAACGCATCCCTGGGGTTTTGATTGCGCAGCGTAGATTCGGGGTGTCAGATGTCGGGCCCTTCGTGACACCGGGGAGCATGAAGACCGAGGCAATCGGAAGGCATGGCAACCCTCATTGGTGTTCGTTGTCGTTGTCGTGATCAGTCTCGCAGGGACGGTGATTCCTCTCGAACACGAAAGGATGCCCAGGCCGACGGGCACCATCGGCGCCCGGGATTCGTGGCCTCCGGGTTAAAGACAAGCGACAATCCGAACATGCGGTCCGCTACCTCGATTACGATTACGACAACGACTGTTCGGGTCGTTTGCTTCCGGCAATGGACCCGATTCACAGTCGGTCGGGGCATAGAAGGAATTCACGCTGCTCGCGCATCCGGGGCGAAAAGCAATCAATCGGCAGGAAGGCAGTTTTCGTAGGGTGGGCACCGCCCACCGAAAGGGCGGTACACCGTTTCTGGTCGAACGTGGCCGGACCGATGATCAAGGCCCGCAGGAACGGTGATCCTTCTCGAATCCGGGCGGGACGCTCCGGCTGACAGGCACCGTCGGTGCGTGGCTTTCGTGGCCTCCCGGTCAAGGGTAACATCCGTGAATGAATTCGCTTCAGGCTCTCAGAGACCGGTGGGAGCCTGGTTTCTGAGCAACGAGAAAGGACGTCAGGTTGTCTTGCGACCCATATAGGCTCAATTCCCCCCTTCATCCCCAGCGCCCTATGGGAGAGCCGGGGTGAGGATATAAAAAGCGCAGTTTGTGGCCGCCATGGGACGTGCCGGCAGGCAGAGCCGCCCATGGGCCGTACCGAGCGGCACAGGTGCAATGAACCTGCAACCATCAACCGAACGTGGGAGGACCAAGAGGATGGAAGAACAGACGTTGTCCGACGTTAAAGTACTGGATCTGACCTGGTACATCGCCGGTCCTTATTGCACCAAGATGTTCGCCGATTTCGGCGCCGATGTGATAAAGGTCGAAAGACCTGCGGACGGGGACCCGGCAAGGAGAATCGGACCCTTCCTCGGCGACGATCCCCACCCTGAAAAAAGCCTCCTTTTTTCCCACCTCAACCTCAACAAGCGCAGCATCACCCTGGACCTCAAGTCGGCCGCAGGCCGACAGGCCGTCTTGGAACTGGTCAAGGACACGGACATCCTCGTGGAGAACTTCAGCCCCGGCGTCATGGAGCGGCTCGGGCTCGATTACGCGACGCTCGGCCGCGTCAATCCGGCACTTATCATGACCAGCATCTCCAATTTCGGACAGACGGGTCCCTACCGGGACTTCAAGGCTTCCGAGCTGATCTTCGCCGGCATGGGGCACGACATGTACTCCACCGGGCTGCCGGGACGCCACCCCCTGAAACTGGGGGGCAACTGCCTCCAGTACCAGGCGGGCCACATGGCCGCGGCCGCCACCCTGGCCGCCTACTGGTTCCGGCAGACCCGGGGGATCGGTCAGCACATCGATGTTTCCATCCAGGAAGTGCTCGCCGCGGACACGGACCACAAGACCACCAACCTGGTAGGGTTCGCCTATTCGGGCATGTCCATGACCACCCTCACGGTGGGAAGGCTGGACCCGAGGGAAATCGCGTCCGACATCACCCCCACCGGAGTGTATCCCTGCAAGGACGGTTTCGTCCGCGTGGCGGGCGGCTTCATCTTCTGGGATCGCTTCATAAAGCTCTTTCCCGAACTGGCCGAACAGTTCTCCTTTCCCAACGACGTGCTCAACGTGGAGAACAAGCCCCTGGTGGATGCCCTTTGGTACAGTTGGTGCGCCGAGCGCACGAAAGACGAAATCATGGAGGCCTGCCAGAAGGTCAAGTTCTTCGGCATGGCCATCAACACCCCCAAGGATGCCGTGGCCCTTCCCCAGTTCCGGGAAAGGGGCTTCTGGGTGGAGGTGGACCACCCGGTCACCGGAAAGCAGATCTACCCGGGAGACCCCATCCACATGGAGCTGAGCCGCTGGGGGGTGCACAGGCCGGCCCCCCTGCTCGGCCAGCACAATGAAGAGGTGATGGGGGCACTTTTTTCCGGGGCCGCGATGCCGATGACTTCCTCCGGCACCTCACAGGCCCCCGAGGCAAGAATCCAGGTCCGCGAGAGGCTGCCCCTGGAGGGAATCAGGGTGGTGGATCTGGCGGTCATATGGGCGGGGCCCACAGCGGCATGGCTCCTGGGCACTCTCGGCGCAGAGGTCATCCACGTGGACAATCCCCATCACCGCCCCGATTTCGCGCGCATTTTCACCATGTGGCCCACCGCGTCGCAGCTTGCCGAGCCTTCGGGAAGATCGAACATGCCCCAACGCAAGGTGGGGGAAAGGCCTTGGAACCGCATCGCCTTTGCCACCCGGGCCCTGTGGAACCGGCTGAGCTGCTGCATAGACATCGACAAGCAGGAGGGCAAAGATGTCTTCAAGAAACTGATCGCCAAGGCCGACGTGTTCCTCGAGAACAACAGCGCCACGGCCATGGAAAATCTGGGACTGGGCCACGAGGTGCTGCAAAAGGTCAACCCGCAGCTCATCTGCATGAACATGCCCGCCTGGGGAAGGAGCGGCCCTTACAAGGATTACGTGGGTTGGGGCGCCATGCACCAGGCCATAGGCGGCGAGGAGTGGATAAGGGGCTATGCCGACGCGGATCACCCCTCCCACAACACCTTCCGCTACCACATGGACTCCACGGCCGCTCCCATGGCGGTGTTCGGGATCATCCTGGGGCTTTTGCACAGGCGACGCACGGGCAAGGGTCAGTGGGCGGATTTTGCCCAGATGCAGGCCATGATCCACCACTTCGGTGAGATTTATATGGACGCGGCCTGGAATGATCGGGACCGGCGGACCATAGGAAACCGTCACCCCACCGCCGTTCAGGGCTGCTACCGGTGCCGGGGTCCCGAATCCACGCTCGAGACGGTGATCCACGGCGGAGAGCGCTGGATCAACATAACCATCGACACCGACCAACAGTGGCAGGCCCTGTGCCGCGTGATGGGAAATCCCGAATGGGCCCGGGACGAAGGGTTCGCCACCGCGGCCGGTCGTTACCGGAACCACGACGAGCTCGATCGGCGCATCGAGGAGTTCACCCGCACCCGGGACAACTTCGAGCTCTTCTACGTGCTCCAGGACCACGGCATTGCCGCGGGACCCGTGGAAGACGCGCGGGACAGCCACCTGGATCCCCAGCTCAACGCCCGGGGTTTCTTCCGGACCATCCACGCCCCGGACATAGGAACCTATCGCTACCCGGGTTTTCCGTGGAAGTTCTCCGAAACCCCCCTGAGGGTGACCCACCCCCCCTGCCGCAAGGGCGAGGACAACGACTACGTTTACAGGAAGGTGATCGGTCTGGGCGAGGAGCAAATCGCGGAGCTGGAGAAAAAGGACGTCATAGGCGATCTCAACTACGACTGGGCGGGCCCCATACCGGAGCACATAGCCCGGGAGCTGTAGCGGGTTTCATCAGCCCGCGCCCTCTCCCTGGGTCAGAGGGCCGGGGTGAGGCATAGAAAGGGCAGTCTGTGACCCAGTGAAGTGGCCTTGATCGTCGTTCCGGCCAGGCGGGTCTCGTTTCCTGCCGGCATCACGTTGGGAGACGCCGTTCCCGCATGCTTGGGCTCCGCGCCGGAATTGAGGTTTCGTAGGGTGGGCACTGCCCACCAAAAAGACATTATTCCGCATT
>Ga0068713_1001276_pt1 | contig 34620 bp, 34 predicted proteins | sample MTBAKSrepl2MetaG_FD_62223 | JGI IMG/M metagenome (GOLD analysis project Ga0068713, IMG submission 62223) | Enrichment culture microbial communities om Arthur Kill intertidal strait, New Jersey, USA, that are MTBE-degrading - MTBE-AKS2 (Arthur... | ecosystem: Environmental > Aquatic > Marine >... | reverse complement strand
TTAGCTTCGCTCTTATCCTGCTGCGCAGGAAAACAACTGCGAAGAACCAAAAACAGCGGGATACGATCACTAAGCCCTGAAATCATGTTTAACTTACCTTATTTTCGTTTATAGGTCCGATTAATATAGCATTACATAATTAACTTTATTTTTAACCAATATAATGTAACCAGATTAATATAATTTTAGCAGATATTATTAATTTGCACATCAAAATTTTTTTAGACAATTATTATTTTCCGAAAGGACTAAAAATTAGGATGGCGCGTGGTAAGCATTTTGATTTCTTCAGTTCAAGCTAAGCTGGATCTGCAGTCCCGTCTCGCTCATCCCGATCAATTCTATAGCGGTGTTCTTAGAGTATAATGGATTGTTTGCTGTGTGCTTTAGGTCGAGCCTGACTGTTTTGGACGAATTCTTCACGGTCACGGCTTGAATGTGTATTTGTGTTTTTGTGATTTTCCATTTTTGTGTTTTTGCGATGTAGTAGTTGATGAAATCAGCAAAACACAGTTCTGCTGTCGTGGTGATGCTTGCTGTGTCGATGGTTGCCGCAACCCCCCTGCTTTCCGTTAGTTCAATGACGAGCCTGTCTGGCGTCGTAGTGAGGATTCTGGCTGAGAGTTGTGGGCCTAAGCTGAGCTTGCGCATTCTTTCGATCTTTTCCGGCGGATAATGGATGAGGGTTTGGTAGACGTAGCCTGCCGACGTGACTTCATATGCTGACTGGACGGTGTTTTGTTCGAGGTCACGAACGAATGCGTGGGCATCATAGTGGAAGCGCTCATTTATGACGGTCTCGGCACGATCCGTTGTTCCGATGATTCTGCTTTCGAATTGCAATGAGTAGTGTGCGCCGATGGTTCGCAAAACTTGGCTGGCAGCGTCCCGCAGTGCCTTGTTTCTTGCTTCACGCAGTGAGGCGCAGAGAGGGGAGATACCAAGCACGTGACCCTCAGGAATCACAATGCTGGCGGTCTCCCCAAGCGCTGCCGTGGCTAATAAAAGAATAATTATGGGCACTAAAAAGATTTTCATGATTTAGAGCTCTAAGCCAACGTTTCTCAATAGTTTGCCAATAAAGCTTTCTGGTTTTTTGGGTTTGATAATGGGTTCTTGGTACACCGCGCGCCGCGCGAAGTCTGCTTGCGCCTTCTTCAAATCAGCGTCTGAGACTTCCAGTAAAACGTAGGCGTCGTATTTTGTCCTGCCAGTCATCTTGTCGTCTTCATAATGGGTGATGAATAGTTCTTTTTGTCTGACTCCATAAGCGACGATCGAGTCGAGCGTGTGGCCTGTCGCGACATGCACGGTCTCGGTATAGCCGTCAGTCTCTGAGCCTTCTATTTTGTGGCCGACTGCTGAATTCACGGTCACGCCGATCGAACTCGCGATGCTTGAGAGGGCCGCGTTTCGTGCGAGCGCGACGGCGATGTTTTGGATGCTGATACCGTGCACGCGTCCCGAGTACTGCCAGGTGTCTCCGGTCTTTATACAGCTTTTTTGCGCCCACTCAGGCACTGCCTGGCTCTCGGCTTGGCTGATTCCGTACAGAAGAGCGACAAGGATTGCGGCAGCGAGGAACAGTTTTTTCATTTGCCTAGCTCCTTAAGTAAATATGTGTTGACTGTATTTTGATTCCAAATTATACTGATTATATTTTAATTAACTATATTTTATTCTTTTTACGTATGCTATGTCAAGAAAAAAGGCTTCATACTTCACAGAAGAGGCTCGCCGCCAGATCGGCAAGCGGGTGCGCATCATTCGCGGTTTTGATTATAACCAGAAAGATTTTTGCAAAATTCTTGAGATCAGCCAGGCCACGCTATCGCGCATAGAGAAGGGCGAAATACTTCCGACCGCAGAGATGCTCATGCGCTTCTCAGACTTCTCCGGCAAAAGCGTTGATTGGATATTGAAAGGAGAATCTTCCTAATAAAGTTTGTCTAGTATTTCTTTTGACGTTTTATTAATTGAAGCTATGTCTGTCCCTTTTATTTTTGCAATTTCTTCTATAGAGTGACCTTCTTCGATTAACTTAAGCAAATTTATATGTTCATGATTGAGTTGTAGACTACGATTTTTACTATATGGTTTTTTTCTAAATTTTGATTCTGTCGTTTCGAGTTCCAGGAGATTTTCAATCAATCTAAGGTAATTTTTTGGTTTATCTTTTTGCATTCTATATCTAAACATTGTTGATTTTATTATTTCTCTTTTTCTCATCCTTTTTTTTGATCTCATGAAACACTCTCTTTTTAATTTTCTTTGCCTAGCTTGGTTTTCTTTAATAATTCTTGCCAAGATAGTAATATATTCTGAATCTGTATTATTATCTTTTTGGACTTCTGATTCTTTATCGATCAGTGTCTCGGAAGTTCCCTTTTTTCGTATGGTTTGGAGTATTTCTTCTCTTTGGAGTTTGAGGCTTTCTCGTAGTAGCTGTCCATATTGAACTTCTTTAATGAGTTCAGGAATTTTTGCGCAAAGAAGGAAGAAGTCTTCTGCTTCTTTTTCTGTCATTTCGTCAGAAAGATATCTGTCAACGAGTTCCTGTTTTTCGTTGTCTGTCAACTCGCTCATATCTTCCATCCTCTTCTGATCATTTCACTATCAAATCTTTCCATGATTATTAGCTTAATTTTTTTGAAAATTGGATAGTATATTTTTTTAGCTGCATCTTCAGGATCTATTCTCTCAGAGAAAAAAATTTTTCCGATTTCTTTGAGTGTGAGACGATCTATTTGTTTTGCGCATATAACCTGGGAGTTGAGAAGAGATAGTTTCGATGCTTCTTCTATTACAATTTTGTGATAGATTTCCAGAGCTTCTTTTCCGTGTGGACCGGCAAACAGTTCATCTAAGTTCCTTGCTGGATTATGTTTGTTTCTGGCTTTTGAGTCAATTTCAATATCGCTTAGATGCAATGTATGTTTTATATTTTGCTGTTTCTTTTTTATGTAGGTTAAAAAGACATTATTCGCTATTCCTCGTAAAAATTTTATCGGATCTTCAATATCTTCCGGATCATTTAGGAGCTTTTTAAAAAATCGTTCGAGAGTGTCTTGGATAAGGTCAGGTATATCTTGCTTTATCCAAACTTTGAAAAAACAGATAGACACGAGTTCTTTAAGTTTTTTTGCCAGATCATCAGTATAAGTTTTATCACCTGATTTGCGACGAGCCTCTACAGCATCCCATATTTCCTCATTAGTAATTCCCTCATTGTCAGATTTTTCGTGCACCTTTTTCTTTCTGTGGGAACATATATCTGTAGAGCAGGACGAACTGCGTCTATATCAGGTTATGGAGGTGTAGAATGGACTCTTTTAGTAGCACTGGTAGCGGCATGGGTCAAGAGAATTGGATCCAAAGAACCATAAAAACTTTGAGCACGCCCGATGGCGGAACAAGAGTCGTCGAAAGCATCGCCGGGGAACACGTATTGCCGGACGGCTCACTTGAGCGCTTCGAGTCCGAACGCATCATGTGCGAAGGATGCGGACAAAAATGGGTAATCCCAGGGAATAACCTTAACAGCCTCGATGGAAACATCTACTGCGAAGACTGCATCGGAAAGGCTGGCTGGAAAAAGTTTTTCCGCCAATTCTGGACACCATTCTACAAACCTTAAGAAGGGGGAAACGCCATGAATCCAGACTTTGAACTCATTGATATCCTTGTCAAGAGCGGCCTTGCAAGCCAAGGAATGGTACGAAGAATGATGCGGGGAGCGCTGCGCACCAAAGACTGGTCGTACGTGAACAGGCACGTCGCGCAAAGCCCGGAGCTAAAGGAACTGGCTGAACAATTAGTATTCGTTGAGCGAATGGCCAAGGAAGAAAATCCGTTCTTCCCATTCCCCTCACCACAGGAACTTTCTGAGGTTGGGGGAGATGTAAGCCTCGGACTCGCGAACTATCAAGGCGGAATGTTCGGCGTGCCGCACGATAACTTGGCGATGCACGCGATGGTGATGGGAAAGCCAGGAAGCGGCAAAACCCACTTCAATAGGCGCATCGCCGAACAGGTTTCTGGGTTGAATGGCGTGAATGTGGTGCTTCCCGACTCCAAAAGCGACTATAGGGGCCTGATCAACAAAGGCTTCAAAATCATCATGTTCGACCGGTTCCGCTTCAACCCACTGCAGGTGCCAGCTTGGGCGCACCCCCTCGCCTTCATAAACTTGTGGGCGCAGGTGTTCAGCGCAGAATTCTTCGTCGGCCTACCAGGAATCGAACTGCTCTCCCAAGCGATAAACCAGCTGTACGTCGAGCGAGACATCTTTTTTGGGTCAAAGAATTTTCCGACCATGAAGGACCTGCTGGGCAAGATCAATGCGATGAGCACAGATAAGTATTTTGGGCCAAAGTATCGCGACATTTATCAGGCATTGATCGTTCGCCTCGGAGCATTTGTTAGCCGACCAGAAGTGTTCGGGTTCAGTCAAGGGATCGATCACGAAATCTTTCTGTCCGAAAACGTCGTGCTTGAAATGCCGGACCGGCACTTGAGCAACTACACGAGAAACTTTGTGACGAGCCTCTTGATCAATCTTGCGTACGCGCGAAACATGGAACTCGGCCTCCGAGGAAACAAGCTCCGGACGCTGTTCATGGTGGATGAAGGCGCGACATGGATGGGCGCAGGCCGCGAGAGTTGGGGCGCTGACTTTATAGAGCCTGCCGTAAACGAAATAGCTCGCAAGGCGCGCGAGTTCGGCGTCGGCCTGTGGGTGTGCAGCCAGGAAAGTAAAAGCTTTAACCAAGTGTACAGGAGCAACTGCCTGCTCAAGATCAGCTTTCAGTTGGATGACGGAGAGGACGTGTCGATGATTCAGCGCAGCTTCGGCCTTGATGATGGCCAAACAACATTTTTGAGCAAACTACCAAATAGAGGCTGGGCTGTCGTTCGGTACGGCGGATTCGAACGCCCATTCCTACTAGAGGTGCCCAAATGAGCGATTACGTTTTCGTTTCTGACGAAGAAGTCTTGGAGCGAATGCAGGAATTCTATGAAAGCATAATTCCTGCAGAAGGTAATAATGCTGTTGTCGATGAGCCGGCGCCGTTCCGGCCAGTATTCGATTATTCAGAAGAAGCAGTGAACGGCCTTTTTGTAGTAAGAACGCTCTTGGCTAACCCGTTCCTCAATTATTCAGCGCTAATAAAAACCACGGGTTTGAGTAAAGATAAAGTCAAGGATGCGGCAAAGTGGCTTAAAAAAAATGGCTTTGTCCAGGAGCACGAAATTCCATTAGGCGGAAAGCCCGGAATATATTTTGAGATCCTACCAGACGCCCTGGAACTCTTGGGCGGCAAAGCTCCTGCAGGGCGCGGCGGTTTTCAGCATAAATTCTATTGCCACAAAATAAAGGACTATTTTGTTGCTCATGGCCTTGACGTCTATTTAGAGGGATGCCTCCAAGGCATGCGCGGAGCGTTCGACCTCTTGGCAGGAAAAAAGGATCACCGGTGGTTTGGGGTTGAGGTCACTTTGAACTTCAAAAACCTAGTTGATAACGTGCGTGATGGGCTGAAGAGCAGCGTGGACCGGATAATCATAGTTACTGAGAAAAAGAAAGAAGAAGAAAGAGCCAAACGGACGATTTTAAAGGAGATTGGCAGCATTGACGGTCTCGAATTCAAGACGGTCGGCGAATTCAAATAAAGGAGGGCAAAAAGTGAAACGCAGCGTTGAAGACAAGTTGAAGGAATTATGCCTGGCTCACAACCAACTCACAAAAACGATCGAGGCACAGAAGGATAGCGATGGTGCGAGCACGGTGCTCATGAAAATGTGGGATGATCAACTCAAGGAATTAGAGGAGAACATTATATCGATATTGAAAAACAGTTTCACGCGACCGGGAAAGCAGTCGATAAAGGTCGATGGAGATCAGCGTCAGCAATCTTTCATTGAAGAAAATGAGGCTGGTGAGGAAGTGATTTCCTCTCCTCAGATTGGCCAGCTTGAGGCATAAAGGTGTGTCAGTTGGTGTGTCACTTTTTTGTAAAATAAGCAAAAATGAGGCAAAATCGGTCAAAACTTGAAATCGGTTATCATTAGGTATTTCAATAATTTGCTGCAAATTGAAGGGGTTAAAAGATCGGGGATCTACTTACTCTTAATCAGTAGGTTCTCCGTTCGATCCGGAGATGGCCCACAAAATAAACTCAAAGGGGTTAACCGCGGCGGTTGACCCCTTCTTTTTTTCCGGCGTTTACTTTCTCATTACATCGTATGACTTGTTTTGCCGCGCGGCCCGAACGATCCGACTCAGTGTCTTTGGGCGCGCATAAGTTCAGGCGCCATTTCATCCTGCTCCCTCCGCGCCTGCAGTAAAATAACCGCCATGACCACCAGCGCGCCTCCGGCCATCTGTATGGCCGAGAGTTTTTCGCCGAGAAACACATAGGCTACGACTCCGGCCGAGATGGGTTCCAGGGTCGCGGTAATCATGGCTTTTGTGGAACGGATATAGTTGATGCCCACGAAAAACATCCCAAAGGGTATAACCGTGCCGATGATGGCGATGTAGAGCAACCAGAACCATTTCGCCGCCGAATAACCGCCGGTCAGGTAGGCGAAGGAAGGGTCCAGAACGCTCACGCTCATGGAAGCGAACAGGAAGGCGTAAAAAAGAACGGTCCACGGAGAATACCGGCGCATGCCGTGTTCGCTCATCAGGGAGTTGGTGGCGAAGCACAGCGCCGCGGCCAGCCCCCACGCGATCCCGGCCCGGTTCACGCCGCTCAACTGGATGTTATAGCCGCCCACCACCAGATAGCACCCGGCCATAGACAGTCCGAGCGCCCAAAACTTGGCGGCCGTGGCCCGTTCCTTCCAGAACAGCATGGACACCACGGCCACGATCACCGGCGCCATGTATTGCAGCAAAATGGCGGCGGCCACCTGAATCTCCTTGATGGCGTAGAAATAGCACACCTGAAGTCCGGTCATGGCCACACCGCCCAGCGCCGCAAAATAAGCGATGTCCGCCGGGCGGATTCGTAACAGTACTGGCGCGCGGAGTACAAAAAACAGCGCCAGGATGGCGCAGGACACCAACAGCCTGACCTGCACGACCTCCAGCGGGGTCACCCCCAAACCGAAAAGCGCCTTGCCCGCCACGGCGGAGGAACCCCAGGCCATAGCCGAGGCGATAACGAACAGATAGCCTTTCACCTGTTTTGATTTCACCCAATCACCGAACAGAGCCGCCGCTCCGCAGCCCATACAAAAGAGAAGGTCGGAAAGGCGCTTTTTTACGCGCCCTGCCCTCTGGCCTGTTTGACGGAAAATCCAGCGGTCTCACTATGGGACCATCCGCATTCGAATACAAGACTCATGTTTCCGGTTTAAGCGCCGTCGTGAGTATGTCCAAGGCAAAAGCGGCGTACGTCCGCCCTAGAGTGAGTTTCGGCATTTAGGCAATACGTGGGCAAGTAGGCATATCATTGTTTATTCAGTTGGACGGAAGGATATGAATGAAGCGGTTCGGAGCTCAAATTTTATGCGTGTAAGCGCTGAGCCCCGGCGCCTCAGGCGCTTCTCCTGGCCTGATTAGGACTTCGTGGGAATCAATTACATAAGCGCAAAAAAACACGAGCCGCTCCGTGGCTGGCGAAAGCGGCTCGTTAAGGTCTGCTATAATGCAGACAACCCTGAGAGGGTAAAATCACTGTACGACAAATCTTCATTAATTGAAATAAGAATTTTTCTGAATCAAAGGGTAACTTTGTGCCATGGCTGAACTCCCCGGAGAAAGGGAGCGCCCGCTGAATCACGCGCCGGAACGGCGCCCGGAAATGAAAGCCGGCGGGAGAAACCGTCCCGCCGGCCGCTTGGAAGGAGAAGAGATTAAGAGAGAGCTTGCTTGCGCCGATCCCCACATCGCGCGCATTCTGATAATATGATAGCAGGTCACATGGATAGCGAAAAGGAATATTTAAGGGGGCCTGAGGAGAGAGCCCGGTTGCCCGCCGGAAACGCCGGGAGCGCGCAAACAAACATGCGTTAACGGCGCCTGCCGGTTTTATTACGGTAAAGTCACGGCCAGGATTTCTTTATGCTTCATTTTTCTTGAAATATTATGCTATACATCGAGAAAGTGAACGCCCTTCCCCATCCACAACAAGCGCCAGAATTTCAGACTATGATAAAGTCCAAATTAAGACGTGAATACATCCGGGAAGCGAGAGCGGTCCGCCGCCGCGCCACAATCGTGAGGAATAAAAAAAGAGCGCTCAAACGATCCGAGATTGAATTCCAGAAAAAGGAGGCGCGCTACCGGGCCATTGTCGAAGATCAAACCGAGCTTATTTGCCGGTATGATCCGAGGCTTCGAATCACTTTTGTCAACGGCGCCTACAGCAGATTTTTTCGTCAGGACCGTTCCGAGCTTATAGGCCACACCTTTTGGCCGCACATACTGGAGAAAGACCGTCAAAAGCTGGAGTCCCATTTCAAAACGATCACACCGGAAACTCCCATACAGGCCATAGAACATGAGGTGATTGCCCCGGACGGGACAATCCATTGGCTTCATTGGACGGATAGAGGCATATACGACGACAAGGACGCGCTCCTTGAGTACCAGTCGGTAGGCCGCGACATTACCCAACAGAAGAAAATGGAAGAAGCCCTGACGCGAGGCGAACAGCATTTGAAATCGCTTATGGCGTCAGCGACGAATTTCGCCATTTACCGCCTGAAATTCGAACAGACAAATCCCAACAAGCTGGAAGTGGTGTTTGTGAGTTCCTCCATATCCAAAATCCTGGGTCTGGACGATCCCATGAATTTTGAAAACTGGTTTCAGTACATGCACCCCGACGATGTAGGCAGAATTATCGAAGCCAACCGGAAAGCCTTCGACACCTACAGATTCAACGAGGTCTACCGGTCCTACAATCCCCGCAAAAAGGAGTGGCGCTGGATGCACGCCATTTCCAACGGCGTTGTGGATGAATCGGGCGTCACCCATTATGTCAACGGCATCATAATCGACGTGACCGAACAAAAACGCCTGGAACAAAAGCTGTTCGATTATCAAAGCCGGTTAAAGGCGCTGGCCGCCGAGATGACCAAAACGCAGGAACGGGAACGCAGACGGATGGCGACCGAACTCCATGACCGTCTGGGACAAAATCTGGCCACCATCAAGTTTCAACTGGAAGCCGCGCTGGAAAACCTCGGCCCGTCGCCTCCTCCCTCAAACCTGCTCGCGGTCGCCAACCTCATTGATCGCGCCATAAATGACGCCCGCTCCCTTATGTATGATCTGGCGCCACCGGCCCTGTATGAGTTGGGACTCAAGGAGGGATTAAAATGGCTTGTCGCAAAACTCGAACGGGAATCCGATCTTCTGGCGCATTTCTCGATTAACGGGTCCCGCAAGAGTATTCCCGACGAGATACAGCACACCATATATTACGGCTGCAAGGAACTGCTCACCAATGTGGTGAAGCACGCCCATGCGCATAACGTCGACATTTCCTTGCGCTGTGACCAGGATTTCATACATCTGGAGGTTAAGGATGACGGACGGGGCTTCGAGGTGGATCAGGATACCTACAAACTGGACTCCCAAAACGGGTTCGGTCTTTTTGCCCTGCGCGAACGCGTTGAACATCTGGGCGGATCGATAAATTTTCGATCCGATAAGCGCCATGGCGCCAGTGTCAGTTTGCGTATTCCATTTTCTTAACAATAATTATAATAATGATTCTTTTATGCTATAATTCCAGTAAAAACAGTTTTTGAGCGCTCAGCGTAAGCGCCAGATACAAAATTTGACGTGAACAGACTTCCACGCCCCTCGTACTTCAAAATTTCTACAATCCGACAGCTCCTATATCAAGTTCGAGCCTCCCGTTCCGCATTTTTTTGGCCCGCGCGAACCGTTGTCAATGTTCTCTCAGATAGCGCTCGAATGGGGACTACGCAAACTGAGCGGAGAGGTTAAAACAAACCGGGAACACATTGAAGAATCGGCCCAGGGCGCCCCGGAAACAGGCGACGTAAGAGGAGAGACAGGAGTGGTTCGCAATTCCCACGCCAGTGACGCTTCGCAGGAAGTAACCTTGTCGGCGGAGCTTTACCGCAAGCTGGTGGAAGATATCAATGACGTTGTTTTCATGATCGGCAAGGACGGAGTCATCACCTACGTAAGCCCGAGAGTGGAAAAGCTGTCCGGGTTCACCGTGAATGAAATCGTGGGCCGCCGTATCTACGATTTTGTTCATCCGGACGACGTGGATGAGGCTCGCCGGCACTTCCGAATGGCGTTATCGGGGCTGCATAGCGCTCCCGAATTTCGCCTCAACAGCAAAAACGGCGAACCGGTCTGCGTCAGCGCTTCGAGCAGGAGGCATTTTGAAAGGGGCGAGTTAGCCGGTCTGTTCGGCGTCATTACCGACATTACAGAGAAAAAACGTACTGAAATCGCCCTTAGAAGGAATGAGCAAACCGCGCGGGCGCTTTTGAACGCGGCCATGTCCGCCGCCTTCCTTCTGGATCTGAGGGGAGTGATACTCGCGGCCAATGAAACGGCCGCCAAAGGGCTGGGACAGAGCGTTGACGCCCTGGTGGGCAGGTTGTTGATCGATTTCTTTCCCCGGAATGTCGCGGAAGAACGCGCCAGGCGGGGCATGAAGGTAATACAAACGGCCCAGCCCGAATCCTTCGAAGACGAAGTGGAAGGACGGATATTTTATTCGGTCGTGTATCCGGTCGTCGATGAAAGCGGAAAAGTGAGCCAACTGGCTATTTACTCCAGTGATGTGACCGAAAGAAAGCGCATGGAGGAAGAACTCGCCAGGCGCCGGGAACAACTGGAAGAAACGGTTCGCCTTCGCACGCGGCAGATCGAGGATCGAAACGAACAACTGGTCAGGGAGATTGAAAAGACGAAGAGAGCCGAGGCCGCGCTTTACCAGAAAGAGGCGCTTCTGGACTCCGTGTTGAGTCATACCGATAACGCCCTGCTCGCGCTGGACAAGGACCGGAAAGTCATTTTTTACAACCAGAACTTTTCGGAACTTTGGGAGCTGGAACCGGAATTTCTCGATTCTTCGCCCCGGGTCGAAGATATAATACGGCTCCAAGGCCAAAGGGGCCTTTATCCTCCCGACATAACGGAAAGCCTGGTGTCCAGACGCTTGCAGGAACTGCGGCAAAACCGGCTTAGACATTTCATAGAGACGCCGCGAACCGACGGCAAGATTCTCGAAACCTACCTCACTCCCCTCCCCCAGGGGGGGCATCTGATGGCGTTCCGTGATGTAACCGAAAAACAACGGATAGAAAAGGCCCTGCAGGAGAATGAAGAAAAATTCCGCAAGATTTTCGATATCATCCCGGTAGCGGCGTCAATTTACGACATAAAAGACGACCGATACCTGCAAACCAACCGGGCTTTTACGGAGATCACGGGGTACACGAAAGCGGAAGTGACCGGCCGTTCCGTAAAGGAGCTGAAGATAATAAACCCCGATGAGTTACAAAAAATCATTTCGCTTTTCCCGAAGAAAAAAGACCAGCGCGACGTCGAGGTTATGTTTTCCCATAAAAACGGCGCGATACGGACCGGACTTATGTCAGCCATCGAAATCACGTTGGGGTCGCAAACCTGCGCGCTTTCAGCGACCATGGACATAACCGACCGGAAAGACGCCGAAGAGCTCCTGACCTTGCAGCACGATTTGAGCCTTGCGCTCAACTCGCTTAACAGCCTGGAACATTCGCTGGCCGTCACCCTCAGATTTTGTCTGAGAATACCCGAGCTTCACTGCGGCGGCTTTCTGCGCTCCACACCGGAATTGACCTGCCACGAAGGACTGTCTTCAGCGTTTGTGGATTCCTTCAACCGCGCCTCTTCCGGTTTACCCATGGCCGAGTCGCTGCGACAGGGAAAACCGTTCTATCTGACCAAGTTGGGTATCGCCGGCGCGCTTGGACGGATGGGGAAAAAGGAACGCCTGAAATCAATGGCTGTCCTGCCGGTGAACCTCGATGAAACCGTGACGACATTCATAATGGTGGCGTCGCGGTCGGCTGATATCATTTCGCCGAGAACAGGGCGGGTCCTGGAATCATTCGTCTCCCAACTCAACGACACCATTGTCAGGATCAAGGCGCAGCGTCAGGTGGTGGAGCAAGAACGGTACCTGTCCACCGTTCTCGAGAGTTCAATGGACTCCATAGTCGTTACCGACAGTGATAGAAACGTCATAGACTGCAACGCGTCGTTTTTGACTCAATTCGGCTACGAACGCTTTGAAGTCATCGGCAAGCCGACGATGATGATATATAAGTCAAAGAAATCGTTTGAAAAATTCGGGGCCGAGGTCATCCCCGAGGCTTTACGCGACGGGCATTGGCGAGGAGAATGGGAGTACCGGCGCAAGGATGGCGGCGTAGTTCCCATGGAACTGGTAATGTCGCTCATGAAACGGAGCGGACCGCAACAGGAGCGTTTTGTAACCATCATGCGGGACATCGCCCGCCGCAAGGCTTCGGAAAAAAAGCTCCTGGATTACCAGACGAATCTTAAAAAGCTTGCCTCCGAGTTGTCGTCGTTCGAGGAAAAGGAACATCGGAGAATCGCCTCCCACTTGCACGATGGGCTGGTGCAGACGCTTGTTTTTTCAAAGCTTAAACTGGAGGAACTGAACGAAGAACTCAAATCCGCGCGCCATCGCGGCGTCGCGGCTCAACTCATGAACCTGCTCGATCTTTCCATCGATGAATGCAGATCCCTGGTCTACGAATTAAGCCCTCCCGTACTGTACGAACTTGGTATTACAGCAGGCCTGCAATGGCTGGTCAGCCTGTTCGAAAAGCAGCATGGCGTGTCCATAAGCCTTATGCAGAGCGGAAAGGCTATGAAACTTCCGGACAATATCAGCTCGGTGCTGTTCAGGGCGGCCAAGGAACTTCTTACCAACACCATAAAACATTCCGGGGCTCAACGCGTCGGCATGGAGATAAAATTCGAGCGCAACACGGTCGTGTTATGTGTAAAGGATGACGGAAGGGGATTCGACTCCGATAAAGGAACGGAGTACTCGGCCGATACAACGGGATTCGGACTGTTCAACCTAAAGGAACGCGTGGAGAACATCGGCGGGAAGCTGAAAATTGACTCCTCTCCCGGCGCCGGCGCCACGGTGATCATAACGGCGCCGGTCGACGCGCCCCACGGTCTCTCGGATGTCTGAGCCACACACACAAAGGGAAGCGGTTATAGGGCGGCGCTTTCCTTTTTGTCAGGAAAGCGCATGCGCCAAGTTTAATTTTTCTTAAAATATTTTTAATAGCTTGATAAACGCTTCTTTTTTAAATATCTAATAGTATAGTCTTCTATAAATAGCTCAGCCTCAAAGCAGTCCATGTAGTTTTGCACTCAGAGCGTAAAAAAAATGGCGATAAAAATCATACTGGCTGACGATCATGAAATCACCCGTGAAGGGCTTCGCTCGCTGCTGGACAGGGAAAAGGATTTGCAGGTGGTAGCGGAGGCGGGCGACGGTCGCGCGACGCTGGATCTGGTCAATGAGCTGAAACCTGACGTAGTGGTCATGGACATCACCATGCCCAAGCTCAACGGCATCGACGCCACCAAAGCGATTCTCCAGGATCATCCCTACATCAAGGTAGTGGCGCTCTCGGTTCATTCCGATCGTCTGTTCGTTTCGGAAATGCTCGCCGCGGGCGCTTCCGCTTACCTGCTTAAGGAAAGCTCCTTCAAGGAGTTGACCCGGGCCATACGCTCGGTGATGGAAGGCGGAACGTATCTGTGCCCGCGGGTGGTCGATACCGTGGTCAAGGACTACGCCGACCAGGTATTGAGAAAAGATTTCAACGCGCTGCCCACACTGACAAACCGGGAACGCGAAATTCTGCAGCTTTTGGCCGATGGCAATACGACCAAGGAAATAGCTCATACGCTGAGCTTAAGCGTTAAAACGGTTCACACGCACCGGCAGCGGATCATGGAAAAACTGGGTATCGACAGTGTCGCGGGACTGGTGAAATTCGCCATACGACACGGTATGACCACCCTGGACATTCCCTAGCCGCGCGGACCTCATCCGACGCGCTCCCGCCCTGTCCGACCTCTTCCGCGGTATGCGTTACCGCAGAAAAAATGCGACCGGCGACTCGCCCCGGTTCACGCCAATTTACCTAAAACAAATGCCGTCAGGCCTTGTCAGCCTCTTACGCATTAAGGCGTTCCCGCCTCATTTATGCAGTATAGTCCTTATAGTCGCCCCCATCCCACGTTTTTATAATTCCAGATAAGATTGACGCCGGGCCAGCCGCCGGCGCTTTGTTCCACGCGCAAAGCCTGACGGCTGCGAGTCTCTCTGCTTTGGGGGGCGCCGAAGGGCCCTGCGCTATCACTGCTGCATTGACGTTAAATTTTTCCCAACCCTAAGGAGGCCGTTATGGGACATCAATTATTCGAACAGATTCGCGCGGAACACGGAGTTCAGAAAGACATTTGCGACCGTCTCCTGGAGACGACGGACAACAGCAAAAAGAAGAAACTCCTCGCCCAGCTTTCCAAGGAACTCATCCCGCACATGGAGGCCGAGGAAGCTTCCATGTTCAACGAGCTAAAAAAGATCAATGACGACGACGTTCACGATAACGTTATGGAAGCCTATCAGGAACATCACGCCGCCCAACTGATATGGAAGGAACTGGTGGAGCTGTCCCCCGATGGTGAGGTTTTCAAGGCCAAGGCGAAGGTGTTGACCGAGATGAACAACCATCATATCGAGGAAGAAGAGGAAGACATCTTCGGGGATATCGAAGACAATTTCGATAAGGCGGCGATGGACGAAATGTACCGCCGGTTCCAAAAAGAACGGGAAGAGGCCTTAGGCAGGATGAAATGACGGGAAGAATTTTTCCTAGTCCGTTTTCCGGATTCAAGGCCGCGCGGTTAACCGCGCGGCCTTTTTCGTAGCGCTTTTCCCTGGCGGAAAGACGCCGTGTTTGCGCCTACTGCTTCGACTCTTTCATTGGCGCGGCCTTGACGCCGTAGTAGCTGTTAACTTCTGTCTGCCATTGGGGATCATCAAAATCGACGCGTTGCTTTTCTTCAAAGTTGGGCGCTTTCTCAAGTTTTTCCTTGCTGATATCCAGCAGGGCGACTTCTTCGGCCCCATTGATGTCGATGGCCTGCCAGGGAATCGGGATCAGCTTGTCGCCGATACCCAGCACGCCGCCATGAGATAGAAGAACATATTTTATATCCTGATCGTCGGTCACGATAACGTCGTCAATGGAGCCGAGTTTTTCTCCCTTGCCGTTCTTGACCGGCAGACCGATAATATCGCTCATTTTGTATCCGCCGAACCGCGTTCTCATATCATTACCGTAATAACCTTTAACCCGCGCCCCGGGCTGCCCGTAGGGAGCGTAACCGTAATAGCGGTAACGATACGAACGGTCCGTTACCGGCTCTCGAAGCGCTTTTTCCGCTCCTTTTTCGCCCTCTTTCATTTCGGAAACGCGATAGTGGGCCTGGTAGCCGGGATACGGACCGTAGTAGCTGTATACATCCCTTTCCATGGCAAGATTATCCATTTCGCTGTAATCGGAAAGAGCAGGCGCTTTTTCTATCTCCTTCTTGCTCTTATTCACCATCAGCGCTTTTTCTTGCGTATTGTAATCAAAAGCATTCCAAGGAATGGGCACAAGCTTGTCACCGATGCCCAGTACGCCGCCGTGGGCAATGACGAGAAAGCGCACGTTGCCGTTTCTGTCGATCAGAATCTGGTCGATGGATCCGATGTCCTCCCCGTCCTTGCTTTTGACATCCATGCCGATGATGTCATCCGCCTTATACATATACCTCATCGATTTCTTGTCGCCCTGATCGGTTTTCATGGTTTGCCGTGTATCGCTCTTCATGGGCATGGCGCCCTTGTCTTCCGCGGCCAACGCTTGAGTTACGGCGCACGCGCACATTAAGAAGGCAATCACAATGATCGTTCCCAGCTTTTTCATACATCTCCTCCATGCGTAAAATGTTAAATAGATTGAGCGTTCGCTGAGCGAAATCGCTTGTCCTATGAAAATTTTTGCATGGGTCGGAAATGAGATACATAAGGTTATGAATGTATTCCGGCGCGGAAGGACTCGTAGCCGATCGGAAAAATTATCCGTATGGATTGAGCGGCCGCGGCCTGGGCTGACGCGGATGACGGACCGGCGGGAAAAAACATGAATATGATCCGGCGGGCGCAGCGAATTCCTGAAAACAAGCCGGCCGGGATGAAGCATCTCCGCCTCCATCCCGGCCCTCGGTTCTCAAACGATTTGTTCTCTTTGGCTGGTTCCTACTGATTCCAGACCTTGGCGTAAGGGTCGCCGCCGCCCACCATGTTGGCAAGCTCCGCCTTGCCCGAGAACTCCCGCATCTCCATTATGTAGCCTTGCAGGGTCTCCATGGGCGTCCGAGCCAGTTCGCGGGCCATTTTGACCCTGGCTACCCAGAACATGGGATTGGCCGGACCGCCCTTCGGCGCCATTTCCTCGACCTTGACTCCCGTGTCCGCATAAGCTTTTTGCCAATCAAACCCGAGCGCCACCCCCTGACAGGAATCCTTCTTTCCGTTAACCCGCATGGCCACGGTTATGGGCTGAACGCCTTGCACAGTGTAGCTGTCCAGTTTTTTCGGACTGATAGCCACGGTATAGGAGCCCGATTTTCCGGCGGTGGCGTTGAACATAACCTGAAGAGCGTCCGCCCAGCATTTCCCCGGAGCGGACGCGAACACGTACTTGTCTCCGGGGCCGAGGGGCAACTTTTCCCTGACGCGGGCGGCGGCGATGTAGCCCGCATTGACTCCCGGACAAAAATGATCGTGAAACAGCGCCGCCTGAAGCAGCGGCCAGGGCGGATTAACGGCCCACGTCACACTGACGCTCACCACGGAAAACATTTGAGGGCCGATCAAACCGGCGGCGGCGGCTTTCCAGCCTTCGGGCGTCAGTATCTTCTCGGGCGCCGCGTCCAGGGACTGCCGCGTGAACGCGCCGTTTGTCCATTTGCGGAAGACCAGTTTTCCCGAGCCCTTGTGATAAAGCGAAAACCAGAGCGGATCGTTCACGGAGCCGTGGATCGTCAACAGGGATCGCGCGCCCTGGCTGCATCCGGTCACCGTCCGGGCCAGGTCCGGAAAAGCTTCCGTGGTCTGCGCTCCGATCTGCCCGTAGCCCGCGTTGCTCAGAATCAGGATATCGGAATCGCCTTTTGCGGCGTTGATTTCGGAAAGCCCCTGCGTCAGGGCTTCCTGCGCGCTTTTCAGCCATTGCGCCCCTTCATCGGCCTCAACCGGGCCCGTGAATAAAAAACAAAGGATCAACGCAAACAACGCCAGCATACCTATTTTTCGCATGGTTCTACCTCCTCATGGTGATCGATTTTGAGCAAAAAAAACGCCATGGGACGTTCCCCCGATAAAGGGGACCGCCTTCATGGCGTTTCGATCTTTGTCTCGTTAGGCTCTTACGGATTTACAAGGGATTCTTTTCCCTTATTGAGCCTTTCCATACCGCTCGCCGGGTGGGGCTGTCAAGTTTAAACACCATCGCGTGGAGAACCGCGAGCCTCGATCCCACCCTGAGAAGCGCATCAATGGCTGTGTTCGTGCGGCTCCTCGGCATGCTCCGCATGGTCGTGATCATGCGGCCCATGGTCGCGCAAATGATCGTGGTTATGCGCTTGGTCATCTCCGGAATGGCCGTGTTCGTGCTTATGCTGGTGCGTATGCGCGTGAAGGTGAGTATGCGCATGCTCATGGCTGTGAATTTCGCCGTCGTGCTCATGTTCGTGTTCATGTGTGTGATCGTGCTCGTGCTTGTGCGTGTGGTTGTGTTCATGATCGCCCTGCATAAGAGTTACCTCCTTTCAAGATTCGGGAAAAACGATGGCCCTTTGCCACCCGTTTATTATACACCCTTTTCTCTATGCGCGGTCTCCCGAAAAAGCCGTCAGGAGCGCCGGAACGCCTGCGCAACCGTTTTTGGCTGCGGACGGTGGTTGATCAGCGCCGTGCCCATGGTCACCAGTACGAGCGCCACAATCAGGGAGACGCTGATATATTCGCCCAAAATAATGACTCCGCTGAGCAGCACGCCGAACACGGGCGTGAAGTTGGAAAAGGCGTGCAGCAGACTGACCGGATACTTATGGATAAGTTGAAACCAGACCAGATAACTGATGAAAGCCACGATAACGGATTGAAAAAAGACCGCAAAGGCCGTGAGAGGAGAAAAGCCGATAATATAATGGTCTTCCAGCAGAAAACTCAAAATAAAGAGCAGCGGGGCGGAAAACGCCAACTGGTAAAACAGAGTCTGTGGGGCGTTGGTCCGTTCCGTGAGATACTTCTTCATATATACGGTGGTCGCGCCCCACAGCGCGCCCGCGAGCAGAGCCAGCGCGTCGCCGGGCAGCTTTTCCATGGACCACGCCCCCATCCCCCCCATGAACAGGGTGAGCACTCCGATAAAGGCCACAATGAGCCCGGCCATCTTCCAGACCGTAAGTCTATCGTTGGCTAAAAAGAGGTGCGCCCCGATAGCCACAAAAAAAGGAGCGGTGTACAGAAGAACAACGGCGCGCGACGCGGTCGTGTATTCAAGCCCCGGATAGATACAGCCGAACTCCAGGCCGAAAAGCAAACCGATCACGATTCCGTGGTAGAGCGCGGCCCTGGAGGGAAAAAGCTTCACTCCCTTGACCTTCATCCAGACGTACAGGCATATGGCGGCTATCAATGAGCGGAGGCCGGCCATGAATAAGGGAGTGATTTGGATCGTACCCAGCTTCATGAAGGCCATGTTGGCCCCCCAGGTTAATGACAGCGTACAAAGTACGATCACAGGACGCCACTGCAACTGCCCCTGATACATGTATGGAATCCTCAAGTTGCGGAGAGTGAAAAAAGATTCAAGAACGTGAAACCGTATCGACGCACTATATTGCAATGCGCCAACCGCGTCAATAAGACGCCCGGCAAAAAAGCTTACGCCGCCGGGCCACGTCCCACGATGGCTGGATTTTCCGCTTGAGCCGGCTCAGTCCCCCGATGGATCAGGATCGCCTCACACGGACGTTTTCCCTTCCTCTGGCGTCAGGCGCCCCGCCATCTTATACAGTTGTTCCGGGGGCAGGGTTATGGTCGAGCTGTTGGGCAGTGAGGTTATGGATGAGAACTGGCTTTCGTAATCAAAGTAGGGGAGCCCTACCGGAGACTGCATCATCGTCTTCTGTATGAAACTCTCTTTGTCCTGTATGGTCTGCCAGATTTTCTTCATTTCTTCGCCCAACCCTTCCACGCGTTTTGACCGCTGCAGCTTGCGCGCTTCGGACTCCATTTCGTACAACTCCTGAAACTCCTTTTTCACGGAAACCGTGATAATGCGGTCCTCCTGGAGTTCTTCGTTCAACAATTCCGAATAATCCAGCTCCGAATTCTGAACGCTTCTTTTAATTTGCCGGATATGGTTGAGCAGCTCCGAAAAATTCTGTCTGATGTAATGGTCGTCCGCGACGCTGTACATGCCCGAGGTTATACGTTCCAGTTCGGTCAGATAGTTGTAGTGACGTCGAATCTGCCGCACCGATTTGATGGCTATCATTTTCTGATGGCGCGTATTGGCCACATCGGCCACTTTGAAGGCGAAAAAGAAACTGGCGAACACGCTGACCAACGCCGAGGAGCCGGTGGACAGATACTGCGCGTACAGCAGCGGCAACATTCCCGCGGAACTCAAGACGTACATCACTATGAACAAAACGGCGATTAAATAGGTCAAACCCCACACGAAATCCCAAAACATTTTAGAAACCCAGTTCGTTTCCATGATGGTTCTCCTTATCCGTTGGAAATTACCGCCGACCGTCGCGTATGGGGCGCGGCCGCCTTTGCGCCCACCCGGCCGCAAGCGCGCGCTCCCTTGATAACGCCGTGACGTTCATTTAAGACTATCCCCGACAAGAGCGGATGCCCCCCCACGGGCGTCCACAAGATACCATATTCCTCCCGGTTAGGGGGACTCAACCTGCCCCGCGGGAGATGAAACGCCGCAAGCGCGTTCAGCCTCCTATTTTGCGGCCCCTTGCACACCATGCAAAAAACATGTCACTCCAGGCGCGTCCCCATATCGCAAATGACTTGCGCATCAATGAGTTACGGCGCGCATGGCGCCGCCAATAGCTCCCTTTCCGGCGTATACGCGTGACAGCGGTTGCGAAATGAACATCGGAAACGCTATCCGCCCCACGCATGGCTACTACCATAAGACGCGCCGGCAATCCATCTCATAGCTTTGTCACAGGATTATGAGAGCGCCGGCTCGCCCCGAATTATTATGAGATAAGACAAGCAAATGTATGTAAATAGGGTCAAAGAAGTGATATGATTAGCTGATATATCAATTCCGGCCGTGATCATATCTATAAGGGCAAGAAAGAGCAAAATTAGCCGATTTTATCCGGAATAAGCTCCGGCGCGCGTCAAAATGAGACTCCTTATCGATCAAACCGCAGGCGTTATTCGATAAAAACCATTTTAAAGGAGGAAATCATGTCATTGGAGGGAAAACTTGCGTTGGTGACAGGAGCTTCCATGCCCAAAGGCGTCGGCCGGTACGCCGCGCTTACCCTGGCCAGACAGGGGGCGGATGTGGCGGTAACAGCCTTCCGTCATATGGAAGGGGCGGAGGCCCTGGCGGAAGAGATTAAAGGCATGGGCCGGAAAGCCATGGCTGTCCGGATGGACGCCAGCGAAGCCTCGGATGTGGTCAAAGGCTTTGCCGCCATCAAGGCGGAACTCGGTCCCGTCGATATCCTGGTGAACAACGCCGCGCTCATGGGTCACAACATAAGCATCGCCAAGACCACCACGGAAGAATGGGATTATGAAGTGAAGCTCTGCCTCAACTCCGCGTTCTATTGCATCAAGGAAGCGTGGGCCGATATGTGCGCCAAAAAGTGGGGCCGCATCGTAAACATGACCTCCGTGGCCGGCGTGCTGGGCGGAGCGGGCCAGTCCAGCTACGGGGCCGCCAAGGCGGGACTTATAGCGCTCGCAAAGTCGGCCGCCCTGGAGGGGGCGCGATTCAACATCACGGCGAACAGCGTGGTCATCGGCGTCTGCGCCACCGACAGCTATGAAATACTTCCCGAGCCGGTTCGCCAGGCCGTCGAGAAAAAGACGGTCTTCCGCAGACCCGCGAGCCCGCAGGAAATCGCGGACGCCATAGCGTACCTGTGTTCGGACAGCGCGGCTTATATGACGGGGTCCGTCATGAATATGATGGGCGGCCTTGACCTGTTCGTGTTTTAAGCGTGGATGAGCGGATCGCCTATCGCTTTATTTTTTAAGAGCTATGAATAGCGAATTGTCTATATTCAATGAGGCGCCATAAATTCCGGCGTTTAAAATGGATCTGTTTCACGAACCGCAAAATTACTGGCATAAAAATGGAATACGAACTGAACGTTGCGCGCTGACGCATTCCCTTGCCTGGCGCAAGAAATGGTCACGAAACCGCTTTGCGTCCATAAAACGACGCATAAACTATGATCCTTCGGGAATCGGATAGACAGCGTGGGGCGGCGTGAGCCGCCGACGCATGGCGAACCATTCCGCGCGATGGGAAAGAATGAACAAGATAAAAAGAAGAACATTTATAGTGGACCGAAGCCTTCAATTCAAACTGATACGCCTTGTCGCGCTCTACTTTCTGGTGCTCCTGGGGGTTGTGGCCGTCTCCCTCTTTTTACCCCAGTTTCTGAGCCTCCACGGCCCCGGCCCGGACCTGACGGCCAAAGGACTCACCGATGAAGCGGCCCTGTTTATTCATCTGAGATTTTGGCCCGCCTTTATTTCCATAGCCGCCATCCTGCTGATTCATTCCATATTCGTTTTTCATCGCATCGCCGGCCCCATCTACCGGTTTCGCATGTTTTACAAAAGCGTTTCGGTCGGTAATCTGTCGGGATCGATCAAAATAAGAAAAAACGACTATCTGCATACGGACGAGCGGCTCATCAACGAAATGCTCGAAGGATTGCGAACCAGAATCGAACGGGTAAACAACGAATACAGCCTGTTGCGGGACGATTTGCATGAACTCGGGTCCATGGTTTCGGAAAGGACGCCTCCTGAACTGGCGGAGCGCATGAGCAGGGCCCTGGAGCAAAGCAACGCCCTGGAACGGGCGCTGAAAGAGTTCAAGTATCACAGCGAACCGTAGGTGAGAACGGTCCTTTAAACTGACCCGTGCTTATCTTTCTTTATCCCAAACCCGGAATGACCGTACGACTTTAAGGCCTGGGATAGGACTGGGCCTTTAAGGAATTTTTTTCCGTCGTTGTTTTAAAAAACTCATTCAGTTTTTCACGGGCAAACTGGGCGCTGGCTTCGTTCAGCCGGGCCTGCGCCTCCGCGTCGCCGTCCGTCAGCAGGCTTTCCAAAAACGGTTGCAGCACGTCGCGGCTGAACTGCCGCTTGGACTCTTCGCTGTGGATAAACCGGTAAAATTCCTCCTGGTTCACCTGAAATTCCTCACCCACGGCCTTTGACAGGGTCCTGGCGAATTCGTCGAAGAGCGCGCCGAACATATCGTCGCATCCGGCCGGAGTCGCGCCCATAAGCGGCAGTATCGCGGCGCATAGCAGCAATACGGCAAGCGCGTATGTTCTGTTTCCGGTTTTCATGAGGCTGCGCGGCAAGACGTTTCCCTTCATTGATGGCGCGGAACCATTGAACCGGTTTTCAGCGTCCTGATGACTACATCGACATTTTACCACGTTTCCTTAACCTGACGGAAAACTTCCGGGCACAGGGGGTGGCGTGGCGCAGTCGCCGGGGAACGATACTCCGGCCGAGGTCGCTTCGGTCCGGTCATGGACCGATGAGTCGCGCATGACGGGAGTCTTTGGGGAGGCGCGGAGGAATTCCCCCCGCGAGGTTTTGTTCAGCGGGCGCGTCCCCGCAGTTTGAGAATCACGGTGAATACGACCGCGTTGCACACGATTCCCACAATGAGGCCGTCCACGCCGAAGGGCATCCCCAACCCTGTTTTCCATATCCAGGTGCCCAGGAATCCCGCAAGCGCGGCCGCGAAAAATACCGACGGAGCGGCTTTCAGTCCGAAAAGCGCGGCCACCAGGGGCGGAAGAATGATGGGCGACCAGAAATGATAGGCGTAAATGAGAATATCCAGCACGCTTTCGATGGCCACCGCAAACACCACCGCCAGAATCCCCACCAGCGCGTTGGCCACGCGCACCATCCAAAGCTGGGCGCGGTCGCTGAGAGGGTTTTTCCGCAAGGGCCGCAGCACGTCGTTGCTGAAGGCCACGGCGGCGGAGTTCAGAAAGGAGTCAGCCGACGACATGACCACGGAAATGACCGCCGCCACCACCAGGCCTTTCAGCCCCACGGGGAGGGCCTGCTGGATTACGTAAGGGAGAGCCAGGTTCGGATCGAGCGAAGGCTTGAGCGCGTAAGCCGCCAGCCCGATAAGTCCCGTTATGGCGAAAAAGGGAATGGAGAACAGGCCGCTCCAATAGGTTCCCTTGCGAACGCTCTCCGTGTTCCGGCCGATAAGAAGCCGCTGCACGTAGGGAGGGACCAGGGTTTCGCCCAGCAGGAACGTCAGAAAAAGCGAGATGAAGGCCGGGACGCTCAAATCTCCCAGGAGCCTGAAATGGTCATGCGGGACCGCCGCCGACAAGGCGCCCCATCCCCCGAGCGCGTATATCCCCGCCGCCAGCGCCATGGGTATGCCGACACCCAAGACGGCGAACTGCATGATGTCCGTGAGCACCACCGCGGCCATGCCGCCCACCGTGGAATAGGAGATAACGATGCCGAAACCGATGATCACCCCCCAGAAAAAGTCCACTCCCATGAAAACGTTGAACATGTATCCCATGGCACCGACCTGGGCGCCCAGGATGCCCGCGCAGAGGGTCATGCCGAACACGCCCGCGACCACCTTGCCTGTTTTGCCATAGGCTTCATACATGATGTCGCCCACGGATATGGCGTTGGAAAAGCGGTCCATGCGGGGAGCGATATACCGGGCCACCAGCAGCTCTTTCAGGCTGAATCCCCAGAGGGCGAAGATATTCACGATCCCCACGGTGAACACCTTCTCCGCGTTGCCCATGGTGAAACCGCCGCCAATGAAGGAGGCCGAAAGCGTGGCGAACACAATCAAGGAGGGATAATTCCGTCCGGCCACGGAAAACCGTTCCAGGCTTTTAACCCCCCTGCCCGCCGAGATGCCGACGATCAATACCGCCAGCAGATAAAGATAAATGATGATGGAATCAACAACGTTCAAAATCTTCCCCGTTTCTGCAAAATTGCTCAAACAGCCTCAAATCAGGACTAAAATCACATGCAATCTTCCTGCCGCGCCTTCTCGCGCGCAAACTTTCAGGCGCGCTTCAGAGTTGAAGGCGCCGGCCATCAGCGGTATAGTTGACGACAGCCGTGTGGTAAGATCAGGAATAACTTTTCTGAGAGACGGCATGGAGGCCATGTAGCGTGAATTTCATCAAAACGAGAAAAATACCGGCTCTGCTTATCGTTATGTTCCTTATCCTGGGAACCGCGATCTTTTACAGCGCTCACCCCGTGTTTTGTCAAGAGGAAAATTCCACCTCGTCCAACCATGAAGGGCTGCTCCGTTCCCTTCAGGACGCGCATAAGTCGCTTTTGTCGGACATAGAAACCCTTAGAAAGCGCGTATCCGAAGCCGAGGCCCAGGAAAAGAAATCATTCCCGCTCATTGAAAATTTACAGCTCAAACGGGCGACCTACAGCAGCCCCCTGCTGGCTTCCGAGCCGGACGTCGAGGAGCTGCGGCAAGCCAAGGCCGGAGTCTTTAATGATATCAAAGAAATAAACCGGCAGGTCGATTATCTGAACAAGCTCTTCGAAGAGGTCAAAAACGCCGAAGCCGAATCGCTGGAGCGGACTGCGCTCTACAACGATCAAATCACGCGTCTCAAGGAAGAAACACAGAACCTGTCGGACGCTCAAGCCGTACTCGCAAAGCTGCGGCAAATCATAGACGCGCTGAACCTGCAACGGAAGCTGCTCAGCCGGCTTCAGGCCATATTCAGCGGTCGCATCAAGGAGTATAAGGATCTGCTTGAATCCTATCAGACTCTGTACGCCAAACTGGAAGGAGCGTTGGATAAGCAGGAAAAATCGGAACTCACGCGGAAAAGCTCCAGCGCCTTCACCGATTTCAACTGGTCGAGAATTCGTTTTGAAGCGGAGCGGGGGATAGCCAAAACCCGCTCCATATTCACCAAACAATTCTGGCTGGAAGAGGGCCGAAACGTCTCGGAGTTCAATCTCTACCTGCTGGGCTCGTTCCTGGCGATGCTTCTGATCGCCCTCAGCCTGCTGCGCCGGCTTCGACGGTTCTGCGCCGCCCTGAGGCAAAAGCCGGCCTTGCAGCGGTACCCCTGGCTTTGTCTGACCCTGGAAATAATCCGCCGTTCGGTTCTGCTGTTGGGAACGGTGATCTTCCTGTATGTGTATGGCGAAGCGCGGCAGCTTTATTCGCTGCTGCCCATCTACCCGTACGTAGTGGATGTTCTCCTGGCGTGGCTGTTTACCTCCTGGGCGCTGAATTTCCTGAAACTAAGCTACGAAGCCAAGGGTCTGTCGCCGGGAAAGCTGTTTCATCGGCTCAGAATCGCCATTTACGTCGTCAGGTTTTTTGTCATTAGCTACTCCGCGCTTGACTGGGCCATCGACACCGAGAGCTGGATACTCGCCCTGTGGAGAGTCTTGTTCAGCGCGACTCTTTTTCTGTTGTCCCTCAGGATCGCCAAACTAATCTGGAACGGCCCGCCCGACGAGAACTCCACCGACGCGCGGCTCCCGGAAACCGTCAAAAAAATCATCATCGGCGCCATGTATGTGATGGCGGGCGGCGGCCTGTTCATAGAGCTGGCCGGTTACGGCAACTTCACCCTGTTCTGGCTCGCCTCCTGGGGACGCTTGCTGATAGTTCTGTTATGGGGAGGGTTGATCTTTGTTATTCTCCGCCGGTTGGATCATGACGGGGAAGGCGAACAAGTGGCGGAAGAGGCCAAGGCCAAGCGGATTTCCAAACCGGTGCGCTGGCTGCTCATCAGGGTCGGTCAATTGTCCTGGATCCTGGCCATGTGCGTCGGCGTCCTGGTGGCGTGGGGAGCCGGAGGCCCCCTCATCATCCATTTCTTTAACTTCCTCAACAGACCGTTTGAAATCGGAAGCTTGCGGTTGAGTTTGCAGAGTGTGGGGTACGCGCTCCTGATTCTGCTCATCACGCACGCCCTGACCAGCCTCTGGCGTCCGTTTTTTTACAATAAAATATTGGACCGCAGCGGCATGGAGCGAGGCATGCAGGCGTCCATCACCACCATCAGCATATATGTGATCTGGTTCCTGGGCATCCTCATTGCGCTGAACACCATCGGCGTGAGCGCCACGTCGCTTGCCGTGCTTTTCGGCGCCCTGGGCATCGGGCTCGGATTCGGGCTGCAGAATATATTCAGCAACTTCGTCAGCGGGCTTATCCTGCTCTTCGAAAGGCCGGTGCAGGTCGGCGACGCGGTGGAAATAGATGGAACCTGGGGGCTTATCCAGAACATCAACGTGCGCGCCACGGTGGTGCAGACCTATGACAACGCCTCGCTGATCATCCCCAACTCGGACTTTATCAGCAAGCAGGTCACCAACTGGAGCTTCAAGGACCCCCGTGTGCGCATCAATGTGGAGGTGGGTGTCGCTTACGGTTCGGACGCGCAGCTGGTCAAGGACACCCTGCTGGAGGTGGCCAAAAACAATCCCCGGGTCATGGAACATCCTCAACCGGACGTGCTGTTTACCGATTTTGGCGACAGCGCGCTCATGTTCAAGCTGCGGGTCTGGACCTACCTGAACTTCATGCTGTCCACCGGCACTGACCTACGGTTTGAAATAGACCGCCTGTTCAGGGAGCGGGGCGTCGAGATCCCGTTTCCGCAGCGGGATATTCACGTGCGGTCCATGGTGGAAAAGCCCAAGGCCGAACCTCAGGACAAGGAGGAATAACGGCGCCGGCCCGGGGCGCGGCCGTTCGACTCACGGTGGAAAACGGGGTGGCGTTACCGTCCGCCTCGTCCCGATCCTCTACCGCCGCCGCCCGCTCCTTGTGACGATCCCGCGCCTTTTCCGCCTCTCGATCCACGGCCGGCGCCGGACGGCCCGCCGCCTTTGCTTCCCTGCAAATCCACGGCGATCTCGGACAGGGGTTTTCCCCGATTGAAATCCGACTCCATGGATTCGGCTACGTCTTCAGGCGTCCGCCCGAATTTTCTGGCCTCGGCGGCAATTTGAGGGATGGTGGTGTGGTTGTCGGTCAGATAACCGGCGGCGACGCCGGAGCTGACGATTCTTTTGCTCTGCGCTTCGTTGAACCCCATGGCCATGAGGTCCGCCAGCGCGTACGAGGAATTATAGACCACCTCCGGGTCCTTGATCCCGGAATACAACTCCCGCATGGTCTGAAGGGGAACGCCCCGTTCCACGGCCAGGGCCACCGACTCCAGCGCGCGAGTCTTCCCGCTGGCCCCTCCTTCCACAGGGGCGGTTATTTCCTTGGCCGCGATGTAGGTATTCAGTTTGGCGTCCAGAACCTTCCCGATAGTGGAAGGGGGGACATTTTTGGCCAAACCTTCCATGATCTTGTCCGAGAACGCTTCCGTGGGCAGTCCGTTCTCCGAAGCCTGGGACAATTTCTCCACAAACCCCAGAAAGCCGTCCGCGTCCACGGACAATTCCACGGATCGGTCCAGTATCATCGACAAACCGTCGACGGGCGTCCGGGCCGCCTGCGCCTTTTCAAATGTCTCCTTGACCGCGTCCGCGCGATCCGGGTAAGCTTTTGACGCCTGGGATTGCAGTTCCCCCCAGTCATCGGCGGCCCCCAGGGCGGCCGTTCCGAAGGCCAGCAGCCACGGCAGCAAGGCGACGCACAGGAAAGTTTTCTTAAATCTCCACATCACTATCCGGTCCCAGATTCAAGATCGCGTTTTTATTGCCAAACCCATCATCCTTGTGAAAGGGCGCCGCCTGATCGGACACCCATTGGCCATCCACGAAAAACATATACTCATGAACGCCCGGCTTCAGATGGACGACGCGCGCCCATACGCCGGAGCCGGTCACGTCGGTCATCGGCAATTCCTGTTTTTGCCAGTTATTAAACGACCCGGACACGAAGACTTGTTTGGCGCGCGGATCGTGATAGACAAACTGAATCACGTATTCCTTCCCGCTTTTCGAGGCGGTCTTGATCCCTTGCGTTTCCAGGCGCGTGAAGGTCGAAACCAGAGCGGCCACCAGAAGCGCCAGGACCACGGCGCCGGAGAACGCGCCCAGAAGATTGACCCTGACCGGTCGCGGGCGTGTAAGAGCGTACCAGGCGCGGCGAAGCCAGGGCTGTCTGGTATCCCTGACCCTGGCCATTACCGAAGCCGTGAAATCGTCGGGCGCCTCCAGCGTGGGAGCGTCCCGCATAAGATCCACGATATGGCTCAGCTCCTCATAGCGCCTTTTCTCTTCAGGATCGTTGGCGAGGGCCTCCTGGAACCGCTGTCTTTCGGTATCCCCGAGATTTCCCTCCAGCGCGTCCAGTAACCGATCTTTTAACTGGTCAGATCCCATCCGAAGCATCCTCATGGGTCATGGCGGCCCGCAACCGCTCCAATCCCCTGCTCACCCTCATCTTAGCCGCGCTCAACCCAATATTCAACATACGCGCGATGGCGTCGAACGGCAGGTCCTGCATGTATCTCAGTACCACGGCTTCCCGCAGGTCCACGGGGAGCGTGTTCAGAGCCTTCTCCAGACCATGGAATTCCTGCCGTTGGATGGCCAGACTCTCGGGATTATCGCGCCGCCGGGATTCCTCCAGGTCGTGTTGCACGGCCTGATCGGTGGTATCCAGCAGAGTCTCCCGTTTTTTGGCCAGATGATTCCGCGTCAGGTTCAGACAGATGGTGTAAAGCCAGGTAAAGAAACTTTTCTCGGGATCATACCGGCTCAAACCCGCATAGGCCTTCACAAAGGTTTCCTGCGCCAGATCAACGGCCACGTCCCTATTGGCGGTCATCCGGAATACGAGGTTAATGAGCGGCCCCTTATACCTGTTCACGATATGGGCGAACGCTTCCTTATCCCCGTCCAGGACCTTTTGAGCTATCAGGGCGTCAGCGGAATCGTCCATCCATTATCCGTTTGATCTGATTTCCTGTCCATTCCTTAGCCGGACCCGCCGAGCCGCCCTGGTGTTTTTTCCCATCGCTGTTGATATATACAGATCAGCCGCGGGAAAGACACTTTTATTCGACCGTAAGTATCGAATTATAAGAGCCAAAACCGTCCGGCGCCCGTGGCGCATGGGGATCGGGTATCCAGTCCTTTCCGTCGGGCGCCAGCATGTACCGGTACACGCCCGGAGGCAATGACAGCGTGACAGTCCACAGGCCTGTGTCCGACTTCTTGAGCGGAGACATACCCATGCGCCAGTGATTGAACGTCCCCACTATGCTCACGGCGCCCGCTACGCTGTTCTGATAGCGGATAACGACCGTTCGCGATTCCTCCGCGTCAAGACCGCCGGGATGGGCGCAAAGAACACACAAAAGGACCGCTGCGAGCGCGGCCACTCGGGATATCCTGACGTTCATCGGACCGGCCAATCCCAGTTGAACAGAATCCCTCCGTAGACGAGATTCCGATCAAAGGTTTCGTAACCCAGATTCGAATCGTTGTACGTGCCCTCATACAGGGCCACCAGATTCAAAGAGGGGGTAACCGAATACACCAGATTGAGCCAATAGCGATGCCGGTAATCGTCTCTCAGCTTGCCCCGCAACTGCCGTCCCGCCCTCCAGTTGAAATAGTTCCATCTTCCAAATTCGTATCCCGCCGTGAAATTAAGGTTTCCGGCCACCGCCATACGGAACCGGGCCAGAACGCTGTGGATGGAGTATTCGTCTATCTCGTTGTTCGACTCGTTATAAGTGAACCAGTAAGCCAGATCCACATTGGCGCTCAGCAGCAGCAGATACGTCAATCCGGCCTCGATGGCGTACCGGTTGTCGACCTGCGGCTCGTCCAGCCGCACATACCGCCGGCCCGTGTCAAAGTTGAGATTGTCGTACCTCCAGCGCGTGTAATACCCTATGGTTCTCAGAGTCAATTTCTCGGATTGATGATAGGCGATACCCGACGCCGTCGTGACGCCCCAGCCGTTGTCGTCGGGATCTTCCTGATTTTGCAGCGCCTCGACGCTGGTTTCGGCGTTAAAAAAGAGTTTCGGCCGCAGCCGGAGCGCCAGTTTTCCCCATCCCTCGTGCAGGCGCTGATTGTCCAGACCGTCGGAAAAGTACTGGGTATAGGTGAACTGATACCCCGCGCTCGCGGTTACTCCTTGCGCCGGCGCGCCGTAGATCGAAACCTCGGGGATCGCGCTTACAAAAGCCGACTCCGTTTTCCGTTCGCTTTCCTTGCGATTGATGTTGTCGTCATAGCCGGAAATCATTTCCAGATTGGCGACAATATCAAACCCCAGGCCCACGGACGGCGCGAGCGCAAAAAAGATCATAGCAATAGGCACAATAACGTTACGCAATTCCAGAAATCGCCTCGAAGAAGTACGGGATCAAGGGGAGCCCGCGCAGCGCTCCTACAGGATGAAAAAGATTAGAGCTCTTTCACTTTTTTCGTATGTATGCTATTTCGCTCACAACATAAAACAGAGTGGGCAAGAAAAAAATACGGCGGGGACCGGCTTTGGAGCCAATCCCCGCCTTTTTATAGCGCTTACGCTTTATTTTGGCCGGTTCCGTCCCTGACTGCACGGGAACCAACGGAACCCGCAGGCCGTCTTCCGTTATTCAGCCTGTCCCATCATGGGAGCCCGCCAGAGCGGTTTAAGAGTATCCGGATCGCGCAGTTGCACGGTGTCGTCGCCGATGGTGACGGAGGTGGCCACGTAGCGTTCGACGCCGTCGATAATGACCGTGTATCCTTCAACGGTGACGTAGTCGCCGATAGTGGGTTTGTCAACGCCGAGCGATTCCCAGTACCAGTAGGGGGCCAGGCCGTAAACGACCGTGCCGTCTTCCAATATCATACCGGCGCCGGGCTCGCCGATGAACGCGATTGTGCCCTCGACGATGAAGTCGCCGCCGTCAACGATTTCATGAATGGGGCCGGTCCCGTCGCCCGCGCCATTCCCGTTTATGGCCGAATTGTTTCCGGATTGCTGGGTTCCATCGTTCAGGGGTCCGGTGCAGTCCCCAACGCCCGCGCCGTTTCCCGCATAAGCGCCGCACGCCAGAGCCAGACTAAGAATCAAAACCGTGAATACCGCCGAATATTTTTTTCTCATCGTTTTTACTTCCTCCTTTTGAATTTACCCCATATACCGGCGGCGGGCCTCTAAGTCACAAAAAGCGTTAAAAAATTGATAATGATAAGTATTTCAGCTTTTTACATGCGTCATTCGGTATTGCGCCGGAAACTTGAGGCGCCCACAAGAAAGAGCCTTAAAGGCCGACCATGCGGAATGTCATCAATTTATCACTATATTTATAGGCTTATTTTTGTATTTTTAGTAAATATTGCAATTTAAAGACACATAATGTTATAGTGCGGAAAAATGGCGTTTAGACGGCGTCCGTTGCTCAACAGCCTGACCGACACCGTTGGCGTTCCTGTCCTCTTTTTTTCAATCCGGTTATTTGCCGCCGAACCGGGGCCGTCACGTAACCGGACGGGCGCGGTTGGTCGAGGGATCGCCTTGACCAGGCGAACCATCGCATAGAAAGGGGAAAACCATGCAGATCGACATGCACTACTACGGGGTTTATGTGATAGCCAGGCTTGCGGGCGTCAAGCGTGAATCGGCGGAAACGATCGCCACGGCCTCGCAATACGTTGACGACGCCGTCATGAAGGACATACAACACAACGCAATGGGGTCGATGCTGGCGCCCGTCCTGACCGCCCACCGCGTTATAGAATTAAAGGCGAACAGAAATCTTCATGACCAGCCCTTTGTATGGGTACCCTTCCATTTTTTCCCCGGTAACGAGGGGGATGCGTTTACCGAACGGCTTCTCTGCCGTAAGGACAGCCCCCTGGTCAACGCCATGTTCGAACATTATCTCGGCTTGGCGCATCGTCCGTTTTCTCTGGAACTGATGGGGATCGCCGCCCACGTATACTGCGACACCTTCTCCCACTACGGTTTTTCGGGGGTCAGTTCCAGGCGCAATAAAGTTAAAGCCGACTCCATCAAGCCGCTCAACGCGTCAGACCCCACGGCAGGCTACCTTGATGAAGCGTTGGACAGGTTTTTCCGTAAATTCGGTTCGCAGGGAGGGTTGTGGACCAATATCCGGAGACAGTTCATAAGTGGCGGAGCCGAAATAGCCTCCGGCGCGCTCGGTCATGGGGCCGCCGCCATTCTACCCGATCTGCCCTATCTGAAATGGCGTTTTGACTATGACGACTTTCCGTTTCAAGGGCAGCCGCCGGTCCGTGATAACATCGAAACGTTTCTGAAGGCGTGTGAAAAGCTCCACGCCCGTTTCGTAAGGTTTATAGCCAACAACAGCGCTCACGCCGACGGAACGGCAGGGGTGGACTTTCAAATCGTAAAAGACAGGATACGCGATCTCCTCTCATATCAAAACGGTAAAGAGGAGCGTTGCGCAAACTGGAGAAAAGCGTATGAGGAAGGCGGGCTCCAGGTTGCGGGCGAACCCATAACTCCCTATGAGAAGAACCAGAAACGCTGGGATAAAAAGCGCGATGATTTTCCGAAATTAGGGCGTCCCGAGGAAACCATACGCCAGGAGCTTTACCGCTTTTATCAGGCCGCTAACTACCACCTTCACTATGTCCTCAGGGATTTATTGCCGATCAACAATCTTCTGGTGGTGTAGCGGATGGCTTAAACCCGAGAGCGTCGGGGATATCGGGGCCCGAAAGCCAAAAGGCCGGTGGTCTGTCGGCCCCCCTGCTCTCGTTCCCGGCGCGGCGCCCATGGACCGCGGGTCGATCCGGCCAAAATCGGGCGTAATCCCCCTATTCAATGACTTGAAACCGTATGGCGAGGAGAAGGGGAGAGACCTCATTTACGGAAAAGGTCTCTCCCCTGTTGGTGATTATGCTTGAGCCATTTGACTCAGGTTTATGAGTTATCTATGCTGAAGACGGCTTCAGGCGCTTGGATCCTAGTCCCTGTCCCGGTATCTTTCATAGCGTTTCTTCCAGCTCTTCCACGCGGAATGATCGTCTTCATAGTCACCCCGGTAACCTTTTTCGGCTTTGTCTTCGTCGTCATCGTCGTCCCAGCTTGGGTTGTTGTCGCCGGGCGCGGGAGATTGCGACGGATTGATGGCGACCGAACAGGTGTCGGTGTCTTGCATGCCGCCTTCGTCGGTTACCGTCAACTCGAAAGCCTGCATAGCGCCTTGCTTGGGAGAAGCGTTTCTCACGGGAAAGGCCTCTTCCATCGTTCCGGTAAGTCTTACGCGTCCGCTGACTTGTGGGATAGGTTTTCCCTCCCTCGGTTCCTTCCATGGGAGGGCGCCGATAAAAACGCCGGCGGGAGGTTACCAAGTCCAACTTGGTCACGAGGGGAGAAAATTCAATCAATCAGCACGAAGCCGTATCTGTTTTGGACCTCATTCTTGCCTTGCAGCACATTGATGGGCAACCCCAGACGACGCGCCGTCTGGTACACATCGATGCCGAAGGCCTGGTCACAGGGCCGGACCTTGTCCGGGAACGCGCATGATCCGCCTTTGGCTACATTGCATTGGGGACAATAGTTGCAATAGCGTATGGCAAAGGCGAAATAGTGGCCGTCCAGAAACGCCGCGCGCTCGATCGCCAGCGCCGCCTTGCTCAGTTCATGGGCGTTATGGGAATGAAGCGCCAGAATGTTCCGGTAACTATTCACCATGACCAGCCGTTCTTCGAACGATGTTTCCCGGACGCCGCACCTGACAGTCCTGTTCGCATAGTCCTCGCATCCCCACGCGCACTTCAGCAGGGCGCGCCGGTCAAAAGCGATCTTATCGGGGGAAACGATCACCGCGTCGGTCATACCGAGTTTATGGGCCAGGTCAAGGTATTTTTTCATTGCGGAACCCTTTCAGGTCTCGTTATTAAGTCCAAATTGGTAGCGAGGGGACAATCCGGCTTGGCCGGAGATGTCCGCGCTGTCATCCATTTGCCCTCAGGAGACGCCTGTTATTTCGAGCGCAGCGAGAAATCTCTCATGGGGGGGCGCGCCCCGCGAATAGCGGGATCTGCGAGGGGCGAGATTCCCTCGCTGTATTTATCAACCCTCATCCCGGCCTTCTCCCAAAGGAGGCTGCCGATAAAAGCATGAAAAGGAATCGTGCGGGGGAATTTCTTCCCCCGCGCCCCCTGCGGGAGATTTCTCGCTACGCTCGAAATAAGAACACTGGCGCCTGAAATAGTACGGGAGTGA
>Ga0068713_1001272_pt1 | contig 34721 bp, 35 predicted proteins | sample MTBAKSrepl2MetaG_FD_62223 | JGI IMG/M metagenome (GOLD analysis project Ga0068713, IMG submission 62223) | Enrichment culture microbial communities om Arthur Kill intertidal strait, New Jersey, USA, that are MTBE-degrading - MTBE-AKS2 (Arthur... | ecosystem: Environmental > Aquatic > Marine >... | reverse complement strand
GAAGAAGTCCTTCCGGTCATCCGTTCATACGAAGAGGAGTTCGGCCGTAAAATTCCCGTCATCGCTGCGGGGGGGATCTTTACCGGAGAGGATATTCACCGTGTGCTGACTCTGGGAGCGTCAGGAGTGCAGATGGCGACCCGGTTTGTGGCTACTGCCGAATGTGACGCCTCTGACGAATTCAAGGAAAGTTATATCAAGTGCCGGAAAGAGGACATTGTCATCATCGACAGCCCGGTGGGCCTTCCCGGGCGGGCCATCAAAAACAGCTTTTTAGAAGATGTGTCCCGGGGGGAGAAAAAACCGTTTCAATGCCCCTGGAAATGTCTGAAGACGTGCGACTATCAAAAAGTCCCCTATTGTATCGCTCTGGCGCTCACCAATGCTAAAAACGGGAAGTTGAACGAAGGATTTGCTTTTTGCGGACAAAATGCTTACCGTGTTGATTCCCTGGGGACTGTCCCTGAAGTCGTCTCTGCTTTGAAAAGGGAATATGGAGCAGCTTCACAATAGCACTTCAGGCCGCCGGAGTTGTTCAGCGGGACGTGTTTGAAAAACAGGGTCCTGGTTAACCGGCTCTTCTCATGATGTTTTAAAACCTGTTCATTTCCTTCTCTTCGTTCACGAAACCCTTTTTTTCCTGTATACTTTCTTTCAAAGGAGAGCAGAAAGGATGACGGCAGAAGAGACAACATCCCTGAAAGAAACAGAAGAAAGAATATCATTTTTACAGATCTTCTGGACCTATTTCAAGATCGGCCTCATGACGCTGGGAGGCGGTTTTGCCATGGCAGCGATTTTGCGTCATGAACTGGTGCTCAAACGAGGCTGGATCAGCGATTATGAGTTCATGTCGGAGATGTCCACGGCCACTCTCATCCCCGGGGCCGTAGCCGTGAACATGGCCTACCTCCAGGGACGACGCCTGCGGGGAAAACGAGGGGCTCTGGCAGCGTCCCTGGGTGTGATCCTTCCCTCTTTTGTTATCATCCTCCTCATCGCTCTTTTTGCTCTGCCCTATTTTCAGAACCCTCATGTGAGAGCCTTTCTCAAAGGGTGTTCCCTGGCCATAGCCGGGCAGATTGCTTACGCGGGCTTTATCTTTGGACGGAGATATCTCAACAACATCCAGAATATTGCTATCTGTATTGCGGGACTCATCTTGCTTTTTGTCTTCAAAGTGCATCCGGTCTTTGCGGTTTTGAGTGCAGGGGTTCTGGGTTATTTTCTTTGCAGGCAAAAAGAGAAGAGAAGGGATGCTTTGCCCGGAGAGGAAGGGGCCTGATGCGGCTGCTTCTTCAACTCTTCAAAAGTTTTATGATCATCGGGATCGGAGCTTACGGCGGGGGGCTGGTGACTATCCCGCTGATCCAGCACGAGGTCGTGGGAACAAGGGGCTGGCTTCTTTTCGACGAGATGGCCTCTCTTCTGGCCATCGCCCAGATGACCCCGGGTCCCATCGCCGTGAATGCGGCCACGTTTGTGGGATTCCGTATAGCCGGGCTGGCCGGAGCGGCGGTGGCTACTTTCGGAGTGGTGCTGCCGGCGCTGTCCATCCTCTTCTTCGGAGCGTCTCTTATCGACCGGGTGAAGACAAACAGGCATGGGGCCATGTTCCGCGAAGGGCTCCAGGTGGGGGTTCTCAGCCTTCTTTTCTACGCCACATGGGCTTACGGGTCCGTGGCTGTGGGGAGCCTTTCTCAGTTTTTCATGGCCGCGGGGGCTTTTTTCACCCTGGTCCTTCTGGAAGGAAAGATCCATCCCATCCTCGTGGTCCTGGCCTGCGGGCTTTTAGGGGTATTTCTCTTTTGAAAGGAGAGAAAAAAATCCTTTCATCTCTTTATGAGCACGCTTGTCGGACGATAGGGCCTTTTGTCGGAAATGACGAGTGTTTTTGCGCTGAAGGACGTATTATTAATCAAAAGGAGGTTCTTATGAACAAAATGCTATTTGTACTTATCGCAGGAGCACTTCTCTTTTCCTGCGCTCCCCCAAAAGAGTTGGTGACTGTTAGCGTGGAGAAGGTCGTGCCTCTGGAGAATATTTCTCCTTCCGATAATATCGGGGAGATGTGCAGGGTCACAGACGAGGGGATCATCCATTACCATAATAAAGCCGAGAAGGTGACTGTCTACAAGACCGATTTTGACGGGAATCAGTCTGAGATCGTCCAGATCGCCAAAGGGAAGGGCCCCGGTGAAGTGAACTACCCCATGGCCATGCGCATACGAGGAGACCGCTTTCTCATCTACGACATGATGATGAGAAAATCCGTGGAGTACCGCCTGGACGGATCTTTTATCGATGAGCAGCTGGTTCAGGGGGATGTTGGTTTTGCCCACTCCTTTGACGTGACCGAGGATAAACTCCTCTTCAACGGCAGCCTTCAGACAGAGCTGGCCATTGTGGACAGCCAGGGACAGATCGAGAAACTTGTCAAATATAAGAATGTCCAGATGATGCCCGATGACGGGACGCCTTTTCCCGGAGGGTGTGTCCGGTACAACCCCGAGACCAAACGGATCGTGGTGGGCTATTACAACGCCCCGTACAGGCTTACCTTTTTCGATGACAAGGGTGAAGTGGTCATGGCAAAAGAGTACAAGATGGACAGAAAAGTCCAGCCCTGTGTCTGGACCCTGGAGTTCGGCATGCCTTTCCCCAAAGGAGATATCATGGTGGGGGGCGGTGCCATGTACAGAAAGTGGTTTATCGCTTCGCCCGTGGGCGGCTATGACATCAAGGACGGTGAATTCGTCACCAACGAGCACCCCCTGGAGTTTTACGTCTTTGACACTGAGACAGGGAAACAGGTCCAGGTCGTGAAGATCGAAGGCATGGATTCATTAGAATCAGGAGTGGTCATCGGAGCCTCAGATGATTATATTTACCTCGTAGCCACAGATGAAGCAATGAAAGAAAAGTATGATCTCTCATCAGATACGGCTCTCCTGCTCCTGTCCAACCCTCTGAAGGGACGTGAGGAATAAGATGAGACGTCTTGCTATCTTTCTCGCTGTCCTTTTTCTGTTGTTCTCTATTCTGTCAGCAGAAGAGGTTCTGGACCGTGTAAAAGAAGGGATAGCGCTCTATAATGCCGCCGCCCGGGACGGGGAAAAGACAGACGCAGCCCTGGCCTATTACGAAGAGCTGGCAAAGGATTATCCGGAAGACCCCTTTGTCAAGGCTTATCTGGGAAGTGTCTATACCCTCAAGGCCCGGGACGTCGCTTCCCCTCTCTCTAAGATGAAATGGGTGCAGAAGGCCAACAAGAGTTTTGATACAGCGGTGGAAAGGCTGCCGGAGAACATCTTTCTCCGTATGGAACGGGGACAGAACAGCCTCTACCTTCCCTCTTTCCTGGGCCGGTTCAAAGTCGCCGAAAAGGACTTTACATTTCTGGCCGGCCGGATGGAGGCTATGAGCGATGCGGAGATCGTCAATACCATGGGCGCACTTCTTCTCAAACGTCCCGAGGATACGGAAAAGACATTTGCCCTTCGGATAAGACAATTCTGCTACTATTACGCCGGGCACGTGGCCCTGGAACGCAAAGAGAAGAAAAAAGCGGAAAATTACTGGAAGAGAGCGCTTCAATTGGGCCCGGAGACGAAAAACGGACAGGCGGCCCGTGAAAGGATCGAAAAGCTTCATGAAAGCAAGTAGGGTGCTCGGGATTCTGAAAGCCATGGCACAGACGGCGGTCATCAATCAGATGATCGCCGTCCTCATCGCCTTCTTTATCTCCCTGGGAGTGGGTTTTCAGAATTTCTGGAGTACGCTTCTGGTATCGGCCATCTTTTCCAATTCCATCGGTTTTGTCACTTCCCTGTCCTTTTCCGCTGTGGAGCTCTATTTCATCCGCTTCATGCACAAAAAGTGGGTCTCGCTTCTGTTGGGGATCGTATCGGCCATTATTGGAACGGAGATCGCCATCCTCATCATCACACGCCTTACCCATGTCTCTTTTTACACGGGCTTTATGGGCCATTTTGTCATGATCGTCATGAACACCATCATCGTCTCCATTGTGGTGCTTCTTCTCTATATCTATTATAAGATGCATTACACCATCGAGGGAAAAGAAGAGAAGATCGATTCGCTGGAACTGAAGCATACCGAAGCTCAGCTCCATGCCCTCCAGTCGAAACTCAACCCCCATTTTCTCTTCAACACGCTGAATATCATCACGGAACTGGTCTATAAATCGCCGGAAAAGGTGGAGGAGATCGTGTTGAACCTCTCCGAGATCTACCGGTTTATCCTCTCCAAAAGTGATGAAAAGCTCATCCCCGTGAAAGAAGAGCTCGATATCATCCGGAAATATTGTGCCATTGAAAAGGCGCGCATGGGAGAACGCCTCCGGTATGAGATCATGTGCAAGAGCGGTGCCGAAGAGGCTCTGATCCCTCCGCTTCTCCTGGAAGTCCTCGCCGAAAATGCCGTGATCCACGGGTTGGGCCCCAAAAAAGAGGGGGGCACTCTTCAGATCCTGGTGGCCCGTAAAGGGGACCGCATCCTCTGCATGGTGGAAGACGACGGCGTGGGATTCGGGCGCGGGGACAAGAATGAGAGCTACGGCTTGAAAAGTGTCCGTTCCAGGCTACAATTACAATACGGGGGCCGGGCTGAGTTTTCCATTGCCTCCAACCGGGGGGAAGGGTCCCTGATAACCGTGGAGATACCCTATGAAGATGACCGCTCTCATCGTTGAAGACGAAAAATTCGCCGCCGACAGGCTGGTCAAGATGCTGCAGAAGTATGACAACATCAAGGTGTTGGATGTGGCTGTGGACGGGGAAGAGGCTGTGGAAAAGACCGATCGCCTGGAACCTGACATCCTCTTTCTGGATATTCAGATCCCGGTCTTTGACGGGTTCGAAGTCCTGCGGAGGGTGGCCCATTTCCCCTATGTGGTCTTTGTGACAGCCTATGACACCTATGCCATCAAAGCCTTTGAGGTCAACAGCGTGGACTATCTTCTCAAGCCTATCCATTATGAGCGGCTGGACAGGACGGTCCAGAGGCTCACCTCTCTGGTCCGGCCCGAGCAGAAGAATATCGAAAAGCTCCTGGCTATGGTGGCGGAAAAAGAGACAGAAACAGTGGAGCGCCTTCCCATTAAGGTCAATGATGTGATCCAGTTTGTCCCCGTGGAGGATATTCTCTGGTGCTCGGCAGACAACAAGTATGTGACGGTGGTCACCGACCGGAAAGAGTATCTCTATGATTATTCTTTGAAAAAACTGGAGGAGATCCTTCCCCAGAACCGTTTTATCCGGATCCACCGCTCCACCCTTGTGAACATCAGCAGGATCGTGCGTCTGGAACGCTTCTTTATGGGGGATTACACCGCCATTATGAGCGACAGCAAGGGGACGGCTCTTCCGGTAAGTAAGCGCTACTTCAAGCTTTTGAAAGAAAAACTGCAGATGTAGCGTCTGTCCTTATTTTCAAAAAAAAACTTTACACTTCTTCCTAAATCTCCTTATAATGAAAAGATGAATAAGGAGGTCAAGTATGGTATCAGGTGGTTTGGCAGTTATCTTTCTGATCGTTGCGATTCTACTGATCATTTTTCTGACATCCCGATTTCGCATGAACGCGTTCATTGTGCTGCTGGTGGTCTCTTTTCTCTACGGGCTGGCCGTCCGCCTGCCCCTGGCTAAGATCGTCGAGAACATCCGCAGCGGATTCGGCGGTACCCTGGGTTACATCGGTATTGTCATCGTCGCCGGGACCATTATCGGCACCATCCTGGAGAAGACCGGCGGGGCTCTCTCCATGACCAATGCGATCCTTAAGCTCGTGGGGAGCAAGCGGTCCCCCCTGGCCATGAGTATCGCCGGATATGTGGTCTCCATCCCGGTCTTCTGCGACTCGGGATATGTCATCCTCACCCCTCTGAACAAAGCACTGGCCAAGAAGACTGACAAGTCCATGGCGGTGATGGCCGTGGCCCTGGCCACAGGCCTCTATGCCACACACTGTCTTGTGCCGCCCACTCCCGGCCCCATTGCTGCAGCGGGGATATTGGGCGCTGACCTGGGCATGGTCATCGGCCTGGGGCTCATCGTCTCCATTCCCGCCATGGTCGCAGGCTATCTGTGGGCCATTCTCTTTGCCAAAAAATATGACATCAAACCGGTCCTGGAAGAGAGTTATGACTCGCTCATGAAGAAATACGGCAAGCTTCCTTCTGCCTGGCTCTCCTTCATGCCGCTTCTTATCCCCATCCTGCTCATTCTGCTCAAATCGCTTTCCAACCCCCGGCTGAACATCATCCCTCCGGGGAAATGGGCTGATTTTTTCAATTTTATAGGAGACCCTGTGACAGCGCTTCTCATCGGCGTCTTCCTCAGCCTCTTTCTGGTCAAAAAGGAGATGCTGGGAGATGCGGTCCACGGCTGGATGGCTGACGGGATCAAAAACGCCGCCATTATTCTGGCCATCACAGGTGCCGGAGGAGCCTTCGGGGCCATCCTCAAGAGTTCTCCCATGGGGGATTTCCTGGGAAACACCATGTCCGGCTGGAACCTCGGGATCTTCCTGCCCTTTATCATCGCCGCAGCTCTGAAGACGGCACAGGGATCGTCTACAGTGGCTATTATCACCACGTCTTCGATCATGGCGCCTCTCATGGGGACACTGGGACTCAGCCCGGCGCTTGTGGTCCTGGCCATCGGTGCGGGAGCTATGACGGTGTCTCATGCCAATGATTCCTATTTCTGGGTCGTTTCCCAGTTTTCGGACATGGAAGTGCCTGTGGCTTACAGGACTTACACCACAGCCACTCTTCTCGAGGGGCTTGTCTCCATCATCGTTGTCGCCCTGTTGAGTCTTTTTGTTTAAGCAGATCAAAGGGGGGCTTTTGCCCCCCTGAGTTAAGGAAGGGATCATGCTGAAACGTTTGAAAACAGCTTTGTGCAGGCGCCGGGCGCTGAATGCCTTTGTTTCTGGAGATTTTTCCGAAGCCCACAGACTCTTTTTAAAGCTTCAGGCCATCTCTCCCGGAGAAGAAGGGCTCGCCTACAACCTGGGGCTCACGTCCATGGCCCTGGGCCGTTTTGAGGAGGCCGAGCACTATCTTCTTGATGCGGAAACGGAGAAGAACCGCCCTGAAGTGAACAATGTCCTGGCGGAACTCTACTATTTCTGGGGGAAAGGCGCGCTGGCTTCAGCGAAGTACAGGAACTGGGAGGAGAGCCGGAGCCCTCTTCGGCCCGAGCTTGTCCGGACACGGCTGGAACGCTGTCTCTCTCCTGAAGAGATGACGGGGGCCGCTGAATCCTACAAGGCTCTGGAAAAGGGGAGTGAAGCCATGCAGAAAGGCGACTTTCAGAACGCATTGCGGCACCTGGAAGACGCTGTTGCCAAAGACGGGACCAATTATGTGGCCTGGAACAATCTCGGGACCCTCTATCTGAACCATGTCAAAGAGAGGAAAAAAGCGATGCACTGTTTTCAGAAGGCCTTTGCCCTGGCGGATACTCCTCTCATCAGACAGAATATGGCCAAAGCCGGGCAGGGGGGAAAGGAGGGGTGAAGATGGATCCCATGAAGGATCTGGAATCAATCTTTCTGGCAGGAGTGGACCGGGCTGACCCGGAGAAGATGATCACACGGGCGTTGTCTCTCTCCGGGGAGGTTCTCCGCATAGAGACTCCCGGGGGGACTCTGGAGTATTCTCTGGCTGAATATAAAAAAATCGTTGTCCTCGGTGCGGGCAAGGCGGCCTTCCCCATGACTCACGCCCTGGAAGAGGTCCTGGGGGAGCGGATCACACGGGGACGGATCGTCACCAAATACGGGTTTTCCGGAAAGTTGAAGCACGTGGAGATCCTGGAAGCCGGCCATCCCATCCCGGATGAATCCAGTCTCCGGGCCGCCCAGGAGATCGGGGAGCTGGCAGACGAAGCCGATGAGTCCACACTGGTGATGGTCCTCATCTCAGGCGGGGGATCGGCCCTCCTGGCTTCTCCTGCCGATTTCGGGGACATTCCCCTCACCCTTTCAGACAAACAGGCGGCCACAAAGCTTCTCCTGGAAAGCGGGGCCACCATCAACGAGATCAACTGTATCCGGAAACACTGTTCGGGGATCAAAGGAGGCCGCCTGGCCCGCAGGATCTCTCCCGCGTCTTTTATCACCCTCATCCTCTCTGATGTGGTGGGCGATAATCTCAATGCCATCGCATCAGGCCCCACCGTGGGAGACAGCACCACTTATGAGGAGGCTCTCGCCATCGTCCGGCGTTACGCCCTTGAAAAGCGCCTGCCTTCCGCAGTCCTCTCTCTCTTGAAGAAGGGGGCCGCCGGAGAAGTCGAAGAGACCCCTGAACCCGCAAATCCCGTCTTTGAAAAGGGGACAAATATCCTTCTGGGAACGAATTTTGCAAGCCTGGAGGCCTGTCGTGAGAAAGCGCTTCAGCTGGGCTACGACACTCTTGTCCTCTCGCCACGGATCACCGGGGAAGCCCGGGAAGCCGCCCGTTTCTATTACGGACTGGCCCGGGGTGTCCAGGAATACGGACTGCTGGGAAAAAAGCCCTTCTGCCTCATCGCCGGAGGAGAGACCACGGTGACACTCAAAGGAGAGGGGAAAGGGGGACGCAACCAGGAGATGGCCCTGGCTTTCCTCGAGGAATTCAGAAAAGAGGGGGAGGAGAACCGGAACCTCTTTTTCCTGGCGGCCTCCACAGACGGCAACGACGGCCCTACCGATGCTGCCGGAGCCTTTGCTTCCTGGGAGATCCTCAGCCGTTCGCACCGGGAGGGCCTCTCCTCTTCCCGTTTCCTTGAAGAGAACGACTCCTATACCTTTTTCGCCAAGAGCGGCGCTCTCTTGAAGACCGGAGCCACAAGGACCAACGTCTGCGATATTCAGATTTTCATTGTCACGTGAGCTCAGACCCCTTATAGTGGAGACATCTGATGATCAGGAGGGGACAACGATGAATGAAAAAAAGATGGTCCTCGCCGCGTTCAACGGCGAGATGATGTGTTTTGCCCATGTCCTCCTCAATGCTCTGGATATGGCAGGCAAGGGGTTTGACGTGAAGGTGGTCATCGAAGGGAAAGCCACAGGGCTGCTGCCCAAACTGACGGACAGCAAGGCTCCTTTCGCCGCCCTCTTCAGAAAAGTCCTGGATGCCGGGCTCATCGACTGTGCCTGCAGAGCCTGCTCGGCCCAGATGAACGCGACAGAAGCGGCCCAAACCCTGGGCATCGAACTGGCAGGCGATATGGAAGGACATCCTTCTCTTTCGGCGTATCTCTACTCCGGATATGAGATCATCACCTTTTAGGAGCCTCTGTGAAGCTGATCTCCTGGAATGTCAACGGATTGAGGGCTGCGGCCAAAAAAGGGTTTTCTCAATGGATGAGCGGAACCGGAGCCGATATCATCGCAGTTCAGGAGACAAAAGCCCAGCTTAACCAGTTTCCCGAAGACCTTCTCACAGTCCCTGGTTATTCCCTTTACGGACATTCAGCGGAACGCAAGGGATACAGCGGGGTGGCTCTCTGGACACGCCGTGAGCCTTCACGTGTGATCCTCAAGACCGGCCTGGAGGAATTCGACCGGGAAGGGCGCATCATCCGCCTGGACTGGGACCGGCTGACCCTGTTCAATATCTATTTCCCCAATGGAAAAGCCTCTCCCGAGCGCCTTGATTACAAGATGCGCTTTTATGAGATGATCCTTGAGGAGGCCATCCGGCTCCGCTCAGAGAAGCGCGGCGTGATCATCTGCGGAGACGTCAACACGGCCCACAGGGAGATCGATCTGGCCCGTCCGGCGGAGAACAGCACAGTCTCCGGATTTCTGCCCCAAGAGAGGGCCTGGATCGACCGGCTTCTTGAAGCGGGTTTCTCTGACACCTTCCGGCACTTTCACCCTGAGCCGGACCGCTACTCCTGGTGGGATTACAAGACCCGGGCCCGGGAACGGAACATCGGGTGGCGTATCGATTATGTCTTTTTGTCAAAAGAACTTCTGGGGAAGCTGAAAGACGCCTTTATTATGGATGAGATCCCCGGCTCGGACCATTGCCCCGTGGGAATCGACCTGGATCTCTGAAAAGCGGATTATTTTCCTCATCATTGACTTTTATTCTCTCTTATTGTATAATAGAGACCTATGTTAAGAAGTATGACGGCATTTTCAAGGCTATTTACCAAAACGGAGGATTTTGAGTGTGAACTCGTCCTCTCTTCCGTGAACAGCCGCTATCTTGAGATCACAGTCAAGACCCCGGATTTCCTGGGGGCCAAACGCTGGGAGATGGAAAACCTCATCAAAGAGCATCTGCTGCGGGGGAAAGTGACCCTCCAGGCCAAGATCACCTTCACCCAGAAGTATCTCAAAGAGAATGTGGCCATCAACGGGGATCTCATCCGTTCCTATTTTTCCCAGATCGATGCTCTGGAGCTTCCCATCAACATCACCATCGGCGACCTCATGAAGCTTCCCCATGCCGTGGAGAATCTCAATACAGAGATCGATGAGGGAGCCTGGGATATCTTGCAGGGAAAGATCACAGAACTTATCGGCCTTTTCCTCAAAGAGGCGGACAGGGAGGGAGCCCGGCTGGAGCGCGACCTCAAGGGCCGGCTTCAGGAGACGGTGAAGATCATCGCGTCTCTGGAGAAGGGTTCACCCGGGACAGTGGAGCACTACCGTGAACTTCTCCTTCAACGCATCGAGAAGGCACAAGCCGGGGATATCATTGATGAAGCCCGGCTCTATAAAGAGGTCTCTCTTTTTGCTGAATCGGCGGATTTTACAGAAGAGGTCACCCGCCTGAAGAGCCATTGCGATGCATTCAGGGATTTCCTGGCGGAAAAGAGCCCTGAAAAGGGGAAAAAGATCTCTTTTCTCCTCCAGGAGATGAACAGGGAGATCAACACCATCGGTTCCAAATGCCGAAATTCAGACCTTTCTCTGCTTGTGGTCAATGCCAAAGAAGAACTTGAAAAAATGAGGGAACAAATACAGAATGTCTGGTAGAAAGGAGGATCTATGAGTGAGCTCTTAAACATCGGGTTCAAGAACGCCATCCCCAAAGAGAAGGTCGTGGCGATCCTGGCTCCGTCATCGGCTCCCATGAAGAGGCTGAAGGAGGGGGCCAGAGAGAAGGGCCTTCTCATCGACGCCACACAGGGAAAAAAGACAAGAGCTGTGATTGTCACAGACAGTAATCATATTATTCTGTCTGCCATACAGTCTGAAACGCTCATTCAGCGTTATGAAGGGAAAGCCGCCGAAGAATTTTAATCCGACTCTTCTGGTCCTTTCAGCTCCCTCCGGAGCCGGAAAAACGACTCTGGCCCGGAAATTCCTGGAAAAGCATCCTGATTTCGGAGTCTCTGTCTCCTACACCACCCGGCCTCCCCGGAAAGGGGAGAAGGACGGAGTCCATTACTATTTTACCGACCCGGAGACATTTCAGGAGATGATCACCCGAAACGCGTTCGTGGAATGGGCCCGTGTGCACGATGCCTGGTACGGGACACCCTTTTCGGAGATCGAACGGCTTCACAGCGAAGGAAAAGGGATCCTGTTCGATATCGATATCCAGGGAGGCGTCAACATCTTCAAGGCCTATCCCGACAGGACGCTGCTGGTCTTCATCCTGCCGCCTTCCATGGAGGAGCTGGAGCGCCGGCTGAGGAACCGGAAGACCGATGATGAAAAAACCATTGAAAAAAGATTGAAAAACGCCCAAAAGGAGATTAGTATAGCCAGGGATAAGTATGACTACTTTCTCGTAAATGAAGATTTGGATCTAGCCTTGAAAGAGTTGGAGATGATCGCCGCCCTTCACGGAGAAGGGTGAGAAAGAGGAGGGTGCGTTCATGGCACGTATTACCGTTGAAGATTTTGTCAAAGCCACCCATTCTGTGTACAGGAGTACAGTCCTGGCTTTTAAAAGAGCCAGACAGCTCAATGATGAGGGACATGCGCCCACCATTGAAGCCAGAGGGGATAAAATAACGACATTGGCCATCAAAGAAGTCATTCTGGGAAATGTCATTCCCTGCGAAAGCAAAGAGTTCAAGGTAGAGGAGTGATTCCTCTATCTCTGGGAAACCGGCCCGGGAGTTCGTCATGAAAACCGTTTCCCTTTGTGGTTCTACGGGCTCCATCGGCCAGTCAGCCTGCCGAATTCTCGAGCAGGCTGAGCACCTGACATGTGAGACACTGATCTTCGGGCGCAACGAGGAGCTAGCACGGGAGCAGATCGCTCTTTTGAAACCCTCGTATGCAGGATGCCTGGATAAAGAGGCCGCCCTGCGGATCAAGAAAGAATTTCCCTTTATAAAAGAGGTCTTTTACGGAGAGGGGCTTACCGAGGCGGCATCGCTCCCTTCGGATATCTTTGTTTCAGCGGTATCAGGTTCTGCAGGAGCAGCCTATTCTTTTGCCGCGCTCAAGGGGACCCGTCGGCTGGCCCTGGCCAATAAAGAGACCATGGTCATGGCCGGGGAGCTGTTTACCGCAGAGGCTGCACGGAGAGGGGTTGCCGTCTATCCCGTGGACAGCGAGCATAATGCCCTTTTCCAATGTCTTCAGGGGGAGGAGAGGGATCTTGTGGAGAATCTGGTCCTCACGGCTTCCGGCGGGCCTTTTCGAGGGTTCGCTGCTGACGAACTTGCCAGGGTCACCCCCGCCCAGGCCTTGCAGCATCCCACATGGTCCATGGGGAAAAAGATCACCGTGGATTCGGCCACCATGGCCAATAAGGGGCTGGAGATCATTGAGGCTGCCTTTCTCTTCTCCTTTCCCGAAGAACGTATCGAAGTCGTGGTGCATCCCCAGAGTATCATCCACTCCATGTTGCGGATGCGTGACGGAAGCGTGAAAGCCCTGCTGGGGGACCCCGACATGAGGCTTCCCCTGGCTTATGCTTTTGATCATCCCGTCAGAAGGCGTTACGGCTGGGGACATTGTGACCTCACCAAACTGGGGCCTCTGACCTTTGAGGCTCCCGACGAGAAAGCTTTTCCCGCGTTACCCCTGGCCCGAAACGCTCTGCGCGGGGGCGGGATCCTGCCCCTGGTCTATAACCGGGTGAATGAAGAGGCTGTCACGGCCTTCCTGGCAGAGAAGATCCCCTTTACCGGGATCGCGGCCATCATTGAGCGCTATCTGGATGAATACAGCGGGAACAACCGGGCGCCGGGGAGTGTTGAAGAAGTGGAACGGACGGATAGAGAGATCTTTGAACGGATCAGGAACGATTTGGAGTTGACATGATATTTTATATTCTCATTGCTGTTTTTATTCTGGGTATCGTCGTTTTTTTTCATGAATTGGGCCATTTTCTTCTGGCTAAAAAGAACGGGATCAAGGTCTACACCTTCTCCATCGGCTTCGGCCCCAAGATCTGGGGCAAAGAGTACAAAGGGACGGAGTACAGGATCTCTGCTGTTCCCTTCGGAGGCTATGTGGCCATGGCCGGAGAAGAGCTCGAAGACCGGAAAGGCGATCCTGATGAGTTCGCCTCCAAGACACTCTGGCAGCGTTTCCAGGTGGTCTTTGCCGGGCCGCTGATGAATTTTATCCTTGCCTTTGTGGTGATCTGGCTGGCTCTGATCATCGGAGTCAATGAGCCGGTGCGTGAGACTGAACTCAAGATCGGATGGATCGAAGAGGGGAGTATCGCCGAAGAAGCGGGGATGTCTGTGGGGGACACCATCATGGCTCTCAACGGCAAACCGGTGAAGAACTGGAAAGATTTTACCAATAAACTCATCTTTTCCAAGGAAAAAGCCACCATCACATGGCTCTCCGGGGAAAAGACCATGAGCGCCGATATCACTTTGAAAAGAGATCCCTACACGGGTATGGTCCTCTTCGGAGCGGCTCCCGGCCACCCTGCCGTAGTCCGGTCTGTGGACAGTGAGAGTGCCGCAGGGAAAGCGGGGATCCTTCCCGGTGACAGGATCGTTTCCCTCAACGGCAAAGAGGTCACCTGTGCTGAAGAGCTGATAACCCGCCTCATGTCCTTTGAAGAGGAGGAGGATCCTCTGCTTCTCACGGTGGAACGCAGCGGAGAAGAGGCCAGTATCTCTGTTGAAGCTGCCTGGGACGAGGAGACTCATCGGTATATCCTGGGAATCGACCTCACTCCCGAAATCAAAACACAGTTGGTCCGGTATAATGTCTTCGGTGCTGTGGGCCGGGCTTTTAAAAAACTCCTGGGTATGATCGTTCAGCTTTTTGTGATCCTCAAGCTTCTCCTCACAGGGGACCTTCCTGCAAGATCCATGGGCGGAGCTATCGGAATCGTCCAGATGACAGCCCAGGTGGCCCAGTTCGGGTTTGTGGCGGTATTGGAGTTTATCGCATTTATTTCTGTGAACCTGGGCATCGTCAACCTGCTGCCTATTCCCATCGCCGACGGAGGGCAGATCGTCTTCCTGGGCATTGAAAAGGCCACAGGCCGCCCCTTAAGTAAGAAGACCATGGGTATTATTATGAATATCGGCCTCTATCTGGTCATCGCTCTTCTGATCCTCACCACCTATAATGATATTATGAGGATCATCAAAGGAGTCTTTTAGTGCGTAAAACCGTCTATCTGGGGCCGGTCCCCGTGGGCGGGGGCCACAGGATCGTGGTCCAGTCCATGACCGATACAAAGACCGAAGATGTGAACGCCACTGCAGAACAGATCATGCGTCTGGAAAAAAGCGGCTGTGACGTGGTCAGGGTGGCCGTGCCGCATAAAGAAGCAGCAGGAGCATTAAATGAGCTGCTCGAGCGGATCACTATCCCATTGGTGGCGGATATTCATTTTGACTGGCGTCTGGCTGTGGCTGCCCTGAAGGCGGGAGTCCAGGGTCTTCGTCTGAATCCGGGAAACATGAAAGAACCCCTGGGAATCCGCAAGGTGGTGGAAGAGGCGGGAAAACGCGATATCCCCATCCGGGTGGGCGTTAATGCCGGGTCAGTGGACCGAAAAAAATACCCGCGAATCACTCCCGAAGCCATGGTGGAGAGCGCTCTTTTTCATATCCGTATCCTGGAAGAGATGGGATTTGACCAGATCAAGGTCTCACTCAAGTCACATGATATCCCACTCACCCTGGAGAGCTACCGGCTTTTTGCCTCTCTCCGGGATTATCCCCTTCATGCAGGGATCACCGAAGCGGGATTCGGCCCTTCGGGACTTATACGCTCTGCTGCGGGGTTAAGCCTGCTTTTGAACGAAAACCTGGCCGACACCATCCGGATCTCTCTCACAGGGGATCCCGTGGAGGAGGTGAAAGCCGCCTATGACCTTCTGGGAGCACTGGGCCTGCGTCATCGCGGGGTGACGCTCATCTCCTGTCCCACATGCGGACGCACGGAGATCGCCCTGGAAAGCCTGGCAAAGCAAGTGAAAGAAGAGCTTTCTGAGATCATTGAACCTCTCACCGTGGCTGTCATGGGATGTGCCGTCAATGGCCCGGGGGAAGCCGCCGATGCTGATTTCGGGATCGCCGGAGGGAAGAAAGAGGGGCTTCTCTTTGCACGGGGCAAGATCCTGGGGAAATTTCCCGAAGAGGAACTTGTCAAACGTCTTAAAGATGTCATAATGGAAGAGTTGAGGAGGAAACGGTGAATACAAGGACAACGCCCCTTCAGGAACATGAGATGGCTCTTTTTGTAGGCCGGCAAAAGGAGAAGGGCCACGTTCTCACCCTTGTTGAAAACGGGCTCAATTGCGGGGTCTCGGGGAATCCCGGGATGGGCAAGACCACTTTTCTCAATGCTCTCAGCCACGGCCTGAAAGAGACCTATCCCGTGGTCCGTATCTCCATGCCCGTAGTGGATACGGCCTATTTCTACAAAAAGATCCTCTACGGCCTTGCCGACCTCATCCCCGAAGGGGAGGAGGAGATCAAAGAAAAACTTATCTATACCCAGGAGGTGGAGACCCTCATACGCTTTCTCTTCAAAGGAGAGACTCTCTCTTCCCTGGAGGAGGAGCAGATGCTTTCGCTTCTGGGAACGTTGTTGAAACGTCAGGAGTTATGGCGCCGCCGCCTCTTTTCTTTGGAAGAGATGCGCCGGGCCTCTGTAAAACTCATCGAAGCTCTGGGAAAAAAGGTCGTCTTTCTGGTGGATGACCTGGATAAAGCTCTGGGAGACGATGTTCCCCGGGGAGCTGTTCCCGAGAGGCTCCTGGCATTTTTCCTGGAGAATTTCGAAGTCCTGAACGCGGGGAAAAGCGTATGGGTCTTTTCTCTTTCTCATGAATTTTACGATGACATGCAGGGTATGCTCAATGCCGAGACAAAGAAAAGCCTTCTGGCCATGGTCAACGATATCATCCCTCTTCCGGCGTTTACCGAGGAAGAGTTTAAAGAGCTTCTCTACAGCCGTCTTGACGGACAGCCCAGGGACCATTTTTCCGAAGACGCACTGCGTCTTCTCTTCGGGCTGGCCAGGGGAAACCCCCGGACATTGATGTTCCTTCTCACCCGTTCTCTCCGGATGGCATCCGATGAGAGGAAAAAGGCTGTTACAGCCGGAGAGGTCCTGGGCCTTATGGCTGATGCCCTTTCCCTTGATGAAAAATCCCTGGCCATACTCCGGCAGGCGTCGGAAGACCCCTATGTCATTGCCGGGGACAACCGTCTTAAGGAAGCAACAGCGCTTGATACCGTGAGCCTCTCCATGCGTATGGCTGACCTGGCGTCAAAAAAGTTTCTGGTGCCTGACTATATTGACAAGCAAAAAGTCTACAGGCTGCCCTATATACACGGGGGGTCTATTACAGAAGGAGGTAAGCGTGAGACTTAAAGCTATCGTGATCATTGTATTGAGCCTCATCTTCACAGCCGCCAGCCTTCTGGCGCAGCCCAAAGTCCGTCTGGAGACCAGCGAAGGGGATATCGTCATCAAACTGTATTCTGATGCTGCCCCCATAACCTGTGCTAATTTTCTTCGTTATGTCCGGGAAGGCCGTTTTGACCAGACTGTCTTTCACCGCGTGGTGAAGGATTTTGTCCTTCAGGGCGGGGGATACAAGATCGAGAACGGGACGGTCACAGCCATCGAGACCCTGGGGAATGTCAAGAGTGAAGCCGACAACGGTCTCTACAATGTAAAGGGGACGCTGGCCATGGCCCGGGTGGGAGAGGATGCCGACTCGGCGACCTCACAGTTTTTTATCAATCTCCAATCCAATACCCATCTCAATTACCAGGGGGAAGGGACGCTGGGCCGTGCTTATACCGTTTTCGGGAAAGTGGTGTCCGGCTGGGATGTGGTGCAAAAGATCGAACAGACGCCGGTGACCACACTGGGCCCCTTTACCCACTGGCCCTCAACACCTGTTGTTCTGGAAAAAGCGGTTCTGATCGAAGAAGAGGACAATGGTGAATAAACAGACAGTCAAAAATGAGATCCTGGAGATCATCAATGACTATGGCCTGAATATCCGTTCCGGAGGGAGCCGGCCTGCGCCCCTCTCCACGGAAGATTTCTTCCAAGTCTTCTACCAGAACAGGATCAGGCATCTTTTGACACAGAAACGAGTGGGAGACCGGGTCCTTCTCTACAAGATCCCCTACCACTTTGCAGGAGATATTATTTTCCGCTATCCTGCACATCATTACACCTATCTTCATTCTGCCTACAAGGAGCTGGAACTGTTTACACGTGAGTATCACCTGCCGGTTCCTGCCCAGAAGATCACCCTTTTCAGCACAGGAGAAAATATTCCCGAACAATATGGCCCCTTTTCCCTGGTGATCGCCTTTGAAGGGGATTTCCGGAAGAACGAATCCATTGCAGATGCCCTGTCCCGAAGGATCAAACCCGACGGACAGCTGCTTCATTTTGCCCAGGGGGAGCAGAACCTTAAGGAGATCAAAGCGCTGCTGAAACCTTTTGAACCGCCCAGGGAGACCCGGGGGCGCAAACCCAGGGAGAGAAAAAAATACTCACCGGAAACACATTTTGAGCATGTCCGCGAGGAACCGTGGATGAACGAAGTCAAATTTCCCGGTTTGAGCGGCTTTCTTCTCTTTCTTTTTCAATACCTGTCGTCACAGGGAGTGGCTATCCAGGACCATATCGACTATTTTGCCGACAAAATCTCGGCGCTGAGCGGAGAAAACGGATTTTCCTTTCACAGCCATTATGTCCTGGATGTCTATATTCCAAAAAAGGAGGTTGCCTATGCGGCTGATCAGGCGGATCTTTGAACGGAAAAGACAGTTTATCGACAAAGTCCAGGATAAGCATGTGATCTATTTCCTCAACAGCATTACCAATGCGCTTGTGAATTCCTTCTCCAGTTTTAATGATACGGTCCACTACATCAACAGCTCCCTTATCAGCCTGCTTCATGTGGAGCGTTCTTTTGTTTTTCTTTTCAATGAGCCCAAGACAAAACTCCGTCTCTTCTCCTGCGCGGGAATGCTGGGGATGGATGTGAAAAACGGAACAGAACTGTCCGTCTCAAATTTCATTGTCAAAGACCTCCTGGAAAACGGAGACTATATCATCACCGATGTCTCCGGGGAAAGCCGTATCCCGGAGATCTTCAAAAAAATGGGGTCCACATATCTCCTTTTTGCTCCGCTCATGTTCAGAAAAGATTCTCTGGGGATCCTGGTTCTGGATACCAAGAGGGACAAAATGCCTTTCGGGGAGGGGGATATCACCTACCTGGAGCAGTTTGTGGGAACGCTTTCCATCGTTATCCAGAATGCCCGTATTATGGAGCGTATGCGTCATAAGGAAGCCAAACTGGAGACCATCTATAAGATCGCCAATGAGATGAACTCAATGAATGACCTGGACGCTCTTCTGAACATGATCCTTGAAGAGGGCCTCTCTCTTGTAGACGGGCGGACCGGGGCGCTTATGCTTCTCAATGAAGAGACCCAAACGCTGGATATCCGCTGTGCCCGGGGGATCGAAGAAGATTTCGTCAGGTCCATCCATCTTCATATGGGAGAAGGAATCACCGGGTGGGCCGCCAAAACCGGAAAAGTCCAGAGGGTGGATGATGTGCGAAACGATCCCCGGTATGTGAAAACCAATGAAGAGGTCCGTTCTGAACTCACGGCGCCTCTCATCGTGGACCAAAAAGTCATCGGGGTCATCGCCGTGGACAGCGATGAGATCCATCAGTTCAATGACAAAGATGAAGAGCTCCTGGCGATCCTGGCCTCTCAGGCGGCCATTGCCATCAACCACCAGTCCATGAAAAAAGAGATCGAAGAATTGAAAAGGAGGTGATCATTCTATGCCCACCTATGTTTACAGGTGCCGCGAATGCCGGCATGAGTTTGAGGTCAGGCAACGTATTACAGAAGAGCCCCTCAAGGCCTGCCCCCTGTGCGATGCTCCCGTGGAGCGAGTCATTTTCGGGAATGGGGTGATCTTCAAAGGGGACGGATACTACACCACAGATTATGTGCGTCAAAAGAGCGATCCTTCTGTAAAAGAGCCTGCTGAAAAATGAGTATACTCAATAATATCGATATTGTCCTTGTCAATCCCCTCTACGCGGGGAACATGGGGCAGGCGGCCCGGGCCATGAAAAACATGGGGCTGGGCCGGCTGGTACTCATCAACCCGGCCGAAGACCCCCTGTCCATGGAAGCGAGGAAGATGGCTGTGAGCGCTTTTGATGTGATCGAAAAAGCCGCTCTCTTCTCTTCTCTCCAGGAAGCCCTGGCTCCGTATCACTATATTGTGGCCACCACCACACGGAAGCGCAAGGGCCATCCCCACCGGTATACTGCCCGGGGGCTGGCCCCCCGGATCCTAAAAGAGGCCGTGAGCGGAAGGACGGCCATCCTCTTCGGGAGGGAAGACAAGGGGCTCTTTAACGACGAGATCCTCATGGCCACAGATATCGTGACAATCCCAACCTCATCGCGGCTCTCCTCTCTCAACCTTTCCCAGGCTGTCCTTCTGGTCACTTATGAGATCTTTCAGGAGTATAACCCGGACCGTGTTCCTGCAGAGCCACTTTACCAGACTGCGGACTTGAAAGCGCGTATGGCGTGCCTGGGCCACCTGGAAGAGAATCTGGCCCGCATAGGCTTTTTCCACTCCTCAAGCCGTGATCATATCATGGCGTCTCTGAAAGACCTGCTGGACAGGTCCAGGCCTTCGGCGCGGGACATCCGGATCATCCGTGGGATGCTGCGTCAGCTGGAGTGGTATGAGACGGAACTCTCCCGGGAAAGGGGGCCTGATGACAAAACGTGACAACCTCTGGGAGGACAATCCTATCCCCGTTTATCCGGTCCGTGAATATTTCAATGACCCTTCCGATGAGGAGAAAGAGACACTGACCCGTCTTTTCGTGGAAAACCGGTATATGCGGTTTTTCCCCGCGGTGAACCGGCAGATGGAACTGGAGCTCTTTTTCGGAGCCTGGACCACACCCGAAGCGGTGGATGAGATCATGGGGAATATCCTGATCTCTTTTTACAGAGATCAAGCTGTCCACTTTACAATCAATCTTTTCTCTCCGTCCGGAGCTCTTCTGGATGAGAAGCGTTTCGTCCTGGCTTTCGGACAGCGGGCTTCAGAAGAGGACCTTCCCTACCTGGCAGCGCTTGTCAAGACAGGGAAGCTTGCCGTGAACCTCTTTCGCCCCACTGCTGAAGGGGTGGATATCCTGGCCCGCTACAACCTTTCCATGGACAAAGAGAGTCTGGAAGAGCTCTACACCATTGTCGCAGGGGATCCCGGAACGGATACAACCGCCGGCCGGGGGGAGCTGTTGTATGCCTCAGACCTCATGGAAGAGAGCCCCTTTCCGAAAAACGTCCCTGCTTATGAGATCCCTCCGGGGAAAAATATCAAGGCAGCCGATCTTGTGGCCGGGGGAGGGCAAAAATACGAAAGCGGGATGATCTTCTCCGGTGTCCGGGAAGGGAAAAATTATATCATGACCGATATACCTCTGCCCCCGGGGCTGGAGGATACTGTCCCTTCACGAGAACTTCCGCTGAAATCCTTTATCTATAATCTGGACTATATCATCCGCAACGGACAGTTGTTCAGAGTCTATAATGACGCCAGGTTCATGACGCTTCATAAATACAGCCGCTATCAGGACGGAGATACGGAGACTGCGGAGATGCTCGATGTGATCCAGAGCGTCAATATCGCGCACGAAAACAACAAGATGGATTATCAGATCATGAAAGAGTCCTTTCTCACTGAAGAGGAGAGGATGAAAAAGGTCTTTTTTGCCATGGACCTTATGCTTTTTCCCTTTTTCAGGGATATGGGGCCGGTTATGGATTACCTTCTCTCCGTTCCCCTGGATGAGCTTTTTTTGAAGAAGATCGCCCGCCGGATCTCAGGAGGATATGAGGATATCTTCAACCATTATGCCGAAGGGTACCAGTCCAAAGACGCCCGCCGCACCTACCGGCTGGAAAAGATCGTCCGGTATCTTTTGCTCTTTCAGACCATGGAGAAGCTTCTTTGGCTGGCCGGTGAGCCTGAAGAGGAGGGGCGCGTGTCGCTGGAAGATGCGGCAACGTCCGCCCTGGTGGAGTACCATTCAGATTTTTTAGAAGAGCTTTTCAGCGGGGATGAAGGGGCCGTGGAAGCGGTTCTCAGCCTTATTACTCCGGAATCTTACCAAAGACTCTTCCGGGACCTCAGGCAATCGGATAAAATGAACTCCCGTGAAGCGGAGCTCAAGGCCATGGATGTGAAAGAAGCCCTGACGCGGGGGCTCAAAGAGGCTCCCTGGGAAGGGGTCCGGAAGTTTCTTTTCCAGCTGCTCCGTGACCTCTTCTATAAAGATACAGAGATATAAGGAAAGGGAGCATGGACGGAATCATTCTGAAACAGGTCGTGGACGAGACAGCCCGTGAGATCACAGGGAAAATGGTACAGAGTGTCTCTTTTTATGGAAAGTCCCTTGTCTTTTCCACGGAAAAAGGGGATCTGGCCTTTCATCTGGGGGGGCAGGACCCATGGATCCAGTATGCCCCGTCAGCGGGGTACAAGGAGAAGCAGTCGGCCTATCCCTTCTTTTCCTTTATCAAAAAAAATATGGGAAAAGGGCGGGTCAAAGAGTTTACCCTTCCCGGGCCGGACCGGGTGGTCTCCTTCACACTTCTCTCTCTTCAGGCCCTGGGGATGACCGAGATGACCCTTATAGTGGAGATGATCACAGGGAAGATCAATGCCTTTATCCTCTCGGGGGGAGAAGTGGTGCAGATGTGGAAAATCGACAAGACAGGCCGTGCCCTGGAACCCGGAGATACTTATCTCCTGCCCAGAGAATCTTTAAACACCGGCAATCCGGATCTCTCTTCTCCCGTCTCTTATCTGCTTCCCGGACATCTCAGGGAAGAGATGCACAGACAGGGAGTCCCTCCGGAAAAGGAGGAGGCTTTTGCAGCCCGGCTTCTTGACAACCCCCGCTATTATATCCTCAGAAGGGGTTCACGCCTTCTTCTTACCTTGATCCCCTACGAGGGAGCGCAGGTCCTTGACGAGTTTGATCATGCCGTTGATGCGGCAAATGCCTTTTATGGAGAATATCTCCAGTCGGAGAACCTGGACCGGGCCAGGGAAGAGGTCAAAAAGTATATCAGAAAAGAGATCAAAAAAACTCGCCATACCCTCTCCAAGGTGGAAGAGGAAGAAAAGATGCACGGTGAGTTCCATACATACAGAAAGAAGGGAGAGCTTCTGTTGATCTATGCCTCCCGGATCCGGGGTTATCAGAAACAGGTGGCCCTCACCGACCCTGAGAATGAGGAAACCATTGAGATCAGCGTGGACCCGGCCCTCACACCGGCTGAGAACGCCCAGAAGTATTTTAAGCGGTATACCCGGGGGAAGCGGGCGGTGGAGCGGGTGAAAAAGAGGAAAGAGGCTCTTCTCCAGAAAGAGGGATATCTCCGGGAAGCCCTTTTTTATGCAGGCCAGGCTGAAGACAAGGAGGCGCTCACCGAGCTGGGGGAAGAGCTCGACATCCCTGCTTACCGGAAGAACCAGAAGCAGCAGCAGAAAAAGAAGGCTCCTGCAGGGCATCGCCGCATCGAGGTAGCCGGAGGCTTGATTCTTTACGGGAAAAGCGGAAGGGCCAATGAACAGCTCTCCCTGAAGACAGCCGCTCCGGATGACCTCTGGCTTCATGTACGTAATATTCCAGGAACCCATGTCATCGTTAAAAAGGGCGGAGAGGGAGAAGTCTCTGATGAGCTTCTTCACGCCGCAGCACAGATCGCCGTCTGGTTCAGCCAGTCGCGGGGCGGGGGAAAGGTCCCGGTGGATGTGACCCTGGCCCGTCATGTCCGTAAACCCAAGGGGACTCCTGCCGGATTTGTCCTCTATGACCATTTCAAAACACTTATCATCGATCAGGACAGTGAATTGGTCCGCAGACTGCTCGAAACGCCTCAGGACGGGAAATGAAGGTATTATGGACTGGAAGAAATGCCGTTTCTTTCAGGAAGAAAAAGCCGGCGAGCTCCGCCTGGCAGAGCCCGCTTCATTTGCTCCCCGTTTTTTTCTGGCGCTTGATGTCTCCTATGTACGGGATCGGGCCTATACAGCTGCTCTCCTCTATGATGCGTTCACCGGGGAAACGGTGGAGAAGAGAACCGCGGTCTCCCTCATGAGGATTCCTTACGTCCCCACATTCCTCTCTTTCAGGGAGATCCCGCCCATATTGAAACTCCTCACTTCATGGACGGTCTCTTACGACTGCCTGCTCTGTGACGGCCAGGGGGTGATGCATCCCCGACGCTTCGGATTGGCCGCTCATCTTGGATGGCTTTTGAAAAAACCTTCTGTGGGGATTGCAAAAAGCGCTCTTTACGGCTCTTTTTCCCAGCCTGGCCCCGGGAAGGGGGATTTCTCACCGGTCACTGATCACCAGGGCGGCCTTCTTGGGTATGCCTATCGGAACAGGGCCGGTACCAGGCCGGTCTTTGTCTCCCCCGGGGACAATATTTCTTTTGAAAAAACGCTGGATGTGGTTAGAATGGTATCCGGGAGGTACAGGGTTCCTCTCCCCCTCCACCGGGTTGACAGATTATCAAAAGAGACAAGAAAGGGAGAGCGGTTAGTGTATGATTGAAAAAGAGCTTAAATACCTGCTAACTCCATCTGAATTTTCCGTTCTTAAGGGCGAGCTGCGGAACAGGGGGCTGGCCCTCACAAGCTCTTCTCTTATAAACTACTATTTCGATACTCCCGCTTTCCATCTTCTTCTGTCCGGAGTGGCTCTTCGTCTGCGGAATCAAAACGGAGCGTGGGAGGCCACCTACAAATGCCGTATCAAAGGAAAGCTTTTTGCCCAGCGCCGGCCAGGGGTGCTCATCTCCGAAGAGCTGAATACGCCCCTTCCCCCGGAAACGGCTTTGAAGGCCGTCAGGGGGGAAACGGGACTCTTTTCCCTGAATATCCCGTTTTTGGACCGCCTGAGAAACGAACTTGAAGGGGACGAGGGATGGTGGGAAAAGGTCTTTTGCCGGGGAGCCATGGAGGTCACCCGTGATAAGACAATCCTAACCCCTTACCGGATCCCCCTGGAACTGGATAAGATCCGCTATGAGGACGGTTCCACAGAATATGAGCTGGAATCGGAGACAGATCAGCTGGAGATGGCCGAATCAGTGCTGGGAGCTCTCTTCAGACGGCTGAATATCAGGCCTGTTCCCTCCCCTTATCCCAAGATCATCCGTTTTTTTCTGCAAAAAGAGGAAGGATGGGTTTTGAGACGGGAATGGGAAGAATGATTCTCATTGAAAAAAGAGGGTGGTGACGGTACACTTGACACGAACGGAGGAGCGATGAAATCCCTGGATGAAAAGAGATTGAAAAAAAGCAGGATTTTGATCATCGGCGACCTGATGCTGGACAAACACCTCTGGGGCGAGGTGGAACGCATCTCCCCCGAAGCCCCTGTCCCTGTGGTGGATGTTGTCCGGGAGACCATGGTCCCCGGAGGAGCCTCCAACGTGGCCAACAATGTTGTGGGCCTGGGGGCACAGGCCCTGGTCTGCGGCGTCATCGGCCGGGACAGCGACGGGACTCTTCTGAGATCCCTCCTTGAGGAGAAAGGAATCGAGACAAACGGGCTGGTTGAGGACCCTGAGCGTCCCACCACAGTCAAGACCCGTGTCATCGCCCATAACCAGCATGTGGTTCGCATCGACAAAGAGAAGCGCACCCCACTCTCTCCGGAGGTGACGGCGGCGTTGTGGAGCCGGATATCCGCGGTGAAAGACCATATCAGCGGAGTGATCATCGAGGATTACGGCAAAGGAGTGGTCACCCCGGGGCTGATCCAGAATGTGATCTCTCTCTTCCAGGGGGTCCCCATCGCCGTGGATCCCAAAGAAGCCCATTATCTCATGTATAAAGGGGCCACGGTGATGACTCCCAACCATCATGAAGCAGGCCGCATGTACGGGAAAAAAATCGAAACAAGAGAGGACCTCCTCACTGTGGGAGACGGGATCATGAAAGACCTGTCTCTTCAGGCTCTGATCATTACCCTGGGAAAGGACGGCATGAGCCTGTTTCTCCGTAACGGCGAGGTCTTTGTGATCCCCACTGTAGCACGGGAAGAGTTTGACGTGACCGGCGCCGGCGATACCGTGATCGCTGTTCTCAGCACCATGCTGGCTGCAGGATCCGAATTCGGACAAGCTGCGGCCCTGAGCAATGTGGCTGCGGGGATCGTCGTTGAGCAGCCTGGAGTGGTCCCCATTGCCTTGGGCCAGCTCAAAGAAAGATTGAAGGATGAGAGGATTATTATCGAAAAAGTCCGCGGCTGAACTGGGCCGCTCCTTTGTGGAAGAGGGAAAGAAGCTGACGTTTACCAACGGCTGTTTCGATGTTCTGCATATCGGGCATATCCGGTATCTTAACGAGGCGGCCTCTCTGGGAGACGCCCTTCTTGTGGGCTTGAACTCAGACGAGTCAGTCAGAAGGCTCAAGGGCCCTGAACGGCCGGTGAACAGCCAGGAAGAGCGCGCAGAGATGCTTCTGGCGTTGCGGTCTGTGGACTATGTTGTGATCTTCGATGAAGAGACACCCCTTGAGCTGATCCGTGCCGTTCAGCCCTTTTACCTTGTCAAGGGAGGGGACTGGCTCCCCGAGTCCATCGTGGGAGCCGGAGATGTCCTTGCCCGGGGAGGAGAAGTCAGAAGCCTGCCCTTTGTCGCCGGGAAATCGACGACAGCCCTTATAGAGAAGATCAGAGATACGGAGGAGAAGAGATGAAAAAGACCCTGGTTGTGATCCCTGCACGTATGGCATCCACACGGCTTCCCGGCAAGCCTTTACAGCCTGTCTGCGGCAAACCCCTCATCCAGTGGGTCTATGAAGGGGTGAACCAGGCCACGCTCATAGAAGACATTATCGTGGCCACGGACCACGAACGGATCGTGAAAGCCGTCAGGGCCTTCGGCGGAAAGGCCGTGATGACCGGGGCTCATCATCAGACCGGGACAGACCGCATCTGCGAAGTGGCCCGGGAATATGGTGAGGATTACGATATCATCGTGAATGTCCAGGGAGACGAACCTCTGATCAGGGGAGAGTCTGTGGATCAGGTGATCTGGCAGGTCGCCGCGGGAAAGGCCCCTGTGGCCACTCCTGTGACCCCCCTGGAGGAGGAGGACGCAGCTAATCCCAATACGGTGAAGGTTGTAAGGGATACAGAAGGCTATGCCCTCTATTTTTCCCGTTCTCCCATTCCTTTTGTGAGAGGGGAGAAGACAGCCCTCTACAAGCATGTGGGACTCTATGTCTTCGATAAAGAGTTTCTTCTGGAATTTTCCTCCTGGGAACAGACACCCCTTGAGAAGAGCGAGATGCTGGAACAGTTGCGCATCCTCGAAAAGGGATATAGAATCAAAACAGTGGAGTGGGAAGAGCGTCTTCACGGCGTGGATACTCCTGAAGATGTGAAGGTCGTGGAAGGGATTTTGAAAGGAGCCCGACAATGAAGTATATTTTTGTCACAGGAGGAGTCTTGTCGTCATTGGGGAAGGGGATCGCTGCAGCGTCTATCGGGCGGATCCTGGAGTCTTACGGATACCGTGTCTTTATGAAAAAGCTGGACCCTTATATCAATGTCGATCCCGGAACCATGAGCCCCTTTCAGCATGGAGAAGTCTATGTGACCGATGACGGCGCCGAAACGGACCTCGACCTGGGACACTATTACCGTTTTACCAATACGCCTCTCTCCCAGGCCAATAATGCCACCACAGGCTGTATTTATGAGAGTGTCCTGAAAAAAGAGCGGCGGGGGGACTATCTGGGAAAGACCGTTCAGGTCATTCCCCATATCACCAATGAGATCAAAGCCCGGATCGACGATATCGGCTCAGCCCATCCCGATATCATGATCGTGGAGATCGGGGGGACTGTAGGAGATATCGAATCTCTCCCCTTTCTTGAAGCGATCAGACAGATGAAGCTGGACAAGGGACGGGACAATACCCTCTATATTCACCTCACCTTTATCCCTTATGTCAAGGCGGCTGCGGAATTGAAGACGAAACCCACCCAGCATAGTGTGAGCGAACTGCGCTCCATCGGTATTCAGCCCGATATTCTCATGTGCCGCACAGAGAGGTCTCTCAACGATGAACTCAGATCCAAAATATCCCTCTTTTGTAATGTGGAAAAAGAAGCGGTCATCGAGGCCATTGATGTGGAAAATATCTATGAGTGCCCTCTGGTCTACTTCCAGCAGGGTATCGGAGACCTGATCATCGACAAGCTGCATCTGAAAAAGAGCAAACCCGATCTCATGAAGACATGGAAGCCTGTTGTGGATGTGGCCAAAATGAAAAAGGAGAAAGCTGTGGAGATCGGGGTCGTAGGCAAATATGTCGACTTGAGAGACGCCTACAAGAGCATCATCGAATCGTTCAACCATGCCGCTATCGCCAACAAGTGCGATATCAATCTCCATTGGCTTGAAGCTCATGACCTGGACAACAAAAACTACAAGGAGAGCCTTACGGGGCTTCACGGGATACTGGTTCCGGGCGGGTTCGGGGAGCGGGGCATCGAAGGCAAGATCAGAGCCGCCATGTTTGCCCGTGAAAACAAGATCCCCTATTTCGGGATCTGTCTGGGGATGCAGATCGCTACCATCGAATTTGCCCGTCACGTCCTCGGGCTTGAGGGAGCTCATTCCACGGAGTTCGACCCTCAGACACCTCATCCGGTCATCGACTTTATCCCTGAGCAGCGCACCATCACAGAAAAGGGAGGGACCATGCGGCTGGGAGCTTATCCCTGCCATCTGGACAGGAAAGGGAAAGCCTTTCAGGCTTACGGGAAAGAGGAGATCTCCGAACGCCACAGACACCGCTATGAATTCAACAATGAGTATATGGCTTCTTTTACGGAAAAGGGGGCTCTCATCTCCGGAATCAACCGGGAAAACGATCTTGTGGAAGTCCTTGAGATTCCGGATCACCCCTGGTTTGTGGGAGTCCAGTTCCATCCGGAGTTTAAATCCAAACCTACAGACCCCCATCCTCTCTTCCGTGATTTTATCAAAGCAGCGTTGAAGACAAACGCGGCGCGTTAGACTCATTTTCCCCTTGCGGAATACGAAAAGAGGATTTATTATTTCTTAAACCGAAATAAGTAGGAGGAGGAGCTTGTGGATTTCAAAGAGTATATCGCCTTTCTTTCAACGAACGCTTTACTCGGCCTGGGCCTTGTGGAAAACCCTGTGACGGGGAAAAAGGAGAAAAACGCCAGCCTGGTGAGGTTCACCATCGAGATCCTTGATATGCTGAAAGAGAAGACAAAAGGAAATCTCGGCGACGAAGAGAAGAAGATGCTGGATGCGACGACAGCCAACCTCAAATTTCAGTTTCTTGAGATGCAAAAGGAACCCCCCGCGGATGCTTCCGGAGAGGATGAAACGAGTGACGGGGAGAAGACACCCTAGATGTGGAAATATATAAAAAAATATAAATTTCTCTTTTTCATATCACTGCTGGCGCTTCTGCTGGTTGATTTCTCTCAGCTGCTCATCCCCCGTATTATCGGGCAGATCTATGACACTCTGGGGGACAAAGGGAGTTTTCACTTCTTTTTGGTCTCCGGACTGAAAATCGCCGGCCTGGGCCTCTCTGTTTTTGCCTTCCGTTTTTTCTGGCGTATCTTCCTGATCAGAATGTCGCGGAAAGTAGAGCGGGATATCAGGGAAAACCTCTTCTACAGGCTTCTCACCTTTTCCCAGCATTTTTTCGGAAAATGGAATACCGGCGACCTCATGGCCCGGGCCATTAATGATATCAACCATATCCAGCGGATGTTTTCTTTCGGGATCGTCTCCATCTTTGACGCCGTGGTCATGGGCCTCATGACCTTAGGGTTTATGCTGAGTTATGATGTGAAGTTCACCCTCATCGCGGTCTCACCTCTTTCTCTCCTCAGTTTTATCGTTCTCTATTTTGAAAAGAGGATCCACCGTCTCTCTCTTCTGGTCCAGAACCGCTTCTCGCGGCTTTCTACGTTTGTCCAGGAGGATTTTTCAGGCAATTTTGTTCTGAAATCACTGAACAGGGAAGAGGAGGAGAAGTCCCGGTTTGCTTCTGTCAGCCGCGATTATCTGGATAAAAATGTCAAATTGGGGCGGATACAGGCCCTTCTCCATGCCTCTATCACATTCATCATCGCCATCAGCAATGTCCTGGTGATCTATGTGGGAGGAAAAAATGTTATCAACGGGATCACATCAAAGGGAGACCTCATCGCATTCCTCTCCTATCTAAATATGATGGTCTGGCCTATGATCGCCATCGGGTTTGCCATCAATATCCATCAGAGGGGACGAGCCTCCCTGGAAAGAGTGGAGGAGCTCACCGGCTACCAGCCTGTGATCACTGATCCGCCACAGCCTTTTCTCCCTGAAAAGAGGCCGGAGACTCTTTCCCTGGAGATACGCGACCTGACTTTTGCCTTTGGCCAGGGGTCGCCCGTCCTTGAGAATATCTCCCTGTCCATTGCTCCCGGGGAGACCGTGGGCCTGATAGGACGTATCGGCAGCGGCAAATCCACCCTGGTGAAACTCCTCTCCCGACTTCTCAAGATTGACGACGAGACTATCTTCTTCAACGGAGTCGATATCAACCGTTACAAGCTTAACGACCTCAGGGCTCTTATCTCCTATGTTCCCCAGGAGCCCTTTCTTTTTTCAACCACTATCCGGGATAATGTCGCCTATTATGACAGTTCTCTGGATGATGAGGCGGTTACAGAGGCTCTGCGGAAAGCGGACCTCTCGGAAACCATTGCCGGGATGCCTGCGGGGCTTGATACTTCTCTCGGCGAGAGGGGGGTCAACCTCTCCGGGGGACAGAAGCAGCGGATGACCATTGCCCGTGCCATACTCAAGGATGCTCCTTTTTTTATCTTTGACGACTCCTTCTCAAGCATTGATACGGATACAGAGGAGAGGATCCTCAAAGCTCTTGCCCCTCTTTTCGAGAAGAAGAGCGTGCTTATCATCGCGCACCGGATCTCCACATTGAGGTATGCAGACAGGATCATTGTCCTGGACGAAGGGCGTATTGCGGAGGAGGGCACCCATCAGCAGCTCCTCGATTCCCGAGGGGCTTATTATAATATCTTCAACAGACAGAAACTGGAAGAAAAGTTAGGCAGGGAGTAGAGTGTGAGGCGTTTTGCAGGGACTTTCGACGAAAAGAAACGAAAATTTGATATCAAACTTGTCTTTTGGCTTCTCAGTTATGTGAAGGAAATGAAACTCCTCATGGGAGTGGCCATCGTCTTTCTCCTTCTGGGAGCCATCCTTCCCATGGCGCTTCCCGAGATCATCCAGAGGGCTTTCGACGTCTATATTCCTCAGGGAGACATCCACGGTCTTTTTGTCATCGCCGGGATCCTTCTGGCGATCAATGCAGCCCTCTTCTTCATCCAGTATCTCCAGGTCTACATCATGACCTTTCTGGGCCAGCGCATCATGTACAATCTCCGGCTGGATATCTTTTCTCATATTATGCGCCTTCCCAAACGATTCTTTGACAAGAATCCCATCGGGCGCATAATGACGCGTGTGACATCCGATGTGGAAGCGCTGGCGGAGCTCCTGCAGTCAGGGCTCGTCCTCATCATTTCCGAATCCATTATGCTTGTGGGGATCCTGGCGTTTCTCCTTTTCAAGGATTGGATCCTTACTCTGGTGACTCTGCTGGGAACCATCCCTCTGCTGTTACTGGGGATGACCATCTTCCGGAAGAAGATCACCGTGATCTACAGAGAGATGCGCTCCCTTGTGGCCCGGATCAACGCCTTCCTCCAGGAAAGCATCGTTGGGATGGACATCATCCAGCTCTTCAACCGGCAGAAGACCGATATGAAGCGTTTTCAAAGCCTGAACGAGAGTTATTACAGGACCACCATCCGCGCGCTTATCGTCAACGGGACATTTTTCCCTTTTATCAGTTTTCTGTCCATCTTTGCCAAAGCGTTCATCATCTGGTTTGGCGGAGTCCAGATCCTTAAGATGCAGCTGACCACGGGACAGCTGGCGGCTTTTCTCATCTTCATCGAGATGTTCTTCAAACCCCTGCGTGAACTCAGCCAGAGTTATAATATTTTCCAGGCGGCTATGGCCGCATCTGAAAAGATCACCACCATCATGGATGAGCCCGAGTCTGTGGTCTACAATGTGCGTGACGGTTTTCAGGGGCCTCTTGACGGGACCATTGAGTTTCAGAATGTCTGGTTTGCTTACGATGAAGAGAACTGGGTTCTGAAAGAGGTCTCTTTTAAGATCGAAAAAGGGGAGACCGTAGCCATTGTGGGGCAGACCGGGTCGGGAAAGACCACAATCATCAACCTGATCGGGCGTTTTTATGATATTCAGAAAGGAAAGATCCTCGTAGACGGCGTGGATATCAAAGAGTGGGATATCAGCGCACTCCGGCGGAAGATGGGTATCGTCCTCCAGGACGTCTTTCTCTTCTCAGGGAATGTCCGCGAGAACATCTCTCTCTATAATGACGAGATCTCCCTGGATGAGATCCGCGAGATCGTCCGTTTTGTCAATGCGGATAAGTTTATCGACAAGCTTCCGGAAAAATATGAGACCCTTATCATGGAGCGTGGAAAAGCGCTTTCCGTGGGACAGCGGCAGCTCCTCTCCTTTGCGCGCACCCTGACTTACCGGCCGTCTGTGCTGATCCTGGACGAAGCCACGGCCAATATTGATTCTGAGACCGAGAAGTATATCCAGGAAGCCACCCTGCGGATGACCGAGGGACGTACGGCCATTATCATCGCTCACAGACTGGCCACCATCAAACATGCCCACCGGATCATGGTGATCCACCGGGGCCGGCTCAGGGAGTCGGGGACCCATGATGACCTCATCCGCCGCAAAGGGATCTATTACGACCTTTATCAGCTTCAGTACAAGGACCAGGAACTCTCCAACTAAAGGGAGGTCTTCTTCGAAGCGCTGCCCGGGGCACATGCAGGCTATGGGAAAATCATCTTGAATATTTTAACTTTTATGATAATATCAGACTATGAGTATCCATCATCTTTTTGAAGATCCAAGGCCTGTCTTTATCGAATCGCTTCATCCTTCGGTGATCCTTGCTTTTCTCCAGGAAACCGGAAAATATGAGGACGAGACTCTCTTTTTGTCAAATGGGCTTCACCCAAGGCCTTTACTGGCCATAAAGAGGCTGATCATCACCATCCTTTATGAGGAGAAGATCTCCATAGGAGAGTGGGGACGCCGGTTTTCAACGGGAAAGAGCGCTGATGATTTTATTCATTTCTGCCGCACGGAACTGGGGATCGAATCCCGTCGGGAAGAGTATTATGTAACGGCGCCCGGGATCCTGAAAAAGAGGGAATGGGAACTTCTTTTTGCAAATCTCAGTCCTGTCTTTGAAAAAAAGCGTTTTCTCGTGATCCCGGACTGGGAGCACCTGGATCCGCTTTCGCAATTTTTTATCACCACCTATGCTGATGAACTTCCCCTGACCCCGGTCATCTTTTCCCACCACCAGCCCTCTTTTGACTATCAAACCTATATGCCCGAGGTCAAGAGTTCAGAAACGGCTGCCTCCGGCTCCTTTTTATATGAGATCTTCGGGACGGCTCTCCCCCGGGCGGTCTTCGGAGACTCCTCCCAGGTTTCCACAGGGATCAAATACGGGGACTACATCCTCTTTCTGGAGAGGGGGAAGGATGAGACGGGAGAAGAGCATCTTCGGCTCCTTCACACCGTAGAAGAGGAGAAAAAGGGTTACTTTGACTGGACGGACCGCTACAGGCTTGCCAGGCCCTCCATGGAGCCTGAAGATGAGATCATCTACCTGGAGGGGATAAAAAAAAGACTCTCCGGGAGCATGAACATCAATGCTGCGATCTTTGTCAACGAAACCCTGTCTGAGCTTCTTCCCCGCGGCGTTTCCCGCCTGCGTCTCTACCTGGAGGAGATCTTCCCCCTTTATGATGCCGTTCAGGCCTGGGAGAAGGGGGGAAAGCGTGTCCGTCTCTTTTTAGAAGATTCTTTTCCCGAGAGGGAGATGACACATCTTCGCTACTACGAAGCCCTCTTTTCGGTCAAGGGAGGTAAGACTGTGGACATCCCCGGCCTTAACGGTCTCCTGGGCCTGGCCGGAGAGAAAGGATGGGCCCGGGAATATTATGATATTATCAGCCTTCTTGCTTATCTTTCCTACATGTCATCTGATTATGAGAAGGCGGAAAAATATGCAAAGACACTTCTTAAAGCGGAGCTCCTGCCCAGAAATCCCCACAGGGATATCGAAGCGCTGAATATCCTGGGATTCATCCGTGAGAACAGAAGCGAGTGGGAGAAGGCTTATGATTACTTGAAGAAGGCAAAAGACCTGGCGGTGGAACAGCATCTTCCGTTGAAAGAAGTGATGATGGATGCCAATATCGGCCTCTTTTTCACCTATACCAAAGATTATCCCCGGGCTGTGAGTTTTCTCAATGACGCCCTTTACGGAGCCCTGCGTGCTGACATCAAGATGGTCGTGGGCAACGTCTACGGAAATCTCGGGATCGTCTATGCTGACCAGGATCAAATGCAACAGTCTCTTGCCTGTTATGAGAAGGCGTTGCGTTTCTTCAAGGGGATCGGGTACCGTCGGGGAATCTATATCGCTCAGGAGTATATGGCACTGAACTATTACAAGATGAAAGACGAGAAGAGCGCTCTGCTCTATTACGCTACTTTAGAGAAGATGCTCCGGGACTGGGGAGAAAAGCGGCTGCTGGCCCGAAGTCAGGCCAATTTCGGAAGGGTCTATCTCCATTTGAAGGGGAACGGGGAGCGGGCAGCCTTTTATCTCACTCAGTCCATCAGCGCAGAAAAAGAAATGGGAGTCCAGGAATGGCAATGGGATGTCCCGGTGCTTATGGATGCCCTGATCCTTACAGGGGATCAGGACAAAGCCAGGGATGCCTTCAAAGAACTGGAACCACTCTATAAAAAAAAGAAACTTCCCCTGAACCTTTGGAGACAGATGGACCTCCGAAAAAAAGAGATCGATGCCCTGGAAGGGAAAAAGAACGCCAGGGAAAAGATCCTTCGGGCACTCGAGACATTGAGAAGAGAAGAGTATGATTTTTGGGAACATCAGTTTCTTCTTGATCGGCTCTTTGACGCTGCCACTGTCTCCGCCGATGAGCTGATGAGCTATTTTCAATCGCACGCT
>Ga0068713_1001251_pt1 | contig 35420 bp, 32 predicted proteins | sample MTBAKSrepl2MetaG_FD_62223 | JGI IMG/M metagenome (GOLD analysis project Ga0068713, IMG submission 62223) | Enrichment culture microbial communities om Arthur Kill intertidal strait, New Jersey, USA, that are MTBE-degrading - MTBE-AKS2 (Arthur... | ecosystem: Environmental > Aquatic > Marine >... | reverse complement strand
TTCCGAATCACCTGCTCGGGATTATGACGCTTTCGTTTGACCATCTTCGAGCCTCCTTGGCCTCCTCAGCCATCTTGAGACTCTCATTATACCTGGACCAGTTTACGGGGGGCAGACCATCCATTGTCTGGATTAGAAGGAACGTTCCAAGGGTTAGCGTCAAAGTTGACTTGAATAAAATCTCTGTTAGTAATCGTCACACCTTCATCTTCTGGATCAAAATTATAACTCCACAGTTCTGGTGTGATTATATATGTACCTGGCTCTAGATCTTCAAATCTGTAGTAGCCGTTAGAGCTTGTCCATGTTTCCTTGCTTGCATCGCCACTCAGTGTTACTTTAGCATTAGCCACTGGCTCACCCGCACTATAATCTATAACGTAGCCACTGATAAAATAAGTGTTTGTAGTATAAGTCACTATCAACTGCGGCAAATTATCATTTCCTGTTGGATACTCATATGCAATGAATGTCTTATACGCAGCCGCAGCCCCTGCTTTCAGGCACAATCCATTATTCATATATGTTCCATCGAGCCATTCATTAACAAGTCCAATGATGTCATATGTGAAATATAGAAAATTCTTCCCCACAATATTAATAGCATAATACCCCTGCGCTAATAGCGGTTGAGAATTCCATGTAATTGTATTCTCTGACCATCCTCCCCCCACCCGCCAAATCGATCCTGTCAGAGTCTCCTCACTTTGATTGATTGAGCTTAAGGCAGTCAACTTCAGAATTGCTGAGCTTATTGTTGCATCAGAGGGTATTTCTGAAAGGTTAAAATACAAGTAAATATAGGCTGTACCCATACCAGGAACTTCACTTCCAATAATCTTAAGCGCAGTCCCATAGTGTTGGTCATTGGGGTAATCATGATTTTCATTTGGAGTTGAAGAGTCCACATACGCATCCTTAGACGCGTAGATGGTCATGGACCGAACTCCGCGGACTTCCTGTTCTGATCTGCTTTGTGTGACATCAAGAGCCAGGGTGAGCGCCAGGACGAGCATTACCAACCCTGAAACAAGCCTTGCTTTTCCCATGTCTTCCCCTCCAAGTAAGCGTTTTTGCGTCGAATTTATTATCTTGTTGATATTATTATTTAAATTCCCAATATAGAATCAGAATTTATTTGTCTTTTTTTAAATATATAAGACATATTACTCCCTGTTAGTCAAGAACTTTTTTGCCTATCCTGGCAAAAAGGGGACTAATCATGTCGGATATCGAAAAAAAGATCGGCGCGAGAGCTACAGAAATTCGCTTATCTAAGAAGCTTACACAGGCTCAACTTGCTGAAAAGGTTGGATTAAGTGAGGAAAGCATATCTCGTTTGGAAAGAGGGGTTACCTTTCCCTCGCTAAGGACCATGGAAAATATCGCCCAGGCCATGGATGTTCCATTAAGGGCATTTTTCGAGTTTGACGACCACCCTGCTGCTAATGCCTCCTTTGAAAGGGAACTGTCCAAGCTCGTTGCTTTTTTAAGAACATTGAGCAAGGAGGAAATCACCCTTGTCAATAGGGTTTTGCGACTTGTGTTTAAAAGCCTGCGTCAGGAGAGAGGTCAAGCCTGAAATTCACCCTGCCTGAAGACAAGCTATAATTATTCCGTAATTTCATGTTGATATCTTGATAAATGAGAAGCCCGATCAACACATCCGTAAGAGCTCCCCAAGGAATTCTGATGCTTGTATCTATCCAGGAAGGGGGACCAGATCAACTACCCAATTTCAAGAACACAGTGCTGGCAGGGACCATGCCCGGCATGCAGCCTAAATGGGCTGTTGGGTAGCGCTGATGCAGTCGTAGGAAGGATAATGGAGAGGACAAAGAAATTAAAAACGATCTATGTGCCCTGAATCCCAGAGCAAACCTCTTTTCGGCGTTAAGGCTATCGCCGGGCATTGCGGTGTGTCCGTGAATGTCTTGAGGAAGTGGATTAATGACGAAGCCTTCCCCGCGGTCAAGGACCCGTGTTGGATGACGACCACGGGGAAGATAGCGGGTTGGGTTGAAGAAAAAGTGGGGTGAAATCAAAAATAATTTGTATATGTCATGATTTAATCTGACACTTCGTGGTAGAATGGAAAGACTTCTGAGTTCAACGGAGCGAAGGCGTAGCCGAAGCGGAGTTGAACTCAGATGGGAAACCAGGAGGAGGTGTCGGATGACCAAGGAACAGAAGATCATCAAGAACAAGTTAGGGCTGATCCGGCTGGCCAAGGAACTGGGTAACGTCGCCCAGGCCTGTAAGATCATGGGCTACTCTCGGGACAGCTTTTATCGCTTCAAGGAGCTGTACGATACCGGAGGCGAGGCCGCCCTTCAGGAGATCAGCCGCAAGAAACCCATCCTCAAGAACCGAATCGCTCCCGAGATCGAGGCGGCGGTGGTGGAGATGGCCTTTGCTCAGCCTGCTTTCGGCCAGGTCCGCGTGGCCAACGAACTCAAGAAGCGCGGCGTGTTCGTTTCACCCGGAGGCGTGCGCTGCATCTGGCTCAGGCACGACCTGGAGACCTTCAAGAAGCGGCTCAAGGCCCTGGAGGCGAAATCGGCCCAGGACGGCCTTGTGCTCACCGAGGCCCAAGTGGTCGCGTTGGAGCGGGCCAAACAGGAGAAGGAGGCCCAGGGCGAGATCGAGACCGAGCATCCTGGCTACCTGGGCGCGCAGGACACTTTCTATGTGGGGTCCTTGAAGGGCGTCGGCCGTGTCTACCAGCAGACCTTCATCGACACCTACAGCAAGGTTGCCCTGGCCAAGCTCTATGACCGCAAGAACGCCCTGGTGGCGGCGGACCTGTTGAATGACCGAGTGCTGCCGTTGTTCGAGGAGAACGAGATACCGTTGCTTCGGGTGCTGACCGACCGGGGGACAGAGTATTGCGGGTCTCGGGAATATCACGAGTACGAGCTTTATCTTGCAGTGGAAGAGATCGACCACACCAAGACCAAGGCCCGGCATCCGCAGACCAACGGTATCTGCGAACGGTTCCACAAAACGGTGCTCAACGAGTTTTACCGGGTGACGTTTCGGAAGAAGGTTTACACCTCGCTTGACGAGTTGCAGACGGACCTGGATAATTGGATACGGGAATACAACGAGGAGAGGCCTCACAGCGGGAAAGGGGATGTCAAGTTAACTGTGTAACTGGTACTCATACCGGCACCCTGTTCCCGAACAGGATGACGAACTGATTAAGGGCGGCCCTCCAATCGCGAATCGGCATCGTCCATTTCTTGGCCACCCGATTGATGGCCAAGTAAATGATCTTGATAATCGCCTCATCATTAGGAAAGGCCCCGCGGGTCTTGAGCAGCTTGCGAAGCGAGTAGTTCAGCGACTCGATCGCGTTGGTCGTATAGATCACCTTTCGGATTTCCGGGGAATAGTCAAAGAAGACCGTCAACCGTTGCCAATCCGCCCGCCAGCTCGGGCTGATAGCCGGATACTTGGCGTCCCAGCGCTCCGAGAAACGCGCCAAGGCCTGCTCGGCCTCGCTTAGCGTCGGCGCGGCATAGACGGCTCGCAAGTCGGCGGCCACGGCCTTGCGTTCCTTCCAAGGAACATACTTCAATGAGTTGCGCAACTTGTGCACGATGCAAAGCTGCACCTGGGTGCGCGGGAAGACCGCCTCGATCGCCTCCGGCAGCCCCTTGAGCCCATCCACGCAGGCGATAAAGCAGTCACAGACCCCGCGGTTCTTGAGCTCGTTGAATACAGTCAACCAGAACTTCGAACCTTCCGTCTGCGCCACCCACAGCCCCAAAAGCTCCTTTTCGCCCTCAAGGTTGATGCCCAGCGCCAGGTAGATCGCCTTGGTCATCACCGGACCTTCCTGCCGCGTCTTGACGAACAAGGCATCAAAGTACAGCATCGGATATACCGCCGACAGCGGCCGCGACTGCCAGGCGCGCACGTCCTCCAGGACCGCATCGGTCACATTGGAGATCAAGGCCGGCGAAACCTCGGCCCCGTATAGCTCCTCAAGCTGACCCTGAATGTCGCGGGTGCTCAGCCCACGAGCATAGAGGGCCAGAACCTTGTCGTTGAAGCCCTCCAGCCGGCGTTGGCGCTTCTTAACGAGCTGGGGCTCGAAGCTGCTGTTGCGATCCCGTGGCACTTCGACCTGAATCGGCCCCGAGTCGCTCTGAAGAGTCTTCTGACCGTACCCGTTGCGGCTGTTCTCTGCTCCCCGGCCCTCGGCGGCGTTCGGTTCGTAGCCCAAATAATCAGTCAACTCGGCTTGCAGCGCTCGTTCCACCAGCCGCTTGGTCAGCTGCTTGAGCAAGCCCTCCTTGCCCAGGATCTGCTTCGGATCTTGGCACTCTTTCAGTAACTCGTCAATGAGGGCGTCCTGTTTCGATTTCGTTCTGGCCATCTTATTCCTCCTCCCTGAAGGGTTAAAGATTGCCAGTTACACAGTTATTTGTACACCCTCGCGGGAAATACTGCTTCGGTAAAACCCCGTGGCAGACTTTCCTCGATTCGATCCCATTAGCCAAAGAAAAAATGCTTGGCGAGACCTTACAGACAACCCTAATCGCGGCGGAGGCTTTGTCAGGTTAAATCGTGGCTAGTACAAATAATTTCACCCCACCCCTCGTAATACCAACTAACCTTCTGCAAGCTTTTGCGATTAATTTATCGCAATTACAAGGTGTTCACATGTGAATTAGGTTGCACTAAAATATGGATTAGCCCAGGTCGTGTGATCCCAGCCTATCTCACCAAGGCCGTCAACCTCAAGCTGGAGCGTCCTAGCATTTTCCACATTAATATTGCCAGTTTGAGTTACTCCATTTCCAGAAATTCTTTGTGACCAAACTACTCTATCATCTACTTTTACACTTCCTTTTGCATCTCCAGTAGAAGGAGCCTGGCCATTTTGTTCAGCCATACCAAAAATTGAGTGAAATCGCTTTGCTCCTTGTGGAATTCTGAATTGCGCCCATCCAGTGTTGGCTGGTGCATGCATTCCAAGTGCACGGTAATATCGTATTCCACCAATAATAACAGTCGGTTGCCAATAAACCTTATTAAGCTGCAGGCCACCATGGATATTAGCAGCCTCTATAAACAACTCGTTAAAATGATCTGTAAGATAATACGGATCCTCTGCGAGACCTTGTGGCTGAATATAAGGAAGGATGATGAAGGACGTTGACCAGTTGGCTGTCCCGCAACGGCCATTGATATAACCATGGACTTCTGCACTAGCACTATCCCGAATGATATCCCTGCTCATATGGCCTTCGCTAAGGACCCTTGGAAAATTTCTATCATATTTAGCTATACCAGTGCTATTAATTCCTGCCTCCACATTTTCTAATGGCTCAGCACCTAATCCTTGAGGAGGTTTCCAATTAACTGTTAGAGTAAAGAGAACTCCTTTTGGATTACCCTGAAGTTCACAAAATAGTCCCCCCGCAGAATTAAGCATGCAATCTCGCCAAGCTTGGGTAGCTCCAGGCAAGCCAATCAGTGTAAGACCACTTTGTGCTTCTTCTTCCGAAAAATCTAGGCTTGCCTCGTTTCTTTCTTTTTCTGCAACTTCATGAAATTGGTCATAATCTCCACTAAATAAATCAGGAACAGATGCGCGAGCTCCGGCGCTTAATCTAGAGTAGAACTCACTACTAATCAATCTCGAAATTAACAAACGTGCCGTACGATTTGAGTTCATAATTGAAAGATTCTGAGCAACTAATATGTCTCGACATGATTGGATAGGCATATAGTCTCCTTCTCGAAGCATGGTTTTTAAGTTGGTTTCGGATTAACCATGAACAGCAACTGTCAGAAATTAGGCTTTAAGGGAGTTCTAGAGTACCTTAGGAAACGAAATTGTGCACATATTTGGACTTTGTTCGAGTCACCCTGTCAAGGCTATTTGGTTGCAGAGAAACGAACAACCCCAAGTCTACGCCAACTCTTTTCCTGAAAACACCTTTACTATGGGCACACAATCTCGACTAATTAATAGAATGTCATGACTATCTTAAAAGGTCAATCCCCAATAGTGCCGTCCCCACGCCTTCGAATTAGGTTATCTATTAGAAAAAAATCGTGTTTTTTCGCTTTGTTAAGTGTCGGAATACATGCCAACGAGACAATAGAGGTAGGTGCCTTTCAGCCAAGTTCGGTTCAGTTGTTATGGATCCTCAGAAAACTTTGCTCACCCACCTATTTTCATGCTGTTCCCTTGCCGCTTGTCAAGCGCAAAAACGCTCATATTCGCTCACAGGCGTATCGAACACGCTCATATTTCGATTCGGTCAAAAACCGGGGTTATGCTCTGGCCCATGGAAACCAACGTCCCGAACACGCCATTTCCGTGCTCCAACCATTCTGGGAGGGAAGCCCAAGACCCTCAAGTGGAAGCTATACGCAAGGAGCGCGAAGCATGAATCTCAAGCTCGATCTCCTCGGAGAACTGAACCTTAAGGAGGCAAAGAAGACCATCCAGACCGTCCAGAATCTGGACCAGAAGAAGCTGCTCGATTCGAGCTGGGTGGAGGCGATCCAGAAGCAGAAGGCCACCAGGTTCGGTGCCAAGGGAATCTTCTGCCAAAAATCATCACTGGTTAGCAATAGGTTAGAAACAAACAAAAAAGGTTACAGGCCTTGGCCTGTAACCTTTTGATTTTATTGGTGCGCCCGGCGTGACTCGAACACGCGACCTTCGGATTCGTAGTCCGACGCTCTATCCAACTGAGCTACGAGCGCCCTCGGCGTGGGCTTCGGCCCGACCTTTAAGCCGGTCCGAAACCAACCTGCTTTCTATACCAGAGGGCCCGCGAAAAAGCAACGAAACTCTATCCGACCCTGGCCGCGGAGGGGGTAAAAACCGCGGCCTTGTCCTCGTCCTCCTCCTGGGGCGGCTCCACGATCCGGCGTTTGAAGCGAAACTCTATCCGTCCCGAGCCGCGGAGGGGGTAAAAACCGCGGCCTTGTCCTCGTCCTCCTGTCGGGGCTGTTCCACGACCCGGCGTTTGAAGCGAAACTCTATCCGTCCCGAGCCGCCGCGGCGGGTTAAAAGGCCACAGCTTCGGCCTCGTCCTCCTCCTGGGGCGGCTCCACGATCCGGCGTTTGAGGTGCATGGCCAGGACCGGGCCCAAGGCGATGTAGGTCAAGGCCGCGCCAAAGAGCACGATCTGGGGACGGATCGAGACCAGGGCCAGGAGCAGGACCGCGACCACCAGGGCGTTGAAGGGCTTGACCTTGACGAGTTCGCCTTTGAAGCTGGGGTACCGCACGTTGCTGACCATGAGGAAGGAGAGGCCGATGGTCAGGGCCAGGAACAGCCAGTTCTTCATGGGCCCGGCGACCTCCAGCTCCTGGAAAAGCAGCACGGTCGAGGCCACGGTTATAGCGCTGATGGGAATGGACAGCCCCTGCATGAAGCGGATGTTCTGGCGACCCACGTTGGTGTTGAACCGGGCCAGCCGGAGCGCGCCGCAGGCCGTGAAGAGAAAACAGGCCGTCCAGCCCAGACGGGCGAAATCCTGAAGGGCCCACAGATAGACCATAAGCGAGGGGGCCAGGCCAAAGGCCACCAGGTCGGACAACGAATCGTACTCGACCCCGAACCGGCTCGTGGTTCGGGTCAGCCGGGCCACCTTGCCGTCCAGCGAATCGAAGACGGCCGAGATGAACACGGCGATGGCCGCGTGGGTGAAATTCCCGTTCAGCGACGAAACGATCGAGTAAAACCCGGCATAGAGGCTGCAACTAGTGAGCAGGTTGGGCAGCAGCCGCACGCCGCGCCGCGGTCTGGCGGCCGGTTCAGGCTCTTGCGGTTGCGGTTCGTTCATGGCAGTTCCCCCAATATGGACCTTCCGGCCCGCACCTTGTCCCCGGGCCTCACCTTCACCCGGGCGTCGAGCGGCAGATATACATCCAGCCGGGAGCCGAAGCGGATGAGTCCCACCCGCTGGCCCCGGACGAGGTCATCCCCGGCCGAGACCCAGCAGGCGATCCGACGGGCGATCACGCCCGCGATCTGGACAAAGGCCATGCGCCGGCCCTCCCCGGCGTCAACAACCAGGGCGTTGTGTTCGTTCTCCCGGGACGACTTGTCCAGATGGGCCTTGAAAAACCGCCCCGGCTCGTAATGAATGCCCTCGATCACACCGGACAGCGGCGCCCGGTTGACGTGGACGTTCCACACCGACATGAAAATGCTGATCTTCTTGGCCCGCGTCTTGAGGAAACGGTCGTCCTCTTCCTCGGACACGGACAGAACCGTTCCGTCCGCCGGCGAGACCAGACCGGCCTCGGCCGGAGGCTCGCGCTCCGGGTCGCGAAAAAACCACAGGGAAAACGCGCCCAGCGTGAGCAGCGGCACGGCCGGAACCCACCAGCCGATCAGGGCCAGAACAAGGCCCGCCCCGATAAAGCCGAGGATGAAGGGCAGCCCCTCCTTGGCCACGGGCCAGCGGTTTTCGATGCGGGAACGCGGGGTCATTGCCTCTATGGCCGGCACCTTCTCAGGCCAGGCTCTGCCTTGGCACGCCGAAAAAAAGGGGTCAGGAACCTTTTTCCCGTGTCAAGTCGCATAAATTCGTATCTGGCGCGGATTTTATCAAGCAACCCGGCGCACAAACCTCAGAAAAAGGTTCCTGACCCCTTTTTCCACCTAGTCCGATATTTCAACCGCGTCCAGCCAGGTCATCATCTTGCGGAGCTTGGCCCCGACCTTGTTGATCAGGTGCGCCCGCTCGTGCCGTTTGGCCGCGTTGTACACCGGCCGGCCGGCGCGGTTTTCCAGAATCCATTCCCGGGCGAACTCGCCGGACTGGATCTCGCCCAGAATCTTCTTCATTTCCTTGCGCGTCTCGGCCGTGACGATCCGCTTGCCCCGGCTGTAATCCCCGTACTCGGCCGTGTCGCTGACCGAATAGCGCATGTAGTCGATGCCGCCCTGATAGAACAGGTCCACGATGAGCTTGAGTTCGTGCAGGCACTCGAAATAGGCGATCTCGGGCTGATACCCGGCCTCGACCAGGGTGTCGAACCCGGCCTTGACCAGCTCGCTGACCCCGCCGCAGAGCACGGTCTGCTCGCCGAACAGGTCGGTCTCGGTCTCTTCCTCGAAAGTGGTCCCGATGACCCCGGCCCGGGTTGCGCCGATGCCGTCGGCATAGGCCAGGGCGATGCCCAGGGCGTTGCCCGAGGCGTCCTGCTGGACGGCCACCAGGGAAGGCACGCCCGCGCCTTTCTCGTACTCGGCCCGCACCAGATGTCCCGGACCCTTGGGCGCGATCATGATCACGTCCACCTCGGGCGGGGGCACGATCTGGCCGAAGTGGATGTTGAAGCCGTGGGAGAACATGAGGGCCTTGCCGGCCGTCAGGTGCGGCTTGATGGCCGACTGGTAGATGGCGGCCTGGACATCGTCCGGGGCCAGAATCTGGATGACGTGGCCGACCTTGGCCGCTTCTTCGGCCGTGACCGGAGAAAAACCGTGTTTCTTGGCCAGGGCGTAGTTTGCCGTGCCTTCCAGTTCGGCCACGACCACTTCGAAGCCGCTGTCGCGCAGGTTCAGGGCCTGGGCATGGCCTTGGCTGCCAAAGCCGATGATGGCGATTTTCTTGCCGGCCAGCAGGTCGCGGTTGACGTCTTTTTCGTAGTAGATTTCCATACCAAGCTCCTTAAGATTGCGATTTCTTGCTCCGGGCCATGGCCACCTTGCCCGTGCGTACGATCTCTTCGATGCCGATGTGGCTCAGCAGGTCCAGGACCGCCTCGATCTTGCCCTCGACCCCGGTCACCTCGATGATAAACGAACGCGGCGACACGTCCACCACCTTGCAGCGGAAAATGTCGGCGATGCGCAGCACCTCGGCCCGGGCCGCGGCCTCGGCCTTGACCTTGATCAGCAGCATCTCCCGCTCGACGAACTCCGTGTGGGTCAGGTCCACGACCTTGATGACGTTGACCAGCTTGCGGAGCTGCTTGATGATCTGCTCGATGATGGGCGGCGACCCGGAGGTGACCAGGGTGATCCGGGAGATGGTCGGGTCCAGGGTCTCGCCCACGGACAGGTTCTCGATGTTGAACCCCCGCCCGGAAAACAGACCCGTCACCCGGGACAGCACGCCAGGCTCGTTGTCCACCAGCACGGATATCGTACGTTGCTCGATCTGATTCTCGCTCATGTTCATGCCAGCATCATCTGCGTCAGCGAGGCCCCGGCCGGGACCATGGGATAGACGCATTCCTCCCGATCGACCAGGAAATCCATGACCACCGGCCGGTCGATGGCCAGGGCCTTTTTCAGCACCTCCGGCACCTCGGACGGCTTTTCGGCCCGCAGGCCCACCGCGCCGTAGGCCTCGGCCAGCTTGACGAAATCGGGCGCGCCGACCATGGAGGTGCAGGAGTAGCGCTTGTCGTAGAAAAGCTGTTGCCACTGTCGGACCATGCCCAGGAACTGGTTGTTCAAAATGGCGATCTTGACCGGCAGGTTGTTTTCCACCGCGGTGGCCAGCTCCTGGATGTTCATTTGGATGGAACCGTCTCCGGCCACGTCGATGACCATCTTCTTGGGATGGGCCACCTGCGCCCCCAAAGCCGCGGGCAGGCCGAAACCCATGGCCCCCAGCCCGCCCGAGGTGATGAGCGTGCGCGGCTGGGTGAAATGGTAATACTGGGCCGCCCACATCTGGTTCTGGCCCACCTCGGTGGTGATGATGGCCTTGCCCTTGGTCAGGCGGTAGATTTCCTCGATCACGTACTGCGGCTTGATCGGACCGTCCTCGGCCTGCTCGTAGTGCAGCGGATGCGTGCTCCGCCAGGCCTCGATCTGCTCCAGCCACGCGGTCCGGGACGCGGCCGCCTCGGCCGGCGCCTTGCCCGCCTCGTCGAGCTGGGCCAGCACCTTGATCAGGGCGTTCTTGCAATCGGCCACGATGGGCACGTCCACCGACACGTTCTTTTTGATCGTCGTCGGGTCGATGTCGATGTGGATGATCTGCGCCTCGGGGCAGAATTCGTCGATCTTGCCCGTGACCCGGTCGTCGAACCGGGCCCCGATGGCCACCAGCAGGTCGCACCCGGCCACGCTCATGTTGGCCTGGTAGGTGCCGTGCATGCCCAGCATGCCCAGCCAGAGCGGATGGTCGCCCGGGAAGCCGCCCAGGCCCATGAGCGTCGTGGTCACCGGGATGGACAGCTTCTCGGCCAGCAGCCGCACCTCTTTGTGCGCCCCGGAATGAATGACCCCGCCCCCGGCGTAGATGACCGGCCGCGTGGCCTTGAGCAGCAGAGCCACCGCCTTGCGCACCTGGCCCACGTGGGCCTCGGTGTTGGGCCGGTAGCTCCGGAGGGTCACCTTGCGCGGATACTTGAACTCGGTCCGGCCGTTGGTCACGTCCTTGGGCAAATCCACCAGCACCGGGCCGGGCCGGCCGGTCGAGGCCAGGTAAAAGGCCTCCTTGAGCACCGTGGTCAGCCGCTCGATGTCCTTGACCAGGTAGTTGTGCTTGGTGCAGGGCCGGGTGATGCCCACGATGTCCACTTCCTGAAAGGCGTCGTTGCCGATCACGGCCGTGGGCACCTGGCCGGTCAGGACCACCAGGGGCACCGAGTCCATGAAGGCGCTGGCAATGCCCGTGACCGTGTTGGTCGCGCCAGGACCGCTGGTCACCAATACCACGCCCACCTTGCCCGAGGCCCGAGCGTAGGCGTCGGCCGCGTGTACGGCCGCCTGCTCGTGCCGGACCAGGATGTGCCGGATGGGCGACTTGGGCAGCTCGTCGTAAATATCGATCAACGCCGCCCCGGGATAACCGAATATGACCTCCACGCCCTCCCGTTGCAGACTCTCCAGGAGGATCTGAGCACCTGTCATTTCCATATGTCTATGTCTCTACCTCAAAACCGTTGGTAAAACACCCGCCTTCACGCCGAAATCGAGAAGGACAGGGATCTAGGCCTTTTGAGCCCCGAGTCTGGTGACCGGCGTTTTCAGCCTCCAGCCCCCGGCCCCCGGCCTCCAGCCCTTACTCTTGCTCTTTTCGATATTTCGCCAAGATGGCTTCGATGCGGTCGCGGCCGGCCAGTTTCACTTTCTGAAGCCGTTTCTTTTCCATGGCTTCCTCGGTGGACAGATAGGGACGCCGGGACAGGTCGTCCACCCGGGCGCCCAGGGCCTGGTGCTGCTCGAACAGTTCTTTCAGCTCCGGGTCCGTGTCCATCAACCTGGCGATGAGTTCTTCATCCCGTTTCTCCATCCAGCCTCCCTCACCTACGCACTGAATACGGTTACAAATTTACGTTACTGCTTTTTGCCAGGACTGTCAATCTCCTGAACGGCAAAGAGCAAAAGGGGGAAGGGCATTTATAGCCGATTCTTGGCTTTTAATGTACGGCGTGTTAACCTGGGGATCATTCTCGCACAAGGTGGTGAATATGCCGGAGATTCGGCACAGAGAGGAAGCGGTTAATACGCAACTGGCGATCCTCCTCTCTCGCCATGGAGTGAAAGCAGACGCCGAAGCGATTTTGTCCAAGGGAGCGGACCGGCCGGATGTCCTGTTCGAGTTTCAAGGTCTGCGTGTGGTTATCGAGGGGAAGTTCGAGGATCACCCCAAGGCCAAGGACGCGGTGCTGGACAACGCTTTGGAGCGGGTTCGGCACGGCATTTCCCACATTGCCGCCGCCGTGGTTTATCCCGGCGACTTAAGATACTCCCCGACCACAGAGCTTCTTGACCGGCTGGAAACAGCCGCCTTGAATTACCGGATCGTTTCCGAATCGGGCGAAACCGAGTGGTTGGAGGGTACACCGGCGTCGCTCATGGACGCCCTGCGCCGGGTACAGGAAACCTTGGCCCGGGATGACATTGTCGAAAAGACAGCCGAGTCCCTGTCAGCCCTGTTGGAGGTGGTGGCTGGGCTCTGGTTGCCTCAGCCCGGCACTTGCGACCGCCTGGCCGGCATCCTGGGTATGGCCGCTCCCAAGGGCGAAACGCAGGAAAAGGCCGGCAAACGCCGCGAGACCGCGGCCAAAGTCTCGGCCCTGGTCATCGCCAACGCGCTCATCTTCCAGGAGCAGCTATCAGCTACGGATGCGCGGGTGTTATCCCTGAGGACGCTCGAACGCGAAAAAGACCTGGTGGGAGCGGCCAGAGATCATTGGCAGCACATTTGGGAAAACATCGATTACGTGCCCATCTTCCAACTCAGCGAACGGGTGCTCGAAGAACTACCCATCAGTCAGGACACGACCAGCGCCTTTCGGCGGCTGCTTCGGGAAGCTATCAATATCTGCTCCCACCAGGCCGCCTTGCGGCACGACCTGATGGGCCGGATTTTCCACTGGCTGCTGCACGAGGCCAAGTATCTCGGCACCTTTTACACCTCGGTCCCGGCGGCCACGCTTCTGCTCAAGCTTACCCTGGGCCGGGAGTGGGGCCTGGACTTCGGCGATCCGTCCGCATTGGCCGAGTTTAAAGCGGCCGATTTCGCCTGTGGAACCGGAACCTTGCTCATGGCCGCGGCCCAGGCCATTAGCGACGCCTATATCCGGGCCAGAGCCGGCTCCGGCCGGTCCCTCACGCCGGTCGATCTCCGGAACCTGCACCGCGTCCTCATGGAAAATATTCTCTACGGCTATGACGTCCTTCCTTCGGCCGTCCACCTGACCGCCTCGACCCTGGCCTTGCTGGCACCGGAAGCCGCTTTCGGACATATGAACCTTTACGTCCTGCCCCTAGGCGTTCAGGACAATGTTCCGCGTCTCGGAAGTCTGGATTTCCTTTTTGTCAAGAAAGTTAAGACAGAGTTCGCGCTCGATTTCAGCCAGGCCGAAGCCAAGCGTACCAGCGCGGGCATGGAATACCAAACCAATGCCGCCGTTCCGAAGATCGATCTGTGCGTGATGAATCCGCCGTTCGTGCGCAGCGTGGGCGGCAACCTGCTTTTCGGTTCCCTGCCAGACGAGCGAGGGGCACTACAGACCGAACTTAAAAGGCGCATCAAGAAAATTGACGCCTCGGCCACGGCCGGCTTGGGGTCCGTATTCGTGGCCATGGCCGACGAGAAGCTGGAAGAGGGGGGCCGGCTGGCCTTTGTCCTGCCGCACGCGCTTTCCTCGGGCGAGGCCTGGGCCGAGACACGCCAGCTCATTGCCAAGGGCTACCACCTGGAAGCCGTGATCTCCAGCCACGACGCGAACCGGCCGAACTTCTCGGAAAACACCGATCTGTCCGAAATCTTGTTCATCGCCAGGAAACGCAAGGACAAAGAGGCCGCCGGCGAAACGACCTATGTCAGCCTGTGGAAGAATCCGACCTCGATCCATGAGGCCTTGGACCTGGCCGGCCGCATCCAGGCGACCAAGAAAGGAATCATTAAGTCCATATCGGGCAGCCGTGGAGAAGTTTTCCACCTGCCGGCCGGACAAGGCCCGGAAAACTGGCACGGGGCCTTGTTCAGCCGTGGCGCGCTGGCCCAGGCATTCTTAGCCTTGGTCCAAGGGTGGATCGAATTGCCGGGCAAAGAAAAAGCCAAGGTTCGGCTTTGCCCGGTCGAGGAACTGGGCCGGATTGGGCCGGACCAGCGGCGCATTCACGAAGCCTTTGATTTATCTCTCGATGTTCCATCTCTTTATCCGGCCTTTTGGGATCACAAAGCCAACCTGGTTCGAGCGATGCGCCAAACGCCCAACGCCTGGTTACACCCCAGGACCACACCACGCTATGCCGATCGCAAGGCCACCGAGAATTACGCCGAATATCCATTTCACCTGTGGGACATGTCCGGCGATATTCTGCTAGTAGAACGGCTTTGGTCCATTACGCATCGTGTGTTGGCCGTGGGTTTCGAAAAGCCTGTTTTGGGCAATACTTGGTGGGTGCTCAAGACCGAACTGACGGATGCTCAGAAAAAGGCGTTGCTGCTCTGGCTAAACAGCACACTGGGCTTGCTCCTGTTCTACGGCCGGCGTGTGATCACACGCGGCCCTTGGGTCAAGATGAAAAAGCCCGCCTGGACGGCCATGCCCATTCTGGACGTGCGGAAGCTGAAGGCTAAGCAATTATCTGGATTGGCCGCCGCCTTCGACCGGGCGGCCGAGCAGGACTTGCAGCCGCTCTCGCACATTGCCCAAGACCCGGTGCGCCAAGCCATGGACGAGGCCCTTTGCGCGGTCTTGGACCTGCCCGATCTGGCCCCCTGGCGCGAAATGCTGGGCCAGGAACCGGGCCTGACCGGCAAAGAGATTTTGTAAATCCTGCCCGGCCGCTCTGGCCGGTTCATGGTCCGCCTTCTGGAATCTTCGGCTGAAATTTTCTATACTCGGCGCCTGAGATCGAAAATCGAGCGGGGGGGACGTCTTTGATGGACATGGATTCAAGCTTCGTGGGGACAACGTTTCAAGGCCCGGATAGGGAGGCGACCTGGCGGAGGACCATGAATTATGCCGCGGCCACCGGGGACCGCAACCCGCGGTATCTCGACGACACCCGGGACGGCGGGATCGTGGCCCCGCCCATGTTCGCCGTGGCTGTGACCTGGCCGGCCATAGACAGCGCCAACCCGGACAACCGCGCCCGTCGGAGCATCCCTCCGGAGATCGCCGCGACCAGCGTGCACGCCACCGAGCATTTGGTGTTTCATCGTCCGATCCGGCCCGGGGATCGTCTTCAGGTGCGGGGGGAGTTCGTGGCGGTGCGGCCCACATCGGCCGGGGTGTATTCGGTCACCCGGCTGGACGTGACCGACCAGCGGGGCGAGCCGGTGTTCACGGAGTACAACGGGACCATGTTCCGGGGGGTGGGCTGCCGGGACGCGGGCCAAGGAGCGGACCGGGCGCCAACGGCCCCGGCCTGGCCGCGGGCGGACGAACCCCTGTGGGCCGCGCCCATCCCGGTGGCGTCCGAGGCGGCGCACATCTACGACGGCTGCACCGACATCGTCTTCCCGATCCACACCTCCCAGGCCTTTGCCCTGGGCGTGGGCCTGCCGGGCATCATCCTCCAGGGAACCTGCACCCTGGCCCTGGCCGCCCGGGAAATCCTCAACCGGGAGGCCGGCGCCGAGCCGGAGCGGCTGCGGGAACTGGCCTGCCGCTTCACCCGGCCCGTGATCCCGGGCACGACCATCCGTGTGGAACTGACCCACCGGGAACCGGCCGACGGCGCGGTCCTCCTGGGCTTTCGCGTGCGGAACGCCCGGGACGAGATCGCCCTGAGCAACGGCTTTGCCCGCGTGTCCCTGGCCTAACCAGGGGCGCGCAACAGACCACAAGCCCGCCTGTCGCCGGCCGCCGTGTCAGGCCGTCGTTGCCTTGGCCTCCGAGCGCAGGGCCAGGGCCGTCCAGATGGCCGCGACCAGGTCGATCACGCCGAACAGGATGAGCATCCATTTGGCCAGGCCCAGCAGGACAAAGACGATCAGAAAGACAATGACCGTGGGACGGGTGTGCGTGGTCCAGCGGTAAAAGTCGATCAAGGCGTCCCCTTTCCGGCCGGCGCGGATGTAGATGTACCCCAAAAGAAGCAAGACCATGCCCAGGCACTGGATCCAGACCTCGCTGGTCTCGGGAAAGGTGAAAATGGAAAGAATGAAATTGGGAATGAGCAACATGCCCAATCCCAACAGCACCAGGTAAATGCCGAAAACGAAAATGCTGACCGCCGCTTTGCTCATGTCAAACTCCTTTCCGGTTAAGGGTGAGTTTTGATTTGACATAGGGCCTTGGCCATTCGCGGTTGGGTATGGCGCCCGGCGTCGGAAGGCGCGATCCGCCTCCGATCCCGATTCGTTTCAGCTTGAGCATGCGATGACAATACTCTACCAAAATCCGACCGGAATGAAAAGCCACGCGGGAGTTATGTTGTGTTTCGCCGTTCGACCATGTCTGACACCGACATGCTTTCTTCCGGGATCGTCCGCATCAGGATGCGATGGCTCCCGATTATGCCTTGTCTGAAATCATAAGATCATGGTAACTTGGCCTAAAGTTTCAAACCATGGATCGTGGCCAGCGGGAGACCTTTCGGATGCGAGTTGAAATCCGAACGGACCGATTAATCATATCCGAGCACGAAGAAAGCGATTTGCCACAGATTCATCGACTCTATACCAACGGGCGGGCCATGTATTATCTGGATGACTTGAAATCCAAAACTTTGGAAGAAACCAAGGAAAAGCTCTTCGAGGCCATACAAGAACAAACAAGGCCCGATCGCGAAAAGTATTATTTCAAGATAAGCACGATAACAGGCGAATATATCGGCGAAATCGGGTTTACCGTCAGAAAGATTGAATCAGAAGGGAAAACCGTCAGTTTTGGATATTTCATTCTGCCCGACTATTGGGGAAAAGGAATCGTCACGGAAGCGGCCCAAGCGTTGGTGGCGTATTCTTTCAGAAACCTGGATATTGTTCAAATTGAAGCCGGATGTTTTGAGGAGAACCAGGCATCGGAAAAGATCATGAAGAAAATCGGGATGACAAAAGATAAAAATTATAGCCAGCAGGCCATGCACGATGATACCTTGAAAAGCCGGGTCAAGTATTTAATCAACAAAAAAACGGGAGAGCTTGAAATCTAAAGATCGCGGCCTTATGGTTTCAGACAAGCCATTGCATGCATTCAGAGGGTGATAGACCATGATAATGGAACTGCGGCGGCAAATCGCTGGAATGCAGCCAAAAGGTGATGGGTGGTGATCGTAGAACTGCGGCGGCAAATCGCTGGAATACAGCCAAAAGGTGATGGGTGGTGATCGTAGAACTGCGGCGGCAAATCGCTGGGGTTGTCGGAACACTGCTATTGTTCCTTTCTTTTGGTTTGCTTAAGCCCAACCTCACCGGCTTACCCACCGTGGAGAATCCCGGCAACTCCAGCGACCAGGCCGCCGTCGGCCTTCATGTGGACGACGAACCCCCGCCCAGCAACTAGCTTTTTTCTCGTTTCGAGCCTTGCCCTGTTTTAAGCGAAAAGGATACACCGGCCACAAGAGACAATCTTCGTGGCACGGCCATCCTGGCCGTGCATGGCTCTGGGCGGAACGCCCATTCCTTAATAGAACTTCTCCCAAGCACGGTCGCTCTGGCGATGTAATGCATGGGCAGGATGCCCATGCCACAAGAGAGGGTTTGTCTCTTGCCGGGTCTTGCCCGGGAACGCGGGGGGGAAAGTTCGACCCCGTCGGGGTCGTTTGGATAGGTGATGCTCCGTGTCCGTGGGCTTCGCCCACGGCTATTCATATTGGTCCCCTTCGGGGACCGAAAATTGCATGGTTTCCATGGGCCAACGACCCCGAAGGGGTCGAATTCGAGTAGCCGTGGGTGAAACCCACGGATAGTGAAAGGCCGCCATCCACCTTCAACCCCGACTGGGGTTGAACCGCTCTACCCACCCCGCTCAAAATCTGATAGGGTGGGGTGGGAGGCCGCGCATGCGCTTTTGCGATCTCAGATGCCCGGAGGCCCGGTTCCCGGAAGAGGGGGCCGTGGACGGGGCCGGGTCCTGCCACACCTTCTCCGCGCTCTACTGCCAAAAGCTGGACCGCCTGGTGCACAAGAACGCGCCCTGCGCGGCCGAGGCCCAGGGCGCTTCCAAATCTCGGGGAAAAGCTCGCCGGAAATAAGCCTTGGCCCCTAAGCGGGCCCTCGGCTGTATGTCAATAACACTCCGGCAACCGCGCGGCAATCATTCCGCCATCATTTAATCATCATTGAGCCATCATTGTTTCCCCGTGCGTTCCCACTTCAAATCACGCCTTCGGCGGTGAGCGCGTCCATTTTTTCCTGGGAATAGCCGAGCAGATCGCGGTAGATTCCGAGGTTGTGTTCGCCCACGCGGGGTGCTCGGGTCACGACGCGGCCCGGGGTTTTGGACAGCTTGACCGGGATGCCGCAGACAGGCACGCGCTCCAGGCCCGGCTCCTCTAAGTCCTTGTATTCCAACATATTTGTGGCCTGGACATGGGGGTCGCTGGAGACCTCATCCAGACCCAGGTAGGGGGCGCAGGGGATGCGAGCCGCTTCCATGACCCGCAGCGCCTCGTCCACGGTTCGCTCGGCGCACCAGACCTGGATGTGGGGGTCGATCTCGTCCCGGTGCTCGTACCGCTGGTAATCCGTTGAATAATTTGGATTTTCCAGCAAATCCTCCCGCCCGATGGCCCGGGCCAGCCGCTTCCACAGGGTGTCCATGATGGTGGCGATGAAGACGTGGCCGTCCCTGCATTCGTAGAGGTCCGTCGGGCCTAAATATGGGGCGCGATTACCGATTTTCGGCCGGACCCGGCCCAGCACGTCAGCTTCGGCGATGACGGGTGCGCTCCAGGACACGGCCGTGCGCAACAGGGCCAGGTCCACTTCCTGACCCTGGCCGGTCATATCCCGGTGCCGCAGCGCCAACACCGTGCCAAACGCGGCGCCGAGCGCGGTGCCGAAGTCCATGGGATTCATGAAGGCGCGGATGGGCGGCTTGTCCGGAAAGCCGCCCAGGGCCAGGGACCCGGACATGGCTTGGGCAATAAAATCAAAGCCTTGCCGGCTGGCATAGGGGCCTTCCGAGCCGAAGCAGGAGATGGCCGTGAGGATGATGTCCGGTTTGATGGCCGACAGCCGCTCGTAGGTCAGGCCCATCATCTGGGCCGCGTCCGGGCTGAAGTTGTGGATGACCACGTCGGTCTTTTGGACCAGGTCGCTCAGAACCTCGCGGCCTTTTTCGGAGTGCAACAGCCTGAGAGTAATGGCTTTTTTGTTGCGGGCGTAGCTGGGGTAGGACATGTTCTGGCCGTTGGGGCCGAGCAGGCCGATGGTGCGGTCCTCCTCGCCGCCGGGCCGCTCCACGCGGATGACCTCGGCGCCCATGTCGGCCAGCAGCATGCCGCAGTAGGGGCAGGCGATGAACCGCCCGAAATCCAGCACCCGGATGTCCTCAAGAACGCGCTCCATGGCCTTTCCTCCCAGGCAAAACTTCAGCTTCCGGCCGAACTCTTTGTCGGGCTTCGTCTCGAAGTCCTCGAAATATATCTAATATTCCTCCGGCTTCGATCCTCGCCCTCCTCGATTTCGGCTCGAAATCCTGTGTTTTGCGGCAATCGTTTTTTTAGAGATTTCTAGCGGATTTGACGCCTGAGGCATCAAGCTTCAAGTCCGTCTGATGGTTGTACGAGCCGGCGGGCGGGCCGTCAAGAAAAAAGTCAGGGGCTAAAAATTCATCTGCCGGATTTTGTTGCATAATAGTTGAATTTATGATTCCATGAGCTGGGTCGATTTCAAGGCCTTGGGACATTTTTAACCCCTCAGCCGGGCCGGCCCGGCCGAGAAGGATTTATCTCAAGGAATTCAAAGAAAAGGATGGGCGACATGCAATTTGAACTGACCGAAGAACTCAAAATGCTTCAGGACATGAGCTACAAGTTTGCTCAAAAGGAGTTGACCCCGCTGAGCCGGGAGAGCGATTTGGAGGAAAAATACACCCGTGACCTGGTCCGCAAGGCCGCGGAGAACGGCCTGGTGGGGTCCTGGATTCCCGAGCAGTACGGCGGGGCCGGGGCCGGCATCCTGGGTAACGCCTTGATTACAGAGCAACTTTCCCGCGTGGACATGGGCCTGGGCCTGAACATCGTCTCCGGCTCGTTCGGCTGCGAGGCCATTTTCCACTATGGGACCGAGGAGCAGAAGCAGACCTATCTGACCGCGGTCTGCCGGGGGGACATGGTCAGCGCCGGGGCCTACACCGAGCCGGACGCAGGCACGGACGTGGCTGGGTACCGCACCCGGGCGGTCCAGGACGGCGACGAGTACGTCATCAACGGCAACAAAATCTTCATCACCAACGGCACGGTCTGCGATTTCATGGTGGTTCAGTGCGTCACCCACCCCGAGGGAAAGCGCCACCAACGTTTCAGCATGTTCATCGTGCCCAGCGACCTCAAGGGCATCACCCGGACCAAGATTCACGGCAAAATGGGGCTGCGGGCCAGCGACACGGCTGAAATCTCCTTCGAGGACGTGCGCGTGCCCGCCGAGAATCTGCTGGGCGTCGAGGGTCGCGGTTTCTACCAGCTCATGCACTTCTTCGACACGACCCGGCCCATGATCTCGGCCCAGGCCCTGGGCCTGTCCGAGGCTTGCCTGGAAGCCTCGATCCGCTACGCCCGGGAGCGCATTGTTTTCGGCGCGCCCTTGGGAAATTTCCAGATCACCCAGACCAAGCTGACCGAGATGGCCATCCGTATCGAGGCCCTTAGGGGTCTGGCCTACAAGTGTGCCTGGCTGATCGACGAAGGCCGGCCGGACTACACGCTGGCGGCCATGGCCAAGTATTTCGGCGGGCAGACCGCGGTCTTCTGCGCCAACCTGGCCGTGGAAATTCACGGCGGTTACGGATACATAGACGAATACGCGGTGCAAAAATACTACCGGGACGCCAAGATTCTGGAACTCTATGAAGGGACCAAGGAAGCCGAGATCATGACCATCGGCCGGACCCTGGTGGCCGGCTGAGAAACGGATTCAGATTGAGAAGCGGACCGGGCCTCTGACCCAAAGAGCCGGTCCGCTCCGGCCAAAGGTCCAACCTACCCACCAGACTCCGCCTTGTTCGTCCGGGCCTCGGCGGCCTCGGCGCGGTCGCAGCCCGTTTCCAGGAGCGGGCACTCTTCGCAGCCACATCCGCACCCGCCTTTTTTGCGGCCCAGCAGGCTTCGGAGCACATACCAACCCGCCAGCAGGACCACCGCGCCCACGATCAAAAGGTCTGTCAAGCCGCCGGCCATGGTTTCATCTTCCTATCCCCGAGGTGAACAAGCGTCTTTCTTCCCATCCGAACATCTATCTAACATTATAAAATAAATAAATTTTTCATCAAGCCCTGGCGAGGCTTCCATCCCGGCCGCGCGAGGCCCCTTGACCTTAAGGTTAGCACGCTTTATTTTTTAAGGGAAGGCTAACTTTTTTATTGCAACACAAGAAAGAATGGTATATTAAATTTTCTTCGGGCTCGAAACCAAGACGGTCAGGCCCGAACCCGGTGGGATCATCAAGGTTGGAGACAAGGCAATGTTTGGAAACTGGAGACATAAACGCGGTCGAGGGCGCAAGAGCCGGGCCGCGCTTCTGAATATCAAAGAGAAACCGTTTGAAACCTGCCGACAAAGGGGCGATGTCGCGCCCAAGACCTGTTGCCTGCTGGCCGACGTGCCGCCCGGGGCCTGTTGCCGGATTCGGCGGCACCGGGGTCGCGGGGCGGTGCGGCAACGGCTGCTGGACCTGGGTTTCGTACCCTCGGCCAAGGTGCGCGTCCTGCGCAAGGCCACGCTCGGCGACCCGATCGAACTCCTGGTGGACGACACGTTCGTCACCTTGCGTAAAAACGAAGCGGCCCAGATCGAGGTCGATCCCTAAATGAATCCCCCGACAAGGCTGAAAGGCGGCGCGCGACAGGAACGCCGGGTGCCGCCTTTTCATATCGAGCGGGCCCGGAAGCGGGCCCTCGAAAACCGCATGGTGGTCGGATTGGCCGGCCAGCAGAACGCGGGCAAGTCCACGGTCTTCAACATGCTCACCGGCTCCAATCAGCACGTGGCCAATTATCCGGGCGTGACCGTGGACAAAAAGAGCGGGGTGTACCGCGAGGACGGGCTCAAGGTCGAGATCGTGGACCTGCCAGGCACCTACAGCCTGACCTCGTTTTCCCTGGAAGAGCGGGTGGGCCGGGATTTTCTGCTTTCCGCGGCCCCGGACGCGGTAATTAACGTGGTGGACGCCACCCAGCTCAAGCGGAGCCTCTACCTGACCTTCCAGATTCTGGAGATGGGCTTTCCCGTGGTGGTGGCCTTGAACATGATGGACGTGGCCGCCGCTAGGGGACTCAAGATCAATCTCGAACGTCTCAGTCACAGCCTGGGCGTGGACGTGGTGCCCACGATCGGGCGCCAGGGGCGGGGTCGGGAGGCCTTGCGGGACCGGCTGCGGGAGGTGCGGAAACGGTCCGGACCGGCGGCCGGCCTGATGATCCAGTACGAGCGGCTGGAGCCGTTCATCGAGCGGGTGGAGGCCCGGCTGGAAACCCTGCCGGACCTGGCGGCGCGCTACCCGATCCGCTGGCTGGCCGTCAAGCTGCTGGAAGGCGACAACGAGGCCGAAAAGCTGATCATGCGGGAGGCCAACGGAGGGGCCGAACTCCTGGCCGACGTGCGCGGCTGGCGGCGGGAATTCGAGGCCATGGAAGGCATGATCCCCTCCGACGTCATCGTGCTTTCCCGGGACCGGCTGGCCGCCGAGATCGTGGCCCTGTGCGTCAGCGACACGAGCACGGGCCGGACGCCCTGGTCGGAGCGCATCGACCGGGTGGTGCTCAACCGGGTGGCCGCCCCGTTCTTTCTCCTGGCCGCCATCTATCTGGTCTATGAAATTTCCATTGTCGAAGGCAACGAGCTGACCCTCCTGACCTGGCCGGTTCTGGTCTGGATACGCAACGGCATCGCCTCGCTGCTGCCCTCGCCGGCCCTGTTGTTCGACCCCTACACCCGGCTCTTGGGCCTGTGGGTGGTGGACTCGGCCAGCGCCCTGCTCAACTACATCCCCATCTTCTTCATTCTTTTCGCCCTGATCGCCGTGCTGGAGGAAAGCGGCTACATGGCCCGCATCGCCTTCATTCTGGACCGGGTCTTTCACGGGTTCGGGCTGCACGGCCAATCCACGCTGCCGTTCATTTTAAGCGGGGTCATGGCCGGGGGCTGCGCCGTGCCCGGGGTAATGGCCACCCGGGCCATTCCGGACCGGCGTTCGCGGCTGGGGACCATCCTGACCGCGCCCTTCATGAACTGCCAGGCCAAGCTGCCGCTGTACATTCTACTCATCAACATCTTTTTCGCCGACCATCGCTCCTGGGCCTTGTTCTTCATCGCCACGGTTTCCATTCTCCTGGCCCTGCTCGTGGCCCGGCTTCTGACCTCCACGGTGCTGCGGACCATGGAGACCGCGCCTTTCGTCATGGAGCTGCCGTCCTATCACGTGCCCACGCTCAAGGGGGTTCTCGCCCGGGCCGGGGACCGCACCTGGGTCTATATCAAGAAAGTGGCCACCATCGTGGCCGCGGCCGCGGTGGTGATTTTCGCCCTGCTGCAAGCCCCGGGCCTGAACGCGGAACGAAAGCTCTGGTACGAGGGGGAACTGGACAAGGTCAGGGTTGGTTTCGAGACCGCGATTCAGGGCACGGCTTACGAGTCCCTGGCCGATGGAAAACCCCTGATCTCCCTGCTCCGCGCCTTTGCGAATTACGAAGAGGCCGTGGCCGAGGCCGAGGGACCCAAGGCGCTGGAAGCCGTCCAGGCCAAGTTCAAGGCCCGCTACGAAAACTATTACCCGCTCCTGGACCCGGGAACCGACGAACAGGCCGCCGGCATGCGCGCGGCGCTCAAGGCCCTGGCCGACCGCCGGGACGAACTTCGCCGCGACATCGATGAAGAGACCCTCACCTACAGCTTCTTCGGCAGGTTCGGCCGGGCCATCGTACCCGTGACGCGCTTCGCCGGCTTTGACTGGAAGACCAACGTGGCCCTGCTCAGTTCCTTCACGGCCCGGGAGAACAGCGTGGCCACCCTGGGCGTCCTCTATCAGGAGGGAGCGGACGAGAACCAGCGGCTGGAGGAACGCATGCGGAACGAGAGCCGGGCGCGGGGGATCACCCCGCTGCACGCCCTGGCCGTGATTCTGTTCTTCGCCCTGTACCCGCCCTGCCTGGCCACGGTCATCATGATCAAGGCCGAGACGGCTTCCTGGCGCTGGACCTTGTTTTCCATTGTCTTTCCCATCGTCCTGGGCCTGGCCGTATCCAGCCTGGTCTTTTCCGTGGGCCGGGCCTTTTCCCTGAGCGGCTTCAAGATGATGGGGATTTTCTACCTCACGACCCTGGTGCTGGCTCTGGTGGTGGGCCGGGGCGGGGGTCGGCGGTCGGCGCCGCCCGAAGAACAGCTGACCGATCTTTCTCCGCAATCCATTTGATCGTCTGGTTTCGTGGTAATGGATCCATTTGGGGAAGAAGCAAGGAACGGCGCCTCATTTGGAGAAAGCCGCAGCACCCCGGCGTTTCGATCGCTTTCCTCAAAAATGCCCCTGCCAACTGTCGTTGGTTTTTCGCTGACCTCCAAACCCCTCTCGTCATTCCCGCGGAAGCGGGAATCCAGGCGAAAAGTTTCCCAAGGCGGCATGCTACTTAACAACTGTTAGACCGCCGTTGCTTTCCTTTCAAGCAATCCGGCTTTCCAGGAGGACAAGACTGGATTCCCGCCTACGCGGGAATGACGTTTCGAACTATAAGAATGGGTAATAGCGTCGCCCCGGAGAGCGAAAATCCAGGAGTTCCCGGGAAGACGGCCTGAAAATTCCAAAGTGATCCCCTACTGGTTCAGCTCCACCCTTTTCTTTCCCGCCGCGCGGTGATAACATTATAGAAATCAGGGCCGTCGGATTCTTTTCTCGCGGGTGGAGCGGTTGATCAACGAAAGGCATTGATCGCCGCCTGTCCGGGAGAGGATGCGACGGGGCCGTCACGTTCACCGTACGACTTCAACCGATTTCGCCATCCGGAGGTGACCCATGTCGATCATTACCATTTCCAGAGGTTCTTACAGCCACGGCAAGGAAGTGGCGGAGACCGTGGCCCAAAAATTGGGCTACGAATGCGTGGCCCGGGACGTTCTGCTTGAAGCCTCCAAGGAGTTCAACATCCCGGAGATCAAGTTGCTGCACGCCCTCAAGGACGCGCCCTCGATCCTGGATCGGTTCACCTACGGCAAGGAGAAATACATCGCTTACATCCAAACCGCCATCCTGAAGCACCTTCAGAAGGACAACGTGGTCTATCACGGCTTCGCCGGCCATTTCTTCGTGGACGGCGGCGTTTCTCACGTGCTCAAGGTCCGCATCATCGCCGACCTGGAAGACCGCATCCGACTGGTCATGGCCCGGGACAACGTGAACCGGCAGGCGGCTATTCACCACTTGAAGGAGATCGACGCCCAACGGCACAAATGGAGCCACAGCCTGTACGGCATCGACACTTGGGACCCCAGCCTCTACGACCTGGTCATCCACATCAAGCACATCACCGTCGAAGACGCGGCCAAGATCATTATCGATGCCGTGAACCTGCCCGGTTTCCAGAAGACCGAGGCCTCCCAACAGGCCATCGACGATCTGGCCACCGCGGCCGTGGTCAAGGCGGCCTTGGTCGCCATCCACCCGGCCATCGAGGTCTCGGCCAAGGGCGGCGAGATTAACATAAGCACCTCCGCCCCGGAATCCAGGGAACAGGAACTGGTCGGCCGGATGAAGGACGCGGCCATGCGGATCGAGGGCGTGAAGAACGTGCAAATCCATGTTTCGCCCATTACGCCCTATGTGAGAGGCCGTTAGAAACCGTTTCGGCACCTTGCCTTGGACTCAATCTCTTTGTCGGACTTGAAGGTCAATCCTCGAAATATGTTCAACTATTCCTCCGGTTGCCCTTCTTCGCCCTCCTCGACCTTGAGCCCAATTCAAGGCCCTGCAACGGTTTCCATGGGGTGTTAAACTCACCAAGCCTTCACCGAGATCGAAAAAAAAGGCAGCGCCCGATCGGGCCTGCCTTTTTGTCCTTTCGGGGCCGGCGCGGGCAAGAGGCCCCAAACCCCGATGGATCCCCTTTCCCCCTGGGCCGGACTCCCTCCTGAAAAATCGATCTTGACCCCGTTTTCCCGCTTTACTTTTTCCCCGCGCTCCCATAGAAGCTGAACATGAACGCCTCTTCCGCCAAAAAATCGGCCTGGATCGTCCTCCTGGTTCTGCTCGCGGCCAGCGTGGCCGCGCCGCTCAATCAGTTCAAGGTCCCGCCGATCCTGCCGCTGCTCATGGAGATTTTCCACCTGCCGCTGGGGCAGGCCGGCGGCCTGATGTCCGTGTTCACCCTCACCGGCCTGATCCTGGCCCTGCCCTCGGGATTCATCCTCCAACGGCTGGGTTACCGGACCACGGGTCTGGTCGCGGTCGGGTCCGTGATCCTGGGTTCGGCCCTGGGAGCCCTGTCCGGCACGGCCGGGCTTCTTTTTTTCAGCCGCGTGGTCGAGGGCGTGGGCGTGAGCCTCATGGCCGTGACCGCGCCGGTAATCATCGCCCTCTGGTTCGCCGTGGAAAGACGGGCCACGGCCATGGGCATCTGGGCCACCTGGTATCCCCTGGGCGTGATTATCATGCTGCTGATCGCGCCGGGCATGGCCGAACGCTGGCAATGGCCGAGCGTGTGGTGGTTCGGGTGCGCCTTCGGCGCGATCGGGTTTATCCTCTTTTTCGTTTTCATCCGGCCTCGCGCCGAGGAACGAACGCCGCGAGTCCGCTTCTCTGGAGCGGATCTGCGGCAGGTCCTTCAGAACCGGACCCTATGGCTTTTGTGCGCCTTTTTTTTCCTGTTCAACCTGGCCATGATCGCCTTCGCGACCTGGGTGCCGACCTACCTGAACCAGGCCTTGCACATCCCCCTGGCCCGGGCGTCCCTCCTGTACGCCGCGGCCTACCCGCCCTGCATCGCGGCCGGACCGCTGAGCGGCTGGCTGTCCGATCGCCTGAAGTCCCGGAAAGCGGTCTGCCTCTACCCGGTCGTCCTGGTGACGCTCGTTTGGCCCTTGATCCCCCTGCTTAAACCGGGAGACATCCTGCCGTTCATGCTGGCCTTCGGATTTGTCTCCGGCCTGACCGCTCCGGGCGTCTTCGCCGCGGCCGTGGAAACCGTGCGGGACGAACGACTGGGCGGCCTGGCCATGGCCGTAGTCATGTTCGGCCAGAACGCCGGCATGCTGGTCGGCCCGCTCTTTTTCGGCTTCATGGTGGAAAAAGGCGGAGGCTGGACCCACGCTCTGTGGAGCCTGATGCCTGTCTGCGCCCTGGCCGTGGTCATCATGGCCCGCATCCGGATCCGGTAAGCCAAAAACCTTGAGGGAACCCTTTGGCCCAAAGGATTCCCTCACACGCCCTCCCATAGACGTTCGCCATGGCCGACAAGCGGCCATGGCACCCGGCTTATTGAAGTCGGGTCGCGTGGTGATTTCATGCAGGGGCGGGGTTGAAACCCGCCCGCCGGATTATCGCTTGGATCGGGTCAGTTTCATGACCACCAGGTTGTACGAATCCGGGCATTGCACCTGGATCGTGTCCCCGTCCCACCAGGGCAGGCTGCCCCCGAACTGGAAGGTCTCCAGGGTGGGGAAGATGTCGTGGTAAAACCAGCCGCACAGGCCCGCCGGGTTGTGGCAACTGATTTCAAAGGTTTCGCCGACTTTATGGCCGGCCGAGCAGTTCCCCTTGGCCGAAAGAATCTCGCCGACCACCTTCTGCCCCATCTTTGGATCCAGCGCCATGACGTCCGCCTCCTTTCGAGGTTATCGGTTCCGATTTGGGTCCGGGACATCCTCCCGGTCCAGATTGAAGAGTTTGCGCGCCAGCTCGACATAGCGGTCCTTGCGGTCCCGATGGCCGGCGTGCTTGATGAACAGAATCGGATCGTGAAGCATCTTCTGCATGAGCGAACGGGTCAGGATGTCGAGGGCCTCGATTTGCTCCTCGGACAGGGGTCCCAACCGGGCCAGGCTGCGCTTCAGCTCGGCGGCCCGGATTTCCTCGGCCTTGTTGGTCAGGTCGATGATGGTCGGGGCCACGGCCAGGGTCCCCAGCCAATCCATGAACTTGAGCGTCTCTTCCTCGACGATGCGTTCGGCCCGGATGGATTCGTCGGCCCGGGCGGCTTGGTTGGCCGAGACCACGCCTTCGAGGTCGTCGATGTCATAGACATAGACGTTGTCCAGGCTGTTGACCTGGGGGTCCACGTCCCGGGGCACGGCGATGTCCACGAAGAAGAGGGGCCGGTGGCGGCGGGGCTTGAGCACGGCCTTGACCATGGCCGGCGTGACCACGACCTGTTCGGCCCCGGTCGAGGAAATGACCACGTCGGCCGAAACCAGGAGCGCGGGCAGCTCGTCCAGGTGCGCGGCCCGGCCGTCAAAGCGCCGGGCCAGGTCCATGGCCCGGGCCAAGGTCCGGTTGGCCACGACGATGCGGGAGGCGTGGTGGCGGAGCAGGTGCTCGGCGGCCAGCTCGGCCATCTCGCCCGCGCCGATCAGCAGGACCTCCAGGCCCTCCAGCCGGTCGAAAATCTTGCGGGCCAGCTCCACCGCGGCATAGCCCACGCTGACCGCGTGGCTGCCGATGCCGGTTTCGCTGCGGACCCGCTTGGCCACGGAAAAGGATTTGTGCAAAAGCTTGTTGGTGACCACGCCCGTGGCCCGCTGACTCACGGCCCGGCGATAGGCCTCCTTGACCTGGCCCAGTATCTGCGGTTCGCCCAGGACCATCGAGTCCAGGCTGGAAGCCACGCGGAAGAGGTGCCGGACCGCCTCCGGGCCTTGGTGCACGTAAAGATGCGGCGCCAGGTCCCGGGCCTCGGTCCCGCCTTGCTTGGCCAAAAAGGCGCTGACCGCCGCCACCTCCTCGTCCGGGTCGCCGGGCGCGGCCACCAGGACCTCGACGCGGTTGCAGGTGGACAGGACCACGGCTTCGCCCTCGTCGGCCGGTCTCGGCAAGCCCCCGTACACCTCGGCCGCGTCGCAGCGATCCAGGGCCAGGCGCTCCCGGAGTTCCACCGGCGCGGTCTGGTGATTGAGGCCGATCAAAAGGATGTTCATTTCACGACGAACCGTTCGAGCGCGGTGAAGCTGTGGTAGCCGCCCGACAGGTGGCTGACCCCCAGAAACGTGAAGCAGAGCACGGCGAATCCGACCAAGGACAGGATCGCGGCCCGCCGGCCCCGCCAGCCCACGGTCAGCCGCTGGTGAATCAGACCGGCGTAAATCAGCCAGGTGATGAAGGCCCAGACCTCTTTCGGGTCCCAGCGCCAGAAGGCCCCCAAGGCCACCTGGGCGTAGATCGCGCCGGTGACGATGCCGGCCGTGATCAGGGCGAAGCCCAGCGTCAGGCTGGTCTGGTTCAGCGCGTCCAGCGTGCCCAGGGACGGCAGCCGCCGGTACACCCCACCGGTCCGCTTGGCCTTGATCTCCCGCTCCTGCACCAGGTAAAACACCCCGGCCAGAAACGACAGGGCCAAAAATCCGTAGCCGACAAAGGCCGTGACCAGGTGGGCCGACAGCCACAGGCCCTGGAGTATCGGCCCGGCCTGCGCCGGTTTCGCCGGGGAAAGGGCCGAGCAAAGCAGCAGCACCGCGGCCAAAGGCGACACGCAGGCCCCCAGTACGGGCAGTCTGTACCGAAGCGACACCGCCAGATAGACGCCGGCCAAGGCCCAGCCGCTGAACCCCAGAGCCTGGGCCAGGCTCATGACCGGCACCTGGCCCGCGGTGATCGTGCCCAGGATCAGAGAAAGCGTCTGCGCCGCGAACCCGGCCAATAGCAGGATCGAACCGCCCCGCCTGGCCGGCTCGCTCTCCCGAAACAAAAAGACGAGAAAGGCCCCGGCGGCCAAGATATACAGCGCCAGGGCCAGGCCGCGCACCAATGCGTCAATCATGGCCGCTCCTCGATGTCCAACTCGTCCAGGGCGCGGCCGTGCCCTAAAATGCTCGTCAGTACGGCCTCGGCCCGATCGCGGTCCCCGGCGGCCAGGGCGGCCAACAGATCCGAATCCACCAGCCGGTAAAAGAGTTCCCGGTTACTCATGGTCCCCTCGCCGCCCGCCAGCCATTCCCGCCGCACGCGGCGCATCAGCTTCAAGAACAAGGCGTATTCCGGCCCGAACTCCTCTTCCAGCCGCGCACGAATCCGGGCGGACAGGGCCGGACTCGCTCCGGACGTGGAAATGCTCAGGATCAAATCCCCGCGCTCGACCACGGCCGGCACGATGAAGGAACACAGCTCGGGCCGGTCGGCCACGTTGACCTCGATGCCCCGCTCCCGAGCGTCCCCACTGACGCGGCGGTTGAGCTCCGGGTCATTGGTGCAAACGAAAACCAGCCGCGCGCCGTCCAAATGGCCCGGTTCATACGCAGGTCCCAGATACTCGATCTGACCGGCGGCTTTCAGTTTTTCCAGAGCCGGCGCGAGTTCGCGGCTGACCAGCCGGACCTTGGCCTGGCTGCCCAACAGCTTGTCCACCTTCCGCCGACCCACCTCGCCGCCGCCCACGACCAAGCACGGTCGGTCTTTCAGGTCAATGAAAATCGGAAGGTACTTCACAATCGCCGCCTCCGCGGGTGATGATTTTTGTCAATCATACCAGCCGGATTTCCTGTTGACAAGGCAAGACCGCCGTACGGCTTGAGGGAACCCTTTTTGAAAAAAGGGTTCCCTCAAACTCCCTCCTAAAAACTTCAGCTTGCGGACGGCACGGGCTTCGCCCCGTGCCGCCCGCAGGGTTTTTGTTTCGTCATTGCGAGGAGTCCAGCCGGAGCCAGCCAAAGGCGAGGCGAAGGCAGGCGAAGGCAGGCGAAGCGGCAATCTCTTTTTTTGCAGAGATTGCTTCGCTTCGCTCGCAAAGACGGGAAATACGTTGAAATCACAAACGTGGCCGCGCGGTCCGGATGAAGTTTCGCTTCATCCGGACCGCGCGGGTTCAGTTTTTGGGAAGGGGTCCGGGGAAACCCTTTTCCTAAAAAGGGTTTCCCCGGAAAGCCCGCATGCCTTGAACTCACGCCTGACGGCGGCTGGGGCAGTTCAGGCGGGAGCAGTGTTCGCAGCCCTCGGCGCGGCTTTGGGGTCGGGTGGTGAAAAGGATGATGGCGCCGGTGTGGGGGTCGATCCCGCCGTCGGCCCGCAGGGTAAGCCCGGGCAGGTCGTCGAGGCCCAGGGTTTGAGCCAGGAGGGGGCCGGCCGCCGGGGGCAATCCCTGGCCGTCGGGCGAGAGACGGCCGCAGGGCGCCAGTTCGGACGGCTTGAGAAAAAGCCGCACGCGGTATTCGAGGTAATCCAGGGCGTCGCGGAGAGCGATGGCCGTGAAGGTTTGGAAGGCGCCGGCCGGTTCGGCCAGGTCGGCCGCGGCCTCGGCCAGTTCGGGTCCCAGGCTGAGGCCCGCCAGGATCGCGGTCTCGCTGAGGTCCTCCGGGGACAGGGACGGCACTTCGGCCAGCAGGCGGGCCGGGTCGTCCACCCGGTCGAATTTTCCGACGGGCCTGAGCAACGGCGCGGCCCGCTCGATAAAGGCGGCGGCCTCTTCCCGGGAAAGACCGGTTTGATCGGCCAGCCTGCCGGGCGAGACCATGACCGGGATGTCGGCCAAATGGATCATGACGCTCTAGAACTTGGTTGCTGAAAAAAGCGCGGCCACATCGTCATTGCGAGGAGTCACGCCGTGGCGTGACGACGTGGCAATCTCATGTCGGGGCTGGTTCTTGCTTCGAGCGTAGTCGAGAGGTCAAACCCGCCCGGGCAACTATTCTTCAAACTCGCACCCGCACCACGGGCAGAATTTGAAGTCAGTGTTGGACAGGGCTTCCTTGCAGTTGGAACATTGAATGTGGAGTTCCTCGGCGCAGATGGGACAAAAGATAAACTTGGACGTGTGCGCGGCGAGTTCCTCGGGGAACAGCCGCCAGACCTCTTGGCATTGATTGTCCAGGCATATTTTTTCCGTTTTCGCTTTCACGGCATTCACCTCTCTTTCCTATAACAGCGCGCGCGGCGATCCGACTCATCTGGCGCCCAAGGGCAAATCCTCTTTCCCGCGCGGCTCACGCGCTCGAACTTGCTCAAAATATATCAGATGGACCGAAACCGCGCAAGGACGGGGCGGGCCGGGGAAACGGTTCATTGACAGCAGGAGAGGCCATGGATTACCATGCCGCGAAATGAACAATGGAATAGTCGCCTTACGCGGCGGGCGCAAACCCGCTCACGGGCTGGAGGCGTCCGGTTTTCGTCCGTCCCGGAGGACGCGTCCGACACATTCATCGGTTGGAGGAAACCGCATGGCCAAACGATTCATTCCCAAATGCGTCGAGGAAATCACCGCGGACTGGTTGACCCTGGCTCTAACGGAATCGGGACTGCTTGAAAACAACACAGTGCGCGGGTTTAGGGTCGATCCGATCGGATCGGAGCAGGGATACATGGGCATTCTGGCCCGGCTGATCCTCGACTACGAGCGGCAGGACCAAGCCCTGCCGGCCACCATGATCGTCAAGATGCCCACCCAGGAGTGGAAGAACAAGATGACCGGCGAACTTTTCCTCAACTACGAGCGGGAAAACCGCATGTACGAGGAACTCCTGGGCGGCCTGCCGGTGCGCACGCCGCGCTGCTACTATTCGGCCATGGACGCGACGCTGGGGGAAAGGTCGGTCAACTTCGTCTATTACCTCTACGAAAAGCTTCCCAAAAGCCTCATCGGCGTTTACATGGGCTTCTTCGTGCTCTTCGCCCTGGCGCTGAAACGGCGGTATGTCCTGCTCTTCGAGGATTTCGGGCATCTCGATTACATCGACCAACGGGTCGGGTGTTCTTTCGAGGATGCCAAGATCATCATGAAGCACCTGGGCGTGGCGCAGTCCGCTTATTGGGAAAACCCCCGCATCGACCTGTACTGGCTCAAGTCGCACTCCGAAGTGAGTCAACTGATGGGCGTCCTTTACGAACGGGGTCTGCCCCTTCTCAAAAAGAACTTCCCCGAACACCTGACCGAGAAAAAAGCCGAGGTCTTTGACTGGCTGGTGCAAAACAACCGCAAGCTGGACAACTATATCCTCACCCGGCCCAGCACGCTGGTCCACAGCGATTTCCGGATCGACAACATCTTCTTCGACCGCGACCGGGGCGAGATCGCCATTGTCGATTGGCAGACCTGCTACCGAGGCTTGGGCGTGGCCGACCTGGCTTATTTCTGCCTGCACGGCGGCAGTCGCCCGTTCACGCCGGCCGAGATCGAGGAACTGCTCGGCATCTACCACGGCGGTTTGGTCGAAGGCGAGGTGACCGGCTACAGCCTCGAAGATTGTCTGTCCGACTACAAGCACGGCCTGATGGTGGCCCTGCGCTACGTGATGATCATCCTGGGGGCCCTGGAGATCGAAAAGGACCCGAAGGCCAAGAAGATGGCCTATCTGTGGTTCGAACGCATGGGACCCGTTGTGGACGCGATCGACCCGTCCGTGTTATGTAAGTAGGATTAGATTCAAGGCTCCCACGGCCAAATTCGTTCAGGGGGAAGACAAAGAATGCGGGACTTCAAAGGCAAAATCGGCGTGGTCACCGGCGCGGGCAGCGGCATTGGACGCGAGTTGGCCCGGCAGCTCGCCGCCGAGGGCTGTCACCTGGCCCTCTGCGACGTCATGGTCGAAAATTTGGAAGAAACCAAGAAGCTCTGTCAGGAGGCCGCGCCGGCCGGGACGCGCGTCAGCGTTCAAGCCTGCGACGTGTCCCAGGAACCCCAGGTGATCGCCTTTTGCCAGGCGGTCCAGCGGGAGCACGACACGGATCATATCCACCTGCTGTTCAACAACGCGGGCATCGGCGGCGGCGAAAGTTTCGTCACCGCCGAACGCGCGGCTTGGGACAAGACCTTTGGCGTGGACTGGTTCGGCGTCTATTACAACACCCGGGCCTTCATGCCCCTGCTCCTGGCCGCGACCGAAGGGCACATCGTCAACGTCAGCAGCATCAACGGCTTCTGGGCCTGCCTGGGGCCGGTCAGCCCGCACACGGCCTACAGCAGCGCCAAATTCGCGGTCAAGGGCTTCACCGAGGCGCTCCAGGTGGACCTGCGCCTCAACGCCCCGCACATCAAGGCCTCGCTGGTCATGCCCGGCCACATCGGCACCTCCATCGCCATCAACAGCACCAAGCTCCACGGCGGACGCCTGCCCGTGGACTGGACGGCCGAGGACGTGGCCGAGTCGCGGAAGCGCCTAGCCCGGGTGGGCCTACCGACCGACAGCGTCAGCGACGAGCAGCTCAAGGCCCTGGTGCAGCAGCGGATGGAGGATTTCCGCGACAACGCACCCACGTCCGCGGCCCAGGCGGCCGCCATCATCCTGGACGGCGTGCGCAACGAGACGTGGCGGATTCTGGTGGGCGACGACGCCCACATCCTCGACCGGCTGGTCCGGGAATTTGCGGAGACCGCCTACGAGCAGTCCTTCATGGAGCGGCTGCTCAAGGAGGCCGAGTGGCGCTTGGCCGGACCCGCGCCCACGACCGAGCCGGAATAGTCGCCCGGGACTGAAGCGGGCTCGCCCGGCTGACACCATTTTCCTTTCCCGAAAAATCGCGAGAGGCCGCTATTTCGCCTGAAACCGTTGCCGACGCGGGGGTAGTGGGTTAGTTTGGGAAATTCCATGCCCCCCTTCATAGGAATTCCTGGGTCTTCGCGTTCACCGGGGTGACGTGTTTTCCCTTTTCCGTAGTTCGAAACGTCATTCCCGCGAAGGCGGGAATCCAGTCTTGGACAACTGGGAGTCCGAACT
>Ga0068713_1001250_pt1 | contig 35428 bp, 32 predicted proteins | sample MTBAKSrepl2MetaG_FD_62223 | JGI IMG/M metagenome (GOLD analysis project Ga0068713, IMG submission 62223) | Enrichment culture microbial communities om Arthur Kill intertidal strait, New Jersey, USA, that are MTBE-degrading - MTBE-AKS2 (Arthur... | ecosystem: Environmental > Aquatic > Marine >... | reverse complement strand
CAGTAAGATCATTGGTTTTCCTCCCTCATCATTGCCGCAAAAACACTCTGCCGCGCGCGGGTTCGACGATCGCCGGCGCCGGCGTTTATCGAGAGCTTCCATTTTCCAGGGCCTGGTTCAGGGACGCGGCAAGATCCGCCACCGCTTCCACCCTGGCGCCCGGGGTTTGGGGTTTTTCGCAGGCCCGGATAAGCGCGCTGCCGACGATCACGCCGTCGGCGATCCCTTTCAACGCGGTGGCGTGAGCGGGCGTGGAGACGCCGAATCCCACGGCGACCGGCGCGGGCGACACTTTCCGCGCGTACCGGATCGAAGCGATGGTGTCGGGCGACAGCGCCAGATCCGATCCGGTCACGCCGGTCATGGACACGTAGTAGAGAAAGCCCTTGGAATAGGAAGCGACCTCTTTCATACGGTTTTCAGGGGTGGTGGGGGCGACCAGGAAAATGGTGTCCAGACTTTCGCCCGCCGCCGCTTCAAGCCATTCATCGGCCTCTTCGGGGGGCAGATCGGGAATGATGATCCCCGACACTCCCGCCTCCCGCGAACGTTTGGCAAATTCGCGGCAGCCCATGCGGAACACCGGATTGACATAGGTCATGATAACGAACGGACAGGAGGCCTTTTTTTTGCTCCGGGCGACAATGTCGAAAACGATGTGGGGCGTCACGCCACCGTCCAGGGCGATCTTGCTGGACGCCTGTATGGTCGGGCCGTCCGCCAACGGATCGGAAAAGGGCATGCCCACCTCGATGACATCGGCGCCGGTTTCAGCCAGACCGGTCAGGATGTCCACACAAACGTCGGGGTCGGGGTACCCGCCGGTAAAAAACGGGATAAAGGCGGTTTTGCCGCGTCCGGCGGCCCGCTCAAAAGCTTGTTCAATGGGGGATTTCATGCTGTTTTCTCCTTGGTGGCGGCGATTACCTGCGAGACGTCCTTGTCGCCTCGACCGGAAAGGCAAACCACAATAATATCGTTGGGGTCCATGGCGGGCGCGATCTTGCGGACGTGCGCCAGCGCATGAGCGCTTTCCAAAGCGGGCAGGATGCCTTCGGTCCGGGCGAGCAGGTGGAAGGCGCTCAGGGCTTCCTCGTCGGTCACGCTTTCATAGCGCACACGGCCCAGGTCCTTCAGGTAGCTGTGTTCGGGGCCGACGCCGGGATAATCGAGTCCGGCGGCGATGGAGTGAGCTTCGATAATCTGGCCGTGCTCGTCGTGCAGCAGGTAGCTGCGAGACCCGTGCAGAATTCCCACCGATCCGGCGGTGAGACTCAGGGAGTGCTTGCCGCTCTCTTTTCCGTGGCCCGCCGCCTCCACGCCGATGAGTTCGATGGGGTCGTCCAGCATGGGGTAGAAGAACCCCATGGCGTTGCTGCCCGCGCCCACGCAGGCAATGAGCTTGTTTGGAAGCCGCCCGGTCCGTTCCAGGATCTGCGTTCGGGTTTCCGTGCCGATCACCGACTGGAATTCGCGCACCATGCGCGGGTAGGGGTGAGGCCCCACTACCGATCCGATGATGTAATGGGTGTCCCGCACGTTGGTCACCCAGGAGCGGATGGCTTCGTTGCACGCGTCCTTCAGGGATCGGCTCCCGGTCAGGACCGGCTCCACGCGCGCCCCCAGAAGCTCCATACGCGACACATTGAGCGCCTGCCGCTCTATGTCCAGCGCCCCCATATACACCACGCATTCCATTCCCAGCAGCGCCGCCGCGGTGGCCGAGGCCACGCCATGCTGTCCGGCGCCGGTTTCGGCGATAATGCGCGTTTTTCCCATTCGTTTCGCCAGCAGCCCCTGGCCCATGGTGTTGTTGATCTTGTGGGCGCCGGTGTGAGCCAGGTCCTCACGTTTGAGAAAGATCCGCGCGCCGCCAAGGTGTTCGCTCAAGCGTTTGGCTTCATAAAGCGGGGTTTCCCTGCCCACGTAATGGGTAAGCTTGTCCTCCAGCTCCTCATGGAACGCGGGGTCCAGCCAGGCCAGGGAAAAGGCTTCGGCCAGCTCCTGCAGAGCGGGCATAAGCGTTTCAGGGACAAAACGTCCCCCAAAAGAGCCAAAATGTCCGGACGCGTCCGGTTGATCATTCCACGGATTTTGCTCTACGGATAAAATGTTCGACTTTTGCATGGTCTTTTCTCCCAGGTTGTTTTTCCACTCCGCTGGATACGTCCACCGCATAGGGTTTTACCGTCGCCACGGCCCGCGCCACGTTGTCCGGGGTAAGGCCGCCGGCCAGAATGATTCTCCGCCGGGCGGCGACGCGGACGGCCAGATTCCAGTCGAATGTTTCGCCGGTCCCCCCCGCGCTGGCGGGGTTATAGGTATCCAGCAGCAGCGTGGCGGTCGGATAGGCGTCTTCGGCTATGGCCGACGACGGCTGAACGCGAGCCGCTTTTATGATGGTTCCTTTCAAACTTTCAACAAAACTCTCCGGTTCGCCTCCATGAAGCTGAAGCGCGTTCAGTCCGCAGTATTTCCGGATTTCCACCATGTGTTCCGCGTCCTCATCCACGAACACGCCCACGGTAGTCACCAGCGGCGGCAGCCGTCTGATAATCTCCCGGGCCTGCTCCGGCGTTACCCGCCGCGGGCTTTTGGCGAAAACGAATCCCAGCGCGTCGGCTCCGGCGTCGACGGCTGCCATGGCGTCTTCCTCACAGGTGATTCCGCAAATCTTGACTCGAACCATGGCTAGGCGCTCCCCGTCGCGACCAGGGCTTTGAGCAGGCCGTCCGGATCGTCCGATCTCATGAGCGACGAGCCCACCAGAAAGCCGTTTATTCCGGCGTTCAGCAGCATGGAAACGTCAGCGGGGCTGTTTATCCCGCTTTCGCCGATAACCAGCGTGTCCCGGGGAATCAGCGTCCGCAGCCGCGCGCAGGTTTCCAGGTTCACGGTCATGTCGGAGAGGTTCCGGTTGTTGACGCCGATTATGGACGGATTCAGCGTCAGCGCGGTTTGGACCTCCTCTTCGTTGTGAGTCTCCACCAGAACGGAAAGCCCCAGATCCAGCGCCTCGGTATAGAGGAGCCGCAGAAGCTCGGGTTCCAACGCCGCCACGATGAGCAGCGCCGCGTCCGCGCCCGCCAGTTTTGTTTCATAGAGCTGAATGGGGTCGATGATGAAATCCTTGCGCAGAATGGGGATGTTCAGGACGGTTCGGGCCTGGCGGACGTCTTCGAGATCGCCCTGAAAGTAGGTCCTGTCAGTAAGCACGGACACCGCCGCCGCGCCCGCTTCCTGATAGAGCGCGGCCTGCGCTTTTACGTCGACCAGGCTGTTTATGGAACCCGCCGAAGGCGACGAGCGTTTGATTTCCGCGATGATCGGCGTTCGCCCGGCTGTCCGCAGGGCTGTTTTCAGGCTGCGTCCGGCCGGCAGCGCTAACGCCCGGCGGCGCGCTTCCGTGAGGCCGCCGTTCGCCTTCAACGCTTCGACCTCCTGGGTTTTGGTTTTGAGAATGGTATCCAGAACGCTCATGAATATCTCTTCTTTTCCCGGACCGGAACCGCTATGCGGCCTCGCTGAACCTGACGCTCAGGTCCACCAGATCGGTCAGTTTTTGAGCCGCCCGTCCGCTGTCAATGGCTTGGGCCGCCAGTTGCGCGCCTTCGGACAGATCGACCGCTTTTCCGGCGGCGACCAGGGCCGCGGCCGCGTTCATAATCACCATGTCCCTGCGCGCGTCCCGTTGGCCGGACAGCACGGACTTTATAATCTGCGCGTTTTCCGCGGCGTCTCCCCCCAGAATTTCTTCGGGACGGGCGCGCCGCAAACCGAACTCTTCGGGCGTCACGACCATGGACGATAGTTCGCCGTCGCACAGCCGCGTTATGGTGGTGGGGCCGGTCACGCTGATTTCGTCGTAGCTGCCCTGGCCATACACCACAAACGCGCTGCGGCAGCCCAGCTTTTTGAGCGTACGGGCCATGATTTCGGTGAGGTCTTCCCGGTACACGCCGAGCACCTGGACCGTGGCGCCGGCCGGGTTGGTCAGCGGCCCCAGAACGTTGAAAATCGTCCGCAGCCCTATTTCCCGTCGCGGCCCGATGACGTGCTTCATGGCGCCGTGCAGAAGGGGCGCGTATAAAAAGCCTATGCCCACCGTATCGATGCAGGCCCCGACCTGTTCGGGTTTCAGATCGATCCGGATGCCCAGGGCTTCGATCACGTCGGCGCTGCCGCATTGGCTGGACACCGACCTGTTGCCGTGCTTGGCGACTTTCAATCCCGCCCCGGCCGCCACAAAGGCGGTGGTGGTGGACACGTTGAATGTCCTGGTGCCGTCGCCGCCCGTGCCGCAGGTGTCCACGATGGTTTCCCGATCCACGTTTATCTCGTCGCGATCCAGGGAGACATTGGATTCCCCCACCGGGATGCGAACGCTCTTGTTTCGCATAACGCGGGCGGCCCCGGTGATTTCATCCACCGTTTCGCCTTTCATTCGCAGGGCGATCAGCAGGGCGCCGATCTGAGCGGGCGTCGCCTGCCCTTCGGTGATGAAATCCACCACCTTCATCATTTCCAACTCGGACAGATCGGTTTTTTCCACAACTTTGGCGATCGCTTCCTGAATCATGATTCCCCCCTGGCGGCCGCCTCCAAGGCGTGGATGCTCTGGGCGGCTTTATTCTGAATTTCCTTGTATTCGAATCTTGGCTCCGAATCGGCGACGATCCCCGCGCCCACGCGGATGGTGAAACGGTTTTTTTCAAACAGAATGACCCGGATGGCTATGCAGGTGTCCGTAGAGTTTCCAGGCCCGAAATATCCCACCGCGCCCGCGTAGGGCCCGCGGTTGGAGCATTCCAGCTCGTCAATGATTTCCATGGCGCGGACTTTGGGGGCGCCCGAAACCGTGCCCGCCGGGAAACCGGCCATGAACGCGTCAACCGCGTCCGTCCCTTCGCGAAGCCGCCCCTGCACCTGGGAAACGATATGCATAACGTGGCTGTAGCGTTCCACGGTGCGATAGGGGTCGACATTGACGGTACCGTATCGCGCCACCCGCCCCACGTCGTTGCGGGCCAGATCGACCAGCATGAGATGCTCGGCGAACTCCTTATCCGAAGTGAGCAGTTCCTCCTCCAGCTCCCGGTCCCGCTTGGCGTCCTCGGACCGTCCCCGCGTGCCCGCGATGGGCATGATGGTTACGGTGTTGTCCTTCACCTTGACCAGAGTTTCCGGCGAAGCCCCCACAAGCCGATAATCCCCGAAATCGAGGTAAAACATGTAGGGTGAAGGGCTGCGCACACGGAGGCGGCGATAGGCTTCAAACGAATGCATATCCGTTTCGCCCTCAAAAACGTCGGACAGCACCACCTGGAAAATATCGCCCTCACGGATGTACCGTTTCCCCGCGCGCACGGCTTCGTGGTATCGTTCGGGCGGAGGCGGGGTGATGGTCAGGTTGCGACCGGTGGTGGGAAAACTGAGCGGCGCGCGCAGGGCGGAGGCCATGTCGTCGATTTTTTCCGCGCAGGCCGCGGAGTCATTATCGATGGCCAGCAAAATCATGACCCTGCGCACATGATCGAACAGGATAAAGCGCGAGGGAAAAACCAGCCGCGCGATAGGCAGCGACGAGGGCCGCCGGTCGGGCAGCCGTTCGATCAGGCGCACCGCGTCATATCCCACATACCCCATAAGCGATCCGACCGCGGGCAAACTCGAAGGCGTTTCCAGCTTCAATTTGTCCAGACCTGATTTGATGAGGTTGAAGAATTCGGGCGCCGGGGCCGTTTCCCTTGACCCGTTGTTCCGAATGGACACGCTTTCGGGCCCCAACTCCATGGAGTACAGGGGGTCGTAGGCCACAATGGAATAGCGGCCGGTTACGTATTTGGTTTCCACACTCTCCAAGAGAAAGGAGTCCGGTCTGTCCTTGCAGAGTTTGAGATAGGCCGAAACCGGAGTTTCGATATCAGCCAGCCGTTCCACACTTTTTACGTTTAACCTTGTCATGCGCGCCTCCCGAAATAAAAAAAGCCCACCGCCGGGTCCGGCGGTGGGCTTTTTCATGCTGTGTCAGGGAAATTCAGATGTTCATGGGACAGACCTCACCGCCGGTAGTGGGAAGAAACGCCACCAATATCCAAAATAAAAAAAGCGGTCCAAGGTCATGTTCACGTTTTTACTCCATCCTTAAAAACAAAAAAAACCCGCCGTTTAGTTAACGGCGGGTTGTATCATCTCACTATTCTAACTGGCGTAAACCGGATACACCCCCACCGTCAAGTCGAGCGCCACCAGCAAAAATAGTAGCCGTTCCGCGTTGAAGCGGATATGTTGTTGTGAGGGTTTAATAGAGGGTTTCTTGGAGTTTTGAGCGCCATTCCAGGTTTATAATATAGGGGTACTTGTGAAGTCAAGGCTTTTATTTATTTTCAATAAAATATCCCGGACGGACGCCCAGGGAGCGTACAAAAAACGGGGATTCATACCGGTTTCGCACGATCAATCCCCGCTCTCTCCCCGTTATAGGTAATCGCGTCTTATCCTCGTTCAAAAAGACAGGACGCGAATAATTCGTTCCGATCGTGACAATAGCCGCACTCTCTCACCGACCAGTTGTCCCTGCTTTTGCCGTTGAGAAACGTCGTGAACTCCTTGTCAAAACGGCTGTTTTCAGCGTGAAATGTCTCAAAGGAATATTCCATGATATCCACCTCCCTGGCTCCATTTCATACTTAAAAATAATCAAGGTTCCGTAATAAGGCAAGGGAGGGAGCGGCTTCCGGGCGGAAAGCCGGAAGCGGAAACATCAAAACCGCGCCACCACTTTTTCCATGAGAGCGGTGAAGGAATCCACTTCCTCGGCCTGCAGGACGCTGGTGATTTCCTGGGTGAGCTGCACGTGCAGCTTGTGGTGTTCCAGGAAACGCTTCTGCCCTTCGGGCGTCAGACTCACGCGGATGGACCGCCGGTCCCGTTCGTGCGGGTTGCGCTCCACCAGCCCCTTGCTTTCCAGCCGGTCCACCACCACGGTCAGAGTCCCGGTGGTGACGCCCATCTTGCCCGCCAATTCCTTCATTTGCAGGTCGTCATTGGCGCCCAGTATTTCAAGGGTGTGCATCTGGGGCAGGGTAAGCCCCTTGCCGCGCACGACGCTGTGCTCCCATGAGGAAAGCTTCTCATAGAACTCGATCATCAGGTGAGCAAGGCTTTCGATTTTTTTCATGACGGGCGCCTCCCTTGGCTGTTCCATCGCGGTTAATGGTTCCACAGAGAGTATACACCAAAGATCAGGGTTATGGCTCCGGCCACGCGCATGATGGTGTCCTCGATCCAGTCCTGATTGAGACGCCGGGCAAGATTGGTCACCTTGTAAATCCCGAAGATGACCATACCGACGCTTAAAGCTGTGCCGATGGCGTAACCGGCGAACACCCACGCGCTTTGCAGTATGGCCTTTGACTCCAGCGCGTACGAATACATGATGGCCACCGTGGGGCAGGGAAGGATCATATTCAGAAAACCCACGGTGAACAGCGCCGGAGCCGCGCCGCGCGCGATCGTGCGAGCGCCGCATTCACCGTCGTGTTTGTGCAGAATATCGGGATTGATAATAAGCCCCAATCCCAGGAGAATCAAAATCGCCGAGACTATGATGTCCAGGACTCCCCGCGCGCCCGCGGGCAGCAGGTGGGAAATCGCCCCCAAGGTGACGCCCAGGGCCACGCAGGCCAGGGCGGTTCCGGTCAGAAACGCCGCGGTTATCGTGAATACGCGTTTGCCGTCGGAGTGTCCGACGACAAAGGGCGCCAGCACCACCCAGGAGTGGCCGCACGGGTTGACGCCATGAATCAGTCCCAGAAGGAAGCTGGTCTGCAGCGCGATCCAGAAGAAAGATGTATCCATGCAGTATCGACCTCTCGAACTTTGATGGAATTTTTTTAGGCCGATATTGTTTGATTGTCAAGCAATTTGATATTGAAAGTATTATGAGCGACCGTGGCCCTCCATTCGGCGAAACAAACGTTCCGGCGCGTTGGCAGCCCCCGCGGCCTTGCATGATTTGTCCGGCATGCAAAATTCGCAAAGCCTCGCAATTGAGCGCATGAGGCGGATTGACGAAAAATATTCAATTTTAATGAAAAAATTTTCATCAGCGGTATTGCCCGTTGCGCCCTTAGTCCGTTACAATGTACCGTAACCTTATAAAACGGAGGTGAGCTATGGCAGACAGTCGCGTGGCACGAGTTACCGAGGTTATCGCCGCATCAACAAAGGGCTTTGATGACGCCGTGAGAGTCGGTTTCGAGCGGGCCAACAAAACGCTCCGAGGCATAACCGGAATGCGCGTGATGGAGCAGCGGATCGCCGCAGAGGATGGCAAAATCACTGAATACAGAGTCAAATTAGAGGTTATTTTCATCCTGGAAGACTAACAATATAAGTGGGTTAGCCACTAATCCCGCCGGGCGCCCCGGCGGGATTTTTGTATAGTCCAGCCTCCCGGCGACAATTTTTCCGCAGGAGCCCGCCGGGTCCGCTCGTTTGAGCCCCGCGCCCTCCCGCCCGGACAGGCGCCGCCCCGGTCGCTCGCAAGCGCCCTCCGCGCTTGAACATGGCTTTTATCTCGTAAGGTATTCTGATACATTTGGAGAAGATTCTCGTCCCTTGGCGGAATCGAGGAATAGACGTCGACTCCGCGGCGAGAAAGGCTTGGATCGTTTTTAACAAGAGCGGACTGGACGGATTGACTATGGCGGCTGAAATTTCCAAAGAAGTTATGAGTCTCAAGGAAGAGATGGTCAGGCTGCGGCGGGATTTTCATCAAAATCCGGAATTGGGCCTGAAAGAACGCCGGACGGCCGGCGTCATAGAGCGCTACCTGAAGGATTTGAATCTCACGGTCAGCGCCAACATAGGCGGGACGGGGGTGGTGGGTCTGTTGAAGGGGGGAAAGCCGGGCAAAACCCTGCTGCTTCGCGCCGATATGGACGCGCTGCCCATCCCGGAACAGACGGACGCGGCCTATCGATCCCTCAACAAGGGAGTCATGCACGCGTGCGGTCACGACGGCCATATGGCCATTCTGCTGACCGTGGCCAGGATACTGAGCGAGCGGCGGGAATCGATTCCCGGAACCGTAAAGTTTGTCTTTCAACCCGGCGAAGAGGGTTTTGGCGGCGCGAAATTGATGATCGCGGATGGAGTGCTGGAAAATCCCCGGGTGGACGCGGCCATGGCGCTGCATCTGTTTACCTCGATTCCAAGCGGGGTGATCGGCGTCCGGCCCGGCCCGATCATGGCGAGCATGGACAATTTCACGATAACCATATTGGGCAGAGGCGGTCATGGCGCCATACCGGATGAGGGCGTGGACGCCATCCTGATGAGCGCGCACGTCATAACCGCTCTGCAGAGTCTTATCAGCAGGGAAACCTCTCCCCTAAATCCGCTGGTGGTCCATGTGGGCACGATCCGGGGCGGAAACGCCGCCAACGTCGTAGCGGACCGGGTGGTACTGGCCGGAACGGTCAGGACCCTCGACGACCGGCTCAGGCGATCGATCCCCCAAAGCATGACCAGAATCCTCGACGGAATAATTCCGGCTTTTCGCGGGACCTATGAATTCGAATATGAGGAAGGCTACCCTGCGGTGGTCAATGATGAAACCATGACCGAACTGGCGCGGGAGACGGCGAAGAAGGTGGTCGGCAGGGAAAATGTCCGCGAAGTCGAGCGAGGCATGATAAGCGAGGATATGGCTTTTGTTCTGCGGGAAGTTCCCGGCTGCTTCTTTTATGTCGGCGCGGGCGGGCGCGGCCAAGGCGTTTACGCCCCTCATCACAACGCGCGGTTTGATTTTGATGAGGACGCGCTGATGATAGGCGCTGAAATGATGACACGCGCGGCGATGACGTATCTGGAACGCGGTTGAGTATACCGGAAAAGGGAAGCCCGTTTTTCTATACCGGGAACGGGCGGGGGAGCGCGCGAAACGTCATTGACGGCGCCTTATTCCGTTAAGCGCTTGAAAAAACAGGAGGAAATACCGTGCTATCCGATCTCGGCGCAATTCATATTCTCGCCCGGCGTGAAATTGAGGCGCGCATCGTGGCTCCGATTATCGAAGCGTTCGGCAAGGAATTCGGACGGGAAAAGGCGGTCAAATTAGCCAGTGAAACCATTAAATCCCTGGCGCGGGAACAGGGCGCGGAGCTCGCCAGGCGGTTGGGAGGCAATTCTCTCCTGGACTTCGCCAGAGGCATGGACGCGTGGAAAGCCGGGGGCGCGCTGGAAATGGAAGTAATTGAGCAGACTGATACACGTTTTTCCTTTAATATGACCAGGTGCCGCTACGCGGAAATGTATAAGGAGCTGGGAATTGAGGATTTAGGCGTTGTGTTGTCTTGCGATCGCGATTTCGAGCTGATAAAAGGGTTTAATCCGGAATTGAAACTCCTGCGGACTCAAACCATCATGCAGGGCGCGAAATTCTGTGACTTTCGGTTCGTTTCCGAACACGCTGATGAATAGGCCGGGCCTCGAACGAGGATCGAGCCACAAACACGTTACCCTGTGAAAGAACATTATGGAGGAACTATGCTCGTCGTAACAAAAGAAGATTGCGAAGGCGTGAAAATCGATAAGTTTCCCTATAAAGGCGCCCACTACGATGTCAAGGGAATCACTGTCCAATGGCTGTCCAAATATGGCGATGACGGCCACGGCTATCCGGACTACGGCCTGCGCCTTTTTACCGCGGAGCCGGGCGGAGAAATCCCCATTCACAATCATTTCTATCATCAGACCATGTATATTCTGAGCGGCAAATTTGAGTGCTGGGAGTTCGATCCGGAAACGGACAAGCTGAAGAGCAAAAAAGTCTGCGGTCCCGGGAGTTCGATCTATATCCCCAGTCTGGAGCCGCACGGCATGAAAAATCTGAGCGATACGGAAGAGGCCACCTTTCTGTGCTGCATCTGCAATGTGTATGAGGATGACGTTCTGTAAAGAAACGTCGGAAATTGGCCGGACGCCGCTGTCCGGCTTAAAAGGCTTTGAAAAACATACACATTTCTGCTTTAAAATGAGCGCTGGCGCCGTTTACTAAAAGTACGTCCGATTTTGGGCGGGCTGAATGAAATGTGGTTTTCGGTCCGGCGCGTTTTTCCGAATAGCAAAACCGGCCGGTTGGGGAGCGGCGGCGCGCTCAATACAATCCGGCCGTGAAGAGGTGAACGTCGATGTCCGAACAGGAACTCAGGGAAATGCTCCGCGCCTCGATCAAGAATCGGGCCATGATCTACTATCATTTTTATAACGAATTGCGGCAGGAGATCGGAGAGGAAAAGGCCACTGAAATACTGAAACGGGCTATCTACAAGCGAGGTTACGAGATAGGAAAGCGCTTCGCCCAATACGCGCCCGGAGAGTTGAAAGACCTCAAGGACGCCTTCCTCGATTTCGTCCCTGACAAGGGAGGCATGTTCGAGCCGGAGCTGCTGCGTTGCGACTCCGAAGCGCTGGATATAAAATTTCATCAGTGTCCCTTGAAAGAGGCGTACCAGGAAGCCGGGCTCAGCGACGAAGAAATCGCCAAGATGCTGGACATCGCCTCTCAGGTCGATTACGGGACCTTTGAAGGCGCCGGCTTTAAGTTTTCCGCCGAAACCTGGAAAGCGGGCCGTGAAGGCTGCTGCCATCTCCATATACGGCCGGGCAAGTGAACCGGGCCGCCCTGTTTCCGCTGTGAGATCTAATCCGGGCGGGCGATAAATCCGCTCGGATCGTATTTTTACATTTCGTTAGGTGGGGCGCTTTTTTAAGGCGCGGGTCAGAGTTGGCGTTAAGACTTATACTTAATTTTGTGGAGGATCGTTATGAGGATCAGGTTTTGGCTGTTGGCGTTTTTGGCAGTGGCGCTTCTGTTTAACGGAGTACCCGCGGGCGCGAAAGAAACGATCTGCATCGGTTATTCACTGCCGCTCACGGGCGAACACGCGCAGTATGGCGAAGTTTTTCGCAACGCCGCGATCATGCAGCTCGAAAAATTCAACAAGTCCGGTAAGTTGAAAGACACTGAAGTGGTCATCAAGTTCGAGGACAGCAAATCCGACCCCAAGGAAGCCATCTCCATCGCCCGGAAATTTATCGACGATAAGTGCATTGTGGGTGTCCTCGGCGACTTTACCAGCACGGTTTCCATGGCCGCCGGCCAGGTTTACGCCAAAGCCGGTATGCCTCAGCTTTCGCAGACAGCGTCTCACCCCGACTATACGAAAGTCAGCGAATATCAGTTCAGGAATATCACCACCCAGGCGTTCGAGGGCCCGTTTGTGGCGGATTGGGCCATGGGGAAGGGCTACAAAAGCTTCGCCATTATCGCCATCCAGAACGACTGGGGCATTTCAGCCGCGGAGAACTTCGATAAGGCGGTCAAGGAACGCGGCGGCAAAATCCTGGACATCGAGTACTTTAATCCCGGCACGCGCGATTTCCGCGCCATTTTGACCAAGGTGAGCCGCAAAAAGCCTGAAGCCATTTACGCCTGCATGATGTACGAAGAAGGCGCCATGCTCCTGCAGCAGAGAAAACAGCTCGGCATCGAAACCACGGTATTCGGAACCTCCTCGCTCTATTCTCCCAAACTGATTGAGTTGGCCGGGGACGCGGCCGACGGTCTGTTGCTTTCCACGACCTTCATGCCCAACAGCCCGGAACCGCATGTGCGGGAATTCGTGATGGAATATGAAAAGCGGTACGGGAACCCGCCCAACATGTTTGCGGCCCAGGGCTACGACGCCACGGGCATCATGCTGGACGCGCTCAGCCGCGCCGGCGCGTCGGCCGACCGCAAAGCCATGCGGGACGCGCTGGCGGCCACAAAGGATTATCCGGGGGTCACCGGCGTGACCACCTTTGATCCCAAAACCAGGGAACCGGTAAAAAGTCTGGCCCGCATGGAAGTGAAAAACGGCCAGTTTGTCCTGATCCAGCAAAAGTAATAACAGCGTAGAACGGGAGGCGCTTCCGGAGGCGCCTCCCTTATAGTGGGAAGTCGGTTACTTGGATCCCTATCTAATTCAGCAGATTGTCAACGGCTTGAGCGTGGGCATGGTGTACGCGCTCATCGCCATAGGGTTTACACTGATATTCGGCGTGTTGAACGTGGTCAATTTCGCGCATGGCGAAATGTACACCATTGGCGCGTTCGCCGGATTGATGCTGATAACCTATTTCGGATCGCCGCTTTTCGCCGTGCTGCTGTTCGCCCTGGCCGCGGGCTGCGTGGCGGGTATTTGTCTGGAACGCGTGGCGTTCAAGCCCTTCCGCCGGTTTCGGGACGAGGCTTCACTGAAATCGAGAGCCATGCGTGAGGCCACGCTGCTGTCATCGCTCGCCGTGTCCATCATCATCAAGGAAGTTCTGCAAATCACGTACGGCAGCGAAATGCAGTCCATTCCTCAGAAGTATCTTCTCAACGATCCCATTCCCATCGGGCCGGTTTCTTTTTCGTCGGGACAATTTGTTATTTTGGGCGCCTCCATTATCATGCTGGTGTTCCTGCAATACGTGCTCTACCGCACCAAAATAGGGCTGTCCATACGCGCGATTTCCAACAATCCACTCGGCGCGCAGTATGTGGGTTTGAACGTGGACAAAACGATTATCGCCACCTTCGCTCTGGGCTCCATGCTGGGCGGTGCGTCGGGAATGCTGGTGGGGCTCTATTATGGGGCGATTTTCCCTTCCATGGGGTTCGCGCCTTCGGTGAAAGCGTTCGTGGCCATGGTCATGGGAGGGCTGGCCAGCATTCCGGGAGCGGTTGTCTGCGCCATAGCCATCGGCGTGGCGGAGTCCATAGCCACCGATTTTGTGGCCGCGGGCTGGAGCGATATGATCGCCTACAGTTTTCTGGTCATAACCCTGATATTTTTTCCGCAGGGAATTTTCGGACAGGGACGCGAGCGGGTGTGACAAAGGTCGAGTATGGAACGAGTTGAAACGTTGACAACCCCGCGTAAAAAGGCAAAACGGGCCATCGTCATACCGGCGGCGCTGCTGGCTCTGATTTTCGTTATCATACCCGCCACGCTGGCTTCGCTCGGTTCGGGCTATCTGTTTCAGCTGGCGAGCCTGTCACTGATTTTCATTATTCTGGCCACGAGCATGAACCTGATCACCGGCACGACCGGCTTGCTCTGCCTCGGCCACGCGGCGTTCTACGGTGTCGGGGCCTATACGGCGGCTTTGCTGTCGACCAAATTCGGGCTGTCCTTTTTGCTGACCTTGCCGCTCAGCGGTATTGTGGCCGGAATCTGCGGCATGCTGGTGGCTCTGCCGACCATGCGCCTGGTGAGTATCTATTTTGCGGTGGCCACGCTCGGGGTGGGCGAAATCATCTATGTGACCCTGCTCAATTGGGTGTCGCTGACCCGCGGACCCATGGGCGTGTCCGGGATACCTCCCATATCCTTTTTCGGATGGGAGATTACCGGGCAGTTGGGCTCCTACTATGTCGTGGCCGCGGTTATGTGTTTGTCGGTGTTCTATATCTATCGATTGACCCACTCCTATTATGGAAACGCCATGCGTTCGCTGCGCGAGGATGACCAGTGCGCCGCGGCCATGGGCATCGATGTGGCCCCGCTCAAGATCCAGGTATTTTCCATCAGCACTTTTTTCGCCGGGGTGGCGGGCGCGCTTATCGCGCATACATCGGGCTACATAAGCCCCGATTATTTCAAATTCAGCGAGTCCATCCTTATTCTGGCCATGGTGGTTGTCGGGGGGCTGGGCAGTGTGCCCGGGGGGATCATCGGAGCGCTTCTTCTCATCCTGTTGCCCGAAGTCACGCGCGATCTGGGCGATTTTCGCAATGTGGCGGTGGGGATGGTCATGTTTCTCTCCATACTGCTTTTGCCCAAAGGACTGCTGGGCGAGGTTTCCGCGTTGGACATCGCGCGAAAGCAGCTCGGCGCCGCCTGGGACGGCGCGGGCGCCAAGGTGGGGTGGAAGTGATGTCGAACGGCGACGGCTTGTTGAGAGTGGACGCGGTAACCCGCCGGTTCGGCGGACTGGTGGCGGTCGACGACGTGTCGCTGAATCTGGCTCAGGGTGAACTGGCCGGACTGATCGGCCCCAACGGGGCCGGCAAAACCACCCTGTTCAACTGCATTACCGGCTTCACTCCACCCAGCGAAGGCCGCATTTTCTTTAAAGACGATGAAATCACCGGTTTCAAGCCGTCGGCCGTGGCCAGAAAAGGCATTGGCAGGACCTTTCAGAATTTGCGGGTCATGCCCAACATGACCGTGTTCGATAACGTGTCCATCGGCGCCATAGGCTTGCTGGGGCACAGCCTGAAAAGGACCATATTCGGGTTCGGCCGCGATCCGGTGGACGATCGGATCAGCGAAATCACCTGGTCGACCCTGGAAAAGGCGCATTTGACGGACCAGGCGGACCAATTGGCGGCCAATCTGTCCTACGGCAAACGCAAATATCTGGAGATCGCTCGCGCCTTGGCCACCGACCCCACGCTGCTGATTCTGGATGAGCCCGCGGCCGGGCTGAACGAACAGGAAACCGGGCGGCTCGCGGAGTTTATAGCGTCGCTGCACGAAGGCGGATTGACCATTCTGCTGGTCGAGCATGACATGTCCCTGGTTATGACCGTTTGCAAGCGTGTGATCGTGCTGGCCCTGGGGAAGAAAATCGCCGATGACGCCCCGGCGGTTATCCAGAAGGATCAGGTGGTTCTGGAAGCCTACCTGGGAGGGGAAGAATGCCAATTCTAGAAGTGAGCGATCTTCAGGTCAAAATGGGCCTCCAGCAGATTCTGTTCGGCGTTTCCCTTTCGGTCGACGAAAATTCCATCGTCGCGGTGCTCGGCTCCAATGGCGTGGGCAAAACCACCCTCATGCGGACCATCTCCGGAGTGTACCACTCCTACGCGGGCCGGGTAACCTTTCTGGGCGAGAATATCACCAATTTGCGCTCTCATAAAATCGTGCGCAAGGGACTCAGCCAGGCCCCCGAAGGCCGGCAGATCTTCAGCAACATGAGCGTGGCCGAGAACCTCAACCTGGGGGCCTATCACCAGCCGAAACAGAGCCTGAACGGGGAGTTGAAAAAAGTTTTCGAGCTGTTTCCCGCGCTCCAGGAGCGGCTTAAGCAGAAGGCCGGTTCCCTGTCGGGCGGCGAGCAGCAGATGTTGTGCATTGGCCGGGCTTTGATGGCGCAACCAAGACTGTTGCTGCTGGACGAGCCATCGCTGGGATTGGCGCCCATGCTGGTAAAACAGATTTTCGATATGATCGCGCGCATCCGGGAGACAGGGACCGCGATTCTGCTTGTGGAGCAGAACGCGCGGGCCGCGCTTTCCGTGGCCCGGTACGCCTACATCATGGATGGCGGCCGCTTTACCATGGAAGGTCCGGCCGCGGAATTGCGCTCGGAAAAACGCGTGGAAGCCGCTTACCTGGGCGTGCGCGCGCATTGACGTCACGTCTTTTTTCCGTTTTTTAATTTGTAAAAAGTTCCTTTCCACACCCGTATCTGTCGATTACATCCTATTGAACAACCCGCCCTCTTTTAAAATTCAAGTTACAATTTTTGTAACTCGGGGCGCAATGTGGTCACGTATTATGGAACCGGTCCACCACGCAACGTAGCCCGCGCCGCGCAAAATCTGCATAACATATTGATATAAAAGCAAAATAAAGACCATCCTGTTTTTAATGGAGAATGGCCCGCCTATTGCTTTTGTCCGTCGTAGACATTTGGAGGTAACCGATGGACGCTAATTCTGGTAAAAAGTTCAATCTCGAGTTATTGCGGAAATTCTTTGTCATTAAAATTGCTTTTGTTTTCTTCCTTTTGCTGCCTTCGATCTGCGCGGCCTTGACTGTTACGTTGACGTGGGACCCGGTAGAACATGAGGACCTGGCCGGTTACGAGGTTCACTGGGGCACGACTTCCGGGGTTTATACCGAACATATGGACGCGGGCGCGGCGACCAGCCTGGAAATAGAAATCACCGAGTTGGGGAAAACGTATTATTTCGCGATTACCGCCTATTCGATTTGGGGCGATGTCAGCGATTATTCCCAGGAGGTTTCGGCCTATATCGGGGACGAAGAAGGTTCCCTGGTGGAAACGCAAATTGTGGCGCTGTGGCCGGTCACTAACGCTCGCGCCGGCGGTTCCGCCGTCTTATGGGCTCAGGTGAAGAATAGCGCCGCCGCCCCGATCACCGACGACGCGAGGGTGTGGTTTCTCGTTGACGGCCCCGGCCTGGCAAGCGCTCAATGGGTAGGGTCCGCGAGTATCAAAGGGCTCGCGGCCGGAGCAATCAAATGGTACTCGTATACGTGGTCCATACCGTCCGACCTGGCCGTGGGGACCTACACCTATAGGACACAGGTGTGGCTGGGCAGTGAGGCAGTCTCCGACCTCAGTACCGTAACGCAGTTCGCGGTGTCCAAGCCGCAGACCACGCCGTCGGCGGCGCAATTGCTGGCCCCTTCGGGAAATTGCGCGGGCTCCACTCCGGCGCTGGTGTGGAAGACGGTGGCAAGCTCCACGTGGTACTACCTGTGGATCAACAACGCCAACGGCGTCGCAATTCTGAAAAAATGGTACACGGCGGCCGAGGTGGTATATGGCGACGTCTGCATGGTGGAGTCGCCGATGAATTTCAGTTCGGGAACGTATCGTTACTGGATTCAGACATGGAATTCCTCCGGCTACGGACCCTGGAGCTCGCCCATGACCTTTGCGGTAAACACCAAAACCACTCCCGGTCAGTCGGTCGTCCTGGAACCCGAAACTATGGGGTCCGGAACGTACGCGTTGAACTGGACCGTGGCCGAAGGCAGCACCTGGTACTATGTGTGGATAAATAATTCGAGCGGAACGGCTATCTTTAAAAAGTGGTACACGGCGTCTGAAGTGGTACTGGACGAACTCGTCTGTTCGACTTCCAAAGCGCTCGGCGCCGGCTCCTACAGAATGTGGATTCAGGCCTATAACGGCTACGGCTATGGCCCCTGGAGCAAACCGCTTGACTTCACCGTGAATTAAGGACCCGTGACGATTCTTGATGGAGCCGGTTACGGCGTCCGTCGCATAAATTGATACCCAGCCTGGCGCGGGGCGGACCCTGACGCTTCGCGCATAACGGCTCTCAAACGACCCCGTACAACAGGGACCCGGGTCGCGCCGGGTCCCTTCCCCACCGCGCCGTTCCGCATGGACGGCCAATCCCACGCGCCCCTGATTCCAGGACCCTCGGGTTTACAAGATACACGCATATGCCGTATAGTTTCACCGAGCCTTGATCCGGTTCCTCGCGGAAGGTCCGCGCGGGACCGCGGCCGCTGGTCCATTCAACAGAAGGCGGGTATATGATAGAACTGCTCGGCGTGACCAAAACCTACAACAAGGGAAAACCCAGCGAATTCACCGCCATCCGTGACGTCAGTCTGGAAATAGACGCCCATAAGGTCAGCGTGCTCAAGGGTCCGAGCGGTTCGGGGAAGACAACCCTCCTCAGCCTCATCGGCTGCATGGCCAGACCCACATCCGGCAGGATCAAACTGACCGGCCGGGAAATAACCAGCCTTCCGGAACGGTTTCTCACCGAAATCAGACGCTCCACCTTCGGCTTTATTTTTCAGCAGTTCCACCTCATCAAGGGAATAACGGTTCTGGAAAACGTCATGCTGCCCGCGTACCCCATCGGAGGAAAGCGGTCGGACCTGCAGCGGCGGGCCGAGGCGCTGCTGCAATCCATGAGCCTGGAGAAAAAAACTCACGCCAAGGTGGAATGGCTGTCCGGAGGCGAAAAACAGCGGGTGGCCATCGCCCGGTCGCTGGTGAACAACCCCTCCGTGGTCATCGCGGACGAACCCACGGCGCACCTGGATTCAAAATTGTCCGAAGAGCTGATGGCCATTATCAAGGACCTTAAAGCCGACGGCAAGACCGTCATCATCGCCAGCCACGATCCCCTGGTTCATGAATCCCCCGCGGTGGACACCATCGTGGAAATGAAGGACGGCGAGGTCATGGCATGACCGGGCGCGATGGAACAATTTGGGCGCAATGTGAAGTGAGGACAAACCATGCCGTATAAAGGCGCGATACTATGCGCCATAGCGATCTGTGCGCTGATTTCAGCCGCGCCCGTTCAGGCGGCGCGCTATGAAAACACGTACAGTCAGGATGAGATAGGCGCGGCGGTCGAGGAATTCTTTCAAGGCGCGTCGGACGGATTGGCCAAAGTTATTGAAAAAGCGTTCAAGGACCTGGGCCGCCCCGTGGGGTACATTCGAGGCAACGAAGGCGGCGGCGCTTTTGTGGTCGGCCTGCGCTATGGAGAAGGGGTCCTCCATATGAAAAACAAAGGAAGCCGCAAGGTTTTCTGGAGAGGCCCTTCCGTGGGTTTCGATTTTGGAGGAAACGCCGCCAAGGTATTCACGCTGGTGTATGGCCTGCGCCGGAGCGCCAACATCTATCAGCGCTTTCCGGGGGTGGACGGCAGCGCCTATTTCGTGGGCGGCGTGAGCATGAACTATCAACGCCTCGACAACGTCACCCTGGCGCCCATACGAACAGGCGTGGGACTCCGCCTGGGCGCCAACGTGGGATACCTGCATTATTCCCGCGACTCGGGAGTCAATCCGTTTTAACTCCCTTCGCGTCCCAAAGGCCGCCCCGCGAGCAAGGGCAAAAGGCTTACCGGGAAAGCGGATTGATCCACTTCAGTTTCGGAAAGCGCGAAAAATCAGAATCAGTGGAAGCCAGCGCGCAGCCATGTTCCAGCGCCAGCGCGGCCAGATGCGCGTCCGTAAGCAGGTTGGCCACAGCCTGCCAGTCTGTGAGCATGGTCTTGAATAGAGTCCAGTGCTGTTCGGTCGGTCGAATAACTCGCGCGCACGGCTGATTGAAGTATCTTCGTTCAAGCGGACACTTGGTGTACCCCACGCTCCGTCGAAGCGGGACTCTTTATTGCCCATACCGCGAGCCGCAAAGGGGTTGGCTGGAAACCATAAGACGCGCGCAATCACTTGGACGCGGCATGAAACCGAAAATTTTCCGGTCCCGCGTGGGGCGGTAAGGGAACGAGGCCTTCATGGCCGAGATCTTGATCCTGATGGGTGACTGACGCGGTGAAGGAAAGAGCTGACGTCTAGAAGAGATAGAAACATCGGCATGGGTAAAGAAGCGGCGCCGGGGTAGATCCACTTCAGCAAGAAATAAATCGGTTTTCTTGTAAGGGGAGAAGTTTTTCCCTTGACCGAAGGCCTTTTAATGGGTACTTCATTTCGCTTTTCATTTTACCAAATCGTCTCAAGGCTTCGAGGAAATCAAATATTTAAATTATGATCACATACCATGAATAAGTATGATATTTACTGTTGTAAGATAGTTTGCTATCTACTTGCCCAGTTTATATCTTTATTATGGCATTTTTCCTGCCTAATTTAAGTTTTTGTCTATTTATCAAACTCAAAAAACATTGCAAAGCTTGGGGGCACTATGTTGAGAAGGGCTTTTTCGTTAGCGCCATTATTGGTTATTTTATTGTGTAATCACGGCCTTGCGCAGTATTCGGGTGGAGTTGGCACACTGGCCGACCCCTATCAAGTATCGTCCACGGCGGATTTGGCGACATTAATGAGCAACCCGGCTCATTGGGGCGACAATTTTATTATGACGGCGAGTATCGACGCCGCCGGTATGATCGGAACGGTTCCTATTGGCAATGATGGGACACATTTTACCGGAACATTCAACGGCCAGGGGAATACCATTTCCAATCTTTCCATGAATCTTCCGGGAACCATATATGTAGGCTTGTTCGGATATGTAGATGGGGGAACAATCAGTAACTTAGGCTTGTTGAACTGTTCGATACTAGGATGGAGTTTCGTGGGCGGGCTTTGTGGAATCAATGACGCCGGGACGATTACTAACTGTTACAGTACAGGGTTTGTGGAGGGAACGTTTGAATTTATCGGTGGTTTATGCGGAGTGAACAGTTCTGGCGCGATAAGCGACAGTTATTCTACCGCAAACGTAACCGCCACTAATGTTGATTCCGCTGTTGAACCCCGGATAGTTGGAGGTTTCTGCGGTTGGAATATATATAATGGCGCAATCGACAACTGTTATGCGACCGGGGATGTCAGCGCCAGCGGGGCTTCAGTTGTAGGGATAGGCATTGCCGGTGGATTTTGCGGCCGTAATGGTCATCAAACAGAAAACGCTCCTGGAACCATCACCAATTGTTACGCCACGGGCGCGGTTTATGCGGGCCTTGACGAAGCCGGAGGGTTTTGTGGAATCAATACAGACGGCGCTTCGATATCGGACTGCTACGCCACCGGCGCCGCGACAGCGGGAAATCAATTTGCAGAAGGCTTCGTTGGGCTGAACACGGTTGGCAACCCTGCCAGCGGGACCGGTCCGTCCACCATAACCAGGTGTTACGCCACTGGATCGGCCACGACAGTCGCCAGCTAGGCGGGGGGGTTTATTGGCAGGAATCAGGAAGGATGCCTGATATCGCAATGCTACGCCACCGGCGCCGCCACAGCGGGGACTAATGCGGCAGGGGGATTTGCCGGGGGAAATACAACCACCACTTCGACTATTATTAATTGCTATTCTAGCGGATCGGCCGAGGCCGCGGCGAATTGGGCCGGTGGCTTTTTCGGGTGGCAGGAGGGAAGGATTACCAATTGTTATTCCACTGGTCGGCCAATAACACCAGGCGCCAATATCGGAGGATTCGGCGGCGGACATGGCGACGGAGGCGTCTATACGTGTGATTTTTGGGATATTGGCGCATCAAACCAGGTTAATGGCATTAGTGACTATGTTGACGAACAGGTACAAGGCAAAACCACCCTTCAAATGTCATATAGAGCAACTTTTACCACTTTTTGCGAATGGGATTTCGACACCGTGTGGGGGATAATCGACGGACATGGTTATCCATTTCTTCAATGGTCTCCCCAAGCAACTCTTCCCGCGCAACCTATCCCCACATTAAACGAATGGGGTATAATCCTTTTGTTAGGTTTGATCGGTATCATGGGCTCATTAATGATCCGCGCCCGCAAATCGGGCGAAATATAGTTTATTCTCACACAATTCTTATTTTACTATCGACTCCCACGCCCGAATTAAGAAACATTCGATAGGGGGACCACGGGTGAACCACGCGGCGGGATGGGCAGAGTCGGCCACAGGCGGACGAAACCCATCAGTCTCGCGGAAATGAAAAGCGTCGCGGGGGAATTTCTCCCCCCGCGCAGATCCTGCGCTATCGGGCGCTGTTTGAGATGGTGAACATAAAGAATATCCAAAGTATTGCAGAATCTATAAGACCGGCTAGGAGTCTAGGATAGGATAATGATGGTTGAGCGCAGGATGTCATCAAGAGAGGGTAGCCAAGGCAATTCGTTCGAGGTGTTGATAAAGCCGGTCAGCGTCTTTCGTCATTCCCCGGCTTGACCGGGGAATCCAGTTTTTTGAAAGCTTACATAGGTTATCCGCGCTAATAGTGAGGAAAAAGGTCAAAAAACAAGGCCTGATCCTCAGGCTTCAAGTCCCACGAAACGCCATTACCCGGCGCCGCAGACCGTCTGAATCCACTGATAGACCGCCTGGAAATCGTTTTTGACCGCATTCCTGTAAGGGATCATGAAGACAAAGCATTTTCGCTGGTCCGGGACCAGGGCGATGTGGCGCACGATGCCCGGATCGGGATGATCCCGCATGAGTTCGGTCAAACGATCCCGCATGACGGTCTGCTCGTAGTAGAGGAGAAAGTCGTGATTTCCCCATCGCACGGGCTCACGGGTCATCCGTTCGGCGTTCTGGATCTTGGGGCTGCGGAACCCGGCGTATTTGACCTCGATTAAATGAGCTTCGCCAAACAGGGGGGGCTTAAGGTGAATGGTGACGAACAACCGGTCGTGGCGCATGATAAGCTTGGAAACGGGCAAATACAGCAGGGAGTGCCGGGGAAGCAGCGTGATGGTGGCGTCCACCCGGCTGACCGGGCCTTTTCGTTTGATGATCAGGTTAGCGTGAAAGCCCACCAGGCCGCCGATATTGGTGAAGGTCTGGTCATCGGGGTGGACAACATCAACCAGGTCGTTGAAGGCGGAGAGAAACACGCGCTTGTTTGTCCGTCGACCCCAGAAATATCCCATGGAAAGCGCGCAGGTAAAGGCGATGAACAGATAAAACAAGGGCTGGGTAAGGATATCGCTATGTTGGAACATTGTTCCTCCGTAACTTTTTGAGGAGGCGAATACAACCCGTTTTCAGCTTTTCCGAAATGTGGTTATGCCGTTAGCTCTGAAAAGTAGTAAACGGATTCCTTCTCCCTTTGAGGCTGTCGATAAAAGCATGAAAAGGAATCGTGCGGGGGAATTTCTTCCCCCGCGCCCCCTGCGGGAGATTTCTCGCTACGCTCGAAATAAGAACACTGGCGCCTGAAATAGTTCTGTTTTCAATAACTTAAGGTTTTGAGGGTGGGCGTGGGAAGGAACTTTTTTCAAATAGTTCCTTCCCATGAAATTCAAAATCGGCGCCCTCCTCAGCGCTTCAGACGATTATACGCCAGGCGTGTTTGCCGATGGTCCTCTTTTCCCCGGTCACGAGGCGCCGGTTGGAAACCACGAGGTCATGTCTTCTTGAATCTCGTATAATTTCGAGCTCCGCCCGCCGCTCAGGCCATCCGAAAGCCGCACCCGCGTCAGGGAGGCGTCGGTTATTTTCCGGAGCTGATTTTCAACCCGTTCGGCGGTCGGAAGGTTCGCGTCGGTAATCTTGTTGTCGACGAGCAGCCTGAGCGGCAAGTTCAAATCCTTGAGCGCCAGGATAAGGCGTTCGGCTTCGCGCAACGACAACTGGTCCGGATTGAAAACCGTGACAATCCGGCAGGCATTTCCCTGGAGCACGGCGTCGAGATTCCGGTATTTCCGGCCAAGCGCAATGAGCCTCTGGAGAACCCGATCGTCTTCCTCTTCAAAGTTCAAAAGAGTTTCCTGATCGCTCATGGGTCCGCAGATGCGATGGATGGTATGACACTTTTCCAGGATCGTCCGCCGGATCTGAATCAACCGCTCGATCCAGGTGATGGTCACCCGGGGAAGGGCTAGAAACCGCAACGTGAGCCCCGTGGGAGGGGTGTCGAAGATCACGTAATCGTACTCGTTATCGGATTCGATGACTTCCTCGATACCGCTCAAAAGCGCGTACTCCTCGATACCGGGAGAGTATTGGAGCACGGAGAAATAATTGTCGAGGTTCAGAACCTGGAGGTATTTGTACGTTTCGTTCAGGACCCCTATTTCCCGCTTCAGATAGGCTTTGGTCCGTTTCTTCAGATCGATTTCCTCGAGGGCCAAACGTTTGCTGAATGAAGTCTTTTTTTTCAGTGAGACGCCGAAGATGTCCCCCAGATTGTGAGCCGGGTCCAAGGAGACGATCAGCACCCGACTCTTTTGCGACAGTTGCCAGGCTGTCGCCGCCGCCAGGGTGGATTTTCCGACTCCGCCCTTCCCGGTGAAAAAGAGAATATTCATTAATCGATACCCAGCATACCGCACATTTCCGCCAGCATGTCGCACGAGTCCTGGGCCCTTCTGTTTAAAATTTGCAGTTCCTTTTCCATTAACGGTAAAAGTTCCACGGCCAGGAATGTTGGCGGGGATGGCAGACCGACAAACGCGCCGAGAAGCAAGAGCGCGAAGATGTTGCGAAGTTCGGCCACTTCCGCCACGGTCAACGCGGCCACCTTGTTCCGTTGAGTGGCGCCCATGTCAGCGATCATACGCCGCAGGAAGTCGAGAGTCGAGGGGCCCGCCATTTGCGCCTTCCTATGAAACCGATGCGGCGGCGTGGGACAAGGCTGTTCCCAGCGCCGCCGGTTGCGCCGATTAATTCGGCTAGGAAATCTTATACGATTTGGTCCTAACGAAATCGTAAATAAAGACAAAGTTTAACAAGAACATGACGACGGTAATGACCATAACCGTCCATCCGGGACCGGGTTTCGCCGCGATGGCGCCGGGCTGCACCACGATAATGAACCAAATCAGCGCCGCGGTCACCGTGACCCAGAGAATCCAGGCCGGAATAACGGCGATGTTGACGTACGTGGATTTCAGCCTTTTGGCCAGGTAGCTGGCGCCGGTCATCAGCGCGATGGAAGCGATCAACTGGTTGGCGGCGCCAAACGAGCCCCAAATGATCAGCCAGTTGCCCGACGCGGCCAGCCACAGGCCGATGGCGGCGGGAATGATCGAGGCGACCCATCGGTTGCTCAGGAACTTATAGAGCCCTTCGGAAGAGTCTTTTAACGGCAGCGCCATCTCAGCGATGCAATAGCGGGCCAGGCGGTTGGTGGTGTCCAAGGTTGTCATTGCGAATGAAGAAACCCACATGCCCGCCAGTATCTTTACATAGAGCGTGGGTATGAACTTCAGCCAACTGGACCCGATCATATCCGCATAGGCTTGGATAAAGAGGTTCGCCTTGGAAAGGTTGACCTTGGTCGAGGCTATGGTGAACATGGCTCCCCAGTTTTCCGAGTTTAACGTGGCGGCGTCAACGCCGGCGTTTCTCAGGGCGGAGAGGCCGAAACCCGCGATGGAGACAATCACCATGGTCGCAAGAAATCCCTCGGTGAACATGGCGCCGTATCCGATGAACAAGCCGTGGGTTTCCTTATCAAGCTGCTTGGACGAGGTCCCCGAAGCCACGAGGGCATGAAAGCCGGAGAGTGAGCCGCAGGCGATAACCAATGGAATCGCCGGCCAGAAGGGGGTAGGTTTGCCACCCATCATGATTGGCGAAAATGATGAGAAAGCCGGAACCTCAAAGCCCCTGAAAACGAAAATCGCCGCGACAAATCCCAGGACCAGGCCGGCGTAGAGCAGCCAGGAATTGAGGTAGTCGCGGGGTTGCAAAAGGACATTGACCGGAATGGATGAGGCGATCACGATGTAGAAGAAGAACACCCACATCCATGCGCCATAGCTGGCGGCAATCGGAAATATCGGCCCCAGGAAAAGGGCTATGATCAACATGATGATACCGATGACCGTGGACAGGGCAAAGCTCAACTTGGTGCGATAAAGCAGAACGCCCAGGATGAGGGCCGCGCCGATTTTGAACACATAAGCCGAGGCCACGCCCGGTGTTTTGGTATAAATACCGCCAACGATTGAACCGAAGGCCGCCACCACCAGAATGAGCAAAAAGAACACGATCCAATAGAAGGCGCGGCCGGTGCGCTTACCCATGAGGTCGGCGGCGACGAACTGAATCGACTTGCCGTCATAGCGCACCGAGGCCATCAGGGACAGGTAATCGTGGACGGCGCCAATGAAGGCGTTGCCGAACCACACCCACAAAAGACCCGGCACCCATCCCCAGCACATTGCCACAGCAGGACCGATGATCGGCGCCGCACCGGCTATGGAGGCGAAATGGTGTCCAAAGAGGACCTCCTTTCGCGCCGAGACATAGTCCACGCCATCAAAAAGTCTCTTGGATGGCGCCTGGATTTCGTCTGACGCCTTCACCACCTCCTTCTCTATTTTCCTGCCGTAGGTAAAATAGAGAAGGAGGTAGAGACCGCACCCGATAATAATAATAAGCGTGGTCATTTAAAACGCTCCTTTCTTATGAGTTAACAACACGTACACCTATCAGCGGCCCCAAATATGAAATTATATTTTCATATCCGTCGCCGGAACGAACGTTTGTTTCGAAACCGGCCGCCGCGCTTGAGGAATATCTTTTCAGGCCATGCTTTAACTCATGACCCGGGTTAAATTTATACGCCTGATGGCCCTTAAATGCAAGAGGGCCAAGGTTGGCGAATACAAACAAGCTTAATCTGAAATTGGCAGGATTTCGCTACTTTTTGATCGAAAATGAAATGCTGTGAAATAGTGAAAAGGCGGGGTCAGGACTTATTTTTTGAACTTTCCCGTTTCCGTTGAACAACCCTGCTCGCGGTAGGGTACGGGAGTCCCCTATGCGCGGCGATCTCCCGGCGAGAAGGGTCAAGCCGCAGATTGGTTTGGGCGATTGCCCGGTTTTGTTCCGGTCTGACCTTCGGGCGCTATTTATTCTTCTAAAGGTCAAAAACAAGATCTGACTCAACGTTTTTACAAGAGGGTCAATCAGCGCCGGCGCCATCGGCTTCGTCCAGGATCTCCCGCAGCTTGGCCGCCAGGTCTCGCTTGGTGAAGGGCTTATGGATGAATTGCACGCCTTCGTCCAATACCCCATGGTGGGCGATCACGTTGGCGGTATAGCCGGACATGAACAAGATTTTCAGGTTCGGATAGAGCCTCAACAGTTTTCCGGCCAACTCCCGGCCGTTCATATCCGGCATGACAATGTCGGTCATCAGCAAATGGATCTCGCCGGATTGATATTCAGCGATGCGGATAGCCTCGCTGGGAGTGGACGCCGCCAATACGGTGTAACCGAGCCGCTCCAGCATCATCTTGGTCATCCTGAGGATGGCTTTTTCATCTTCCACCAAGAGAACGGTCTCGTGCCCGGTCGAGACTATGACAACCGATTCCTGTGCTTTTCCCTGAATTTTCTCGTCCATGTGCCGGGGAAGATAGATCTTGAACGTCGTTCCCTTATCCAGCTCGCTGTACACGTTAATGAATCCGTTGTTTTGCTTGACGATGCCATAAACGGTAGCCAGCCCCAGACCGCTGCCCTGGCCGATATCCTTGGTGGTAAAAAACGGTTCGAAAAGGTTGGCCTGGGTGTCCTTGTCCATACCGCAGCCGTTGTCACTGACGCTGAACATGACATAATCGCCTTGAAGAGCGCCGACATGGCCGCGGCAATACTCCTCGTCAATGGAAGCGTTGCTTGTTTCAATCGTGACCTTGCCGACACCTTTTATGGCGTCCCGGGCGTTAACGCACAGGTTCGCGAATATCTGGTCGATTTGGGAAGGGTCTATTTTGATCGGCCACAAGTTTTCCGCGGGCAGCCAGGCCAGATCAATGTCCTCGCCGATCAGCCGCTTCAGCATTTTCAGCATCGCTTCCAGGGTCTCGTTGAGGTTGAGCGGTTTGGGGGAGATGGTCTGTTTGCGGGCAAAGGCCAGCAGTTGCCGGGTAAGGTTGGCGGAACGTTCGGCGGCTTTGTAGATTTCCTGCAGATTGGCGATGAACGGATGATCCGAATCCATTTCATCCAGAATCATTTCGGCGTTACCCATGATTATACCCAGCATGTTGTTGAAATCATGGGCGACTCCACCGGCGAGCCTCCCGACCGATTCCATTTTCTGCGCCTGTAAGAGCTGCCCCTCCATTTTTTTTTGTTCGGTGATGTCCTGAATTATCCCTTTCATTTTGACGCAGTTGCCCTCCGCATACTCAGGGCGGCCAACCACACGCGCCCAGACCGGCCGGCCTCGCATGGTGACGGCCTGCGCCTCGATATCAAACTGTTCGCCGGTCTCAATGGACAGGCGGTAGGCTTCTTCAAGAATTTTCCGGTCCTTTGGCGGGTAGTAGGACAAATGCTCATCAAGCCCAGGGACGGCGCTTCCTAACGCGAGTTCTGCAAGCTGGTAGGTCGTCGGGGTCCAGGTGGCTTTACCCGTGATAAGATCATGTTCCCAACCGCCGATCCTGGCGATACTCCCCATTTCGTTGAGCAGTTGCTCTCTGCTCCGCAACATTTCCTCCGCCTGTTTCCGCTCGGTTATGTCCGTGGCAATGCCGCAGATTGCGTACGCTTTTCCCTCCGTATCGAGCAACGGAAACTTGGTGGATATCACCGTGTGGACACCATCCTCTTGGGGAACCGTTTCTTCCATATCCATCGGCTTGTTGGATTGCATAACGGTCAGGTCATTTTTTCGAAATTGGTCCGCCAGCTCACGGGGAAAGATATCATAGTCCGTCAAGCCATGTATCTTTTCATCCGTTATGCCGTGTAACCTTTCAAACAGCTTGTTGATGTAGACATATTTGCCGTCCGTATCCTTGATGAATATGATTGCCGACGCGTTGTCCAGAATGCTGCGGTATTTTTCTTCGCTCTCCCGGACCGCCGCCTCCGCCCGCTTGCGTCGGGTGATATCCTCGAATATCCCGAGCAGCGAAGTCACCTCTCCAGCGGCGTTCCTCACCGGCGCCTTGATCGTGCGAACCAGGTAATCCTTTCCATCGGCGATGAACGTTTCTTCAATGTCTTTCACTCGTCCCGATTCCATTACCTGAATATCGTCCGCGCGATATTTTCTGGCCAACTCGTCCGGATAAAAGGAAAAGTCATCCTTGCCCACAAAGTCTTCGGGCTTTAAGCTGAGGCTATCGGCGTATAATTTGTTTACGAAAAGGTAGACGGAATTACGGTCCTTCAGGAAGAGCATCTGCGAAATGTTTTCGACGATGGCGCGGTTTAAAGACTCACTTGCGCGCAGCTCCTCTTCCACTCGCTTGCGCTCGGTGATATCGCGCCAAATACAGTGATAAACCGCGCGCGAGCCGGTATCGATTACCTGCGCCGAAACATGAACATGCCTGATTTCACCGCCCTTGGTACGCTGGAGCGTTTCAAAATCATCGAACCCGTTCTTCAGGGTCTTCCGGATGTGAGCCTCTATTTCTGGGGCTGTTTCCCTGGCTTCGATATCGGGCAATCGCAACCGGGAAAACTCCTCGCGGGAATATCCCAACTGCCGGCAGACCTGATCATTGAAATCAAGAGGCCGGCCGGTTTCATGATCCAGAACCACAACGCCGTCCGTTCCGTGCTCGAAAAAGGCGCGATAATAACTCTCGGCCTCCTGGAGCTCCTTCTCCCGCCGCCTGGATGATTCAAGCTCCCGAGACAACGCGTTAACGGTTTGTTCCATTTCTTCATAGGTGACTCTGTCAGCCATAGGATGGATCTCCCCAAACAAAGACATCAAATCTCATGCTCGCACGCGTCCCTACTTTACCTCAGGCCATGGCAAGGACACAAATAATAATCTGCGATTACACGATTAAGTGAGAGATTATGTCTGTTAATCAGTGTTTGGATACTAATTATGGAAAGTAATATGAAAAGACAAGGTTAAATAATTAGTTATAAAAGTATACTTGATATTTTTGTGTAAACAAGTATTGGTCAGATTTCTATCTGGCGCGCAGGATGGGCGGAATGAAATGAAAAGCGCCCATCACATTTGTACCTGTGTTATCCGGTCACTTTATGCGCTGGCGTATCGGAATGATTTCATTCCTCTTATCAGGCGCTTATTTACCTTATGAATCAGACGGAAGGCGTTCCAGCCATTCTTGGACAAGGGGCCGCACCGCGGGGTCCACGACGACGCCAAGGTGGGTCACGCCCGGCGCGAGTCGTACGTCCGCCTTGGTATAGCTCGCCAGTGTCGGTTCAAACCGGTCGGCGAAGAACAGCTCATCCGCCGCTCCAACCACAACCAGGAGCGGTTGTGTTATGGCGCTGAGATCCTTGCCGTAGTCACGGGGAGCGTAGCCCGAGTTGAGCCGGAACGAATAGGACAGGGTTTCGGCGCCGTCTCGGGCCTTCTGGGGCATGTCGAAGTCGATAACCGGCAGGTAGTTGAACCAGCGAATCCCTGCCTTGTTCAGTATGACCAGCCCGATAATTCGGCGTATGTAGGGCCGCGCCCATTTTGCGCCGTCGGGTCGAATAGTGGGCGCGTTCCATCCGAGATAAGGCGACAGCAGCAGGTACGCGTCCGCTTGCCGCCCGTAACGGCTTCCCGCAAAGCGCACGGCCAGGCCGCCGCCGGCGGAGTGGCCGCCGATGATGAGCCGCGCCGTGGGGTTATCCTTCCGGACCATGGCGACCAGATCGGCCAGATCGTCTTCCAGTTGGTCGATGTAGTCGATGTCGCCCCGTCTTTCGGGGTGGTGGCCGTGCCCCCGCAGGTCGGGGGTATACACCTTGGCCAGGCCGTGAGAGCTTATAAACCCGGCCAGAGGAAGGAAATACCGGCTGTGCGATCCCGAGCCGTGCAGCAGGATGAGAACCTTGTCCGCCGGAGAGGGGTAGAATCGATATGGCAACTGTTTGCCGTCTCGGGCCGCAAAGGTTTTCAAAGGCGGCGCGCTTGAATAATCGATGAACAGCTCTTTGAAGGACAGATAGCCCTGTTTGGGGCCCGTTTCCTTGGGCTTGCCGCTGATGACGAGGACAACGGCGAACGCAAAATAGGCCGCCACGCAGAGGAGAACAAACGTCAGCGCCCACCAAAGAATTGTGTTCATAGCTTTACCTTGCTACACCGGTGGAAATCGATTTGTTGAAATTGGGATGACCTTTTTGGGTAATGTGGTTATGTCGTTAGCTCCGAAAGCTGGAAAATGGATTCCTTCTCCCTTTGGGGGAAGGCCAGGATGAGGGTTGATAGGTAATGCGGGGGATTCACATCCCCCACGCCCCCTATTGAGTTTTGTCGCTGCGCTCGAAATTGCGGGCGGCTGCTACTGCGCATGGATGAGACGGCAGGAAACTGAGACCAGGCCGGATTGAACTTATCGCGCAAGCAGCTGATTCTATTTCGGAGTCAAAGCAATAGCCCTTTTTTCCCCAAAAAGGTCCCAGCCAATTCCAACCAAATTGCCCGGTTTCGACTGGACGCTAGTCCAGGTCCACACTGGCTTTACATTGATTGCATCTGGCCGCGCCCCGGAAAAGCTTGTTTCCGCATTGGGGGCAGACATAGCGGGCTTCCTCGTCCCGGACAAATTTTTCAGTCCCGTGCTCCCGCCAATAGGGAATGGCCCTCAGTATAACCTTTTTACCCACGGTCATGGGGAAATGTTCCATATGTTCGCAGGGAAAATCGCCGCACTCATGGCATCCGGCGTATCCTTTGGCTTTTGTGCAATCCTTGATGGCGCACTGGCGACAGTAGACAAAGGGCTGGTCGGACAGGCAGCCCTGGCATTGAATGTCTTCCGTGGTCAGGGATTCATTGCCGGGAAGCGAGCCCTTGCCGGCTATGCCCCCCTGATACAGTCCCACCAGCCGTTCCTTGAATTTTTGGTTGTTGTCACGATGGGCGATATAGATGGCGCACACGCCACAATAGAGCCCGCAGGGAGCGACAAAATCCGGATTTATATCCATGGCTCTTGCTCCTTTCGGATTCACAGGTTTCCTGCGTTAGGCAAGAATTATGGTAGAGGGTTTAATTCGCAAAAAACCGGGGACCTGCGGCAAATCGAAACACTATAGCTATAACATAGCTATACCATGGTTGGCCATCGGATTGAAGGAAAATCCGCAGCGCGTGTATTCCACCGGCAGTGTGGGTTCAGCGGTTTTAGGTCATGTTTCATGAACTTGAGGAGTCTTGGGCGGGCTTTGATTCATCAACGGACGTTCCCTCTGAGAGGCGGCGCCATCAATGGTATAGCCTCTCCTCAACTTCGTTCGGGAACGGGAATTGACCGGCTCGGGGTTGGAAAACGAAGCTATCCACAGCCGGGCAAAAGTGATCCAGCCTCGAGGCGGAAAAGAAGCGGCTGTTTCGCGCCGAACGCAATCATCGGGCCCTGTTCGGGCGCGCGGATGATTCCGTAAAGGCGCGATTGGGCAAGGCGCCCGGAGCGGCGTTTACAATCCCGGTTGCAGCCCCAACGTAAAGGGGATTACGCCCTGGCCCGTAAAGACGTTGACGGCCCCTGTGCCGCCGCCGACGCCGTACCAGCCCGTGAAGGCGTCCGTGCCGTTATAGGCCCGCACGCTAAAGGTCATGATCACATCGCCCAGCGGAGGCTGGACCGACGCCTCTCCCATGGCGATTCCGGCGCCTCTCATCTGCAGCGCGCCGATACCGGTGAGGGACAGCTCTCCCTCCACCAGGAAAGCGTCATAGGTTGTAGTAAACTGCATGGGGGGCGATTGGAGAATGGCGGTCAAAGTTACCGACCCGATAAGCTCGTCATTGAAATAGACTTGCAAGTCGCCGGTAAAGCCCTCCACCATGGCCATGTTTCCTTCCTGCCCGGAAAGAAAAACAGGCGTTACGCTTACCAGCTGCAGTTCGAGATCGAACAGGCTCTGGGCGGCGGTCGCCGGCTGGGTTGGAGCGTAAAGGAAAAAGGAAAAAATGACTGCGCAAAAAACGGCCTTTTTTAACATGACGCCCTCCTTTTTAAAAAAACGGTATGAAATGAAATTGAAAGGAAAAGGGGTAAAAAGTGTTAAAAAAGATACAGCGCTATACAAACAGGTTTTGGCTTTTTCCTCACCTTAAGTGATGCATGCATTAGGCCACGTAAAAGCATAATAAAATTAGCTTGTTAAAACGATTTAAGTTTTATCTGTAAGTTTTTTCGACGATCCGCTCGGGAGTTGGAGGCAATTTATAATAAGGAGAAAACGATTATAAAAAAGATATATAAGGATATTTAAAAAAATTAAAGAGCGCTATCCGCCGAGAGCCGTAAATTTTTCCGTCAGGGTATCGCGGGAACCCGAAGTCGATCCATCAATGACGCCAGGCCAGGCTGTCCCGTTCTTCGCGCAGGTTTGGTCCGCAATGCGAAACCGCCTCAGGGCGGGACGGCGCAGTCCTGCATTGACTCTTGGCGGGCCATACCGTACCATACAAATGAAATCCCTATTATTTCAGGTTGTTTCCATGCCTTGCGCAGGCTGGAAAGCCGTGAACAGATTTGCGGAACCCATGCCGGATCAGTTTGTTTTAAACACGGTCGGCGCGACGTACGTGTTTTCCCCGGACAGTTGATCCTGTAGCCACGGCATGTTCATGCAGAGAGCGCGCTCCGTACGGCGACGCCTTGCCGAACCGGCGAAAGCGGATTTATTCCGTGTAGTTCGGGCCGGAGTCATGCGCGTCAGCAAAATCATTTGGGCCGGAAGCCGGCTGAAACTGGTCCATGTGCGGTTCGAACTTCCGGAGTCGCTCGCGAGCGGAGCCTTGCTGGTCAAGCCCGATCCGGAACTGAGCCTGAATTTTCGCCAGGAGGGAACGATCTATCTGACGCCGGGTCCGGGATTCGGTTCGGGACTGCATCCCACCACGCGGATGTGCCTTTCCCTGTTGGAACGCGCGATCGGGGAAAAAAGTCCGCGTTCGGTCCTTGACGCCGGAACGGGAACCGGTATTCTGGCCGTGGCCGCCGGGCTGCTGGGCGCCCGTTGGACGCTCGGCGTGGATGTGCTGGCCGGAGCGGTGGCCACGGCGAACGTTAACATAACCCTGAACGGCGTGGCGGACCGGGTTGAAGCGCGCCATGCCGATGTGTCGGATGTCAGGGGCGTGTACGACCTCATAATCGCCAACCTGTATCCCAGAAACATTTGCAATCTCGCGATGCGCCTGGAAAAGCTTCTGGCGCGCGGGGGCTCGTTCATTCTTTCCGGCCTGACACGGTTTGAGGGGCCGCGCGCCATAAAACGGCTCACCGAACGGCGGGGGCTCACCTTGACGGAAACACTGTGGGACCAGGGGTGGACCACGCTCCTGCTGCGCAAACCGGAAGAGCGGCCGGCCGGACCGGCTGATGAGCCTTGTGAGGGAAAAGAGAGGACATGATTCATACGCTCAAAGTGAAAACGATTGCGGTCTTTACGGCGCTGGCCATCCTGATCCTGACCGGCGCTGTCCATGCGGAACGGATCACGCGTATGTCAGGGGTGGAGGCGCTCGACCCCCTCAAGAAGTACTACGCCGTTCCCAATTTCAAGATAGGCGGAACGTACGAGTTCGGCAATGAAGCCGCGTACGAGTTCGGCGGCCAGGGCGGCGTGACGCTGGAATCGCTGGGCCGGGAACCCCTGCGGACCGCCTATATCGCCGCCGGGACGCCTAAAAGGGACGCCGCCGGCAAGATCGTCAACGCGGTCATCATAAGCCCCTATTACACCGGAGACGCGACCTACATGTACTTCTTCTGGCATGAAGGGCAAAAAGGCGTCGTTCACGCCAACGGGGCCCTGATCGGGCCGGGCAAAATGATCGATACGGACAAGTGGTACGTGATCTTCCTGGACTCCTTGGGAATGTGGGGCGCGAGCAAGCCCAGCGACGGCCTGGGCATGAAGTTCCCGCGGTATTCGCTGTACGATCAGGTTCAGGCCAACTATCGGCTGCTGGTTGACGAACTCAAGGTGGGAAAGGTGAAGCTGGCCACCGGCCTGTCCATGGGGGCCATTCAGAGCTACATCTGGGCCGCGCTTCATCCCGACTTCGTGGAGGCGATCATGCCGCTGGGCGGCTGCGCGGCCACCGAGCCGGTTTGCCATTGGCTTTTCCAGCTTATGACCGCGGCCATGAAAAGCGACCCCGCGTGGCGGGACACCGGCGGCGACTATTACAGCCTCCCCAGGGACCGGCGTCCGGCCAAAGGCATGATGTTCGGCTGGTCCGTGCTGG
>Ga0068713_1001245_pt1 | contig 35598 bp, 38 predicted proteins | sample MTBAKSrepl2MetaG_FD_62223 | JGI IMG/M metagenome (GOLD analysis project Ga0068713, IMG submission 62223) | Enrichment culture microbial communities om Arthur Kill intertidal strait, New Jersey, USA, that are MTBE-degrading - MTBE-AKS2 (Arthur... | ecosystem: Environmental > Aquatic > Marine >... | reverse complement strand
ATTTGGGTATCTTTGCCGCTCAAGGCATTTATTGTCGAATACCATCGCCCAGCGGCGATAAACAGTTGTGGCTTCGGCTTTCGAGAGAGGATGGACAATATGGGCATCTTAAGAGATTGGATCAATCCAGAGGGCTGAGAAGGGACTTTCCCAGACTGGCGGACCCGAATTTCACGTGGAAGGAAACGCAGCGGCGGGTGGTAGTAGAGGTAGCATTCGGTGCCGGTCTAATTGGACACCTGATTGAGATCGGTCAAATCCGCCATCTGCTGAGGGGTTGAGGGTGCGCCGGCCTTGAGGGCCGTTGTTTGACATCTATTTAGGAATTCAGCAAGGGACCCCGTGATCTCCAACTTGTCGGTTTCAGAGACCACTGTTTTCAGCACGCGATCATATTCATGGAGGAGGCTTGCCTGCTCGGCGGTTGATAGATGTATTAATGAGCCGTTCCGACTTTTGATTGGCGTGCTGAGCAAAGGCGCCAAACGGTCAATATACATCAGGGTATGCAGGAAGGAGGCACAAAATTCGTCCAGATTGTCCTGGGAATGGCCTCCGTTCATGCCGCGGATAAAGTTGGCTTCGTTGATGAAATCGAACAGTTTGCTGGCATTCGATATATGCTCCGCTGTTTTTAGCGGCGGGCTGGCTCCGCTGGACACGACGTGGAAGCGCTCCAGGGAGAAGAGCCCGAACCCCATCAATTCGGCAAAGAGCTCACGCATTCGAGAACTCGCGGACAGCCCCAACTGGTCGCTGAGAATATGCATGGTTTCATGTTCCGCGATGACCCGCAATTCCCGCACCGACTCCTGCCACAGCAATTTGCTGTAAAGCCAGATCGTATTTTCATTATTGCAGCTATACGCATTATGGGCCTGATCGTAATCGATGATGTGGACCGCTTTCACCAGTTTGCCGCCGGTGATCCGTTCGATGTTCTTGATTCCTGCCAGCAGGGAATTCACTCTTTTTCTAAAAGCCGCCGAAGTACAATTAAACTGCTTTAAATTGCTGCCCAGATAGAAAAAATCGGGTGCGCCGGACCCGGCGGGCAGAACTGCGCTCAGGTCTAATTTGGCCACGGCGTCTTGATGAATCGTCAAGTGGTGTGAGGTATGCTTTTGGTTGAGGGTGATCTGAAATTTTGGCGCATGACTCAGGGCATCCCCCGGCACCTTCGGGAAAATGGAGTAACATCCCTGAATATCAGAACCTTTCGACTTTTTTTCAGCCGGCAGAAAGGTGGACCAGAAATCTTGCCGGCTGATATTGCCGTAGTATTTGAGTTTATAGTAGCCATCGGCATTCATGCGGATAGGACTCATCGGTTTGCCGTTCACAGAAACGCTCAGGGGATTTTTGCTCAGCAAAACGATTCCATTCACATATCCGTCAATGGCGATAAATGGCATATCTGCCAATTCTTGTGGTTTGAACGCCAATTTTTTGATCTTGCCGTCTTTGACCACGTGCAGCCAGATAACGGCCACATCCTGCAGACATTCGTCGTTGGCATAGGATTTTTCTGCGCATTGAGCAGATGGATTTTGCAAAGGCTGAGCTTCGGCAATCGATATCAGCAGGGTGGCTAGTGCCAGCGTGAACAGGCCAAGGCGTACAAGCATGTGGCGGCTCCTTATGGTTAAATGCCGGAATAACAGGCATTCATCAGATTCGGGTGCAGGCGGTATCCGATTTCAGCCGTCCAAAACGGAGTAGCCTGCATCAGGCAAAGGCGATGTACGGCACAATACGGGATTCACCTGATTTCGAAGTTTTAAAAAATAAGGTAATCCTCAAGAAAAATCGGAAGTACCCAACCTTCCGATTACTGGCGTTCATACTAAGCAACAATTATGCCGTCTGGTATTGTTGCGCTCAATGCCTGCCTCGGCTAACCCCCTATCATAACCGCCTGATCCCCCAAAACGATATTTGCCTAAGGTGACCGTTCATGAGCGTTTGGGGAAATGGTCAATCCCCCGGTTAGGGCTTTGGGACTCCTGTTCAAAAAATTTCTGATCTGAAAATGACGAATCGATGGCGTTTTAGGAGGTTTCGAGGGCGTAACGGATAGGGGCACCTAAAGCCGCAACCGTCACAACCGGTGCAATCTCATCGGTTGTGCCTGCATGCTCCGGCTTGAAGGGGTTGAATGGCGTCTATAATGACAGGACGTTTTCGATCCGGAAGTAATCTTTCCATGGATCCTGCCCAGGCTGATGGATATGGCCCGGCAAATGGTGCAGCGTATAGGCTTGGGGGCCCAATTGTTCGGATAGTTCGTGCCAGTGCACCGGCGTGGAAAGGGCCGCCCCCGGCCGCGCCCGGAGTGAGTAGGGGGCTACACTGGTGGCGCCCCGGGCATTGCGCAGATAATCGATGTAGATCTTGCCCTGGCGGCTGGCTTTACGCATGCTGGCGGTGTAGCGATCCGGATAAGTCTTGGCCAGATTGCGGGCGATGGCGCCCGCAAACTCCTTGACCGCATCCCAACTCGGGCCGCGACGGATCGGCAACTGCACATGCAGCCCCTTGCCCCCCGAGGTCTTGACAAAATCCACCAACCCCCTGCATCGCAGAATTTCGCGCAGGTGTAAGGCTGCCTGGATCACAAACGGCCAGCCTAACTCCGGATCCGGATCGAGATCGAAGATGACGGTATCCGGCAGCTCAGGATCGACGATACTGCTGCCCCAGGGATGAATCTCTAACACCGCTATTTGGGCCAGAGCCGCCAAACCGCGCTCATCCTCTATAATCAGGTAGGGCTTTTTACCCTTCTTCTCTTGGATTTCGATTTGGTGCAGGGCCTTGGGCAAAGACCGGGTGCTGTGTTTCTGGTAAAAACACTCCGCGTTGACGCCATCCGGACAGCGCACCAGGGTCAACGGGCGCGCCACAATATAGGGCAAAAGTCGTTCGGCGACGGTCTGGTAGTAGTGCCACAGGTCTGATTTGGTAACGCCGGCCTGGGGGTACAGCATCCGATCCGGGTGTGTCAGGCGCAGACCGCCAAAAGGCTTTTGGATCTGGGTGGAAGCGGGCGATTCGCTTTCATCCGGTTGCGCCTCTGGAGGCGTCATGGTCTCCGAGACCACCTGTCGGGCTGGCTTGTCTTCCCGCAAACCCTTGAAGGCCGGCTGACGCAGCAGTTTTTCATCGGTCCATTCCGCAAAAACAACCTCGGCTACCAATTCGGGCCGCGCCCAGGTCACGCCTCGACTGCGCGGTGCATTGGCAAAGGGCGCCATACTCACCCGGCGTTGATCCAACAGGCGCCGCAGCATCTCCCGCTGGCGATCGGAGAAGCCGGTGCCCACACGTCCGGCATAGATCAATTGTCCGGCATCGCCATAATAGCCCACCAACAGCGAGCGCATTCCGGATGGCGCTTTGTCCGATCCGACGTACCCGCCGATGACGAACTCCTGGCGCAACCGACATTTTACCTTGACCCACGTTTCGGTTCGGCGCTGTTCGTAAAGGGCATCCTGCTTTTTGGACACGATGCCTTCGGAGCCCAACCGGCAGGCATGACCGTAGACTTCGGCCCCCCGGCCGGCGATCTGGCTGCCGAAGCGCAACGCATCGCTCGGTCGCATGCTCAGCAGCGTTTGCAACATCTGCTTGCGACCCGTCAGGGGCACCTGGGTCAGATCGAAGCCTTGCAGGTAGGGGATGTCGAAAATAATGTAGACCAGCTTGGCCGGGGTCCGGCCCCTGAAGAAGTTTTGAAGCGCCTGGAAATCGGTGGTGCCGTCTTTACGCAACACCACCACTTCGCCATCGAGCACGGCCTGTCGCACCGGCAGATGAACCACCTCGGCCGCCACGGCCGCAAAGCGGTCGGTCCAATCGCGGCCGTTGCGCGTCGTCAAGCGCACGCGACCCTCCTCGAGAAAACACAGCAGCCGGTACCCATCATACTTGATCTCGTGCAGCCAGTCGTCCCCTACAGGAGCCGAGGCCACCGTCATTGCCAGTTGGGGGCGAAAAATGGCGGGAGGATCGGCCTTGCGGGCTCCCGGCAGCCTGGATGGATCGATGACCGGATCGTCCGTCACCTGCCCTCCGGCGGCGGCTTCGATTTGGCCATCGCGCCACACCCGGTCCTGATCCTGGGCCACGGCCTGAATGGTTCGGCCGGTATAAACGCTTTCGGTATTTTGTTCGACCACATCGGTGTGCTGATCCGCATAGGCATCCCGATGTTTGATCAAGAGCCACTCCTGTTTGTTATCCGGTGCATCGGATCTCATGCGCACCAAGGCCCAGCGACCATTGAGGCGTCGGCCATGCAGTTTGAATTTCAGGTTTCCGCGCTGCAGGCTTTTCTCCGGATCGCCTTCGGGTTCCCATTCGCCCTGATCCCAGATCAAAACCGCACCAGCGCCATACTGCCCGTTGGGTATGATGCCTTCGAACCCACCGTAAGCCACCGGATGATCCTCGACTTGCACCGCCAGGCGTTTTTCGGCCGGATCGAGGCTGGGGCCTTTGGGCACTGCCCAGCTTTTGAGAACGCCGTCCAGTTCCAGGCGAAAATCATAATGAAGGCGGCGAGCGGCATGTTTTTGAATCACGAAGCGGCGGCCGCTGTGGGGGGCTTGCACCGCTTGGGGTTCGGGCGTTTTGGTAAAATTTCGTTTGCGTTTATATTCATCCAAGGCCATGGGCGGGTCTCCACTCTTGCTCACCAAATCTCATAGTTATTCACACGCTAAAACCGGCCAATAGGGGCAAACCTGTATTTTGGGGCACATGGAGGCCGCCCACCTATAAAATACTTCCTCAGGCGCTAAAGAATAAAGGAATGCATTACTGTCCGCCGTCTATGAAGATGACCATTCTTGCATTCATTTAGGAGCTGGAGATGGCAGGCCGAGCAATATGGAAGGGTATCATAAGCTTTGAGGAAATCCGCGTTCCGGTCAAGCTTTACTCGGGCATAGCGGATCGCAAGGTGCATTTCCGCTTGCTGCATGGCGAAGACCAGGTTCCGGTGGTGCAGAAAATGGTGCATCCGCACAACAACGAACCTGTCGCCCCCCAAGAGATGCGGCGCGGTTATGAATTTGAACCCGGACGTTTCATCATCTTCCATCCGGCGGAGCTGTCGGCCCTGGAGCCGGAAAAAACAAGGGAGATCGATATTCTTGAATTCGTCGATCCGCTTGGCGTGGGGCATCAATACTATGATCGTTTGTATTATCTTGGGCCGGATGCCGCCGGACAGCCTTACGCGCTGTTGGCGGCGGCCTTGGAAAAGGCCCGTTCGGCGGCAATCATTCGCTGGAACATGCGTAAAAAAACCTATTTTGGCGTCCTCTATCCAGCCGATGGCCTTCTGCAAGTGAGTACCTTGCGTTACCAGGATCAGATCGTGGATCTATCCGGTTTGACACGTCCGACGTTCCGTGAATTGGAAGCCCAGGAGCGCCGTATGGCCGATCAACTGGTCCAGGCGCTGGAAAATCGGTTCGAGCCTGAAGTCTACCGGGACCAGTACCGGGAGCAGGTGGTGGCCATGGTACAGGCCAAAGCCAATGGCCAACCTATTAAAGCGGCGCCCAAGCCTAAGCCCAAGCCGCAGGTGGTATCGTTGGCGGATATGCTCAAACAGAGTGTGGCGCATGTGCGTCGGGAGCGAAAAGCGGGATAGGAGAATATAATATGGCCGAAGAAAAGGAACAGGCCATCTCAAAGCGCGCCTTGTGGTCTGGCAATGTGACCTTCGGGCTGGTCAGCATTCCCGTCAACCTACTCTCGGTCAATCGCCCGCGTCCGATCTCGTTGCGCATGCTGGCGCCGGATGGAACGCCTTTGCGCAGGCGCTATTTCTGCCCGCGCGAAGAGCGCATGCTGACTGCCGACGAGATCGTGCGCGGCTACGAGCTCGACACCGACCAATTCGTGGTGGTATCCGACGACGAGTTGGAGGCCCTGGCCCCCGAGAAGAGCCGGGAGATAGATCTGCGTCGCTTCGTACCCCTGGAACAGGTGGATCGGCGATACTTCGATCGTGCCTATATGCTCACCCCCGCCGGGGATACCAAAAAGGCCTATCTGCTTCTGGCCGAAGCCATGGAGCGCAACCGGCGTGCGGGTATTGCTACCTTTATCCTGCATGGCAAGGAGCACCTGGTGGCTATCCTATCTGAAAATGGCATTCTGCATGCTGAAATCCTGCACTTCGCCGATGAGATTCGCACCCCAGTGCAGCTCGATCTGCAGGTACCGGATATGGCCGATGCGGCCGCCGTGGAGGATTTGGCGGCCAGGATTCTTGCCGTGCGGCATGATGGCTTTCAAAAAGAGGCGCTGAAGGATCCTCAATCAGGGCAGTTGCTGGCATTGGTCGAGCAAAAGAAGCAGACGGGACAAGATGTGATCGACGTCTCGGAGGAAGGGTTCGAAGAACAAGAGGATCCCATGGACGAAGAATCCGGCGCCAAAATAATCGATCTTATGGAGATTCTCAAGCGTAGCCTGGCGCTTTCAGACCGACGGACGCAGGAGCGGCCCGCATCCCGCCGGGTGAAGGCCAAAGGGAATCAGGCTGTTGAGGCACCGGTCGCAGAAGATTGTGCCGCGCTGAGCCATAAGGAACTATACGCCCTGGCCCAGGACAAGAACATCCCCGGTCGGAGCCGAATGTCCGACGAGGAACTTGCAAAGGCATTATCGGCCGTCACGTCATGATTGCTCGCGTGCGCCCGGTTCCACCCAGAGGGCAGAATAAGGCGAGCGCCGGATCGAGAGGCTTGGGGATCGATTATTCACCCTTTGTATTCATCGCGCGCAACTGCCGTCCGACATCGTCGATCTTGCCGCGTACTCCGGAGGGCCAATCGAGTTGTCGAACTCGTTCGAAATGCTTCTCGATTTCCCTTTGGTAGTGCGCGGCCTTTCGGAGAAGTAAAGCACGTTCATCCCTTGATAGAAGCGTTACGGCGCGTGTTGTAAAATCAGCCACCGCTTCACGGTCAGGATCGGGCTCTTTCGGCAGGTAATGCATGCTCCGCATGATCTTTTCAAGGTGGTCGCATGCTTGGCGTCGTAGACGATATGTTGCCTCGAACAAGTTGTCCTCGTCCTCGAGAATACAGGTGGCGCGAGCAAAGTGCGTAGCGGAGCGGCGGCAGGTGAGGAGCAGATCGTTGAGTGCCACGGCGCGATCGTCGAGTATGATTTCTGATAGTTTGTTCATCGATTATCCCATGATCGTTTTTAACGGCAAAATACAAGAATGACGATGCCCGAACATAAAAACGAATCGGAAGTTACAGAAGTAGGGCAGCGTTGTATTTTCTCGATCCCTCACCCTACAATGGGATTACCCGGTGCATGCCGCCACAATGAGTGGAAGACCTTATATACAGTGCGACGATAGCAATCTATTTTCGAGAAAGACAAGGAAAGGAGGTGAGGTGGTTATGTTAAGCTGGACGATACTATTCCTGGTCGTTGCGATAGTGGCGGGTGTTCTCGGTTTTAGCGGTATTGCCGGTGCAGCCGCAGGGATCGCCAAGGTGCTCTTCTTTGTGTTCCTGGTCGTGTTCATCGTTTCGCTGATCATGGGCCGGCGACCGACCGTTTAGGCGGCTTCTTGCGCGTGCCCCCGGTCCTTATAGTTCATGCAGGGCATTGCCCTTATGACAGCCTGAATGGAAGGTCCGGGGGTGTTTTTTATTCTCATTCGGTCAAGTATGCTGGCGCTGGAACATTCGGAATAGAAAACGCAGGGCGGGTTGCAATGCCCTGCGTTTAACCAAACTTCTGTCTGCTACCAGTAAAAACGAAGCCCAAAGCGTATTGAAAGCGCCCGTCATCGTAGACGTCTTCGACTTCATCCGTATCCTCGAAGGTGAAGTTGTACTCGCCCAGAAGGTATAAAAAAGTTTTCCGGGCCACATAATACTTCAAGCCGGCTTCAGGCCCTGCGATCCAGCGCTCATCGGTAGTATCGCCATAGAGATAGCCGGCACTGACGCCGATGAACGGTCGCAAACGATCGAAGTTAAAATTGTAATCCACAAAAGCGCGAGTTGCGCCATTCCAGTCGTCGCTGGCATCTTCGCGATCGACTCAGGTGATGTCTTGGCGCAAGCCCATTTCTAGGCTGTCCGTCAAGTAGTACCCGATGCTGGCTTCGCCGCTCGCATTGTGGTTATCGAAGTCATCGTCGCTGTTACCACTGGCTTGAAGAGTGAGTTCCCCAATCGCTTGCCCGGGCGCCAAACTCCTCCTGGGCCATGGCCATGGCCGGTACCAGTAAAAGGATTGCGATCGTCCAAACCAATTTTGCTTTCATTTCGATTCTCCTTCCGTCAACGTTTAAGGTGGCTGCCATTGCCCACATTTTCCGACTTTCGGAGGCAGGGTCGTCCATTGGGCGCGGCGATCCCAGCGCCAAGTGCATCTTGCCGCCAAGCCGAGATTCGGGCTTTGGCCTTTCGATCCGAATCTAGTAAAGTTTCTTGCCGATGGACAATCGGGTGAAGAATGTATATTGTTGCCCGCTCAGGATAGGAGTACGAAATTAAGTCGCACGCCTTGTGCATGCGTATGTTACGATTTTCGAAGCAAAAAAGACTTGCGCGTGCGTTTGTTCTTAAGAGCTGCGTCTGAAATACATTCGATCCGACTGTGGATATTCATGATCCACCTTATCTGATTTCACCCTTGGCATCTCTATTATCAGCCAGCCCAAAAGGGCTTGCCGCAGTTAGCGGACCTTAAAGGGCGACGCTCTCTCTCCATGATAAAGGATTTGGAATGCGAAAAAAAAACCCCTCCATTGAAAACCGTCATGCAAAGGCCCATTTACGCATGATAATGATGAGGCGGCTATTATTACTTCTGATAATGGCTTCATCAATATGCTTTCCGACGGTCGTTGCCGCCCAGAAACCCAAAACGGTTTCGTTTGGATTTGAAAATGTCGAGCAGATGGCCAGGGGTTTGGCTTCTCGCCCTTTCAAAATGAACGAAAACGAGGTGCCGGCATTTCTGCGAGAGATAAACTATGACCGATGGCGGGATATCCGGTTCAAAACTGGAAACTCTCTCTGGCGCGCAGAAAATCTCCCATTTGAGGTTCAATTCTTCCATCCGGGTCTCTTTTACGATCGCCTGGTTGAAATAAACGTCATCGATGACAACGGGGTGCACCCCTATCCGTACTCGCCGGATTTGTTTGACTTCGGAAATAGCGATTTTGCGGGCAAGATTCCGGGAAAATTCGGTTTTGCAGGCTTCAGGCTGCACTACCCTATCAATCGGAACGATTACCGCGACGAGGTGGCGGTCTTTCTCGGTGCCAGCTACTTCAGGGCCGTCGGTAAGCAACAAGGTTTCGGATTGTCTGCCCGAGGACTGGCCATCGATAGCGGTCTCGACAGCGGAGAAGAGTTTCCCTATTTTAAGAAATTCTGGTTGGTCAAGCCTGACGCTGGCGCCAACACGGTGACCCTCTATGCCATATTGGACAGCATGAGTCTTGCCGGCGCGTATAAATTCGTGGTTGAGCCGGGGATGAGTTCCCAGATCGAAGTGACCATGACTCTATTTGCGCGCAAGGCCGTCCAAAAGCTCGGGTTGGCCGCGCTGACGAGCATGTACTTTTATGACGAAAGCACGAACATCCCGCCCGTGGACGATTTTCGCCCCGAGATCCATGACTCCGATGGCTTACTGTTGGCCTATCCCTCCGGAGAATTCGTATGGCGCCCCTTGGTGAATTTCAAATCCTTGTTCATAAATGCTTTTGTCATGCCGAAGATTCTCGGTTTTGGATTGCTGCAGCGCGATCTGAACTTCGACCATTATCAGGATCTGGAAGCCAGATATGAGAACCGTCCCAGCGCGTGGATAACGCCTATTGGTGATTGGGGCCCAGGCCGCGTGGAACTGATTCAAATACCGACCAAGAATGAAAAGAATGACAATATTGTCGCCTTCTGGTCACCGGCGCAAGAACTCACCCCCAACCGGCCGCAGATGTATCGCTATCGTATGAGCTGGTTCTCCTCTGAAAACGGCCGGCAGCATGCTTTGGGGTATGTTGTGGCCACCCGGACGGCTGCGGTGGGTGATGACAAGCGTAAGGTCGTCATCGATTTCACCGGCGGCCGTTTGTCCACTCTGCCAACCGTTCTTCCGGCCGATGCCCCTTTGGAACCGGTGATTTCCATGCAGGGGGAGGGTGAAATCATAGAGAGCCAACTTTATCCCAATGTGCCGGCCAACGGCTGGCGGCTGGTGTTTGTTGTCCAGCGCAAGGGGCGCAGCACCCTGGAGAAGATGATGCCAGCCGGCGATAATCAAACCTCTATCGAGATGAGGGCCCATATCCAGCAGGCCGGTCAAGTTTTGACCGAATCGTGGAGCTATGCAATCCAATTTTAGGGGGTGCAATCGGGCACCGACGATGATTAAAAGGGATCCAAAATACGAGGCCGAAGATACCTCCCATCCGGTAGAAGAAGCGGTTCGGCGAGATGTCGTGGGATGGCAGCAAAGCCAGGAGAGAGTATTGCGCTATCTGAAAGCCATCGGCGTGCCGCCGCTGCAAAGCCTCGAAATTGCGCATGATACTATGAAACTGGCTGTTATCGAAGCGGCAGGCAAACGGGGCCTGCGGGAACATCCGACAAGGGTTGCGATGCGCCTGCTGGGCCCGGTCCTGGCTCAGACCGATCTGTCATCGCAAGCACTTGAGCGAAGCGAACCTTCCGGCCTGACGCCTCAACTCGGCCAGGCAATGCCTGTCATACCGGCTTTGCATCGGAGCAGCATGCTTCCGGACATAAAGCCGGCCCGTCTGTTTAAGAGCTTGATTGCTTTTCTAGTCAGCCGCAAGATCTCTTCGGGGCAAAACCGGCCGATCGTGTGAATCATCTTCTTGGTGAATCCGATGCTTCGGGACCTTCACAAGATGCCAGAGGCGATGTGCCATCATGAACAAAGAAGGATACAATCAGCGCTGGGAAAAAACAGCCAATCGCCGACGATTGCTGCTCCTGGTGCTTATCGGGATCACCGCGCTGGTAGCCAGCGGATACATGGCAATGGCTTTGCCTTACGGGGGGACGACCGCCCTTGAAACGGCCATCGTCATCTTCTTTGCGCTCCTTTTCGGTTGGATTTCCATTGGGTTCTGGACATCTTTACTCGGTTTCTTAATGCTCCTGCGGAACAAAGATCTGTGGCAGCCGACACGTCATCTGAAAATGAAGCCGCTGAGTGGGTCGGCAATGCCGGCCACGGCCATTCTAATGCCGATTCATAATGAGGAGGTTGCTGAGGTTTTTCAGCGAGTGGTTGCGATTATCCGATCGCTCCGAGAGACCGGCAGGATGGATGCTTTTCATTTCTTTGTGCTCAGTGACAGCACGGACCCCGATCTATGGGTCGAAGAAGAACTCGCCTGGGAGGCGGCCTGCCGTCAAACGCAAGCTTCCGGCGCTCTCTTTTATCGCCACCGGAGGCCGAATATTAAACGAAAAAGCGGAAATATCGCGGATTTTTGCCGGCGGTGGGGGCGTTCTTACAAATATATGGTGGTGCTGGACGCCGACAGCGTCATGTCAGGGAAGACATTGGTGCGCATGGTGCAGATCATGGAGCACGATGGCAGCATCGGCATTCTGCAGACGGTTCCGGTCTTAACCGGGAAATCCAGTCTGCTGGCTCGTTTGCAGCAGTTCTCGGCGCAAATGTATGGTCCCATTTTCGCCGCCGGCCTTTTTTACTGGCAATTGGGGGATGCGCAATATTGGGGGCACAACGCCATCATCCGCATCGAACCCTTCATGAAACATTGCGCCCTGCATCGACTGTCGGGTTCCCCCCCCCTGGGCGGGGACATCTTGAGTCATGATTTCGTGGAGGCCGCTATCATGCGCCGTTCCGGGTGGGGCGTATGGCTGGCTTACGATCTTGATGGCAGTTACGAACTGCCGCCGCCGACCCTGATCGAAGAATTGATGCGCGATCGGCGATGGTGTCAGGGAAATCTCCAGCATTTGAGGTTGCTGTTTACCCGCGGGCTTTTCCCTGCCCACCGTTATCTTTTCCTCAACGGGGCCATGTCGTATATATCCGCTCTGCTATGGCTGATTTTCCTGACATTGAGCACCATCGAAGCGCTCGCTATGGCGCTTTTCGAACCCGATTACTTTCCCAAAGAGGGCAGTCTGTTCCCTGACTGGCAGGTATGGAACCCGGAATGGATGGTCGTGCTGCTGGTTTTCACGCTGATCATTCTATTCGTCCCGAAGCTACTCAGCCTTATCCTTGCTCTGGTCGTCAGGCGGCGCGCCGGTGGGTTCGGCGGTTGGCACAAGGCGGTCTTTAGCTTGATTGGCGAGGTGTTATTCTCTACGCTGCTGGCGCCGCTGCGCATGTTGGCCCACAGTCGGTTCGTGATCGTAACCCTGTTGGGCGGTCAGATCGGCTGGAACCCTGCCATTCGTGCCGACCGCGGCACTACCTGGCGACAAGCGTTCCGCTTCCACGGCGGCGGCATGATGATGGCCATGATTTGGGGGGGGCTGGTCTTTGCCATCAATCGCGATTTTTTCTGGTGGCTGGTACCGGTTCTCGGGCCGCTGGCTTTGTCCGCCCCCATTTCATATTGGGTCAGCCGCCCACGCGCCGGCCGGCACAAAAGGTTCTTCATGACACCCACCGAGATGCACGCTCCCCGGGAGTTGCTGATGGCTCAGGAACCTTTTGCCAGCCAGAAGAGAATTGCGCTTCTCGACACCTTTGCCGATTTGAAAGGCTTTAAAAGGGCTGTTGTCGATCCATGGGCAAATTGCCTCCATCGTTCGATCCGCCCAAAGCCCGACCAAAGGCTCTCGACCGGCATCGTCCAACGACTCGATCGCCTGGTCCGCAAGGCGGTTGTCTCAGGACCGCAGCGCTTGAGCGTGACCGAAAAAAAGCAGTTGCTGAGCCACCCATTTGTTCTTGAACGTCTCCATCAAGAAGTTTGGGCGCTGCCCGACAGCGAATTGACCCGCGAATGGGGCGTGAGCGATTAAGACCGACATCAATAGAGGTGCCTTGAAGAATGGGGTCGCATTGACAATCTTTCCTATCATTTCGATTAGAGACCGCTGCGCGAACCGAGCTTGCCGGCAAAGTGGATGATCCCCAGGCGGATATGTGGCAAACGGTGCTAACCCTCATTCAGACTGCATTTTTCAAGGCGATCCTGCCGGGTTTTGATCGGGCCATCTCAGAATAAAGTGGTGGAATATGCCTCAAGGTGAAATCAGCATCGGCAATGACGGCGTACTGGTGACTTCGGCAATGGCCGCCCAAGGCAGCCGCACCTTAAATCATGACAATATGTTTGCGGTCTTCGACGCGCATGGGGACATACGATCCCCTGCCGGCGGGGGAGATGAAGGCAGCTATTTCAACGGAACACGTTTTCTGTCGCGGTGCCAGTTCCTGATTGAATCCAAGCGCCCCTTGTTATTAAGTTCGGATATCACCCGCGACAATCATTTGATCACCGTGGATATGACCAACCCGGATTTGATGGACGGCGCGCGGTCCAGAATCCATAGAGGGCACATCCATATTTTCAGATCCAAATTCTTGTGGCAGGGGCACTGTTTTGAGAAGTAAAGAATCAAAAATTACAGCCTGAAACCATTATCCTTCAAGGTTTGTATTCACTTCGATTGTGATTTTGCGGATATATTCGAGGTGCGCGGCATGCTGCGCGCCCGCCGGGGAGAGATCCTGGCGCCGATCATTGGCGACAGAATGATTGAAATCCCCTGCGCCGGCGTCGATAATATCCGGAGAAAACACGTTTGGAATTTTCGATGAAACCGGAGCATTTGGACGGCCAGCAGGCGCAGTTCTCCATTCATCTGAAGCAATCCGAAGAGATTGAGTTCAGCGTCATCGCGTCATGTATCCTGGAGGGCGTGCAAGGCGTTATAGCCGGTACCGGCACGAAGGCCTATGAGATATCTTCGCGTCTGCTTCAGAAAACCCGCGGTCGAGAATGCGAGATCGTGACATCCAATGCCCACGTCAACACCCTTATCGATCGCGCCATCAGTGATTTAAGGATGTTGCTGACCGAAGGGGAGGGGATTCTTTACCCTTATGCGGGCATCCCCTGGTTTTGCACCCCCTTCGGGCGCGATGGATTGATTACCGCTCTGCAAACCCTATGGTTCAATGCCGATATCAACAGAGGTGTGCTGCAATATCTCGCCGCGCATCCAAGCCACGGAAAGCAATGCCCAGCAGGATTAATAATCATGTAACCCGTGATGTCGGATCTTGATCACAAAGTAAAGCGACCGCGTTTTCAGTGATAATGGAGCAGATCCAATGAAAATAGCTCAAGCAGCGCCATTGATTGAAAGCGTACCCCCCGGATGTACGGAGGCACAGAGCGAATTGTTTCTTATCTAACCGAGGAACTCGTGCGCCAGGGACATGCCGTGACCCTTTTTGCCAGCGGCGATTCCGTTACACGTGCAAATTTGGTTTCAGGCTGCAATAGATCGCTGCGTTTGGATGAAACCTGCACCGATCCCAATGTGCACCATATTCGCCAGTTGGAGACGGTTTGGTCGATGTCCGCGGAGTTCGACATTATTCACAATCATATGGATTATCTGCCCTTCCCGGTGTTGCGAAGATTGCATACGCCTTCGGTGACAACTTTACATGGGCGCCTGGACCTGCCGGACCTGGTGCCGCTATATAAGGAATATGACGATATTGCTCTGGTTTCGATCTCAGACAGCCAGCGCAAGCCGTTGGGGGCGGTAAATTGGCAGGCAACCGTTTATCATGGACTGCCGGAGGACCTATATCAATGGAAGGCGAAAACCCTCCGAACTTCTGATGGCTATACGAGTGAGCACAGCTCGATTTTTAGCCGGTGAGCCGGAGACGGAATGGATTCCATAGTGTATTTTTTCAAGCGCTTCTCCTGATATTGCAGGGAACGAGCGGATTAGGGTTTGCTAAAGGGAACAATACTTGTTCTGCCCCATGGGCAAAAATCTTCAGATTATCTATTCAACCGATTTGTATGCCTGATCCGAATACCAAGCCAAAAGCGACGAGCACTTTACAGATGATGAAAAAGCTCATTCATAAGTGTGCCATCGAGTGGATCTACCTGATTGTTTTTTTTCTGGGAGCCGGTTCGGCCACCGTCCTGGCTGCGGATAGCGCCGATTCGGCTTCCGGGCAGGACCGGAAAGATACATCTGCGCCTGAGGTTCGATTGGCCCCTGTGATCGTGACCGCGCCGCGGGTTATCTCTGAAGCCGCGCGCGTGCCGGCCGCCGTCTCCACCGTACAAGGCGAAGAGATTCATAGAGGCAGACCGGCCGCAAAATTGAACGATGCGCTGGTTCGTGTGCCTGGCGTATTCGTCCAAAACGAGGAAAACTACGCCCAGGACCTGCGTGTTTCCATCAGGGGCTTTGGCGCGCGCGCCGCCTTCGGAATCCGCGGCATCCAGATCCAAGTCGACGGACTTCCCTACACCCTGCCGGACGGCCAAAGCGCCTTCGACAGCATCGACCCCAATATCATCCAGCAGTTGGAAGTCATGCGCGGACCCGCCTCTGCCTTGTATGGCAATGCCTCCGGAGGCGTTATCGGTATCGTCACCGAGGATGGTTCTTTGTCTCCGCGCCTGGATGCACGAACGGTCATCGGCGAATATGGTTTTTCCGAGAGCCTGCTCAAGGGAGGCGGCCAATTTGAGCGCGTCAACACTTTTGCCGCCTTGTCCCACGTGAAGATCGATGGGTTTCGGGATCACAGCCAGGCCGAAAGCAGCCGATTTTATGGCAAGCTGCGCTACGATCTGGATGATGTGTCCGATATCACATTGATCCTGAACGGTATGCACACCCCTGTGGCCCATGATCCGGGCGGGTTGACCCGGGAGCAGGCCCAAAGCGATCCTGCGCAGGCCGGGGGGCTGAACCTGGATTACGATACACGCGAGGTACTTGACGATGGCCGAATCGGCCTGGTGTACCGGCGTGAATTGCTAGCGGATCAGCACCTTGAAATTGCCGCGTTCGGCGGACGGCGCGATTTGGAGAACGCCATCCCATTTACTTTTATCGAGCTGGAGCGTGAAATATTAGGCGGCAGAATCCAATACGACTTAAACGGAACAATCTTGGGCCTCGACCATCGGGCGGTGTTCGGCGTCGACCTGCAGCATCAGGCCGATGACCGCGTGAACTATAATAATGTCGGCGGAGAAGCCGGCGATGAATTGCTGCTCGATCAGGATGAATCTGTCACCGCCATGGGCCTTTACCTGCAAGAGGAGATCGAGCCGGTATCGGATCTGTCGCTCCTTCTTGGCGGACGATATGACAAGGTTCGATTTGAAATCGATGATCGCTTTCCGGCGGATGGCGACGATTCGGGGTCCAGAACCTTCGATCAATTCACCGGCCGCTGGGGAGTGATGCTTGCCCTGAGGCCCGACCTTCGCACCTATGCGACCGTCGCCCAATCATTCGAAACCCCCACCACCACCGAGGTGGTCAATCGTCCCGAAGGAGGGGGGGGCATCAATCCCGATGTCGAACCCCAGACGGCCATCAACTATGAGATCGGAATGAAAAGCCAATTCGACTCCGGAAGCAATCTTGAGGTGGCCTTTTTTTTGATTCGGTTGGACGATGAGTTGATCGCCTTCCGGGATGTCACCGACCGGGTTTTCTACCGGAATGCAGGCGAGTCCCATCGCACAGGCGTCGAAATCGGGTTCAACCGCCGGTTCGCCAGAAGTTGGCAATGGCATCTGGCATATACCTATCTTGATGCGGAATTTGATACCTTTCTAAAAGACGGGAGAAACCTGGGAGGTAACCAGGTGCCGGGATTGCCCGAACATCTCGTATTTTCGGAGCTGCGTTATACTCATGCCACCGGCTTCTATGCGGCCGGCAGTGTGCTTTACGTGGATGACGTTTTTGTCGATGATGAAAACACGTCGAAGAACGATGCCTACACGGTCGTTGACGCACGTATTGGATTCGAGAAGAAGTTCAGAAAATGGCTTGTCGAGCCTTTCGGCGGGGTGCGCAACATTGGCGACGAAGAATACAACAACAATGTGCGCATCAATGCCAACGGCGGACGCTATTTCGAGCCGGCACCCGGAACCAATTGGTTTACTGGGATCAGAATCGGTTATCGATAGGTTCAAAGACAACGGGGCTCGATGGCTTCCGATGTGATTGCGGAAACTTATCCGGTACCTTCGAAAGGAGCGCGTGATGATGGGGTTTCATGTAATGCTTCAACCGGTACTGGCTATTATCGCCGGCATCCTGATGCTGGTGATGCCCCGCCTGCTCAACTTATCGTGGCGATCTATCTGATGCTTTGCGGCCTTCTGGCTCTGGCGCGCCCGAATTGAATCGTGCGCATACCGCATTGGTATTTGCAGCATATCCTGGGCCCCGCGCATTAACAGGCATATAGATATACAAGCTCGTGCGTATAGACTTTTGGGTTGGACCCGGATCTATTCGCACGTATGGGGACAGCTAGAAAAATCTTGGGACTCAGCAACCTGTGGCAGATTGTGAAACGCCTCGGACTTTCGGAGGCGGCAGTTCTCGTCACTTTAGCGTTGATCGTCACCGGCATTTGGGCCTTCATGGAAATCGCCGATGAAGTCGTCGAAGCCGGCACCATGGGTTTTGACCAGCGAATCATGAATGCCTTGCGTGATCCGCAGGCACCGGCGCGCCCCGTCGGGCCTATCTGGATGCTCAATGTAGCCAAAGACATTACGGCGCTCGGCAGCTATGCCGTCATCTCCCTTTTGGGAATCGGCGTGCTCGTTTTCTTTGGACTGAAGCGCCAATACCGCTTGTTGCTGCTGACCACCGCGGCTACGGCCGGCGGCGCTTTGGCGAGCAACGTGCTCAAAATGGTTTTTGCTCGGCAGCGGCCGGATATCGAACATCTGGTGCAGGTCAGCACCTATAGTTTTCCCAGCGGACATGCGATGCTTGCGGCAGTGGTGTTCTTGACTCTGGGCGCGCTGTTGGCGCGCTCCGAAAAGAAGAAGCGGTTCAAGTTTTTCTTTCTTTCCGTAGCGGTGCTGCTGGCGGTATTGGTGGGCATCAGCCGTGTATACTTGGGCGTGCATTATCCCACGGATGTTATGGCCGGTTGGATCGCCGGGGCCGTGTGGGCGCTTCTTTGTCTGCTCGTGGCCGATATGACCCAGCGCCACGTTATCCCAGATTCCATTGCCCCGCCTTAAACAACGGGCTAAGCTTATCGACGGTTGTCGGTAAGCGATCTAAAGTGCTCAAGCCGCGGTCAGCAGCCTGGAATTGGGTTTTGGGACGTTTGAGGCTTTGAAATAGTGTTTTTCAAGAAAATATGGTTTCATGCGCCATGGAAAAAGTCAGCACCGCGGTAAAGAGGAATACGTCAGTGTACAGCGTGATCACCGTGGCTTTAGGAATCAGCGGCATGATTCTGGCGTGCACGTACGATATCATCCGAAATCGAGAACTCGAATTCGGCCTGGACCAAGTGGCCGGTTTTGTGGTGTCCGCCATAATAACCCTGTCTGGTTGTCGCCGCATGCCTTTTCTGAGCACGAGCCAATGGCATGGCTTCCTGTTGGCGATCTACTACGCGGGCATCTTCTTCATGGGTCTGAAGACCAAGGGCCATCAACAATATCAAGCGGTTGGTCCGCTGCAAGACACGGGAATTTACTTGGGCGACGTCGCGATAAATTTCTTGGGCTTTGTCCCATTGGGATACCTGGTGGCCACTTACCTGCTTGTCACCAACTTTCTGCGCAGATCCCGCTTTCAGTTCCTCTTTGCCATCTGCCTGTGCACCGGCACCAGTTTCTTCATTGAGCTGGCTCAGTTCTACCTGCCAGGCAGAACCTCATCATTCATCGATTTTTTGGGAAATGGCGCCGGCGCCGTGTGCGGCAGTGCCTATGGCTTTCTGGCGCACAAATTGTTAGTCACAAACAGGATCACTTGAAAAGAACCCGCAGGCCCAGCCTGATGCCAAAATCATAGTCATCTAAATCTCCATCATTCCTATAAATATCATCGGTGGCGGTGGCAAAATAGAAATTGGTGTCCACGGCAACATAGTTGCGGAAAAACCACTTGATGCCGGCTTGCGGGATAAAAGTAATGGCCGATTCGTCTTCATCGACATCCGAATCGAAAAAATCAATACCAATACTGGCGCCCACGTAGGGTATGCTCGCCGCGAAACCGACCAGGCGCAGGTCAGGCAGATGGTATTCACCAAAAGCGCCCAACGAATAGTTCATGTCGTCTCCGTCATTCAATCTGGAAAATCTAAAATAAGGCCCCACCTCGATGCCATCACTTATAAAATAGCCATAGGTGGCATTCAGCAACACATCGACATCCCCTTCATCGCCCAGTAGATCGATATCCCCGTTCAAGCCCAGTTCTCGGACGCCCTTATCGAGCATGGGTTCTGTCTCTCGATCCTGGGCATAGCTTGTCACCGAAAAGAAGAGTGTAAGTACCAGAACATGAACGAATAGTTTTTTCATCGCTTTTTCTCCTTTTTGCTTTATCGATCCTTGCCCAAGGCACAATATGATTAAGCTTTGCATACCTAACGAGTAAGTGTTTCGATAGACAAGTAGGTTGATCGTGTATTGAGAAAGCTTCTGCGGAGTACGTCATAAGCAACCGGTTCGTCGTAAGTGTCACGCGGTCTCGGTTGAGGGTGGGGCCTTCAGTGGCGGTTAAAAGTCAAGCCGATCCGCAACTTCGGTATCATGTAGTGCAAAATAGGGAAGATCCGGTATTCAAGAACGATGGGGCGTTGGTGTAGGTAAGCTACACTGCAAGGGAGGTTGCCTCTGCATACCACCCTTTGGCGTTGGCGAGCATATAATGGCTTCTTTCAGGAGGTTGCCATGCGCATAAACTGGACATCTCCCAGCACATCGAACTTTTGGGTATCAATTGCGGGCGGAGTGACGGTAATCATGATCGCGCTTGCCGGCCGCCAGCTCAGTGACCAGACGAACTTCATGCTCCTCTATATGATACCGATAGCGATCTCGACCTGGCTTGCGGGGCGTTTCTATGGCCTCTTCGTTGCAGTGGTCAGCGCCATCAGCGGCCTATCACTAGAAATCTGGGGCAGGCCGGCCGATCAGGCTTTTGGTCAGATTTTTTTCAATGGCGCCATCTCCTTGCTGATATTTTTCGCTGCCGTTTTGTGGCTATCGAGAATCAAAATCATCCTTCGAACCGAACGCAAACTGGCACGAACCGATTTTACGACGGGTGCCATCAATAAAAGGTGCTTTTGTGACCTGATCAATATGGAAATCAGACGATTCAAAAGGTATCGGCGGACCTTCACCGTGGCCATGATCGACCTGGATAACTTCAAATTCGTCAACGACCACATGGGGCATCACGCCGGTGACGATGTACTGCAAAAAGTGGTCGATACATTAAACCAAAATTTGCGCGACACGGATACTGTGGCTCGGCTCGGAGGGGATGAATTCGCCCTGCTGCTGCCGGAAACAGATGCGGCGAGCGCCCGCATCGTGATATCCCAAACGCAGAAAAAATTGCTGAGCGTCATGCAACGGCATCGATTTCCGGTAACCTTCAGTATCGGTGTCCTGACCTTCAAGGCCGCGCCCCATACGGTGCATGAAGTGCTCCACCGGGTCGATGATCTAATGTATACCGCCAAGCGCGACGGCAAAAACACGGTCAGATATAGCGTTTTTCCAGCCAACATTGTTCGACCGGAAAGATTGGCCGGATGAACCGGCCATAAACGTCCATGAATTCAAAACGGGCCCTGATCATCGTCCCAATACCCAAGGCCGCTATGGCGTCTGTTGAGAGCTGCGCCTGCGATCATGAAAGGCACCATGGAGGAAGACGATCTGGTTTGTTTGATGGAGGGCCAGGAAATACGGGTCACCACCAACAGGCCCATGCCCGTCGAAACCGATGGCGAAATAACCACCCGCACGCCGGCCTTGTTTCGTGTGTCCAAGCAGATGTTGCCTGTATTCGTGGCTTAACAAGCAGTGAAACACCAGCCTCCTCAGGCAGGCGATGTTCCCGAGGAAAACAAATAGCCAAATGGATGTGGCGTTTAGAATTTCGGCCGCATCGCGGTGGGTATCACGCGGATGCGGCCTGGGCACGATTAAGATGCCTTAGATGTTTTGCTCTATCTGCTTATGCACCTTTTCGGATGAAGGCCGATCACCGATAAGGCCTGCCCGAACTGAAACGGTTGTGAGCTTGGCGCCCTTTTCCTCGATTTTTACCCAGTACGTCTGCTCGGGCGTCTCTGCTTTTATATTCGCCGAAGCGACCTCTTTGGATCTTTCCACAATTTTGATGTTGTTTTCTTGCAGAGATTTCAGCGATGCCTGATAGGCAGTATCCAGCGAAGTATCATAGTCCCGGGTCAACCAACCCGAGACATAGGTATAGGCCGCGGCGGCACCGGCACCGCCTGCAACAACTGCAGCGCATGAAGTTAAGCCCAAAAAAGAGAGCCCGATCACCAGGGCCACATATTTGTTATTCAGTTTTTGGATGTTCATTTCCCACGCCTCCTTTTTTCCCCTGAAAATAGGGAAGGCAGGAGCGATAGACAATAAGGGCATTAACCCATACTTCAGTGCTTTAAATACTACCATGAGCAGGTTTTTCAGGCGCATAAGACCCTTCAATACCGCGCGGTCCTTTGAATGCGCTCCTTGCCTGGCTTTTTTGGGGGCATGTCACAACTTCATGCTATCCAGGCTGTCACGCAGCACCCCAGCCGATTGACGCATGCCTTCCATTTCTTCCATATCCAACTGCGGCATAATCTTGCCTTCCATACCGCCCAGGCCAATCACCGCCGGGATACTCAAACAGAGGTCGGACAACCCATATTCATTTGAAATCCGTGTGCTGACGGTCAGTACACTTTTTTGATCCTGAAGAATTGCCTCGGCCAGACGCGTGATCACCGCGCCGATGGCCGTATTCGTATAACCTTTGCGGTCGATGATACGATGGGCGGCGTCTCTAACCTGAATAAACAACTGCTGCATCGGTTTGCGCTCAAACGGATGCTCCCGCACGACATTGTCGACAATGGAAACGCCTCCTATGGTTGCAGTGCTCCAGAGCGGCACTTCGCTATCGCCATGCTCGCCGAGAATGTATGCATGCACCGATCGGGGGTCTACACCATAATGCCTCCCAAGCAAGGCCCGGAATCGGCCGGTGTCGAGCATGGTGCCGGTCCCGATAACCCGCTGATGTGGCCGGCGGGTGATTTGTTGCACGGCGTAAGTCAAGATATCCACAGGATTGGTCGCTATAATCAGGACCGCCTCGGGGGCATGGCGGTCAAGTTGTTCGGTGATCTGGCGCAACACATCGGCATTACGGTTCAACAGGTCGAGACGGCTTTCGCCAGGACGTTGACCGACACCGGCACATATGACGACGACTTGAGCCGAAGCCAGATCCTGGTATGTGCCACTGCGGACAGTGATGTGGCCGACATAGGGTTGGCCGTGCATCAGGTCCATCGCTTCGCCTTCAGCCCGGCGTGGTTCCTGGTCGATCAGGATTAGCTCCCCGACCACCTGCTTCAAAAAAAGGGCATAAGCCGCGGCCATGCCCACATTGCCGGTACCTATAATACCGATGGTACGTCTCTGAATCATGGTATCTTCCTTTTTGTAAGGTCATTAAATGGGACGCATATGCGAGCTTCTAAAATCCATGCTTCGACATAAATGAATCATAGCAAGTATTTCGGACTTCGGATGACCCGATTGATGCCCACTCATCCCATGTCGTGGGGGAAGATTGAATTTGGTTTCCGGATCGGACGGGTTTGCATTAAAGCCCGCAGGGCTTAAGTTATAGAGCTAATATTTGAAAAGGAGGTGGTGTTATGGTTATCGGTGATCGAGGCCCCATGAAAACCATCATCGATCGGGAAAAGATGATACTGCTGAAAACGTGCGCGGCCTGCAACCGTCCGTTTGAACTTGGCGATCCGGTGGTTATGGCTTGCGGGGCATGGGAGGGCCCACCCAAATTGATTCATGAACACGAAGCCGTACTGGACGCGGCCTCGGGTAACTATTTTGAGCGAAATTGCTATGCCGCTAGAATCGAAAGGCCCTGAATCCATCTGCACCCCGAACGCATCTTCGTGGAGGCAATTTTTGCTTGCTCCCGCCAGTCCAATATGACAAGAGTAATTCCTAAGTGCGTTTGACCCCCATCCACTTAATCAAGCCGCAAAGGAATCGACTCAATGAAAGCAAAGACCCGCGAAAACGTATACAAGGCATTTATTGGTGAAGCCAAAGCTTACTTCCGATTAATGGCCTATGCCGAGAAAGCCGATGAGGAAGAGATCCCACAAATTGCTCTTCTGTTTCGCGCCATTGCTGAAGCCGAAAGAGTTCATGCCACGCGTCATTTGAATCTGATCAAGGATCTCGTGGTCAAAGACACGGATACCAACTTGGAAAAATCCTTTCAGCGTGAGAAAACAATCAGTGAAACCGATTATCCTGAAATGCTGAAAGCCGCCGAAGACGAAGGTGAAACCGCGGCGGCGCTTGTGTTCAGTCAAGCCAGGGATGTGGAAGGTTACCACGCCAAGCTTTACGACCGGGCCATTTATCATACCATTAAGGACAAGCAGACCACCTACCATATCTGCCAGGTATGCGGTTATGTGGCCGATGGTAAGGTGCCGGATAAATGTCCTGTCTGTGGCGCTCCCCAGGAAAAATTCAAAGTCATGGCGGATGAATGCAAGCTGCCTTGATGGATAGAATCGGGGGGCCATTTCATGATGGCCCCCTGTAATCTCTTTACGGTCGAAAAAGAACGGGTGTATTGGGCAAACATCTTGCTCGGTTTCAAATCGACAGGGTAAAAGGTCCGCACCCGATGTCGATTCGGGACGTCATCTTTATCTCCTTACTGTCTACAATTATTAAATCCGAGCAAAATTCATTATAATGGGGCTTTGGTTGCAAGCGGCGTAATACCGCTTCGTTACCTTGCGGGCGTCGCCGAAACCCGAGACCATGAATTGTCTGCGGCATGGCACATGCACCACGGCAGGAATACATAATCCACATGCCCTAACTAATGCTTAGGCCCCATTTGGCACGAAGAGCTGAAGGAGTAAATTGAGCCAAAAATGAGACAGGAGGTCATATGGATTACCAAGAGTTTATCGATGATATTAAAATACTCGATTTCATAAAGGATGATAATACTGCGGATGCCGCCATAAAAGCAGTGCTTGGAATCATGGCTGGCAGCATTAAAGAAGAAGACGCAAAATTCATCACCGGCGCGCTCCCCAAACCACTACAATACAAGACGCTAAGGGGCCATCGAAAAAAAATGACGGCTGTTACTTTTGATCAATGCATCTCTCGAATCGCACAAGAATTCGACATGAACGAGTCCCGGGCAAGAATTCTCACCGATACGGTACTGCGGTCAACGCGCGCCGCGCTGGGGGGGGACAGGCTGGGGCAAGTCGAGGAAATTCTTCCAGAGAGTTGGCGCAACGCAATTGAGCATGCCTAGATTTCCGGACGATTCCGGATGCATCGGAACAGGAACGCATACTGCAATTCAGTAGTATAAAATGGGGACAAACATGTATTCTGCTTCCCAAAAAAATAAGCTAAAAAAGAGAAAATTACAAAATAGGCTATTCGCTCTATGCGATAACCAATCACCTATCAACGGACTCACCTGGCCAGGCACTCCTGCCTATGGCCCACAACATACCCAGAGCCGCAGGTATTCAGCTTGTGTGTCTGCCTCTCCCAACTCCAAATTCAGATGAGTACCTGCGGTCCCACCCCTCCTTAAAGCTGCCTCGGCGCTGGCCTTCCACCCGCCATGGCATGCCGAGAATTCTGCCGTCGTTTCAGCCTATAGTCGGCGTTCGGGGCGGAAGAATGCTTATACAGCCATTATTCCTGTGTTTGTACCGACTTTCCCCCATTCAATTTGCAGCTCTGCTCGATTACTATTGGTTTCATAGCAAGCAAATACAATAAAAGGGAGCAGATGCCATGGTAATGCCAAAGGATGAAATAAGGTCACAGATGGAAGAGGCTTGGAACACCTATCTGGATGCTTTGGAACAGTCACTTGACAAAATTGCGGCCGATATCGAGCAAGTGTCCCAGGTGGCCGATCAATGCACCAGTGAATGGTGCGAAGCGACCGAGCATTTCTTGGATGATATCGCCAATGCGCTTTTCACCATCAGCGAACCTCGTTGGTCTGATCGAAGTGATTCAGATCGAATCAAAAAGCTGAAGCGACGGGTGCACGATCTATACGCGGATTATCGCGAGGTTTTTCGTAGTATAAGCGCATGAACTCCGGGGTGTGTCGACCGGAAATACGAATCGTTCTTGCCAGCCTGAAGGGGCGCCTTGCAGTCGTGGTCGTTGATCGCATGGCCACAGGCGCCACCAAGGCGGCGGCAACGCATAGGGACGAGCCAGAAAGGGTTTCACTCATGGATTTCGATGAGATAATGGAACAAGGCGGATTGGATCATTTCCCACCCGCCGCCATCAGTGACCAGAATGTTCTCATCCGGTGAAAATTTATATGGCTCGCATACGCCTTCCAATTCCGGCCAACGACTAAGAAGGCGTTCCCAAACCATGTGTTCATTCTCGATTCCACTCACTGACGTGATCGCATCAAGAACAGCTACCTTGCCTTCTGGCGTGAATTTAATACTTTCGTCATCGATTAAGATTGTGATTGGATTATCCATCCTGCCCCCTTTTGTCTATTTCCAACTGTCGGGGATTTCCGCTCCAAAAGATATAGTGTCCATCCTGTAATAGCTCTTTAGTTAAACCTGATTCGGCTCATCACAGCAGTAAAGTCGGACGATTTTTTCTAAGCGCTGCCCGACAATGTGAAAACGCGCTTTGTTCCGCAACTCCTTAAGGCGACCATCGGCCTACGGCTTCAATATGGAAAAACTACTCTTAAGTGGTTATTTACCTAAAATTCGCGTCCCCTTATCATCCTTCTAACAATAACCGGGGCCGATTAGAGAAAGGAGGATCGTATGGGGGACATGCCAAAAAGAGATATCACTGGTAAATGTGAGGGGGAATGCCGCGATCGAGTGAAAGAGGGGGAAAAAGAGCGCCAGGAAAAACTGGCACAAGAAAGTGTTGAGGCACCCGAGGAATATCCCAACGCGCCGAAGGCAGATAGGCGCAATGAGCCGCCGGGCTCAATGGGAGGTCATGTTTAGCAATCAATCAGTGTGATTGCTTGGCACCGGTACGGCCGCTTGAAAAAGTTCTCATAAATGTTCCACAGGAAATGATGCCGGCCGATCAGAAAACCGGGGGCTCTCGGGCTCCCGGTTTTCAAACTGGCATCGACGAAGGGCTTGAAGCAGCGAATTCTACATAGAATTTATTGAGCGTCATCATGCATAAGCTTTCCCATCAGCGAACAGCACGTTTTGAAGCGATCGAAACAGAGGATAAACAATTGATCGAAACTCTGGTCGATTGCAAACAATTGGTGGATAAAATTGCCCAAGCTCTTTCGATGGGCCCTGCCAATGCGATGCATCCGATGATCTCAAATGCAATGACGCTTCATTCCGAAATAGAAGCGATAGAATCGTTAGTGGCCGTCAAACGCCATGCGGAGCATACACTGATCGAGTCCAATGAAGCTCTCCAGAATTTTTCTCGAAAAACACTACAGGTTTTGGAGGATGATCGCCAGCGGTTGGCGAAACAAATGCATGATGTTATAGGTGCCGGTTTATCGGCGATAAAGATCATGATTGAAGAAAAACAGGATAAAATCGAAAATTCTCGATTGAGTCCAGAACTCACGCTCAAACCCGTAATCTTACATCTGATGGATATGATCAAGGAAGCTAAAAGTATTTCTACCCAATTGAGACCATCAACCCTCGACGATCTAGGTCTGCTGGCAACACTCGCCGCCTATTGTCGAAAGTTTGGACAATGTCACAAAGGGGTTGACGTCGGTTGCAAAGCAGAGATATCAGAAGAACAAATCCCTGTAGAATACAAAATCCTTATATACCGTCTATTACAAGAAGCCATGACAAATGCATCCAGTCACGGGCGTCCGACGGCCATCAGAAGTACGCTCGATTTAGACGGTGATCATCTGCGCTTGATCGTGGAGGATGATGGTAATGGCACGGAAAAAGGCCCCCGCCAAAACGCTTGCCGATTGCAGCGCATGCGCGCTCATGCCGAGATTTGCGGTGGCACTTTCAACATCGATTATCAAACTGGATTTGGTACGCGGATCAAGGTGCGGTTACCGCTTCCATTTTAGCACGTCAAGCTTTTGTTTCGACCAGTCCCTGCTCAATGGCATAAGCGGTCAGCGCCGCAGCATTATGCAAGTCCAGTTTGCTCATAATGTTGGCCCGATGCTTCTCAACCGTCTTCGTGCTGATATTTAAGAAGTTGCCAATGTCTTTATTCATGTAGCCTTCGGCCAATAGTTTGAGCACTTCTCGTTCGCGTTGGGTAATGGTCTCCCAATCGCTGCGTTCCTTCAAGGTTTTGCGGCCGCTGAGGTAGCCTTCCATCACATCTTCCGCTATGCCGGGGCTTATGAACGTCTTTCCGGCCATTACGCTTTCGATAGCCATCAGCAATTCCTCGCGGCTGGCGTCCTTGATGCAATATCCGTTTACACCGGCTTTGAAGGTCTCCAAAACATATTGATCGGATTCGTGAATGGTTAACACTAAAATCTTCATGTCCGGGTATTGGGTGCGCAAGTCCTTTACAACACTGATTCCGCTAAGTCGGGGCATCGACAGATCCAGGAGCAAGAGGTCCGGTAAATGTTTTCTTACGCTACGTATGGCCTCGAGACCGTCCTGGGCCTCGGCTACAACCTCCAGATCGCCATTGCCGAGCAATAGAGCTTTTAGTCCTTCTCGGAACAGTTGGTGGTCTTCGGCAATCACAACCCTTTTTTTCGATTTCATCTTTCGTCCCCCCGATTGGATTAGTGTGGAATAGTAACAAGTATGATGTAGGCAACATCGAAATTACGGGCAGGGATAGCGGATCCTAACATGCCTGGACATCATCTACGCGCTAAGTTATCCATAATGCAATTCTTTTGTCTTCGTCAATGGGGTCCAGACCCCATTGTCGGTTCATGACGGACAATCTAGATTTCGGATATGTTGCGGCCATACGCTAAACCCGGATCGCGTGACTTCAAGTTCGTCATTGTATTTTGGCTGAAGGCTCCGATCTAAATTGGTGCAGAAATCGCTGATCGTGAACTGATGAACATTTGCATGTTTACCAACACCTATCTGCCCCATGTTGGCGGTGTGGCCCGCTCGGTACACATCTTTTCCCAAGACTTACGAAAAATGGGACATCGGGTACTGGTTCTGGCTCCCGAATTTGAAGACCATCCACAACCGCCCCCAGAGCAGGATGTGATCCGATTGGCCGCGATTCAAAAATTCAATGGCAGCGACTTTTCGGTTCGCATTCCTTTACCCTATGTCGTGGAAAATGAAATAGAGGTCTTCAAGCCGGATATCATTCATAGCCACCATCCTTTCTTGTTGGGGGACAGCGCTCTGCGGGTATCCAGGAAACACGGGTTGCCTTTGGTATTTACGCACCATACGCTTTATGAACAATATACCCACTACATACCGCTGCACTCAGACTTGCTGAAATCATTTGTTCAAAATCTGGCCACGCTTTATGCCAATCTGAGCGATGGGGTTGTCGCACCGAGCCAAAGCATCGCAGACCTCATTCAATCCAGAGGCGTGACAGCCCCTATCATCGAAATCCCCACCGGCGTGGATGTGGCCTTTTTTTCCAATGGCAATGGCGGCTCCTTCCGGCACTCCATGGGCATTCCCGCTGATGCTTTTGTGCTTGGTCATACAGGTCGCCTTGCTTCTGAAAAGAACCTCCTATTTTTATCCCAAGCCGTAAGCAAGTTTATGCATCAGCATTCCGAAGCTTTCTTTCTTGTGGTCGGAAACGGCCCCGGTAAAGACGATATGGTAGGATTCTTACAGAATGAACAGCTTCAGGATCGGGTCATATTCTGTGGTCAGAAGACCGGCCAATCGCTTGCGGACGCCTACGCAGCTATGAATTTATTCGTTTTTGCTTCCTTTTCGGAAACGCAGGGCATGGTATTGCTTGAAGCCATGGCCGCCGGCGTACCGGTAATTGCGTTGGATGCATCCGGAGTCAGAGATGTCGTGATGAATGGACATAATGGCCGCTTGTTGCCTGATACATATAGCCCCGAGATGTTTGCTGCAGCTCTCCAGGAGGCCGTCGCGAGTCAGGAACATCTGGCACAGTGGCGAGAAGCTTCTTTGCAAACCGCTAGAATTCATTCCAGGCAAAAATGTGCGCATCGTCTCGATCGATTCTACCAGGAGCTTTTGAGTATGAAATCTTCGGATACCCTGCGTGAAAAGGAATCTTTGGGCCCTTTGGAATCCCTTCTGGAACGCATCAAGGTTGAATGGGACCTGTTTGCCACTAAGGTGAGATCAGTGGCAGAGGCTGTGCCGACACCTAAAGCCGACACCTGAATAGGATTCCCAGGGACCGGGCAAACCCTGTATGGAAAACTCACTGCGTGGTTTTCTGGGGAATAAGGCGAACTGCAGTGGGCGGCGCAAGGTGTGTTTGGGGTTCATGGGAAGGTACCCGGACTTCCACCGGCGGCGCACTCTGGTGCCATTTGCCTTCCATCTGCAATTCCAGGGCCCCCTCCTTGCCTGAAAGATCCACAGTCAAACTGCCGTAGGATGTCCCTGTCGGTCCGAATCGGATGTGAATGGGATTTGGACCCTTGACCCAACTCGGCAGCAGACCTGAGCCGATGATGAGGCCTTCTGCTTCTTCCCTAACAAACAAGTTGCGGATCATCATTATCCATTCGGCGGCTGCCCAACCATGCTGCCCATCGCCCATACATCCGCCGCCGCTGAAAGGATGGATCGCCTCCGGCCAATTCCCCGTAGGGGAAGCCAGGTCAGCCACGGTTTGGATCAGGTCCTGATAGCGATGGTCACCGGCGCGCAAGAGTGTCTGAGCCAGATCCAGTGTCAAGTAGGCATTTATTCCCGAATGAACCATATCCTGGAAAAAGCCCCCTTTGATGAAGTGGTGGCGCATCAGGTGTTCTATGGTCGTCATGATGCGTAGATCACCGGCAGGCGTGATTTGAAGCGGATAATCGGCTACCATGGAACCGATTGCGCCGGCATCCATCCGTCTGTATGGCGAAGCCGGAATGCCGCCTTGATGCTGTCTGGGGTCAATGGCTTCGATGCAGGCAAAAACATTCTTCTCGAATAGATCGGCTGCTTGTGACAGCTCCGCCCCCAGATCCGCGGAGACCGCATCGGCAAGCAATCGTGCGGCAGCCTTTAGTCCTGCAATGGCCCAAAAATCGTCCCAAAAATAGAAGTCATTGGGTCCCAAATGCTCCGCGCTGAATCCGGCTGGCAGAAGCCCGGCATGTCGCTGGCCTGAACCGCGGTCGGTCCGTTTGCGCAATATCCAGCGCGCCGCCTTGAGTATGGGGCTAATCCAACTTGCAGGTATGGGCCTGTTGGACATGCGCTGGTATTTTTCAAGGATCCAAAGCACCTGCCCATTGGAATCCCATTCGCCTTTCTGGGATTGAAAGTAGCCGTCCCAGTTTTGCCTTTGAACGAATGTGCAAAGATGGCGATGAACCCGCTGCGATGCCCCCAAGCACAACAGGGCGTGCAGCATCAAGCAGCCATCTCGGAACCAGAAGCGTTTGTAAGTGTAGGGCCCTGGATAGATATCGCCGGCCGACAGCATCATCACGGTGTGAATCGCATTGTCGAAGAGGAATTGGAGGTGGGCATCTGGCAACACAGCTTTGGGTATCCCATTGGTTTCGGCATCGAATGGTTCATTGACAGGGCGCGTTTGCCAGCGTGGAGACTCACGTCGAAGGGCTTTTTTCAGTGGAATGTGTAAATTTACAGTGCGGTGCCGGCCGTCCAACCTGAATACCGCTGCGGAATTGGCCAACCCCAGTGGGCAATGAACAGATCGGGGTGCTCCCTCCGGGTGGCCAAGGACCTGATGAAAGACGTCCCCCATTCGGAAATCCGAAAAATGAATACGATCCGGGGCCTGATCCATGACGATCGACGTTTTCTTATTTACGCGCCAAACCCATTGATTGTCATCGTAGGCAAGATGCTCAATAAAGCTGATGCCTTCCGGATTATATGGGCGCACCGAAATGATCAGCCAGCCGGGATTTGGGGATTGGCCATCGACCTCGATATTTAGGAACGGGGAATTCGCCAACTGTAACCATACCCTTGAAACCAAAACCATCTGCCCATATTCGGAGCGTGTCTGTACCGTGTACTGAGGCCCCAACTCGACGGTTTGATCGACATGCGGCAGGCGCGATGGTAAAATGTATTCGCCTTTATCATTCACCATCCAAAAATCCAGCGACCAGCCGTCATGCAGGGGGGTGACCAACCCTCGAGGGTCCACAAGGGGATACAGCGGCACTTGCGGATGGCCGACAGCCGTCCAGCTTCGCTGGGTTAAATTCACATGTCCCAATGAAAAAGAGCGTGGTACGAAAGAGGGGTCCTCGGGGCGGAACTGCCTTTCGACCCAATAGGGCCAGATCCAATCGAGATTGTATTGAATGACGCGTGCATTGATGAGACCCCGGGCCTGGAAGATGACGCCCGCCCGCAACAGTTCGATGGGTTCCTGGACCTCCGAGGGCTGGGAAAAACCGCGCAGGCGGGCCAATACTTGAACCGGGTCGATCATGCCATAGGCGCGCGCCGCCCGCCCGATCAAAAATTTCCACGGCATCCATCTAAACAACATGGCACATTGCTCCCATTCTTCAGGTGAAGCGATTTAAAAATCTATTCTAAACATATGCGATCAGATCGAAAAATCAGGTCTATGCGGTACTCGAGAATCTTGAAGAGGGTACTTTCTGATTGTATTTTCTTGGTCAAGTCGCCGATTGGAATGATTCAGATACCTGAAGCATACTAAATCAGATACCGATCCCTTTGATATGGATGACGATGCGAAGTATGTTGGGTCCTTGATACGGAAGAGGCGCCCAAAACTGAATAGGTGAGATCTGAGATAAGCTCATCACGCCATTTCTTAAGGCTGATGGGCTACATATCGCGGACAGGATGATGATGGGAAAGGTTTTGGTCGGGATCTACTGGTGCCCCCGGCAGGAATCGAACCTGCGGCCAACAGATTAGGAATCTGCTGCTCTATCCCCTGAGCTACGAGGGCATTGCTGGTAAGTGGCTATCGTGATTAGAGACCGAAAACCTATTTTTGCCGTCAGATAGCACAAAGAAATAGAATTGGAAATTGGGATTTTGCCTTTTGAATGCGACACGCGGTGGCGTGCCACAGGCATGGCACGCCCCTTATCATTCCACTACCAATTGCTGGCCTGGAAAAATTTTACTGCCCGGCGAAAGCTGGTTTAGCCGCAGCAAGCGTTCCAGAGTGATTTTGTGCTTATGGGCAATGGTAAAAGGGGTATCGCCTTTTTGGACATGGTAGGTGCTGTTGCTGGTTGAGCTTAACTTGCTGGCATCCAGCAATGGATTTGGCTTATATCCAGGGATCTTGAGCTTCTGGCCGATTTGCAGGTTTTTGGAGGAAAGCTTGTTCAAATCTTGAATCTGCCGCACGGTGGTGCCATATCGGTTAGCGATAATCCAGAGGGAATCACCCTTGGCCACGGAATGCATGCCTGAAAAAGTGCCCTGCTTTTTTACAGCCTGCTCATTGGCCACATAGCGGCCTTGAGGAATTTTTAGGGTCTGACCGGCGCGGATCATGCGCGAACGGCCTATGTTGTTAAGCCGTGCTATGGTCGTTGGGCTGGTCTTGTAACGACGGGAGATACCGGCAAGGGTTTCGCCGGAGCGCACCCGATGATAGGTGTAGGTTCCTTTTGAAATATGCGTTTGAGGCAGTGAACAGGTTTTGATGCTATCGAGGCTGGCTAAAAGTGTGTCGCCTTTTTCTTTCGGGATCCTGAGCGTATAAGGTTCAGGGGGCAAAATCATGTAGCGCAGCTCGGGATTGAGCTCTTCCAGATGGGCCACATCCATGTTGATGGATGTGCTGATGTCCTTCAAATGCACCTGGCGGTTGATTTCCAGATGTTCATACTCAAGAGGTGAATCCAGAGTCAATATGTTGAGTCCGTATTTTTCCGGATTTTTAACCATATGAAGCGTTGCAAAGAAGCGCGGCACGTAGCGGGCCGTTTCTCTTGGAAGACGTTGATAGAGGTCCCAAAAATTATCGAGATAGTTGACATTCTGGGTACGAATGACCCGCAGGACACGTCCTTCCCCACAATTATAAGCGGCCAGCACAGTCGCCCAGTCCCCAAAAATGTTGTGGAGTTCCTGCAAATAGCCGATGGCCGCGTCAGTAGATTTGATGAAATCTATGCGTTCATCCACATAATTGGTGCGTTTGAGTCCGAACTTGTATCCCGTCGAGGGAATAAACTGCCACAATCCCAAGGCTCTTGCCGAAGAGAGCGCTTTGGTTTTGAATCCGCTTTCGATCAACGGCAACCAGGACAATTCTTCCGGCAAACCAGCTTGTTTGAGGGCTTGCACCATATATGGGCGGTAGCGCCCTGAACGTTGGTAAGCAGCTCTAAAAAAGTCCTTCTCGCGTCCCGTGCTGAACAGCCTGAGCTCGGCTTCGATGTGGCTGTTCATGGCCATGGGGATTTCGTCATGCTTGCCATTCACGACAATATTACGGGAAGCGTAAATTTCCAGAATTCTTTTGGAAATCAAGAAGCGAAGATCCTCTTTCTGCTGGATCAGCTTGGGGTCCTGGTTTGTGTCCACCTCCAGAACCATCGCGTACGCCTTGTCCAGTGCGTCCAAGGCATTGTCCAGTTCGCCGCTTTGCCAGGCAGTTTGCGAATCTTCGCAAAAAACGAGGGCTTCATCCAGTCTGGACTGGGCATCTTTGAAGATTGGAGATTCTTCTTTGGTGCTAAGTTCGCAATCGTCAGCGCCATCCAGACAATCCGTATCTGCATCCCGGTCTGCCATTGCAGTCCCGATATCGGATTCATCCGTCGAATGAGAATCGCGATCACTCGAATGTTGGGTTTCGCTGGTGGGTACTGAGGAGAGGTGGCTGCAGTTGGAAAGGAATAAAACAAAGGGAAAGATCAGGAAATAGAAGATGGTTTTTTTCAAAGCTGTCGTCCGCCCATCGTTTTGCCACGCCAACCGCAATTTTGGGTTGAAAGCGCGGGCGTTTGTCATTTATATAAGGTGCACGTACACCCGCTTCCGATCTGTGGCGCACGATAGCATAAGAATTACCTCTTCTGTCAAGCAATTATGCTCACCGAGCACCCTCAAAGGACTTAAAGGGCTTATCGGTCATTGGTCGGTTATCTTTATAGGTAATTTAAGGGGTGGGATAAAAAAAATGAGTTTTAGCGAAAATAAAGCTTGTCATTTTGAATTTCCATGAGTAAAAAGTCCAATTTTAGTTACCTTGGCACCTTGAGGCCTGGTTCGATCTTTAAAATAGGTTAGATTTTTGGTGCCAGCGTAGCTCAGTTGGTAGAGCTACTGATTTGTAATCAGTGGGTCGTGGGTTCGAGTCCCTCCGCTGGCTCCAATAGACGCATACGGTGGGGTTCCCGAGTGGCCAAAGGGAACAGACTGTAAATCTGTCGGCTAAAGCCTTCGGAGGTTCGAATCCTCCCCCCACCACCACTCATTGGAATCATGCTCAATGTAGGAGATCCGTTTTTTTCGGAGTCGTTTCTGACTACATGGCTGCCAGCAAGTGAATGAATGCATCGTTTCTATGACGATAAGCGATGCAGGGATGCATGTGGATGCGAGTGTTCAGGAGCTAGTTTGATCAGAGAAATCGGGCGGGAGTAGCTCAGTTGGTAGAGCTTCAGCCTTCCAAGCTGATTGTCGCGAGTTCGAGCCTCGTCTCCCGCTCCAAGTTCTCCTTCTGGACCTTGCAAGGCCTTCGATCAGAACAATCCGATTATAAGTCCAATTGCCCACGTAGCTCAGACGGTAGAGCGCTTCCTTGGTAAGGAAGAGGTCCTCCGGTTCGATTCCGGACGTGGGCTCCATCTATTTTGTAAATGGCAAACGTCAGCAGGTGGATCCAGCGCAGAAAAAAGCACCTGATCGTGGCGATCGAGATTCAGAGCCTATTTTCAATGACTTTATGAATTTCCAGGGAGGACGAGATGGCCAAGGCAAAATTTGAGAGAAAGAAGCCGCATGTCAACGTAGGGACCATCGGTCACATCGATCATGGCAAGACGACTTTGACGGCAGCGATCACCAAGCATAATG
>Ga0068713_1001241_pt1 | contig 35623 bp, 38 predicted proteins | sample MTBAKSrepl2MetaG_FD_62223 | JGI IMG/M metagenome (GOLD analysis project Ga0068713, IMG submission 62223) | Enrichment culture microbial communities om Arthur Kill intertidal strait, New Jersey, USA, that are MTBE-degrading - MTBE-AKS2 (Arthur... | ecosystem: Environmental > Aquatic > Marine >... | reverse complement strand
TGAAAGTCAGGAGAAATTTCATTTCGACTGGAAACAGCTCAAAGCCAGCGGATTGGGAACCAAGGACTTCATCGCGCCCAACGGCTTTGACTTTCACGAAAGCAACAGCTTCCGCATGAGTGGAAAATACGCCCAGGTCTCCTATCTGCAAATCCTTGCACCGGAGCTCTCCGATGAGCTGCTCAAGAATTTCCTCATACTTGAAAACGATCTGGCAGTCACGCTACATATTCAAAGCATTCAACAGACTGAAGCGATCAAGCTGATCAAACGCAAGATCACTGACCTGGACAAGATGAAAATCGAAGAACAGAAGAAAGCCATCCGTTCGGGTTATGACATGGACATTCTTCCCAGCGACCTGGTCACCTACGGTGCTGAAGCCAAGACGCTCTTGGAATCCCTGCAAAGTCGCAATGAACGCCTCTTTCTGGTGACCTTCCTGCTGATGAATATGGCTAACTCTAAAAGTAAGTTGGAGAATGACTTTTATCAGGCGGCCGGGATCGCCCAGTCCGCCAATTGTAGTCTGCGTCCCTTGAATTTTCAACAAGAGCGGGGGTTGACCGCCATTCTGCCATTAGGCATCAACCCAGTGCCGATTGAAAGGGCACTGACTACCTCTGCCACCGCCATCTTTGTGCCTTTCACCACCCAGGAACTCTTTCAACCCGCTCCGGCCTTGTACTACGGTCTGAACGCTCTCTCGAACAATCTGCTGATGGCAGACCGCAGGAAGCTCAAGACCCCAAACGGTCTGATCATTGGCACACCGGGCTCTGGCAAGTCCTTTGCTGCCAAGCGGGAGATCACCAACGCTTTTCTGGTGACCGAGGATGAGATCGTCATCACCGATCCGGAAAGTGAATACGCTCCCTTAGTCAACGCCCTGCAAGGCGCGGTGGTGCGCATCTCAATCAATTCCAGTCAATACATCAATCCACTCGACCTCAACCTGGACTACAGCGAGGAAGAAGACCCGGTCGCGCTCAAGATGGACTTCATCTTTTCCTTCATGGAGCTGGCAGCTGGCAGGAAGAGTGGGCTCAAGCCGGAAGAAAAATCTGTGCTAGACCGCTGTGTTCAGCTGATCTATCAACCCTACCTGCAGGACCCCAAACCAGCGAATCTGCCCACCCTGGAAGATCTCTATGCGCGTCTCCTGGAGATTGATGAGCCTAGTGCTCGTTACCTGGCAACCGTACTGGAAATCTATGTAACCGGCTCTTACAAGGTCTTCAATCATCATACCAACGTGAATACCGATAACCGCCTGATCTGTTTCGATATCCGTGAACTTGGCAAACAGCTCAAAAAGCTGGGCATGTTGGTGATCCAGGACCAGGTCTGGAATCGGGTCACCAGGAACCGGGCAGCCAAGAAGACCACCTGGTTCTATCAGGATGAGTTTCATCTGATGCTCAAGGAAGAACAAACCGCTGCCTATTCGGTTGAAATCTGGAAACGCTTCCGCAAGTGGGGCGGTATTCCAACGGCTATCACCCAAAACGTCAAGGACCTGCTGGCTTCCCGCGAAATTGAGAACATCCTGGATAACTCTGACTTCATCTACATGCTCAATCAGGCCAGTGGTGATCAGGAGATCCTGGCCAAGCATCTCAACATATCTAAAGACCAACTCTCTTATGTCACTCACAGTGGTGAGGGACAAGGCTTGCTCTTTTATGGCAATACCATCATCCCCTTCAGTGACCACTTCCCCAAAGAAACGCAGCTCTATCAGATCATGACCACCAAACCGGATGAGGTCTAAAAGGAGCTTCGCATGAGCAGAAAATCAAGATTGAGAAGTAAAGAAAATTATCAATACCAACCAAAAGAGGAAGGAACGGTGCGGAACCAAATTCTTGCGGGTGATCAACCATCTGTGGAGGCGCCTCCCAAAGCTGTTCATGATGCAAGCGTCCCTAATCAAACAACTTTGGCAGAACAAGCGTCACAGATGGCAGTAAAAGATAAAGCCCCAACCAGACAGAGAGCCTATCGAAAACTCAGCCATACTTTTGTGGTTGAGCAGCCCAAGGTAGTCGTTTTGCGACAAGAGGAACAAATCCAGGATGCTAAGCACAAAGTTATCAAATTGCGTTTTGAAAGTCAATTGGATTCGCCTGTTTCCTCCTTGCAATTCGGGAAACCAGTCAAGGTGGCAAAGCTTAAGAAGCCAAAGAATCTGAGCATTGCTCCTGCCCTCTGGCTCAGAACCCGCCTGCAGGAAGAGACCAAAAATACTGAAGATCAGAACTCCGGGACTGACGCGCTTCAGGCAGGTGAAAGATCTGCTTATTTGCTGCAATCCCGAATGCGCCTGCTCCAGACCAAATCAAGCAAACTGTCTGTAACATCCATGCGGCAATTGCAAGCCCGCAGCCTACGTCAGCAAGCCGAAGCCTTCGCAACAGATAATCTCAAAGCCAGCCCTGTCAGAAATCCAGTGCTGCGTTATATCCAAAAGCAACGCATCAAGCGTGAGTACATTCGCAGCTACAGAGCCGCAATGAGTCTACATTCTGCATCCACTCGCCAAAGAACAGCTCGGGTAGCCAATAAGCTCTTCAGCAAGGTTGTGCAGGTCGTCAAGAGCCGGGCGGCTTTATACGCCTCGATTGCTTTAGTCCTCTTGCTCCTGGCTGGCTCACTGGCTTCCTTTGCCGTTTCTGCTACAACCGTGATGGGCGGCAATATCATCGGGGGGCTGGTGGAGAGTTTACGCGGTTCCGAGGGCATGGTCGAGGTCGCCCGTTCCCAACTGGGTCAGGTTGGGGGTGAACCCTATTGGTCCTGGTATGGCTTCCCCAGCCGGGTGGAATGGTGCGCGATTTTTGTCTCCTGGGTGGCCGATCAGAACGGTTTTATCGCCGATGGGCGCTTTCCCAAATTTGCCGGATGCAGCGTTGGAGAAAGCTGGTTTCGTTCAGCAGACGCCTGGCAGGAGCGGGGCTATCAGCCTTCTCCTGGGGAAATAATCTTCTTTGACTGGAACGGTGACGGAGTTCCCGATCACGTCGGCATCGTCGAAAGCAGTGACAGCAGCACACTCTACACCATCGAAGGCAATTGGGCGGACAGCGTGCATACCGATGCCTATCCAATTAACAGTTCCCAAATCTACGGGTATGGCACCCCTAACTATTTTGACTAAGGAGAAAACCATGAACCTGAACCAACTCAGAAAAGAAAAAGAACAAATCCAAAAAAGAATCCAGAGTCTGCAGGAAAAATTGACAGACCTGGAAAGCAAAGAAACCGAAATGGAGAACAGTGAAATCCTCAAGACGGTACGCTCCCTGAAGCTGAAACCCTCTCAACTGGACGAGCTGCTTGTCCGTCTCAAGCGCAATCCCTTTACCGAAATCCACAACATTCCAACCTGGGAGCCTGAAGAAGATGAAGATCAATAAAATCCGCTTATTTGTCCTTGCCATTTGCACATTTATCTCGGCATTTACTCTTAGCAGGGCCCAGGCAGCCACAGCCTACCCGCTAAAAATATCAGCGGCACAACGCCTCACTCCCGCTCCTCCCACAGATGCCAAGGGCAGTCTGGTTGCAGAGATACCCCCAGGGTCTGCTTTAATGAGCGAATACACGATTGTGCGCCTGCCCATGGGTGGTGGAGCAACGCCCGTTTCCACAGAAGAACCCACAGTCGAAGCGACCCCCAGACCACGCACAGATACCGACCTGCAACCGCCACTCCTGATCACAGCAATTCCGCCCCAGAAAGAGTTCTACATTATCAAGACCCGCAATGATAAGGTCTTCTATCTGATCATTGACCACACCAAGGTTAGTGACAATGTTTATCTGGTAACCGAAGTGGATGAGGCTGACCTGCTCAATTTCGTGGAAAGTACCCAGATGCCTGCTTTGCTCCCGTTCCTGCCACAAGCTACACCGGTGTCACCCACAATTGCACCTGATAACTCGAGCACCCAAGCTCCCACTGCATCAGATAAGCCTTTTTGGGGAAACCTTCAGCCTGCCATGATCATCGTTGGGGTGGTCTTGCTCCTGCTGGCTGGCGCTGCCCTCTTCTACTGGAAGGTGGTCAAGCCCAAAGACAAACTGCCTGCAGAAGCCGATTTTTATACCGACGAATACCTCGAAGACAGTTCCAGCAAAGTCAATGCCTGGAAAGAAAGTGAAGGAGAAGAATGAATCTCAAAGAATTGATTTTTGATTTGATCGGGGTGGTAGTGACCAGTGAGAACATCGCTGAAATCCGCCTTGACCCACGTGCCTTCGTTGAAACCGAAGAACAAGCCCAGGACTTGGAAGAGCTGCTCTTCCTGCTGGAAAAAAGCGAAGAAAGTGAGGATGCTGTATGAACCCTGCTGAAGAAACACGCTATATCGCCGCTTATGCCCGCATCATTGGGGTGCAGGAGGCAGTTGTTACCGAATACGCCCAACGCAAGGGTATAGCCGCCTTGGTAGATAATGCTTATCAATTGCTGGAAACACCGGAACAGCTCGCCAAACACCAGGCGTTTCTCGATCTCTATCGTATGAGCAGTTCCCTGACCCGCGAAAAGCCGATCCTCAGCTCACCCAGTATCGCGGCAGGTTACATGCACTCTGTGATCGATCAGGTGCATGACAAGGAGTCTCTGGTGGTGGCTTTTCTGAACACCAAGAACCGGGTGATCGACTATGAACAGGTTTCAATTGGCACGATCAACTCTTCGGTAATCCATCCCCGGGAAGTCTTTCGCAATGCCATTCTCAACAAAGCCGTTTCAGTACTGCTCTGTCACAACCATCCCTCGGGAAACCTTACTCCAAGTCCGGAAGACCTGGCGGTGACTAAATCACTCAAAGAAGCCGGGGAAATGCTGGGTATCCCAGTGGTGGATCACATCATTATTACCGGACTCAATCGTCAGGATGTCTACTCCTTTCGCGCCCAGGGCGTTCTGGAAGCGCATGGCCATTACCAGACAGAGAGTACGCTGGCTGAAAAGAAGCCTGCCTATGATTCCAAAGACAAAGCCCTGGATGAGATCACTGCACGACTGGAGGAAGGCATCAAGGAAATCTTCAGCAGTGGCAAGTATGCCGACTACCTGAAGGTGATGTCCCGTTTTCATCGCTACAGTCTCAACAACACGCTCCTGATCGCCATGCAGAACCCGGAAGCTTCGCTGGTTGCCGGATACCACGCCTGGCAAAAGAAATTCGAAAGGCATGTTTGCAAAGGTGAACAGGCAATCCGTATCATCGCCCCGGCTCCGGAGAGGCGCCTGGTCCAAAAGGAAAAGCTCGATCCGGTCTCCCAGCAACCCATACTGGACAAGGATGGTCAGCCAATCATGGAGGAGACAGAGATCAACGTGCCCAGGTTCAAGGTGGTGCCAGTCTTTGATGTTTCACAGACCGAGGGCAAGGAACTGCCCAGTCTTTCCAAGGCTTTGGATAAACCGGTGCAAGCCTATGAACTGCTCTTCAATGCCCTGAAAAACGCTTCTCCCGTTCCAATTGCTTTTGAAAATATGAAGGCGACCAAGGACGGTTACTACCATCTCAAGGATAAGCGCATTGCCCTGCGCAAGGGGATGAGTGAATCCCAAACCCTCGCCTCTGCTGTACATGAGATCGCCCACGCCAAATTACATGATCGCGACCCTCAGGCCCGGGGTGCCCAAGCAGGTGAAAAAGGAAAAGATCCCCGCACCCAGGAAGTGGAGGCAGAAAGCATCGCTTATGCTGTCTGTCAGTATTATGGCATTGAGACCGGAGAAAACAGTTTTGGCTATGTCGCCGGTTGGAGCGGAGACAAGGAACTATCGGAGCTGAAAGCCTCACTCAAGACTATCCGCGATACCGCTTCAGACCTGATCGATTCAATTGACGCAAAGATGCTTGAATTGAAAAACGAACTTGATAAGGAACCAGCCCAAACCAAAGAAACTGCCCGGAAGACCGTCAAGGGCAAAGCCGTTGCACTGGCAGAAGAACTGCAGGCATATGGCTTTGAGACAGCTCCCATCACACAAACAGGTATTGAAGGACAAGGTTTGCGCCCCTGGTTGCGTGCTCTGGTACAGGAGGATGCTTCCCCCTATACCAGTTTTGCCAGTGTCTTGTTGAAAGACCTGAATGAAATCGACCAAAACCGAGCCACTTACATGCTTGAAAACGGGGAACGTTTATCCCTTCTGCGTGAAGGCGAAGGTATTCAATACCAGCTTCAGGATCCCGCTCAAAATCTGCTTGCAGAGGGTTTGCTGGCCGAACCCGAGTTGTTGCTGGATGCAGCCAAAGACCAAGTTCTTAGCCAAAGTGGAAGATCAGAAATCCAAACTGAGAGGATCTCTGAACGAGAGCTTGAAGCACTGAGCATTTTAGGAGCAAGTGAACCTCAGGTGACCTTTACCCGTAGTGAACTCGACGATATCCCTTCTGGCATGAGCCTGCCTCTTTCTCAAGCCAATCGTCTCATGGAAAGGTTGGATCAAAGGCAGGCGATCGACCGGCAAAGGTCCGATTACGCGGGTCCCCTCACCTATAGCACAGACTTCCGCATCGAATACATCAAGGAAGGTATTCCTGCCGCATACACAGGCAAACAGGAAATTGGTGCAGGGGAAGGCAGTCTCTCTCACCACATGCAGCTGACCGTACAGGAGGCTCTATCAGATCGCATCTGGCGCAATTACCTCAACGAAATGGGCGAAACGCAGTTGCAAGCCGATCCCAATGCCTTAGAGGATGTACGTAATAGACTCTTACCCTATTTCAATCAGCATCAAGCCCTGACCTTCCTCAAGGAACGAACGGAAGGCTATCAGGCCGGGCTGGCAAGCGTTGCTGAGGAAAAGAGGGAAGCCTTGACGGCTTACTATGCGGACGTATCTTCTTATGTCCAAGAGAGCAGGCTACAAATGAACCTGAGCGCTAATCCGCAAAGTCCTGACTTCCCTCAGTTGGATGCTTACATCAATGAGCATGCCAGCGAAAAGGACCTTGACCATGACGGGTCTCCAGAAAGAGTGGATATTGATGGTCAGGACAGTCGGGTTCAAGTGACCCACCACTTGGACAAGCGGGATGGGCTCACCGAAAAGCAATCGATCCGTGAACGCTTACGTGGGACGAAGGCATCTAAACAAGAAAACCCAGACAAAGAAGAAAATTTTCAGGAGCTTGAAATTAGCTAGTGCGTTGTATCAGAACTGAATTGAAAAGCCACCTAATTCTAAGGTGGCTTCTTTCTGGTTGGTTAGATTTGTTGAGAAGTTTTTTACTTGAGAAGACCCGATCCGTCTTACACCAGAGGTGGAATTTCGTATGAAGAAGCAAGACGCAGTTCTAAATTTTCCATCCGCGCTTCCGATGGTTCCAAATATTCTGGGCACTTCACAAATGGTTCGCCTAATTCTACATAATCCTTATCAACAGGAACATAGAACGATTCAATAAAACCTATAGAACCAGCCCTGAACAGAAGGTAATCCGTACGATATTCGTAATTGTCCCCAAGCTTTTCTGCACAGTTAGTCACTAACCAAATCAATTATTGATTTTGTGGATAGGTTTTCATTCACAAGTGAATTCGCTCAGGCTCGAAAACGTAAGTGATGCTTGACCAATGAGTTGTACAGAAATTATTCCTTATCCATGTGCTGATAGTTTTGATGATAAAAATTTAATCTACATAATAACAGTTCCAAAACTTTTATTATATGGTCGTCCCTTGGAATTTTGTACATTGGATAATCACTGAGCCAAAGCCACTGGTTGAAAATTTGGAAGCTAGTATCAACAGAACTGTAATTGAAAAACTCAGCAACAGATTCTAAATTCATCTTGGGGTTGATTTAGATTTGCCTCAATATTATCTAAATATAGCTTTGCTTAAAGATCAGCGATTAATTTAACGCCAATTTAATGTCCGATATTGTATGCTTTCTATATAGATGTAGTCAACTGTTTAATCGAAAAGGCAGCATTAATAAGTATACTAATTATTGGCGATCTACTAGACATTAGCTGAATTCCAGGATTTTAGTTTATTCTTCAGAAAGATTGAATGCTTGTCACAAAGCTGCAATAGAGAGAAGGAAGAAATCGTCAATCGTAGCGAAGAATAAATCTTGTCTTATTAACAGGAAAAGGAGAAAGAATATTGAGGCAGATATTGTTATTACTAGTATTGGTAGTTCCATCTTTCGTCACATCTACCACATTTATCAATTTAGCTATGGTACGTTGACAAATAAAGGATGTTTTTTTTCATCATAGCGTCTTTCAAACAAAACATCGAAGCAAATAGATTAATAACAATATTCTAAAGGAGAGTGTAATGAATATAAAAAAATATTTTCAAGTAACGATTCTAATTTCCTGTATCTTGCTTGCAACATTCTTAAGAACTAGTGTCACCAACGCAAATTCAATTACAGGAAACGAAGATGACCTCCAATCAATCCAAAGTGTCATTGACAAGTTATTCCAGACCCGTCTTAATGCTCAAGTAAAAATGACTTTAAGCGACTATTCAAGCATTGCTGATTTAGATAATCCAAAGAGCCAGGAGTGGCTGACTAAAGAAGAGAGGCATGACTCTACACTAATTCAAATTGGTAATGCTTATGGTTATGAATACGGAAATTACAAATATAGCCTCGAATTTAATAAAATAAATGTTAACGGACACCAAGCCGATGTTGAATTGTTTGAAAACAGTTTGATAGAATTCTTGGACACTCCAAACGATCCATTGGTGACTTCAAATTTACTTCACACGATAAGACTAACAAAGTCTAATTTGGGTTGGTTAATCTACGATGATCGATACGAGGATGTGATACATCTGACCATAGGAGAACAAAGTAATGCCACTATCCTCAATAATATTCAGAGAAACATTGAAGCATCTTCAATAAAGAATGAAGAGATGACACCAACAGGTGATCGGAATGAAATAAACTATACTTACAACAGTTCAAATGCTGTAAACTATGCAATGGGTTGGGCCATAAGTTACAATCCTGCATATGCTATTATGACAGGATTAGGAGGCGATTGCGCCAACTTCGTATCGCAAGCTATTTTTGCTGGGACCAATGGTTCAATGTCTCCGGTTCCAGTACCACCGAGTAAGATGCCTGAGTTTGACCAACAATGGTATCGATACTCTGCATATAACCTCTATTATGGTTCTGGAGCATGGGTAAGGGTTGGAGGGCAGAGCGGTCAGAGTGGATTGATGACATTTCTGACAAGCAATACAGGTTCTGGACCATATGGAAGTTACGCCGGTAGATGCTCAGCGTTTGATGGTGATCCTGTATTCTTCTATGATTCTTCGCGGGGTTGGTACCACACAGTAATAATAACCGGGCTTTCTGGTGACTGTACCAATCTGAACAATTACTATGTGAATGGCCACACGCCAGACCAAAGTAGGGTACGTCTTTCTTATTATAGCGCATCGACGATTCAATTCATTAATATCGTCAGTTACCGGTAGATAAAGTTATAGTCGCATGAACGGAAGATAATAAAGTAATTGGTAGGGTTAGTCTATCATGCCACTTTATGATGGACAAGCCCTACCACTATTATATCTTTCTAAAAAACTACTGCTATATTTCAATCAGAAAGGATCAATAGTTTACAGAATGAGAGGATCTAAATGGTTTGGAAGAATTTGTTTGTAGGATTGCTTATTTCTGCCCTCGTTTCATGTCAGCCCATAGTACCAAGCAACCCTATGGTATCAACCTCAACTGTTCAACCCCGAGTGACCAATCCAGACACAAGTTCAACGGATTACCGAATCTTCATTGACCATATGTCCGTAAAAGATCTGTTTGAGGGCGCAGTGATGATTGGTAAGTATGACGCCTTACAATATTATGGATCACCCAAGGAAGCTTATTCATTCCTTTGCTGCCGCATGGCTGAATCTTTGGAGGTGGAAGAATATTCTCGGCACGCAGATTGGATTTCACACTTTGAATTAGATATGTTAACCCCACTTTCGCTCGAGCCTTATTCTCCACTTAGGTTGAACGATGCGGATATAGAGAATGGTAATTTGGTGTTCTTGCGTCAGGCGAGAGCATACCAAACGCAAGATGCACTGCTCGCAATTGAAAATGGAAAGTCATATTTTAATTACCTGATTCTTTCTCATACGAAAGATGGATGGCGAATCGCTGAAATTAATTCTGCTTACCCGACTGAAAATCTTTTAGGAAATTGGTCATCGGACGCAACGGCAACAGCCCAGATGCCGAGTTCCAACGCGTATCTGGAGACTATTGCGAGCCATCCGGACACCTACTTAAGTCTTGCGAGGGTTTCTGGATTACTGACCCGTGTAGATTTACGGTTGCGAGGAATTATAAATAAAACAGTTTTGCCAGATGACGTTTTTGAAGAGAACCTGAACTATATTCTAGATAAATTAAATCAACCACAGAGGGTGATCGTAGAACAACTTTTACCACTTCCCTTCACGGATAACGAATCGTCGATGACAAGTATAGACCTCCAGCAACATCGTATTGTAGTTGAAGCTAGATTAAGGGTGAATGATGATCCAGTGGTGTTGTTTTTTACTTTGGAACGTTTGAAAGATGGGCTGCAGATTTCCAGAATAACTACAGATTATCCTTAAACTCCATGATATCAAATCAAATGACCATAAACGGTAATTGTGATCAAGAATTCGTTCCATAGCTTATGAAAGCCGATTGTCAAGATTTATTTTGAATAGGAGATTATGACATACATACAAACGTAATCCCTGACCAGACTGTATTAAGCAGGTGTTTTTGCCTTGTGCGACATTAACTTAGCAATGGATGAAGGCGCTTGTGGGCTCTTTGGTCCGAATGGAGTTGGGAAAACTATCCTGATTGGCATCTTGGCTGGTCTCATTCAACTGACAGCTGGTCGGGCTATATTATGTGGTTTTGACACCAAGCGTCCAGCACGCGAAGTCAGAAATAGCATTAGGCGCATTCCGTAGGATTTTCTTTGGCTATATCCGGAATTCTCTGCTTACGAATTCCTGGACTTTTGGGCACTGCTTTCCGGTATTGACCTCTCTACCCAGACGATCATGAAGCAGTTAGAGGAGGTCAACTTGGCGTACATGGATAATAAGCAGATTAAGTCTTTTTCCGGTGGAATGAAACAGCGCCTAGTGGTTGCTCAAGCCTTGGCACATGACCAAACAGTGCGGTTCGCAGATGAACTTCCCTCAGGATTGGATCCAGAAGAACGGGTACGTTTCAGGAATATGATTTCAAACCAGGGTAGTAAACGCTATGACTGCTAATCCTGAAATATCGGATTTCCCTCAGCTGTCCAGCTTCGTCAAAAAAACTGCCGAAATGGCCCTCGACCAAGATGGCACCAGAAAGAGTGGATATTGACTGCCAGGACGGTAGGGTTAGGGTGACGCATCACCTGGACAAGCGGGATGGGGTTACCGAGAAGCAATCCATACGGGAAAGACTGCGTGAAACAAAGGCATCTAAGCAAGAAAACCCCGCTGAAAAGGAAAACTTTCAGGAGGTGGAAATAAGTTAGCGCTTTATATCAGATATGAATTGAAAAGCCACTTTAAATACTCAGTGGCTTTTTTCTAGGAGGCAGAGTTTGAAAGAAAATTTCTTACTTCAAAAGACCCGTTCCCTCATACACGAGAGGCGGTATTTCGTTTGAAGAAGCAAGGCGCAGTTCTAAATTTTCTGTTCGGGTTTCCGATATTTCCATATCTTCTGGACCTTTCACAAAAGGTTCAATTAACTCTACGTAATCGTTTCCAATAGGCACATAGAACGATTCAATCAAACCTGTAGAACCTACTCTGAACAGAATATATGCCGTACGATATTCGTTATGGTCTCCAAGCTTTTCTGCGCAATTAGTAACTAACCAAATTATATTTTTTATCTTGTGGATAGGCTTCCATTCACAAGTGAATTCGCTTTGGCTTGAAAATTTAAGGGAAGCTTGACCAATGAGTTGTTCTGTTTCTTTCCAGTTTTCAGTATCATTGTAATGATCGAAGCTATTGGCCTTATAAGGTTCTTTCAACGAAATCCAACCGCCATATTTTTCAACAAGTGCCATAACTTTTCGCTCTTGAGCATCTCCCAGGAGAAAGGTCGCTAAAATAACAAGAGTGATGGGTATAACTATCCATGGAAAAACTCGTTTAGCTGACATTAGTTGTTATATCCTGTGATATTCAATGCAAAGAAATTCGATGGTGAAAAGTATGCAAGGTTGTAAGAACCGAATGGTGAATGGCTTGCCACTTGGATTTTTGTATAGTCATGACAGCTACCAGTGAGTGCTGTAACTAAAACTGCATGTCTCCATCCCCCTGATGTATACTGCATGACAACAACATCGCCACCACTAAGATAGCATAGGTATGACCCAGAGCTATAGCCAATCGGACCTCTTCCGGTGTTAGATGTGAGAAAGCTATAGAAACCACCAACATTAATCCAGGGAAACGAACCTGACTTCGTGTAAGAATCAAAATACCACTTATTGTAGTAATCATTGGGAGTGGACATTACTTGGTTAGTGCCAGCATAAACGGCTTGAGAAACAAAATTTGTACAATCTTGGGATTCCTGCCAGAAACTTGGATTTACCCCATTTTTCCAAGTATTTGCATAATTTACAGCAGCTGTTCTGTTGTATGTGAGATTAATAAAATTAGATGGGGGTGCCGTGTAATCCTGTGGGGGGAAAATCTCAACTTCCCTCTTTTGATTAACAATGTTTCCTTCAATGGTTGAGAATATCTCATCCTCTGATCGGCCTTCAATTTGAAAGGTAAAAGCATCCTGGTAATTATCATTTATTATCCTCCAGCCGGTACCATCATCGATAAGTAGCATTTTGTGGCTTATCTCAGACAATTCAACAGGTAATATTGTCGGATCCTTGAAAGTAACTAGCCCATTCTCATTCAAGAAAACGGTAGCTGAGCTTCCATCTATACTTATCTCAGAAAAGGAAAGGTCAATCTCATATTCTTCATATGGAAGATAAAAGCTTGAATTGATTTTTCCAATTGTTTTTGACCGTAATCCTTCTAATTGGATCCATGAGGGGTCTGATTGGTCATTAGAGATGAAACTATTTATATAGTTTTCATCTTTCAATCCTATCAGGTTTTGGTAGCGAGCTTCAAAATACTTTTTAACAGAAGCAATTATTTCACCTTCGTGGTTTTGGGATTCAGAGATTGGATCATCACCAACACCCGATAAAAAGACACTGCTATGCCGAAACTGGGAATCGACACTTCTTGTTGGACTAGCCCAAGCTGTTTGAAAAGAACTAAGGAGTAGACCAAAAATCAAGAGGAAACTTATTTTTTGAAAAATTCTGTTTTGTTTCATTTTCCATCTCCTTCCAAGATAAAAAATTGATGTTAAACAAATTGGTGAACTATTCGTTTGCTAAAGTAAAAGTATTATGTAATACCTCCTTTCAATACTTCGACCATGATTCTGTCATAAAGACCACGCTCCGTTGATGGGTTGTTCTCTATTAATATAGACGGAATTCCTTCATAAGTGTTTCATATGAATTAGATTTCAAGCGAGTGATTGCGAAAGCAAAAATATTTTTCCTTTAATAACCTTACATGTGCCGTATGCCTCTGCCTTACTTTCAACAACATCAAGCGCTCACCTTCGTCAAAGAAGGTACGGAAGGTTATCAGGCAGGTTTACCTACCGTTGCCGAAGAAAAGCGCGATGGGGCTCACGGCTTACTATGCGGATGTGGTTGATTTTGTGCTGGAGAGTAGGTTTCAAATGAACCTCAGTTCGAATCCTCAAGTGCCTGAGTTCCCCCAATTATCCAACTACAGCCATGAGAAAGTTACTGAAAAGGATTTCGATCATGATGGCTCACCGGAAAGCGTGGATATTGAGGACCATGATAGCCGGGTGCAGGTTACTCACCATCTGGACAAGCGAGATGGTGTTACCGAGAAGCAATCCATCCATGGTAGGCTTCGAGCTGGAAAAGCTGCTACCGATGAACGTCTGGAAAGTAGAGCTAACCTGAAAGAGGTCGAGATAAACTAAAGCTACATTTTTTGAAAATGCCAAGCCTTCCGGTTGTAATGCCGGAAGGCTTATTAATTAAAGATAATCTTCAGGAGGAAATACTGGTGTTGGTGTACGCTTGGGTGTCTGATCATCAGGATGTTGTATTTTCTGAGAGGGCGTGATCAGAGCAACAATAACGTTTTCTCCTCTTTGGTATTGGATTTCCATCTTCATTTCTTCTGTGTTTGACCGGATCACTTCCCGAACCTTATCTCTTTCTGAGGTTACTGAAACGCCATCTATGCTAATCAGGATGTCGCCGGACACAAGACCTGCTCTCTCCGAAGCGCTTCCGGGTTCAACATACAGGGTTTTTCCGTCGCCATCAATAACAATCCCGAGGACTGGCTGTGGGAACAAAGCATATGCTACTATTTTTGTTTCTTCGCTTTGATCAGGAAGCTCTTTTGTCGAGTTTTGCGAAATACACCCGGTTACCAAGCATATGAAAAGTAACGAAATTTCAATAAGTGAGTAAATTTTCTTTTTATTCATCACGTCTCCGTCTAATTATAAAAAGGGAAAGTTCCCAACAGTGTAAGTTATGTCATAAATAATTTAACCACCCGTTAGGTCTGAAAAAAAGATACTTTTCAGACCTAAGACGTTTATTAAATAAAGTATCTCAAAAGAATGCGATTATTCTTCATCATTTTATGGTCTAAATATACTGTCATCGGTCAATTCATCCATCTTGAAATGGCACTGGCTAAGACATGAAAAGAGAATCATCTGGCAGTGCACAGTCTTAGCGATATCCGTTTCCCCACCTTCGAGTCCGTTAATTGTGAGGCTAGACAAAATCGTGGCTAATGTCTCGGTCGGATCATATGCAGGACGGGGTTGGTAAATCATTAAAATCACGTATTCCCCGATTTTGGTAACTACGACGATATTAGCCTCAGACCCCATTTCTCCAAAGTTTTGCTCAGGCACATATGCAATTGAAGCCGGATGACCATTCACCATCGAGTTAACATGCGGCAAAGGAGAGAATAGTGTCGCATAAATGTACTCTTGGTTTGCTGCCCACACTCGCAGCTCTTTTATGAAAGGAATGAGTTTTGTCTCGAGTTCATGCCAAACATGCAAAGTGACCCCTTCTCCAAATATCATTGCACTGCTGCTTGCAACACCGTAGGTGCTCACTTTAAACATTTTTAACTGGTTTGGTCGATAGGTAGTGTAATCAACATCTGACCAATCCGCGGGCAATTGCATGGACAGACCAATTTCTTCAATGTGATAGTTGCGCCAGCCCATAACACGAGGAGCTAGTTCACATTCCAGAACAGGAGCCACCATGGTTGCCAACCGCATCTCCCGGTCGGTTAGCATCGCCTCGTATGTGGTTTCCATGTCAGGAAATTCTCCTTCCTCTTGCGAGGGTAAAGGGGTCTGAGTAGGCTCCGGTGTCGGGGAGGGCGCCTCTGTTAGTGTAAGAGTTGATGGGTTGGTTGGCATTGGTTCAGTGGTTGCATTTGGGGTTGAACTGTGTGAAGGAGTTTCCGTATGTGTTTCAAAGTCTGTGATAGTTTTGTTTGTGATAATAGTTTCATCCTGACCTGGAGATACCCCACAAGCGCTAAGCCAGAAGTACAAAAATGCTATAGTAATCGCATAGTTTTTTTTCATCAGATAACCTCAATCAATAATTAGCAGTGTGGATGTAGGTATGATATCTCTTATTCTATATAAATATTTTTCAAAGAAACTGGCAGACCTACTATAAAAGCGACTAGGGCATCCCGCTTGACACCAATTCTGTTCGGAACCGCTTACAACTGTAGATGTATGGCTCGTAATATAAGCAACATGCCCCATATCCCCACGTTCATGCCATCCAATATTTTGTGATGTATAAGGAGGAGTATTAGAGGATTCCCATCCAGGAGTAATATAAACTTGGTAATACCATTCATCTGCATTGCCTCTAAAAGGCACACCACCATACATATAAAAAACATGCCACGTACAATTTCCCAACGAGCTACTTGTATCACAACATTGGAAAGGGTTCCCAGGGCTATATAATCCACAACATCGTTCGGCAGATATGATGACTTCTTTTTCATCAATGAGCTTTTGGTTTATAGTATAGTAATTTTCCAACGATACCGTAATAATGGTGCCGAAGATTTCGTCCAGCGAGGTGTTATTGTCCAATTTAATTGATTTTACGATGTGAACAAACATCCTAAGATCGTTGATGTCGTTGGTAAACTTGTGATTTAGCTGAACAAAATGATCTTTCATCTCGATTGAGAGTTGTAAGCTAGGATACGAACCCGTTGTATAACTTATTGCTGCAACAGTATATTTGTCAGAACTTGTTTTTGATTCTAGCAAGTTTACTTCTTTATAATCAAAAATTTCTGAAAGACCATTGAGCCAGTTAGTAATGGCTTTTCCATTTTTTAACCAGATATCAATATCTAAAAACATCTGTTCGTCTACTAAAGAGATCCTTCTCAATATCTTCTCTGGCTCTGAATAGGGAGTCTCTTGTCGAAATCTCTCATAAAGAGTAAATTCGTCTGGGTAAGAAAAAGAAAAACCAGAGTCATCGAGAAAGCTCAGTTCTTTGTGCACATTGTGATCATCAATAAAAAAGTAACTGGATGAGAATAAAGAAGAAGAGTCACAGGCAGATACTGTAGGACCTGGAGAAACGAGTAATCCTAAGAGAAGTGTTCCCACACTTAGCAACAAATAAGTGGCTTTGATATTTTTGTTTGCATGCATGATATGCTCCTTATTGTTTTTTCACTTATCGCTTTCAAACAGTGGTACAAGCCGGTAAACAAGCACCATGAATACTGAACAATAAAATGGCAGACAGTCCAAAGTACAGGATGTTCAAAACAAGTTTAGAAGATTTCATGGTGACCAATATTTTTCTTGCTTGTTCTGGTTCACTAACACCTCGTCATATTTATTAAACGGAGTGAATCATAAAAGTGTTTCAGTGGCTGTTCTTTTGATAGTTCAATTCCTAGCATTACATGTTGATGCGTTTCCTTACACACGTGGATAATGCCCTTATACCTTCCTCGACAATTCACCTAAATAGTCGATAGAAAGTAAGAAGAAATGTATCTGATTCGTCAATACTGGCTATCGTCAGTTAAGCTTCAAGTTGTGAGATTAGGATTGAGCTAGTTCATTAACTTCTTGGGATAAAGCCTGTAAGGCAGCTGACTGAAACTCAGTTTTCAAGCGGTACAAGATGATATAGAATTCGAGTCATTGTTTAATATTCAATTTGATCTGGAGATAGTAATTATTTTTAAAATCAACTTCGTTGAAACCAACTAGTTTTACTCAATTCAAACTTTGCTGCCTGTATTGAAAGTATTGTTGGTCTCTCTTTTCACTCTAGTTTCTACCTTAACCTTGTGTGCATACTCTCAGGCAAGAACTTTTTCGTTCATACGATATGAGAATGTTTTTATGTTTTCGATTTTGAGCATTTTTTTGAAAGGTGAAACATTAATCGCATTTGAAACGTTTACTTTATTAATGAACTTTTTGAAAAGAAGATGGAAGGATTTGAAATGGAAGATGAAAAGAGCGAAGAGGGTAGAAACCTTAAATTTGTTTTCTTAGGAACGATCGTAGTTCTATTAGTTGTTCAAACTTTGTTTTCTATCTTTAATTTTGTAGGCATCCAACAATTAAAGCGTTCTTTCACAACGGGGATGTGAACGTAGGTACAAGCGAGTTCCCAGACTTGATAAATAAAAAATTAATTGATTGTGAACTTAGTGATGAAAATGGGAAAAGTGCATTTACTGAATCACTTATCGGATCCCCAACACTTTTAGTTTTTACTAACTCGACGAATGATGAAATGAGGTTCCTAATAAAATGATTACTACAGAAGGACTGAATAAAATTTATGGAAAAGACAAACAAGCTCTGGATGATGTTGACCTGCATGTGCCGCGTGGCGTATACGGTTTATTGGGTCCAAATGGTGCCGGGAAATCAACGTTAATTCGAATACTCACTGGGACGCTCAAACCGACATCAGGAGCAGTCAGCGTGGCAGGTTATGACTGCATCAATGAAATTGATGAGGTGCGCAAGCGAATCGCGGTTATTCCTCAGGAATTCAGCCTTTATCCAAATCTAACTCCAATTGAGTTTCTGGAATACATGCTCATTCTTTCGGGGAGAGACATTAACCGTCCTTTGATATTTAAACGACTTGAGCAAGTGAACCTGGCGAATCAAGCGAAGAAAAGAATTGGCTCATTCTCCGGAGGCATGAAACAAAGAGTGGCTATCGCCCAGGCGTTGATTCATGAGCCTCAGGTGATTTTTGCCGATGAACCTACCGCTGGATTAGATCCGGAGGAACGGGTGCGATTTCGAAACTTGTTTTCAGAGATCGGTCTTGAGAAGACAGTTCTGCTCTCCACCCATATCACCGAGGATATAACCGCCTCAACAAATATGCTCTCAGTGCTCAACCATGGGAAAATCATTTTCAGCGGATCCACCCGAGAGTTGATCAACACAGCGAGGGGCAAGGTTTGGTCATGTCAGATCAAAACCGGTAGCGAATGGGAAAGGTTTAGATCGCGGAATCTGATTTTTTCCTTCACTCTCGACCAAGAGAATGAAGAGGTGACAGCGCTCTATTCTCCGAAAACCAGTGAAATTGAGAAAGGGAGCGAAACGCTGGAACCCACATTGGAGTATGCATATATGCTTCTGGTTAATCAAGATGGGGTCGGAGAAAGCTGATGATGAACTATCTCAGGCAATTAAAATTTCAGCTTAAAATCTTTTTACTGGAAAAAATACATTGGCTTATTCTTGTCCTGGCGCTCGTACTCCAGTTTGCTGACATAAGCTTCAAGAATAGCAACACCTTTTCTCCAGTATATATTAATAACCTCTCTAGAAGTGTATTCCTGTTTACGTCAATTGTTTATGGAGTTTTAGCTACCCGCTTCTTCCTGATGGAAGTCTCAAAACAATCTCAAATACAATGGGCGCGTCCGAGTTTCAGAGCAAATTTAGTACTTGTTAAATTCTTTGCAATGTTTTTTGGAGTTCTGATTCTACTGCTCCCAACTTTAGTGATGATGTTAATCAGGGGAGTATCATTCAACAATTTGGCAGGATTGTTTCAAGGTGCATCTTTATGGTTTTATCTTTTTACGTCAACATTTCTTTTCGCCACAGTATTGAGCGTCTTATCCGGTCTGCTGTTACGTAAACCTGCCTTAGCAATGCCTTTCACCCTCATTAGTCTGATATGGTTAGCCATTCGCCAGACTGTCTGGCCTGATTTGGTCAAATACTACGTCTCAGAATCCTTCGGGCTGCTATATGGATACGGTCCTATTCGGGAAACTCTCCAACTTAATCGGGGGTATTTCCTGATGCTATCCATCAGCTTACTTCTGTTAGCGATACTTATCGGACATTTTATCCTCCCTGCAAACAAGGGCAAGTTGAAACTGAAAAATACTATTCTCTGGTTTTCTTTTTTCCTCTTTTTTATTGCAGGAACCATTTACTTAGGATCTCGACTGAATTATCAAGGAAGTTTTATCGTTGATCAACCTGATTTAGAGACTCTTTACAAATCCAACGATGTGTGTGACGCTTTGGATTCTTACGAGGTTGTCATAGTGATCAACGAGCATGGTTATGTTGAAAAGGGAACGGCTTCGGTTCAGCTCAAGAAAGGGCTTGATATCCATGAGCATCTACTGCTGCTTCCAAGCCTGATGGACAAACCAGTCACTGTGGAAGAAACGTCACCAGGCACATACAGTATTGGGTATGAAGGTGATTTCATTCTGCCGAATTATTCTTACTCTAACCTCTTCCAGGATCCTGAAATTTCTTTGGTTGGTTTCCTGCCAGGTGGTTATATAGATCAATCCAGATTGTTACTTCTAGCTCATGGGCAATGGCATCCCTTTAGTAAATGCGATTTGACCAGGCTGGAGTTAAGGATACCTGAAACGATAAACATTAACTATTCCAGCGCCGATAAAAACAGCACTGCAAACGGAGTGGTTAATCTTTCCTGGGAAGAAAACTTACCCGAGGTATTGATCATTGGGGGAGCGGATTACGTAGAGGGCGATATAAACGGACAAGAAGCTCTATTGCCAGAGTGGCTTGATTCGGACACCCGAAGTCATTATGAGTTAATCCAAACCAAGTTCAGCGGACTTATGAAGCGTGTGGCAATGGAAACAAACGAAGAACAGAATACCATCATTCTCCCCATTGTTGGATCAAGTATTTTGGATAAGAATGGAACTTTTTTTCTACGGTCAACGCCATTCACGATGTTTTTGCCAGATGCCACACCATCGAAGTTGGAAATTGAAGCTGCTTTAGAGGTGATTCAAGCCTGGTGGAGACAAGGAACAGATGACCCAAGTCTTCAAAATTGTCTTTTTAAACGCTTCAGCTGTCTACAACCAACTCGTTCAGTGCCTGATGACAAAAGCGTTATGCCTTTTTTGTATTATTTCAGTCTCAAACTTGCCTCGGAACAAAGCCCGGAAACAGTTGATCTGGACTCAATCATTCAAGTGTATCAAACGATTGATTCCGATCCAGCTTCAATATATGCTGTGCCAAGGATGTTCGACAAAGATGAAGAGAGTGAACTGATCGTTAAGTTATTCCAACTTGATCGTTGCCTGGAGGATGGAGAGTTCTGGAATGTATTGGTAAAAATCAAAGAAGAAAAAAGCAATGTGTGGATAGACTATGTGGATTTGGAATCTTCTATTCTGCAGCTTACTGGGTATAGCTTGGAAAGGTTAGAGCAACAATGCCCCCAAAATTGAAAGCTGTTGCTCGGCGTTTTTTCTTGGAGTTTCTGAAGTTGCATAGAGAGGTCTTGGGGATAATCATCGCGTTTTCTGTCGTGATTTTTGGTTATCTCGCCCTAATGGCACCAACTAGTGATGCCGTAGAGTTGCAACCATTCATGAGTTTTGTCATGGGAGTACTCATGCCGTTGTTACTGTCATTGGTAGGGAATTTTATATTACTCAAAGAGGTTGAGAACGGCTCAATCGATTTCATCCGTACCAGGCAAAGCATGGAACGCTTATGGCTTTATCGAATTGTTGGCTTCCTCTTGCTTAGCGCTTTAGCTAACATGTTAATCGTTTTAATTGCTAATTTGATTTATGGACCGATATTGCCTCCTATTATGATGCTCACACTTTTTGTTCCAACGCTGTTTTTTTCAGGATTGATGGGAGTTGCTACCGGTATCACAAAAAACGCTTATGTCGGGGCTGGGGTAGGTATAGCCTCTTGGTTGTATTTCTACCTACATTCAGAGACGATGACAACCAGGCTGACATTTAATGACATTGTCTATTATCCATTTCTGGAATGGATGATCTATAGGGATAGGCCGTATATGATAACTTCTCTGCTCCCAAACCGTCTGGTTATTAGTGCTGCCTCAGTTCTCCTGTTGGTCTTGTGCTATTGGCTCTATAAGAAGAATCTGCGGTATGTGACCAGTGCAAGGTAGATGTATTGATTGGTTTACAGATTTACGAGATTCTCAGAGTACATATACTAATAATCCAATGTTTTTTTAACCTTGATCGTCTCTCTGCCATCTAGAAAAAAAAGAGGCTCTGAGACTTCTCATTTTGCAGCAAAAGCGAAAGATCAAGGATATACAGTTTAAAAACCGCTCTGTACCACTGTAGAGATAAACTGAGCAGACCACGCGGCTTCTGGGAAAGGAAACTCGCTAGGATTAATCGAATCGATCAGTTTGTTATGGCTCCTATCCAACGCCTAGTTTACTTCAGAGGAAAGCTTTCCTTTGTTCCGTAAATGCATTGGAAGCATCATATCAATTTCTTCAGGATTAAAGAATTGTTCTTCTTCCTTCTTCAATGCATTTTGTGCTTCAAGGTAGCTCCTTTTGTCGGTTGTTGGTGATGACTTGTAAATTTCAAAAACACGAGCCTGAAGGTCATCTCTAATCTGAACAATCTTTTCACTCGATAATATTGGAAAATCGGTAAGAAGAGATATATAGTCTTCTCTAGCCAACCACAGGTTTATTGCGGTGCTATAATGCCGCTTAGCCTCTTCAACTAAGTTATTATCTTTGAAAAAAAGATTAACAGCAAGCAAGAGCGTCGAAAAAATTCCACCTATAACCGTAAAAGATCTTTCATTTGTTATGATTGCACCTAAAAAACCGCTAGCGGAAATGGCTGAAAGAAAAATCTGGCAAAGCTTAATCCTTTTATTCTTTAACTCTAGATTAATCACCTTCTTATGATGAGTGGTGTAGGTGTATACTGCTCGTCCGTAACATTCTCTGATTTGGACGTATAAGTTGTCCCGGTGTTGAGAAGAGTTTTCCATGGAGTCTATTTCCTTTACCTAATTTATCCAGGGTTTACAAAAACCAATAAATTATCTTGCATTCATTTTTGACCTGCAATCAGGTCAACGACTTTAATCAGGCAGTCTATACTTTTACTGGTATTGAGTGCTTGATCGCTTCCAGGTGATTCCAAATGATACCAAGGGCTTATTTTTTCTAAATAAGCACGTAATGCTCGTTCATAGTCTCCCTCTGCTGCTGAAGAGGTTTGGCTGTCTAAGGTCCAACGCCACCCTTGTATCGCAGCATAGACAAAGCTATCAATCACAATGCCTGAGAGGTGATAACTACCAAAATAATCATTCCTAATACTTCTGAAGTGTTTGCAGGTATCATTTAATAGTCCATTGCTGCTCTTGTTTTTATCCTGCATTGCTTTTTGTTCTGCCTTAGGATTCGTCGAAAGCCAGTTTCCTCCCATATTTGTATCTGGATATGTATATTGACCATCCCAAGCCCCATCATAGGAGATTCTTTTAAAAGCGGGAAGAATTTCAAATTTAATCCCATCGCTAAAGGCGATTTTAACAACCTGGCCATCAGCACGAACATCACTCCGAGGATAGCTTTCTAATATCGCACTTCGAACAGCTTGTAATAAACGTGACTGTCCATTACCCCAGACTGCATCAAAACGGTTATATTCAACTTCAGGCAATTCCATCAAGATATCAATATCACTATCATCAATAGCAGTACCTCGGCCATACGATCCAACGTAAAGGCTATGAAGTGTGTCACTCTCCATATCCCAGAATGCCTTATTAATTGACCGAGTTACAGTTTTATAACGAATGGCAATTCTACTTCTGATTTCATTTGAAATAACTTCGCCTCGTTGTTTAACAGGTATCCCCATATTTCACCTCCGTGTCTGATGAAAACTTATGTCGAATAATTAATCAAGTGAATTATACCGTTTAATAATCTAGATTTGATATAGGCCTCAGTTTTACTTCAACATATTGACTTTTTTCCGAGTTATTGTTTATCGACTTCAAGATTTTGGGAAGGTGAGTATAAACAATTTAGGTTTGATCTGGCAGTTCGGATTTGTCTCAAAAACACCTTTACTTCTCTGTACCGAATATAAAGCTGACGCTTCTTATCAATTAGGTCTTGTAAGTCTTTTTGCACTGTTTGAACGTCTAACGAAAAAGGTCCTATCCCTTCTTCTTTTAGAGCTTTGATTGATGATCGAAGAATTATTTGTTCTGATTGTGGTAAGTTAGCCATGTGTGTCTCGGAGTTTCTTGTGATCTCCTTAATTGTTCTAATGTGTTTTGCGATCTCGGATAACTCGGATATTTTGTCTTCCAACTTTTTTATCTCTTTTCGAGTTGCTTCAAATTCATCCTTTACTTCTCTAAGCTTGTTATCAAGCGATCCAACAGTATAAATTCCCTGTTCCTCCAAAAATAGCAGTGACTTTGACATTGCTTTCAGATTCTTAATCTCCAAAGATTGGGCATATCCTTTATTCCGCATGGCTTTCAGATTCGCATCAATATCGATCAGGGAAGGAAGGAATTCAGAAGTTTTGGACTTATTCTCAAGTGTTTGTTTCTGTAGGAAGTTTTTCTTGATCTGCTCCAGTGTATAAGGCAAACCCAACGTTTCACCTTTAACAAAGCGTTGCTGTCCAATTTTTCGAAACAAGATTCCCTGATTCTGTTTGGTTTCAAAGCCGGAAACTGTGAGACGCAGAAGAAACTCTTCATAGGTCTGACTGTGATTATGGGCTTGACGAATCGCTCGACGAAGATCAGTTTTCCAACTTGTGCCTGTTTGGTGAGCCAAGTATTCCTTATATGTTTTTCCATTTTCCTCACCCGGTATTACAACGGAAAGACCGAAATCCTGGCACAGTCGATCACTTATTTTCCGAATCTGATAATAGCTTCTTCGGTTGGAGACAAACTTACGGTGATCCAGAAAATTTGCTGCACAGAAGATCAGGTGGTTATGAATGTGATCCTTATCAACGTGGGTGCTCAATACGTACTCATATTCATCCTTCAAAAATCCATTGGCTAATTCAATGCCAATCTTATGGGCGGTCTCTGGATCAATCTCATCAGGCTTGAAGGATTGGATTAAGTGAAAAGCAAGATTATTGCCCTTTGGCATGCAATGGGAAAGTGTGAAACTGAACTCCAAATCTGCCGTTTCAGGTGTACAGGCAAAGCTCGTTACCAGAAAACCCTCATCAGTTTTCCCACCAGCAACGACATAAGCTATGGCTTTTTTCAGCGAAGACTTGATAGGATGGATCTTTGTAATCGCCAAATTTCCTCCAGCATCTCCTGTATAGCTTTCAGGTCAGATTGGTAGATCTCACCTGTGGCGTTAAGGTGATGAGCGATTTGGTTGATGTTGATACCGATCATCCTTATTTGTCGGGTGTGTTCCTTTAAATCAGCATAATCAATATGGATCACATAACCATCGATGGCAACCTTTCGCAGATATGTGCTGCGTGAATTTATGCCAATACTTTTTCGCTTCTTTTCAATCCGTTGAAGTTCATCGTCGTTGACATAGAATATGATCAGGTTCCTTCTTGTTCTCATGCTTTTTCTAATAACCCTTTCACTAACGCTTCAAAAAATCCAGAATTATTCACCAATATAACGGAGTACCTTTTGCGGATGTGTATATACACTTCCTTTGCTTGCTAAGACCATAATTCGTTCTTGTATGATTAACATCACTCAAGAATTTTTTGCCAGAGTTGCATATCGTGAAAAAGCAAATCATTATCAAACTTGTACTCTGAGAAACACATGCTCGAAAGACACGAAGAATGTTTCTTAAACAATGAAAAGAGCGATAATCAATAGCTACTTAATGCTGTAAGCAGGGCTGAGAAACCGTGTTTTTCATTCCAATGTACAATTGAAAACAGATTGGATAAGGAGTAATCTTGTCATCATCACGAGACCATGATTTCAGTCCGGAAAGCGACCGATTGTTTCTTGAAATGCTCTATGATAACTACAATGGGTTGATGTTCAACCAGGCAAGGAGATATTTTCAGAACCAAGCAGACATTGAAGACGTTGTTCAACAATCCTTCGTAAAACTTATTAAATATCTTCCAACAATAAGAAAACTCAACCGAAACATTTTGGCGGCTTATATCGTTAATGTAATTAGAAGCTGTTCCATGGATATTTATCGAAAAAGGAAGATCGAGAAGGAAACCAATTTTTCGGACTTTTTCGAGGATTTTGAGGAGACGGTGGTAGATGATTTTGACCTGGATTGCTTGACTGAAAAATCACTCTGTGTGGAACAGCTAACCAATGCGATATTGCAATTGCCCGAGCAGGACCAATTCGTATTGGAGGCAAAATACCTTCAGTGCTGGAGTGACTCTGAAATTGCTGAAGTACTGGGTATAAAAGCAAATACCGTTCGAACGCGTTTATTTCGAGCTAAGAAAAAAGCATTATTGATACTGTCTAGAGGAAAAAATGAAGACCAACAAGTCAGATGAAAAGAGGTCAGACAACCTTTTTGAGGAAGCCACCAAAGAGGCAGCATACATCAAAGGGAGGCATTTCCTTCAAGAGGCAAAAGCAGATCCTTACATTCCCTCTACTGAGTTCAACCATCAAATTAAGGCGATAATAGAAGCCGAGACGCAAACGTCGAAAACACACAATAGATCTAATAAGCTTTCTCTTAACTTTTCAAAGGCTACTGCGTGGATTCTTCTTGCATTGGTCATACTTTTATTAGCGATTCCGAATGTGGCTGTGGCTCGAGATTGGGTGACGAAACTTGTAATTGAATCGAATCCAAAATATGTAACTTATTATCTTCAGAACCAGAATACGGACAATGAAATAAGTTGGAAAAATCAAGGTAGCTCTCCGCCAGGACTGTTGCCGGAAGGGACATATTATCCCTCGTATGTGCCAAAAGGTATGGAACTGATGCAACTCGTGTTCAATGTTTCTGATGTGTCCTACTATTATCAGGATGTGTCGGATAACTTTGTGTCAATCGATGTCATGGGTTCCGGTTCAAGCATGAATGTTGATAATGAGAATTTAGAAGAACAGAACAGTGAAACTGTTAACGGAATGCAATCAACCTATATGAGTAAGTTGGGGGTGGGAAGTGTGGTCTGGAGTGATGGAGAACAAATTTTTATGGTCAGCACAACCCTTTCCAAAGAGGAATGTCTCCGAATAGCTAATGGCTTGACAAATTGATTTGGGATCGATAATCTACCTCAGGCAAGCATTAAATTGATTTGCTCTCAAACATCCCCATTGCTACATTCAAAATGAACCGGGCTACTCCTTTGCTCTTTTCTTAAAACTCAACCGTTTCCCAGATAAAAGTGAAACACTTCTCCCTCGAATAGCGTTTCCATTAATAGAAACAATTCAAAGGAGAATTAATAAAATGAAACGATCCATGAATCCAATTTTCTTGCTTTTTATCTCAGTAGTTATTTTTACTTCTGCTTCAGTCGTTGGGCAGGTAGAAGCTGCAGAAAATGACCCTTCTACTTTTGGGCAAAATTCTCCACAATACACAGGAACGAGGTTAATTCAAGCAAGCCTAAATATTTTCGGAGGAACGGCATATTGTGGCTCAACATTAGAGGTCTATCCAGGATACACCGGATACCTCACAATGTACTTACAGAGAAAATCATCTGGTTCCTGGATCAATGTAACCAGCTGGTCTGGAAGTACCTCAAGTTTAAATAAGGTTAGTTTAGCTGAGTCTTACGCCAATCTCATTACCGGGACGACTTATCGTGTTCAAGCCGTCGGACGAGTCTACCAAAACGGAATCTTTGTTGAACAGGTCTCAGCAACCTCTCCGGAACGTACAAGATAATTGTCCTGGGACAGGATGTTACTCGTTCATGTATTGTCATGTTTGGAAGATATTGCGATTTGCTAAAGAAGGCTAAGTATGCTGAAACAAAAGAAATCAGAAAAAGTTGAAAGGTCCCGATGAATGTCCTATCCGAGGAACTGAAACGTGCTTTAACTTCAAGAGGCATGAGAATGGCGTTGCTCTTGGGTATTGGTCTTCTCATCGTTGGGTTAAATTATGCAATTACATGCCCACCAGAAAAATCTTTTTTCGATGTTTGGTATATTGCATATAGCCAAAGTTTTTATTACCTCATGCTCCCTCTAATTGCCTGCATTCCTTTTGCAGATACGCTGACAAGTGACCGTAAACAAGGATGTCTGGAAAGACTTGTGGTTAGAGAGCGATACAAAAACGTTCTCAACGCCAAGTTTTTCGCAAACGCGATAGCAGGTGCTTTAGCCTCAGCTTTACCATTATTGTTACTCTATTTGGTTCTTACACTTACCAAGCATAACCCTCTCAACCACCCAGCGCTCAACTCGATTGAGGGTCGTCCCTATGAGATAGCAGAGTTGGTGAACCTCTACAAAACGCTGCCAGATCTTTTCATCTTAGTTGTAAGCGGTGCTGTCTTCTTTATTGGAGCAATTTTCGCATCATTAGGAATGGCATTTACACTGTTGATAAACCATCGTTTTGTCGCGCTTAGTGTTCCATTTCTTCTCTCAAATCTACTTCAATATTTCTCAAATAGATCAAGACTGCTTCCATGGTATCTGGCACCATCAGTGCTTGGTGCAACAATCAGTAGTTCAGAGTAAATGACGAAGAGACTGAAGATGAAAAAGCTCGAAGAAACGAACATATATTCTGTCTTAGTTGTAGTGTTGTTGCTTCTACAAATAGCATTAACTTCCGTTCAAATCATTAAGTTAAATCAATATGTTGCGCTAACTTTAGGGCCCACAAAGGCATCCCTTGAAAACCAAGATATCGAGTTTGTGGAGGCTATTCCAATAAGTGACGATCCCTATATCGGAAACAATAATGATCCTGTAGTTACAATTGTTGGGTTTCTTGATTTTTCTTGTCAGCATTGCAAATCTGCCTATCAAGCGATCATGCCCCTAGTTTATGAACATCGTGATTCAATCCAATTCGTGCTAAAAGATTTCCCAGTTAAAACACCTGATATTGAAACAAGTCTTCTCAAGATCACAAATTGTCTACCAAGCCAATATATTTATTGGGAATTTGTAGATTACATATTTTCTTCAGACGCTCCAATAACAGACCTTAATCTAATAAGTAGGGTAGAGAATCTGAACATCGATCATTCAATGTTCAACGAATGTGTTTCAAATGGAAACTACATAACCGAAGTCGAACAGGATATAAGTGAAGGAAAGAAAGTTGGAGTGATCGGTACACCAACCTTTTATGTAAATGGATACAGGATTAACAATTGGAATTCGGTTCCATCAATCATAAACATGCTTCTAGAGATTAACCAGTCGAATTGAAAAGAGGTGGAAAAATGAAGAAAACTCTAGTCATTGTGCTATTAGTCCTAATTGTTGTTGAACTAGGCCTTTTTGAATTAGTTATGCCCGTTCAAGGGAGCCAATGCTCTCAGCAAATTGATGCCTCATGCCAGTCACCTTGCGAATGTGGTGGTGGTTGGTATTGCTCAAGTGATAAAGGAAGTGTAATTTACTATTACAGGCTTCCTATCATTCACACTTGTGTTGGCTCTGAGCCTGTGGAATGCTCATATTGGTGCCTGTGTTGCCCATGCAACATATCTGATAAGTGTATTATGCCTGGGGATACATGCACTTAGTCAAAAAAAAGGTCTTTTTGATTATCATCCTCATAGCAAGCTACGAGGAATTGCTCTCGTGAAAGATAATTAATTCAACAAACGCTATCATTGTTGCAACTTTTTCGCGCAAATACCAAATAATTTGGTTTTGAATTGAATAAGAACTATTGTCAGCGATAATACCATCTATGGAGATGACGCCTGTATGTCTACATGTGAAAATAATTCTAGGCAGATGGTAAGCTTGAGAAACAACATTTATATCAGAAAGGTTGTATTCCTGAAATACATTTTTGCAGGTCTCAAGCGTACGCGAACCTTTTGAGTCAATAATTATCATTCCATCCGGGACTTCTAATGATCTTAACGTTGATAGGATAAGTTCTTGTTCATTGGGTTGATCCAATGAGGTGCTTACAATTATCAAATCTGTCTTGCCGCTGTGAAATAATCTAGAAGCTGTCTTAAGCCTATCCATAAATACACCGGAGATCTCTCCAGACTGATAAACACCAGCCCCGAAAACAACCGTTGCATGATGATACCTTGCGTTCTCCCAGTTTTTGATTTCATTTTTAGTTGAAATCCCAATAGTAATATTGACTAACACTATTAATAAGCATGTGACAGCCGTTAATGTAATGACTATATTCATTGCTTTTCGCAAAAAATGGTTAGCCTCTAATCGATAAATACGCTCAATAACCTGAAAAAAAAGAAATTGAGCACAAAATAATAAAGACGAAATAAACACAAATGAGAAACTTCCGAATCCAGAAAACCTTAGAACACCTGGGCCAATATAAGCATACTTATCAAAAACAAAAAAAAGCAAACTAACGATGAACAGAAGTAGGCCGAGAATAAGCATCACTGTCCAAAAAGCATCCTTTTCCCCTTTTGATTTTTTTCTTTGAAAGAACCTAAACATAAAAATAAAAAGGGATGATAAGAGAACGAATTTAACCGCTAATATCAATGTTGCAGTAGACAATATGGAGTCAGGGAATTGGAAGAACTTAGTTTGGGTAACGAGCAGAATGCAGGCAGCCGAAATAACTAAGCTGACATAGGCAAAAATATTAATCAGTTTCAGATTGAGTTCTTTAGTATCATTATTTATCATCTTAATTAACCAGATTTTTGTACCAACAAAATTATACCTGAGTAAGTTCAGAAACATATGAGATGATAGGTCTTTACAAAAAAGCACATCGGAATCATCCTGAAGGGTGAAAAATTCTCATGTATCCAATTTTGACCTCCCGGATGACACGGAAGTCTTCGTGCACCGCATCGGCCACACAGGTCGGGCAGGATGCACCGGAGTTGCCATTTCTTTGGCACAACCCTCCGAAAACGCACTATTCGTGAAATTGACCGCTTTACCCAGCAGGTCATGATCGAAGCGCAGATCGCAACCGCACAGGACATCCATGGCAATCAGTACTAGATCCTCAATGCGGACTTTAATAACCTCATGACTGATCCCTTCTTGTGGAAAAACCAGCAATTAGTTAGTCACCTTCCAGGAGGAAACTCGGTCATTCAATGCGCCAAAGCTACTAGAGTTTGCGATTGCGTAACTTCCAACTATGCTGATCACTGTGCATCGTCTTGTGCCTACCGGTAAGTAAAACTAAATAAACGCTAAGTATCATCAACCGGACTTGTGACCTCCGGCAGGCAAACAGCACTTGCCTGCCCAATTTAAAGGAGACTACATGAATTCTTTCAAGAGGATAACCGTTTTTCTACTGCTTTTGCTGCTATTGGGTGGATGCGCCAGGATATCCTACCCGTCAGACGAACCAACAAACCGAACCAGTTATTGAATATAGAAATCCAGTCGTGGACGAAACTGCATCTACACCTGCGGTTGCAGACTGGGAAACTTTGTATACAGAGGATAACCCAGTTACTGATCACCAGGAACTGATCCGAATCCTACAGGACCTAAAAGGACGTTTTCTAAATCAGTTTGACAAGCCTGGCTGGTATCAGCTCGTTTGGTTAAATGAAATATATTGGATACACATTTCTGATCCGGATTCGGGTAGATTTGATAGCGTATTACACTATTCTGAACACGAAAAGTATAACGGCTATTTAAGACCCTGGAATTTTTTATCACTTGACGGACACTATGGGAGGATGAACTCCCCTTCTCTGAATGATTTTTACTTCGTTCCTCTTGAGACACCACCGTCAGAAACAGTCTGGGAAAATTTGGATTATTATCTTTCATGTGACTTCTGTGTTGCTTCAGAACACCTGGATTTTCTTATCCAATGGATCCGCGATCCGGACAACCATATCTCCGAAAAAAGTTTAAAACAAACTTTTTTTCGGATGGATCGGGGAATATGAGAACCAGCCGGTATTTATATTTAAGATAAACGTAAAGTATCTAACAAATTTTGCCTATGTAGATACCGAAAAACTGATAGAAACCGAAGATCATTCTTATTATTTAAGTCTCTTTAATGGTGGAACAATCGATGGAAATACCGATCGGTTCTATCTTAGCGGAGGTGAAGAATTGGACGATTTACTTCCTTACAATTTACAACAGATTGCATACTTTGAAGAATTGCCAGAACGCATACAGACTCTCTATGACGAGTGTTACAAGAAACTGGTTGAGTTTGAAAAGCAAAACTGACACATAATTGAAAGAAAAGGCCTATCGATTCCAGTTGAGATCATAGCAAATCAAATGATGAAAGGAGAAAAACATGAAACCAAAATTTAAACTATTGGGACTGCTGACAATTATTGTTGTTCTGGTAGCATCAATTGTATCTGATGCCCAAGCAGTTAATCTCTATGGCACAAGAATTCGGGACCCAGGTCATAACGGTGCTGCTTGTACGGGCTGTGTGCCAGGTCCAAATAACCTAAATAAGTATTATTGCACTACTGATGGAAAACTCAGAACCTACAACAGCACCTGCACCTGGTGGAGTTCAACGGATATAGTGTGTCAAAGACCAAATGTCTGCCATTGCGTGAATTCGTTTAGTTCAGATCACTGCGCTTCAGCTTGTAGCTACAAGTAAGCAAGTATAAATAAACGCTGAACCCCTTCAATCGAACTTGAGACTTCGGGCAGACAGAATTACGCACACTGCTGCAAAGACTACGCGACATAGATAAAACTGTCATGGTTATCAGTCATAATAAAGAAGAAATCCAGGATTTGGCTGATCGCGCGCTCGAAATAGAGACCGAAAACTTGAAAGTTTCACTATTTGAATAGGTGACCTGATTATATAAAAACATCCTAAGAACCCGATCGTTCTACAAAACCAGCCTGTTTGTATAGGCTGGTTTTTTTATTCAATTTTAGAACAACATAGTTTGGCAAATAATCTCTGGGCATTGTTTAAGTAATGAAAGGAACTTCCCGTATCCAATCAAACAGAAAGGAGATCAAGTGGTACCTGAAAGCTGTCAGTTAGAAGTTTGCCTTGCCTTCGATACCTATTGTAAAAGAACACTTAGAAACGAAGCGATCAATGCTCATAAATCCATCAATAGGCGAAAGCAGATAATTCTCAATTTTTCAGACCTGCCAGTTGAGGAAGAGTACCTATTTGTCAATGATGGTACCTTAGAACCTGAAGCAGATCATCTCATATCAGGGAAGTTAATATCTAACCAACTTTTGACCGCTAGCATTAATAAGTTACCTGACCAACTGCGGAGGATCATCCACCTGTATTATTTTGATGAGTTCAATGATCGAACGATCAGCGAAATGATTCAAGTACCTAGGAGTACCGTTCAATATTGGCGAGTATCAGCCCTCTCCAAACTCAGACATGACATAGAGAAAAACGCAGATGACTGGGCAGACATTTGAACCACAAACCCAGCATATGCGAAAACTTGTACCGTTTCGTGTTATTGTCTGTGCAGTAGCGAAAGATCCTGAGGCAATGGATAAAGTGATCGCGCATTACAACCCTTACATAATCCATTTGTCAAACCGACCAACCAGAGATGAAGATGGCTATTTTGTGCGCCTGCCAAATGCTGAAATTGAGGCTCGGCTTATTTCTCGTTTAATCCACGCTGTTGTCCAATTCAAGATCAAGACGAGGTCGAGTTGAGTGTGATTAGTCCTGCCGATATTGACCGCTCGTCCGCTGAGGCAAATCGTCTGATCAGATATAGCCTGCAATTAGCTATGCTCAGCAAGCTTTTAGGAAACCAGCTGATCAGTCAAGCTGAATATACCGAAATCCGTCAGAAGTTGATGAACAAATATGGGATTCTCTCTGAAATCACGATTCCTTCCGTGTATCAAAATGATATATAATTGGCTATGTAAGATACACGTTGTGAGGTAAATCGAAATGAATTCAGTCGAAGTAATTAAGGGACAGGGTCTGGTTGCTCGCCGGGGCAATAGCCAAGAATTCGAAAGACAACGGGTAGCAGCCTATTGTCGAGTCAGCACGGACAACGAAGATCAGCTGAGCAGCTACAAGTCACAAGTTCAGCATTACACCGAGTATATCAAATCAAAAAACGAATGGGTGTTTGCAGGGATCTACGCAGATGAAGCTATAACCGGAACACAAACGAAAAAAAGAGAAGACTTTCAGCGTCTGATCAACGATTGCATGAATGGAGAGATTGACTTGGTTATTACCAAATCAATCTCCCGTTTCGCCAGAAACACCCTGGATACTTTACGATATGTTCGTATGCTCAAAGAGAAGAATGTTGCTGTGTTTTTTGAAGAGGAAAATATTAATACGCTAACCATGGATGGCGAGTTGTTATTGGTAATCCTGAGCTCTGTTGCACAACAGGAAGTAGAAAACATATCCGCAAATGTAAAAAAAGGGCTCAAGATGAAAATGCAACGGGGAGAGATCGTGGGTTTTCAAGGATGTCTTGGATACGATTATCATCCTGAAGACAAGTCACTAACGGTCAATGAAGAAGAAGCCAATATTGTACGTTATATTTTTCAGCGTTATATCGAAGGAACAGGTTGCACAATCTTGAGTAATGAATTGAAGAACCTGGGCTATAAAACGAAAAGGGGACTCACCTCCTGGCCTGCATCCACGGTCATCAACATTATCAAGAATGAAAAATACAAAGGGGACCTTCTGCTTGGGAAGACTTTCACCGTTGACCCGATCTCCAAACGTCGGCTGGTAAACTTCGGAGAGGAAGATAAATTCTATATCAAAGGTCATCACGACCCAATTGTTAGCGAAGAAGTGTTTGCGAAAGCGCAGGAGATCCTCGCAAAGAGAGGTTATCCCCGTAGACTCAATCCAGATGGCAAGCGAGAAAAATATAGCCGTAAGTATGCCTTTAGCAGTTTATTGCAATGCGGTTTCTGCGATACGACACTCAGCAGAAGAAGCTGGCACGCTGGTGCAAGACATAAAAAGTTAATCTGGCAATGCACATTAGCGACAAAAAAGGGTAAGAAGTATTGCCCGGAAAGCAAGGGCATAGAGGAAAGCATCGTTGAAGAGGCTTTCCTCGAAGCCTACAAGCTTCTTTGCGGAAACGATAAATCAATCATTGACGATTTCCTCGCATTAGCCGAAGAGACGCTTACGGAAGCAAATGTTGAAAAGATCATCAGTAGGACCGAAAGGGATTTAGTCGCTGCTGAAAATAAGAAGAGCAAGCTCATCGACTTGAGACTTGAAGGAACCATAGACGATGATGCATTTTCGAGCAAATTGTTCGATCTCGATAACAACATCGACACACTGAAGTCAACACTGAACGATTTGTCTGTAACTAAAAACCAACAGGATGACCTTCGTTCACGCATCTTGGGCTTCAAGGCAATATTAGAAAGCAATCAGGTCTTGGAAAAGTTTGACCGTTATGTTTTCGAAAGCATCGTCGAAAAAGTGGTCATTGGTGGATATGAAGAAGGCGGAACACCTGATCCAGGATTGATTACTTTTGTCTTCAAAACTGGTTATAAGCAGAAGCTACATAAGAATAATTATGGAATAGTACGGAGACAATTTGATCAAGACGGGAATGCAATTCTTCCGTCTTCTTCATCACAAACCGAGTCCTTTTCTGCGTCCTCTTATGCTAGCGCAAACACAGGTTGTATGTGATTATACAATCTCAAAGCTTTCATAAAAGCCATTGATTAAGGTTTTAAAGAATTGACTGCTTGCCCCTCTACTACTCCTATTATTCATCTCCGCAGTAGCAACCTTTTCCGCTGCCATCGAAATTTCCACTAAATCGCTTATACTTTACCCATGCTTGAATTTGACTTTCCGCCGCTCCAACCAATGATCTTCACCGTCACCTCCCTCAGCAACTATCTACGCGAGGTACTTGAGTCTGACGAAATTTTGCGCGACGTCTGGGTTCGGGGAGAGATTTCCAACTT